>Ga0081455_10001856_pt1 | contig 25428 bp, 28 predicted proteins | sample TabmetS3T2R1_FD_70207 | JGI IMG/M metagenome (GOLD analysis project Ga0081455, IMG submission 70207) | Tabebuia heterophylla rhizosphere microbial communities from the University of Puerto Rico - S3T2R1 | ecosystem: Host-associated > Plants > Roots > Rhizosphere ...
CTTCGACTTGACCGATCGTCGTCATGCCCGGGCCATAGCTGTTCGAAGAACGGCGTCGCTTCGCTCGCCTGTCCCGGCCATCCACGTCTTTTTCGCTGGAAGGAAGACAAGACGTGGATGCCCGGCACAAGGCCGGGCATGACGAGCGATGGAAATTGACAGCCTAATGGCATTTTCCGGTCAGACTCTGAGGTGCGAGCCGCTTGTGGGGCAACCCAAGAGCGATGGCGTTTCAACCCAACGCCATCGCGCGTCAGCCCTCAGATCTCCGTCTCCGGCATCTGCTCTTCCGGCGGGGTGGCCGTTTTCGGCGCCGCGCGCCGGACCATGAACGGGATTGCGAGCGAGACGCCGAGGAAGCGCGCCAGATGATGCGCGCCGATGAAGAGCGGATCGAGATGCATGGTGAGCGAGGCCGTCATCATCACGTCCATGCCGCCGGGCGCAAACGACATCGCGGCGTCCTGGATGCGCACGCCGACCAGCCAATGATCCAGCATCAGAAACGCGAACATCACCGTCAACGCGACGGCCAGCGAGCCGATACCCGCCGCGAAATAGCTGACGAAGGTCTTCAGATCGAGGCCGGTGAAGCGGGTGCCGACAATCGAGCCGATGCCGATCATCGCGAGGCTGACCGCGACCGGCGGCAAGCCGCCCTCGACCGCGCCGAAGCCGTGCAACAGGCCGGAGCCCAGCATGGTGCCGAACATCCAGCCGCCGGGCACGCGCAGGCGAAACAGCAGGTAGCCCACCGCCAGCGACACCACGACCAACAGCGCGAGCGACGGCGGCGCGGCCATCACGATCGGCGAGCGGCCGCCATTGCCGATGGCGAAGCCGCTCAGCGCCAGAACCAGCGGCAACACCGCGACCATGACCACCACCCGCATGATCTGCGCGATCGCGACGCCGGCGAAATCCGCCTTCAGCTGAATGGCGAGCAGCGAGATTTGCGACAGCGCCCCCGGGGTGGCCGCGAGCATCGCCGACAGCGGGTCCCATTTGTGGACCACCCGGAGATAGCTCGCCGAAGCTGCGATCACGGCGATCGTACTGAGCAGCAGGATGGTCAGGCTCACCGGATAGGTGCCCATGCCATGCAGCATCGAGGGCGAGATGGCGGAGCCGAGCGTGGTGCCGATTGCGGCGCTGGCGATGTGGGTCAGCCAGGACGGCAGCGACAATTGCCGGCCGGCGAGGGCGGCGGCGGCGACAGCGAACAGGGCGCCGGTCAGATAGCCGGCCGGCATCCCGTACCAGCCGAGCAGGGACCCGCCGATGGCGCCAAACAGCAGCGTTTCGCTGCCCTGCCGCCAGCTCTTGTGGCCGAACCAGCTCTTATTGCCGAACCAGGTCTTGTGGCCGAAGACGGTCGATACCATCGAGCGTGGCTGGGGCACCGGTTTGTGCAAGGGACCAATCCGTTCCGGGGGCGGACGACGCGCGGCACCCGAGGCGACGTATTCGGGCGGCAACGGCGTCGACCAGGACATCGTCGACCAAGATATAAAGCATGTTGGATAGGCAAGTCCGGCCGCTTCGGCAATCGGCGGCCGCGCCGGGTCGCCCTGCGTTCCGTGCAAGGGCGCGCACAAGGCGAAGCGGCGGGCCTTGCTCTGGTCAAGTCTTCGCGGGCCGGCGATTGCGACATCAGCGGGGATGTCCGCACATTTTGCGCTGCGGCGGGTGCGACCAAACAACCGAAGTTCCGCAGGAACCGGCGCACGGCTTCCGGATTGAACAGGGACACTTTTTATTTTCACGGAGGATAGCCATGCAGGCACGACAATTGGCAATTGGGTTGGTCGCTTCGACACTTATGGCGGGGACGGCGTTCGCGCAGACGCCCGCGCCGTCACCGGCTGCACCGGCGCCCAGCGCTGCGGCCGCGTCGTCGACCAGTGTTTCGTCGGCGAATGCCTGGCGGACATCGAAGCTGGTCGGCGTCAACGTTTACAACGACAGCAATGAGAAGCTCGGCAGCATCGATGAGCTCATCACCGACAAGCAGGGCAAGATCCAGAAGGTGATTGTCGGCGTCGGCGGTTTCCTGGGCATGGGCCAGCACGACATCGCGGTCAATTTCGACCAGCTGAAGTTCTCGGACACGCCGATCCCGTCTTCGGTGTCCAGCTCGAGCTCCGGCACCGGTCCGGCCGGAACATCCACCGTCGGCTCGTCATCGACCACTTCGACGACCGCGAGCACGACCACGGCCCGCAGCACCGCTGACAACTGGTACCCGGACCACGCCGTGATGTCGGCGACCAAGGATCAGCTCAAGGCGATGCCGGAGTTCAAATACGACTCTAGCAGCAAGTAAGTTCTGATTGAGGTCAGGCCCGGCATGCGCTCGCATGTCGGGCCGTATCGTTCGCCGGCCGATTCAGGTATAGTGTACGCGCCGTGTTGCTGCGGCATTGCAAGATCGCCGAGACTGAAGGCAACAAGAAAATCAACCAAGAACAATAACCACGAACAATAAAGCTCAAAATATCAAAAAGGAGATCGCCTCGAGCGGACAAGTCGCAGCACCCGGCCATGATCAGTCACAAAGGAGGCGGAGCATGGGCATGCAGACAGAGAACGGTACATCGACCTACGGACTCGTGACGGAAGCAAGCGGTCCGGTCCCGCCGGTCAAGAAGCACAGCCTGATCGCGAGCGACCGGGTGGAAGGCACGCCGGTCCGGCGACCCAACGCCGAGAAGATCGGCACTATCCATCGCCTGATGATCGACAAGGAAAGCGGCAAGGTCGCCTATGCCGTGCTGAATTTCGGCGGCTTTCTTGGCATCGGCGAGCGGCGTTTTCCGGTGCCGTGGGAGCGCCTGACCTACAACAAGACGCTCGAAGCCTATGAACTGGATATTTCGAAAGAAGAGCTGGAGCAGGCGCCGTCCTTCGCCGCCAATACCGATTTCGATTGGGGCGATCGCACGCAGGAGGCAATGATCTACAACTACTACAACATGCCGCCTTATTGGGGCTTCTGAGGCGGCTGTTTAAGGAGCGTTGTCCGGGAACAGGCGCCGCAGGCCATCAGCCGATGCGGCGCAGACGCCGCGTTCGGTGATCAGGCCGGTAACGAGCCGGGCCGGCGTGACGTCGAAGGCGTAGTTCGCGGCGGGCGTCGCCTCGGGCGAGATCCGCACCCGCGACGTCGTGCCGCCGTCGTCGCGGCCCCAGACGTAGGAGACTTCATCGCTCGAGCGTTGCTCGATCGGGATGGTGCGGCCCTCGGCCAGCGACCAGTCGATGCTGGACGAGGGCAGCGCGACGTAGAACGGCACGTTGTTGTCATGCGCCGCGAGCGCCTTGAGGTAGGTGCCGATCTTGTTGCAGACGTCGCCATTGGCGGCGGTGCGGTCGCTGCCGACAATGACCATGTCGACTTTTCCATGCTGCATCAGATGGCCGCCGGCATTGTCGACGATCAGCGTGTGCGGAATCTGTTCCTGCGCCAGCTCCCAGGCGGTGAGCTGCGCGCCCTGATTGCGCGGCCGGGTTTCGTCGACATAGACATGCAGCGGGATCTGCCGCTCCGCTGCAAGGTAGATCGGCGCCGTCGCCATGCCGTAATCGACCGCCGCCAGCCAGCCGGCATTGCAATGGGTGAGGATGTTGACGGGTTCGCCGGGTCGTTTTTTGCCGGCGATCGCCTCGACCAGCGCGAGACCGTGCCGCCCGATCGCCCGGTCGATCGCGACATCCTCATCGGCGATCGCGGCGGCGCGGTGATAGGCCAGCGCGCGTCGCTGCCCGAGCGGGGCGGGGCGCAGCGTCGCGAGCATCTGATCCAGCGCCCAGCGCAAATTCACCGCCGTCGGTCGCGTTTCGGACAACCGCCGCGCGGCGTCCTCGATCGCCGGATCGCTGGCGTCGTCGGCGGCCTGCAACGCCATGCCATAGGCGGCTGCCACGCCGATCAGCGGCGCGCCGCGCACCCACATCTCGCGGATCGCAACGGCCATGGCGTCGGTCGAGCGGATGGTCTCGATGCGGAATTCATGGGGCAGCCAGCGCTGGTCGATGATGTCGACCGAACGCCCGTCGGCGTTGAGCCAGATCGTGCGGGTATGGCGGCCGTCTGCCTTCATGCCACCGCCCCGGTGTCCAGCCGTTCCGCCAGCGCATTAACGGCGCCGAACTCGTGGATCTGCGCTCGGTTGACCACCAGATGGCGGCCGAATTTCAGGGCCGCGGCCTCGCAGCGCGCCCGCAGGTCGGGGTCTGCGATCGTCTCGAACTCGGCATTGTGCGCGAGGCCGAGAATTCGCCGGTGCATCTCGATGCCGGCGAAGCCGAGCATGTCGGTCCAGATGCCGCTCAGGACGAGTTCCAGCGCCTGTTCGGCGCCGAGCGCATCGCCGCGGTCCTCGAACACGCTGCGCGGGTAGAGAATGCCGCTTCGCTCGGTGCGCCAGAGGTGAGAGAATTCCGCGCGGAACGTCGTCCAGGTCTCGACAATGACGCCGAGCAGATAGGCGCGCATCGCGTCGCGCCGGCCGTTCGAGTCATGGCCGCGCTGCGAGAAATAGGCCGTCCAGAAATTCGCCAGCAGCATGCCGATATCGAATCCCATCGGTCCATAGAACGCGAATTCAGGGTCGATGATGCGGGTCTCGGTCGCGGTCACCATGATCGAGCCGGTGTGCAGGTCGCCGTGCACCAGCGTTTCCGCATTGCAGATGAAGGCGTGTTTCAGCCGTTGCGCGCCGACCTTGAGGTCGCGGTCACCGCGCAATTCGGCCACCAACGCGTCGAGTTGCGGCGCGGTGTGCCGGTTCGCCTTGGCTTCGAAATAGGGATCGGTGAATACGAGGTTCTCGGTGATGGCGCAGAGTTCGTCGTTCTTCGCAAACAGCGCGACGTCGTTCTTGCGGTGGGTGGCATCCATCGACAGATCCGAGCCGCGAAACACGGTCCGCGCGACGAAGCGGCCGAGGTCGCCGGCGAGCCCTGGAAATTGCCGGCCCTTGATCAACTCGTGGCGCAGAATGATGTGCGGCGACAAAAACTGCATCGCGATCAGCGCCTGCGCCTCGTCGAAATGATAGACCTCGGGGACCAAGCCGGGGTCGCGCGCCGCCTGACGCGTCAGGGCGTGATATTCGAAATAGGAGCGCCGCAACGTCAGCGGCCAGCTGTCGCCGATGAGCCGCAGATAGGGCAGGGCCTGCTTGATGATCGCGCTGCCGGCAGGTCCTTCGACGATGAACACCAGATTGAGATTGCCGTCGCCGACCTCGCGCACCCGCCAGGATGCCGGATCGGCGCCGATCCGCTCCCGCAGGCTCGCGATGCCGCCCAGCCGCTTCGCCAGTGTCGCGGGCTGCAATGGCTCGAACCCGGCCGATGTCGACATCGCTTATCCTCCCCGTCCCGCTTGCTGCGGGTCTTTGGTCGCGGATCAGCGCAGGGCCGCCGCGATGTTGCCGCCATCGACGGTGGTGACGTCCGCGGTGGTGCGTTCAGCAAGCGCCTGGTGCAGGAAGGCCTGCGCCACATCGTCGGCGGTGACCTCCTGTCCGAGCAGGTTGCCGGCCATATAGTCGCTGACGCTCAACCCGCGTGCCTTCGACCGGCTTTCGATCATGGCCTCGTTCAACAGTCCGGATCGGATGCGGTCGGCATTGACCGCGTTGGCGCGGATGCCGTGCTTGCCATATTCCAGCGCATATTGCCGTGACAGAAACAGCGTCGCCGCCTTCGGCAGGCCATAGGCGCCGAAATTCGCGCCCGGATTGACGGCCTGCTTGGAGGCGTTGAACAGCAGCACCCCGCCGGTGCCCTGCTGTTTGAACAAGTGCACCGCCGCCTGGGCGACGCTCTGATGCGCGAAGAAATTGAGCTCGAAGCTCCGTCGCAACAGGGCGTCGTCGATCTCGCCGATCGCGCCCTCCCAGGCCGCGCCGGCATTCGAGACCACGATGTCGGCGCCGCCATAGGCGTCGATCACCGCGTCGAAGGCGGCGCGAACCGAAGCGCGGTCAGTGACGTCGCAGGCGAGCCCGATGGACTCATTGCCGGCCTGTTTGGCGGCGGCGTCCGCGCTGGCCTTGTCGAGATCGAGCACCGCGACATGAGCCCCATGCGCGGCGAACAGCTTTGCAGTCGCGCTGCCGATTGCACCCGCGCCGCCGGTGATGATCATCACCTGGCCGGTCAGGATTTTCGGCTTCGCGCCTTTCAGCTTGGCCTGCTCCAGTGACCAGTATTCGAGGTCGAACAGTTGATCATGCGCGAGCGGGCGGAATTCACCGATCGCTTCGGCGCCCGTCACCGCCTCGATCCACATTTCAGCGCAATCGGCTGCAATCCTCGCATCCTTCAGCGTGCGGCCATGGCCGAACAGGCCGAGCCCCGGGACGAGCGTCAGCCGCGGCATCGGGTCGAGCATGATTTTCGTGCCGCCGCAGCGCGCATTATTGCGCTCGAAATAGCGCTGATAGCTGGCCGCGAATGCTGCGACGTTGCTGGCGATCACCGCGCCATAGCTGTCGAGCTTGCTTGCCTCCGGTGCCGGCAGGGTCATCGCCCCCGTCTTGATCCGGATCGACAGGTCCGGCGTGCTGACGCCACGCGCGGCGAGTTCGTCGAGCTTCGCATGGGCTACGAATTTCACGATCGCGGGCGAGGTGCGGAAATCGCTGACGAAGCGCTCGGTCTCGCGCGCGGTGCGGCGGAACGCAATCGCGCCGCGCAACATCGGTGCGATCTCGCGCGGCTTAGCCAGCGCATCCGGCGGTGCCACGGCCGGCCAGTCGGTCTTGCCGTTGCGCGCAACGTAATCTTCCGCGAGCGACACATAGCGGATCATCCGCTCATAGGCTTCACGCGCCGTCTCGCCGAAGGTGAAAATGCCGTGCTTGTCGAGGATCAGACCCTCGACGTCGGGGTTTCGGTCGTAAATGTCGGCGGCGGCGACCGCGAGCCCGAAGCCCGGCATGATGTAAGGCACAAAGCCGAGCTTGTTGCCGAAGATCGCCTCGCATAATTGCCGGCTGCCATCCTGGTCGACCACGGAGAGAATTGCGGTCGAATGGGTGTGGTCGACGAATTTGTGAGGCAGGAACGCGTGCAGCAGGGTTTCGACGGAGGGGTTCGGCGAAGCCGGATCGATCAGGTTCGCCCGCAACAGCGCGACCATATCTTCATCGGAGAGCGCGGACAGCGTGCGCGCCTTGCGCAGCGGCGCCAGTTTGACCGCAGGCAATCCTGCCGGAGCAATGGTCGCCATGTCCCAGCCTGAGCCCTTGACGCAGAGCACCGGCCAGGACTCGCCCAGCAGGTCCCGCGCCTCCGTCTTGCAGGAGGTGTTGCCGCCGCCATGCAGCACCAGGCGCGGATCACGGCCAAGCAATTGCGTGGTGTAGACGCGCAAAGCGAGATCGCGCGAAATCCCCTTCGCCTCGTTGTGCGAGGCCATCGCCTCGGCGGCGGTGTCGTTCCATTGGCTCTGCATCGCCTGGCATTCCTAGCAGAGCAGGCGCGCGCGTTGAACCCGTCAGGGCGCCAAAACTGCGATGTCGCAGATCGGTTCGCCGTCGCGGCCTCAATGCAATCGGGGCACGCGCTGAAAGCGGGCGCGGTCGGCGGAATTCAGAACGACATCGAAAGTTGTGCCGTCGCGATACAGCGTCAGCGGCACCTCGACCCCGGCCGGACCGAGCGCCCAGCATTTGCGATAGAAGGCCATCTGGGTCGAGACTTTCTGGCCCTTGACCGCGAGGATCACGTCGCCGGTCTTCAGTTCGCCGCTGGCCGCAGGACCCTTGGGCGAGATGCCGACCACCACGACCTGGTCGTCGACCTCGGTCGAATACATGCCGAGCCATGGACGCGGCGGCTTGTTGACGCGGCCATATTTGCGCAAATCGTCCAGATTCGGCTTCAACAGATCAATCGGCACAACCATGTTGAGGTGCTCGTTCTTGCCCTCGCGGGACCGTTCGAGCTGCAGCGAGCCGATGCCGATCAGTTCGCCGGTCGCCGAGATCAGCCCGGTGCCGCCCCAGTTGGGATGCGAGGGGTAGGTGAAGATCGCTTCGCTCAGCGCGTATTCCCAATAGCCGGCGAACTCCTCCTTGGCGGCGATCCGGCAGGCCAGCGAGCGTGTGCGGCCGCCGACACCGCCGAGCACGGCGCGTTCACCGACTTGCGCGGCGGCGGAGTTGCCCATCGGGAGTGGCGGGACATCGAGCGCGCCCAGCGCCTGCACCAGGCCAAAACCGGTCTCCAGATCCACCCCGAGGGGATGGCCCTGCACGACGCGCCCATCGCCCAGATGCAACCACACGGTCTCCGCCTCGGTGATGAGGTAGCCGATCGTCAGCACAAGGCCGTCATCGATCACGACACCATTGCCGGCGCGCTCGGTGCCGAGCGTGTCGGCGCTGAAGGCGTCCGACGGAATAATCGAGTGGAGCCCGACCACTGCCGACAGGACGCGGTCGAGATCGAAGCCGAAATCTTCAGGGCGCGGCTGCGAGGCCTGCGGCACCCGCCAATCGGTCAATGAGGCCATCAGTGGATTTCCATTCAGCGAAGCGGCGCTGTCACAACGAACGACACACTAGCAGGAACATGCCCGCACGAGAACCTTTTGCCGTCGCCCGCGGTTCCGTTACCTGCGAGCGCCGCAATGCATCAAGTGTAGGTGAAAAAACCGCGGCCGGATTTTCGGCCCAGATAGCCGGCGTCGACCATTTCCTGCAGCAGCGGCGCCGGGCGGTATTTCGGATCCTTGAAATCGGTAAAGAAGACATTCATCACCGCCAGCAGCGTATCCAACCCGACGAGGTCGGCGAGCGCCAGCGGACCGATCGGATGATTGGCGCCGAGCTTCATGCCCGCATCGATCTCCTCGGCCGAGGCGAGGCCTTCCTGATAGGCGAAGATCGCCTCATTGATCATCGGGCAGAGGATGCGGTTGACGACGAAGCCGGGCGCATTCCTGACGCCGATCGGGGTTTTACCAAGCCGGTTCGCCAGATCCCGCGTCGTTTCGAAGGTGGCGTCGCTGGTCTGGATCGCGCGGATGATTTCGACCAGCGCCATCAGCGGCACCGGATTGAAGAAATGCATGCCGATGAAGCGGCCAGGATTGGCCAGCGTCGCGGCGAGCTTGGTGATCGACACCGAGGACGTGTTGGTGGCGATGATGCCGGAGGGCGCAGCGATGCTCTCGATCTCCTGCAGGATCTTCTGCTTCAAGCCGAGATTTTCCGTCGCCGCCTCGATGATGAAATCGGCTTGAGCGAGTTGCTTGATGTCGGTCGTGGTCGCGATCGCGGCCAGCGCGGCGCTCTTGTCGGCTTCCGCGATCTTCTGTTTGCCGACGAGCCGTGACAGGCTGGACGAGATCGCGTCGATGCCGCGCTTCACCGCGGCGTCATCGATGTCGCGGACAATCACACTGAAACCGGAGGTCGCGGCCACCTGGGCAATCCCGGTGCCCATCAGGCCCGCACCGATGACGCCGATCGTCTTGATCGCCATGATATCCCTGCCGCAATTCACCGTGCTCGGACGACGCTGTCCGTCAGACGACTACAGGTCGGAACGGGTGCGGCGTCAAGATGTGCGCGCGTACGATGCCTGCCTAGCCGGCGTGCAGAGATTGCACCTTGCAAAGGCGCGCAGCTACGGATCGAGTTCCGTATCCCAATAGAGATAGTCCATCCAGCTGTCGTGCAGATAGTTCGGCGGAAACAGCCGGCCATTGCGATGGAGCTGATGCACCGAGGGCTGGTAGGGATGCTGGGACGGGAACATGTGCGCTTCATGTGGCGTCATGTTCGCCTTGCGCAGGTTGCAGGGCGAGCAGGCGGCGACCACGTTTTCCCACGTGGTCTGGCCGCCGCGCGAGCGCGGCACGATGTGGTCGAAGGTCAGGTCGCTGCTGTCGCCGCAATACTGGCAGATGAATTTGTCGCGCAGGAAGACGTTGAACCGGGTGAAGGCGGGATGCGTCGTCGGCTTGACGAAGGATTTCAGCGAGACCACGCTCGGCAGCTGCATCTCGAAGGACGGGCTGTGCACCGCGCGGTCGTAATTGGCGACGATGTTGACGCGGTCGAGAAACACCGCCTTGATCGCGTCCTGCCAGGACCACAGCGACAAGGGATAGTAACTCAGCGGCCGGAAGTCCGCGTTCAAGACCAAAGCCGGCCAACCGCTTTGAGACACGTGCGCGTTCAATAGGCGCTCCTGACCCCCTGATACGGCATTTTTGGAAGATTCGCGATGCAGGCGAATCCGCCAACCAACTCAGGCGTATAGTCTATATGCAGCGTGACAGGGTTGTGAAGAGCGTTTCCGTGGCTTTCCCGAGGCCCGCGCGGGTCGCGCGTCCGGCCGTGAGCGGCCAATCGCGGCTGGCTTATCCGGCGTCAGGGCGTTTGTTTCGCGCGCGAGGCCTGGCCGCAGGTTTGGCCGCGATCCTGGTGCCAGCCGCCTTGCGCCTGGCCGCAGCCCCGGCCTTGGACGAGGGTGGCGCGGCGTCGAAGCCCGGCATTTTCGCCACGCGATAATAAGCCCAGAACAGATGCGCGGCCGCACCCCGATAAGGCCGCCAGCTGTCAGCGATGTCGGCCATCTGCTTCACGCCTGGCCGTGCCTTCAGCTTCAGCGCAATCCGAACCGCCTCCTGCAGCGCGAGGTCGCCAGCCGGCCAGGCGTCACCATTGCCGAGGCAGAACAACAGATAGATGTCGGCGGTCCAAGGCCCGACGCCGTGCAGCGCGGTGAGCAGTGCATGCGCCTCGTCGGCGGGCGTATCGGCCAGCGCCGCAAGATTGATGTGCTCGCGGTCGATTTCACGGGCGAGGAATTTCAGCGTCTTGATCTTCGCCGCTGACAGACCAAGCCGCCGCAGCCGATCGGCCCGCGCGGTGCGAAAATGATGGTGCGTCGGCTCGCCGAAGGCTGCGACGATGCGCGCCCAGATCGCGGCGGCGGCGAATGTCGAGAGCTGCTGGCCGCAGATCGTCCCGGCGAGCCCGGCGAAACCTGGGGCGCGTCGCCGCAGCGCCGGCATTCCCGTCGCCGCCAGCACCGGGGCGAGGCGGGGGTCCTGCGCGATCAAGCTTTGCAGGGCGGCGTCGAGATCAGCCTGCGTGTTCAGGTGGGGGATCATCGGATGGCGCTGGAGGCTCTATCTGCCCGAGTGATCTCTATTGTAGCAAGGCGCGATGGGAAATACTGCATGGGCATATCCTCAGGATCGGCACTGAAGTTCCGCGCCATGCCACCCGTTTTCCGTTTTGCGCCCAGCCCGAATGGATACCTGCATCTCGGTCACGGGCTGTCAGCAGTGCTGAATGTCCGCGCCGCGCGGGACAGCGGCGGAATAGTCCTGTTGCGGATCGAGGACATTGACAGCACCCGCTGCCGACCGGAGTTCGAAGCGGCGATCTTTGAGGACCTCGCCTGGCTCGGCATCACATGGCCCGAGCCGGTGCGGCGGCAGTCGGACCACCTGGACAGCTACCGTGACGCGATCGTCCGACTGCAGGCCGCCGGACTGGTTTATCCGGCGTTCGAGAGCCGCAGCGAATTGGCCCGGCGTGTCGCCGAACGCGACCGGCTTGCGCCCTGGCCGCGCGATCCCGACGGCGCGCCGCTCTATGCCGGCGATGGCAAGGCGCTGTCGCCGACCGAGCGGGAGGCGCGGATGGCGTCCGGCGCGCCTTATGCGTGGCGGTTGGACATGCAGGCGGCACTGGCGCGGCTCAATTCCTCGCCGCTGACCTGGCGCGAGGAGGGAGAAGGACCCGAGGGCGAGACCGGGACCATCCTGGCGCGGCCGCAGGCATGGGGCGACGTGGTGCTGGCGCGCAAGGAGATGCCGACCAGCTATCATCTGTCTGTCGTGCTCGATGACGCGTTGCAGGGAATTTCCCATGTCGTCCGCGGCCAGGACCTGTTCTGGTCGACCTCGCTGCACCGGCTGCTGCAGGAGTTGCTGGACCTGCCGGCGCCGGTCTATCGGCATCACCGTTTGATACGTGATGGCGATGGCCGCAAGCTTGCCAAATCGACCGGCTCGACCGGGCTGCGGGAGTTGCGGGAAGCGGGGGTCACGCCGGTGCAAGTGCTGGCGATGCTTGGGCTCGGATGATCTCGCTTTCGGCCCCGTGAAAACGGCTCGCATCCACGCGAGGCACAATTGCAACAGGGGCAAAATTCAACCCGGCGGCATATCGCTGCGGACCGCGGTGAGCTATATTGGCCTGGCAGTCTTTGCGGGCTGCAGGTCGTGGCTGTTTGACATTGTGAACGGGTAAGGCACGTCGGTCGGGATTTCCCCGCCGATGCTTCGTCCTGCTTCTTTTTCTTTTCTTGCAGAAGCAATCTGGTGCCGAAAGGCACGAACGGGGCGGACGCCCCAAGGTACAAGACTATGACAAACAAGACCTGGAAGTTTAAGGTCCAATTCGGAAAAGCGTTTTCCTGCAGCTACGAAGGCAGTGCCAAGAAGCCCACCGGCGACGGCAAGCCTTCCTTCAAGATCGTATTGCTCGCGTTGGTGGTTCTGACGGTGATGGTCGCGCTCGGCACGGCGGCTGTCGCGAAGGACCCCGGTTCTTTCGCGGCGGTTGTCTCGCTCTGGGATGAGATCAAACCCGTGCTTCTCCTTCTGCTGGAGTTGCTCAAGTAGCGCTCGCAGAAACTCTCTCGTCACCTGCAGCGATGTAGGTCACGGCTTCTCTTAACGGTCACGATTTTTCTCGACTTGCCCGGTCACGATGTCTTCTCGGATCATCACGCGCTCTATGACCGTCCGAAGTTCGCGCCGCTTTGCAACACATGCGAACTTCCGATGGGGACGGCGGACCTCGCGCCCGTGACTCGGCGCGTCCCTTCATGCCACACTCTCCGATGAGGTTGTTTGGGGGCGGTCATGCCGTCGAAAAAGCGTGCGAGCCGCAAGGCTGGCCCGTCGCGCAAAATTACGAAGCGTGCATCGAAGGTGGCCGGGTCACGCCGAACCCCGCGACCGACGTCGGAGCCTGATCGCGATCCCCAGGCGCGCGTGGTCGAACTGGCGTTGGCGGCTTTCGCGCATGAAGTTCGCACGCCTTTGACCGGCATTCTTGCCGTCAGCACCCTGCTCGAGACCTCCGATCTTGGCGAACGCGAGCGTGGTTGGGTCGAAACCATCCAGGCGAGCGCCGAGCATCTTGCGGCGCTGACCACGCTGGTGGTGGACGCCGCCCGTTCCGGTGGATATGGGCTTGTCGTCAATCAGACCACATTCGATTTGCGGGCGCTGGCCCAGGGCGTCGCCGATTCACTCGCCGGTCGCGCGATGGCGAAGGGATTGCGGTCGGCTGCGGCGATCGACCCGGCGCTGCCGGCACTCGCAGTCGGTGATTCCGTTCGCCTGCGTGCCGCGCTGGAGAACCTGATCGACAACGCGGTGAAGTTCACCGATTCGGGGCGGGTCGGCTTCGAGGTCTCGGTGCTGCCGGCCCCGAAACGCAGCAAGACGATCGTCATCGCGTTTTCGGTGGCCGATTCCGGCGTCGGGCTGACGGCGGCCGACATCAAGAAGCTGTTCAAGCCATTCACTCAGACCAACATCGACGTCGCACGCCGCTTCGGCGGCGCGGGCCTTGGTCTGTGGTCGGTCCGCCAATTGGCGCGCGCGATGGGCGGGGATGTCACCGCGCGCCCGCAGGCGGACGGCGGCACTGTGTTCACGCTGACGGCGGCGCTGCGCCGCGCGGACGACAATGATGTGGCGCAGGCTGCCTTGCCCGATGCCGGGTCCCCGGTCGCTCTTCGTGCGCTAAAGGTCCTGTCGGTCGAGGACAACCCGTTCGGGCGGGTCGTGCTCAACGCAATTCTGCAGGAACTCGGCCATCATGCGGAGTTCATCGGCCGCGGCGAGGACGCCGCGGAGCGGCTCGCGCAAGGCGGCTATGACGTCGTGCTGATGGATATGGTGTTGCCCGGGATCGATGGGGTCGAGTCGATCCGCCGCATCCGCACGAGCGGCGCAGCGACCGCAAAGATCGCCATCATCGGCATCTCCGGCCGCGACAGTGATGAGAGTGCGGCGCGCGCTGCCGGCGCCAACGCGTTTCTGCTGAAGCCGGTCAGTCCCCGCGCCCTGGCCGCCGCGCTCGCTTCGGCCGTGGCCGGGTGATCAGCCGTCCTGCCGCTCGGCCCGGCTGCGCTCGACGGCCGCGTTGAATTCGCCGCCGTAAACGAAGATCGAGGCGATGAAATACAGAAACACCAGCGCGATGATGACGGAGGCGAGCCCCGCATAGGTCGTGACGTAGTTGCTGGTGAAGCGCTCGAGATATTTTCCGAACACGATACCGGATACCAGCGAGCCGATGATGGTCAGGAGAATGCCGGGCAGGATGTCGATCAGCCGGCGCCGGCCGCCCGGCAGCCATTTATGCGCCACGAACAGCGCGACGATCATCGAAGCCGACGCGATCGAAATCCGGGCGATGGTGAGATAATTCTCATTGTCGGCGACCAGCACCGGAAATCGCGTGCGCAGGGCGGCGATGATCAGGGGCGCGAGCACGATCAGGAAGGCGAGCGACAACAGCGAGATCGCGGCCAGCAGCGTGTAGCCGATCGATTCGAGCCTCAGCCAGTACCAGCGTCGCGTCTCGACGATGCCATAGGCGCGATTGAGGCCGACGCGCAGCGCCTCCACGCCGTTGGACGCGAAATAGATCGCGAGCACGGCGCCGATCGTCAGAAGGTCGCCGCGCGAATTGGTCAGCACGTCGTGGGTTTCTTCCGCCAGCGTGTCCGCGACCCGATGCGGCCAGGCATCGAACATCAGCGCCGCGGCTTGGTCGGCAAGCTCCTTCGAGCCGAACACGCCGGCGAGCGCCGTCATCACGATCAGGAACGGAAACAGCGCCATCAGCGCCGAGAGCGCGATGTGACTGGCGATCGCCCAGCCATCATCCGCCAGGAACTTGTAGTAGGCGTCCCACGCGATGAAGGCGACATGTTTGAGGCGCTTGATCATCGTTTTCAAGATCCGGTCGCGCTCAGGCCATGATCATTCGCAAGGAGGGTTGTGCTTTGCCAGCCTGCGCAAGCTTTACCGTGACCGAGCGCCGCTGTCATGCCCTCGGGCGCAGGACTTGTGGCGATTTGCGGCCACGGGTGTTAAGAAAGACCCATGGCTGGTTTTCTTTCTCATTTCGCGGTGCCGGTCGCGATCGGCGCGGTTGCGCTGGTGCTGGTGCTCGGGCTCATCAACATGATGCGCGGGGGTTCGCCGAACAGATCGCAGCAATTGATGCGGATGCGCGTGCTGCTGCAGGCGGTGGCGATCGTGGTTGCCTTGCTGGCGCTGCTGGCGATGGGCCGTTAACGCGAGGGACGAGATCGGCGGAGACACACGATGGTGACGCTCAATCGCATCTATACGCGCACCGGCGACGATGGCACGACCGCGCTGGGCTCCGGCGAGCGCCGGCCCAAATACGATCTGCGGATTTCGGCCTATGGAACCGTCGACGAAACCAATGCCGCGATCGGGGTCGCCAGGCTTCACGTGGCGCCAAGCTCGCTTGTGCACGACATGCTGCCGGCGATCCAGAACGACCTGTTCGACGTCGGCGCCGACCTCGCGGTGCCGGACCGGCCTGGCAAGGCGGAGCGGCTGCGCATCGTGCAATCCCAGGTCGAGCGGTTGGAGCGCGATATCGACGCGCTGAACGCCGATCTTGCGCCGCTGACATCGTTCGTGCTGCCGGGTGGCAGTCCGGCCGCCGCCCATTTGCACGTGGCGCGCACGGTCTGCCGGCGCGCCGAGCGGCTGATGGCGGAGCTTGCAGCCAATCCGCAGGAGCAGGTCAGCCCCGCCGCCCTGCAATACGTCAATCGCCTGTCGGATTTCCTGTTCGTGGCCAGCCGCGCGTGCAACAATGGCGGCGCGGCCGATATGCTGTGGGTGCCGGGGCAAAATCGGTAATGGCGTGACGTTGCGCGATCGGCGGCCTGCTTGCGTACGCAGGAACCCGCTGGACCGGCGGGTTAAAAAACGCCGATTGGCGCGTTGACCGCGCTGGGCCGGGCCAGTAGGTTCCGCGCCGATCTGCGCATGATCGGAACGCTCAAGATCGGGAAACTGCAGCCGGTTTCTGAGGCGATCATGGTCCGGAGCGAGGCCCGATGCCGCGCCTGCTTCGCTCGTAGTGGAAATCTGAAGACGTGACGAAAGGGTTTCGATGAAGGTTCTTGTGCCAGTCAAGCGGGTGGTCGATTACAACGTGAAAATCCGCGTCAAAAGCGATGGGTCGGGCGTCGAGCTCGCCAACGTCAAGATGTCGATGAACCCTTTCGACGAAATTGGTGTCGAGGAAGCCCTGCGGCTGCGAGAGGCCGGCAAGGTGACCGAAGTGGTCTGCGTGTCGATCGGTCCCGCCCAGGCGGCCGAAACCATCCGGACCGGCCTCGCAATGGGGGCTGATCGCGGTATCCTGGTCAAGGCCGAGGGCGTGATCGAGCCGCTGGCCGTCGCCAAGATCCTCAAGGCCGTGGCCGACGAGGAAAAGCCGGGCCTCATCATCCTCGGCAAGCAGGCGATCGATGACGATTGCAATCAAACGGGGCAGATGCTTGCGGCCTTGCTGGGCTGGTCGCAAGCGACCTTCGCCTCCAAGGTCGAGGTCGACGGCGCCGATCTCACCGTCACCCGCGAGGTCGACGGCGGATTGCAGACCGTGAAGCTCAAGGGACCTGCGATCGTCACCACGGACCTGCGGCTCAATGAACCGCGCTATGCCAGCCTGCCCAACATCATGAAGGCGAAGAAAAAGCCGCTCGCGGAAAAGACCGCGGCTGATTATGGTGTCGATCTGACCCCGCGTCATGAAATCCTGAAGACCACCGAGCCGCCGGGCCGCAAGGCCGGGGTCAAGGTCAAGGATGTCGCTGAGCTGGTTGCCAAGCTGAAGAATGAGGCCGGTGTATTGTAATGGCTACGCTGCTGATTGCTGAACACGACAATGCGTCCCTGAAGGATGCGACTTTCAAGGCGCTGACGGCGGCGCTCGAACTCGGCGCCGATGTCGATGTGCTGGTGGCCGGCCAGAATGCCAAGGGAGCGGCCGAGGCCGCCGCCAAGCTCGCCGGTGCGAAGAAGGTGCTGCTCGCCGATGATGCGCAATATGCGCACGACCTCGCCGAGCCGCTCGCCGCTTTGATCGGCTCGCTGGCGCCGAAATACGATGCGCTGGTCGCGCCCGCGACGTCGCGGATGAAGAATGTCATGCCGCGCGTCGCCGCGCTGCTGGACGTGATGCAGATCTCGGAAATCACCAAGGTGATTGCGCCGGATACCTTCGAGCGGCCGATCTATGCCGGCAATGCGATCCAGACCGTGAAAAGCAAGGACGCGAAGAAGGTTATTACCGTGCGCACGGCGACCTTCAAGGCGGCCGGGCAGGATGGCAGTGCGGCGATCGAGCCGGCCGCAGCCGCGACCGATCCGGGCTTGTCGAGCTTCGTCGGCGAGGCGGTGGCCAAGAGCGACCGTCCCGAGCTGACGTCCGCCAAGATCATTGTCTCCGGCGGTCGCGCCATGCAGAGCCGTGAGAACTTCGCCAAATACATCGAGCCGCTGGCCGACAAGCTGGGTGCCGGCGTCGGCGCCTCGCGCGCGGCGGTGGACGCAGGTTACGCGCCGAACGACTGGCAGGTCGGCCAGACCGGCAAGGTGGTTGCGCCCGAGCTTTACATCGCGATCGGCATTTCCGGCGCGATCCAGCATCTCGCCGGCATGAAGGATTCCAAGGTGATCGTCGCGATCAACAAGGACGAGGAAGCGCCGATCTTCCAGGTGGCGGATTATGGACTGGTGGCGGATCTCTATCAGGCCGTGCCGGCCTTGACCGAGGCGTTGCCGAAGAAATGACGAGGAAGACCTTCCCTGAGGGAAGGATTCAGGGTCAGGATTAGATGGCGATCAGTATCAAGAAGGTCGGCGTGATCGGCGCCGGCCAAATGGGCAGCGGCATCGCGCACGTCACCGCATTGGCCGGCTTCGACGTGCTGCTTCATGACGTGTCGGCCGAGCAGGTCAAATCGGCGCTCGCGACCGTCAATGGCAATCTGTCGCGCCAGGTCGCGCGTGGCACCTTGACCGAGGAATTGGCCAAGACGGCGCTGGCACGGATCAAGCCGGCGAGCAGCATGGACGATCTGGCCGATTGCGATCTCGTCATCGAAAGCGCGACGGAGAAGGAAGATATCAAGCGCAAGCTGTTCCACGACCTTTGCACCGTGCTGAAACAGGACGCGCTGATCGGCTCGAACTCGTCCTCGATCTCGATCACACGGCTTGCCTCCTCCACCGACCGGCCGGAACGCTTCATCGGCATTCATTTCATGAATCCGGTGCCGCGGATGGAACTGGTCGAACTGATCCGTGGCATCGCGACAGAGGACGCGACCTTCGAAGCGGTTCGCGATTTCGTCACCAGGCTCGGCAAGCAGATTGCAGTGGCGGAGGACTTTCCGGCCTTCATCGTCAACCGCATGCTGTTGCCGATGATCAACGAGGCGATCTACACGCTGTATGAAGGCGTCGGGAACGTCGAGGCGATCGACCGGGCGATGCGGCTCGGCGCTCATCATCCGATGGGTCCGCTGGAGCTTGCCGATTTCATCGGTCTCGATACCTGCCTGTCCATCATGCAGGTGCTCCATGAAGGCTTGGCCGATTCAAAATATCGGCCGTGTCCGCTGCTGGTGAAATATGTCGAAGCCGGCTGGCTTGGCCAGAAATCCGGCCGCGGCTTCTACGATTATCGTGGCGAGAAGCCGGTCCCGACGCGCTAATCGGGGTAACGGCCGGCTAAGGTGATTTTAACCGCGCCGCGTTAGCGTCCACCTTCCCGAGGACGCCTTTCCGATGGACCCCGCAAATCTCGCTTCGAGCCTCATCGCCGCGCAGGCTGGCGTGCTGCAGCAGCAGGTCGCGACCCGTGTGCTGAAGATGACTATCGATGCGCAGGCGTCCGTGCTGCAGTTGTTGCAGCCTGCGGCTCAGGCCATGAAGGCCGATCCGGGGCCGGGCATCGGCGGCGCCCTCGACATCTCCGTTTGAACTCTGCAGAGATTCGCGGCGAGGGGAGTGGCCCCGCGAAGGCAAATCGCCGGAGGTGCGCGATGACCGAGATCCGTTCAGTGCTGGTTCGCATTTCCGGCCGCGTGCAGGGCGTGGGCTATCGTGCCTGGACCGCGGCAGAGGCGGAGCGCCGCCACCTGTCGGGCTGGGTGCGCAATCTCGGGAGCGGCGAGGTCGAAGCGCTGTTCAGCGGGCCGACCGATACGGTCGACGCCATGCTGACGGCTTGCCGTCGCGGTCCGCCGCTTGCACGCGTCGATGAGGTGGCTGTGACGCCGGCCGAACCAACGTCAGGCGGCTTCACCGTCCGATATGACCGTTGAGTGCCTCGAAGACGTGCTCGGCGGCATCTTCAGAAACTCCGGCCGTCGACCTTTTTGACCTTGAGCGCTTCGACATCGATGCCATCGACGCAGCGGACGTTGATGGCGACCACGTCGACGCCGTCCCGCGGGCGCTGGCCATGCGAAAACGATTGCACGCCGCAGGTGGTGCAGAACAAATGATGGATGGCATGCCTGTTGAACTGATATTCCGTGGTCGCGTCTTCCCCCTTCAGCAGTTTGAAATCGGCCCGAGGGGCGAACGCCAGCAGCGTGCCAAGCCGCCCGCATCGCGAGCAGTTGCAGGCAACGACCTCGCCAATGTCCATCTTGAACTCGTATCGGACATTGCCGCATTGGCATCCGCCGGTGTGAATTGCAGGCATGCTTGTGCTCCTTTCGAATTGTCTTTGTGTTGGCTTGAAAGTTCCTAGCCGCTCACCGGAATCCAGACCTCGATGTCACCGAAGCCGGTTTGCGGGTCGAAAGCGGTGCCATAGCGCTCGATGAAGGCGAGCGCTTCGCCACTGGCATGAGCGTGCCGGCGGCCGGAGGTCGGCAGCCAGTCCCAGGCCTGCTGCACCGTGTCGCTCAGCGTCGAGACATGACCTCGATGCGCGAACGCCGCGTAGGTGCCGGCCGGAATGGTTGCGCCACTCAGCGGCGGCGAAAGCTGATCATAGCCGGCAACCTCGACGGCTGTGACGTAATCGAAACCCGATTTGTCCTTGTCCTCGAAGCAAAGCCCGTAGGCCGTCCGGCCCGTCGCATGAGGCACGGCCGGCATCAATGGCGCGAACTCGCGCCATTGTGCGGCGAGGCCGGACGACATTGTCTCGCCGAACAACTGATGCTTCCGCAAGCCGGCGACCTTCATCGTCTGCGACTGCGTGATGCGTGGTTGGAGTGCTGCCATGATCGCCTCCACGTGGTTATCGACCGATGGGTGTTATTGTGGTGATCGTTCCAGATAGGCGCCGAGTTTCTCGAGTGTGCCGGTCCAGCCACGGGTATGGCCGTCGCAGGCGGCCTGATCGAAAAATTGCTCGTGCATCAGTGTCAGCAGCGTGCCGTTCCCGCCATCGCTCTTGGTCGTGACGGTGACCTGCGAGACGCGCTCGGGCGTCGTGTACCACGCCCAGCTGAACACGAGCTTTTCATCCGGGACCACATCCTTGTAGACGCCGCTGACCTTCGAAAGCTCGCCATTGCTGTGAACGAAGCTGATGGTGAACTTGCCGCCGGTGCGAACGTCCATCTCGGCTTTCACTGAATCCTGCTGGGCGTCATTCGGGCCGAACCAGTGCACGATCATGTCCGCGCGGGTCCATGCCGCGTAGACGGTGGCCGGTGGGGCGCCGATGCGACGCTGGAGAGTGACGCTCGGCTTGGCGGCGAGGGTTGCAGTCGCGGACATGACGAAGGATCCTTCCGATAGGTGGCGAGCCGTTCATGATGGAACCGCTCGCAAACTGATGAACCGCTCTCGCAATTGCTGGCGGCGTGAGGCCGCCGCCGTCAGGCGCGCTCGAGCTGCACGGCCAGTTTCTCCAACAGTTCGGTCCAGCCGCGCGCGTGCCGGTCGCAGGTGGCCTGGTCGAAGAACTGTTCGTGCTTGAGCGTCAGCAGCGTGCCGTCGCCGTCGGCCCTGGTTGTCACGGTCACCTGCGAGACCCGATCGGGCGTCGTGTACCAGGCCCAGCTGAACACCAGTTTCTCGTCGGGCACGACCTCCTGATAGGCGCCGCTCACCCTGGAGAGTTCGCCGTTGCCGTGCACGAAGCTGATCGTGAAGTGCCCGCCGGTGCGAACGTCGGTTTCGGCTTTCACGGACTCTCGTTTGGCGTCATTCGGGCCAAACCACTGCACGATCATGTCCGGCTTGGTCCACGCCGCGTAGACCTTGGCGGGTGCGGCGTTGATGCGTCGCTGGAGGGTGACACTGGGCTTGCTGACGACGGCTGCGCTGGCGGACATGAGTCATTCTCCTCCAAATAGGCTGCAAGGCGATCGAGTTGTTCGGTCCAGAACCGTTCATAGGTGTTCAGCCACTGCATTGCGTCGCGCATCGGCGCCGCTTGCAGGCGGCAGGTGACCGTCCGGCCGGTCTTGCTGCGCGTGACAAGGCCCGCGTCCGAGAGGACGTCGAGGTGCTTCATCACCGCCGGCAACGACATGGCGAACGGCTTGGCGAGGTCGCTGACCGAGACCTCGTCGTCCGCCTCCAGTCGCGCCAGCAGCGCGCGGCGGGTGGGATCGGCAAGGGCTGCAAAGGTCCGATCCAGCGGGGCAGAATAGTAAACCATGTGGTTAAGTATAGGCCTGCCGCCGGTCCCGTCAAGGATACCCTGCGCGGTCCCGAGGCACGATTTCGTGAAGCGGCCGGGTCGGGGCGGAAAATCGCCTATTTCGGCAGTGCCGCCGTGACGAGACGCAGGGCGTCCTCGCCCGACCAGTCGGCCGGGCCCGCCATGGTCGCGATCTCGCAGCCGGCGGGGTCGATCAGGACCGAGGTCGGCATTCCCGTGGCGCGGCCGATCACCTTCAATTCCTGAAACACCCGGGCCTTGGCATCGCTGAAATAGCTGAGCGTGCGCACCCCGGCTTCGTTCAGCCAGGTTTTCGGGCGATCCGGATTGTTGGTGTCGATGTTGACGGCCACCACCTCGAACGCGCCGCCGCCGAGCTTGTCCTGCAGGCCATTCAGCGCGGGCATCTCCTTCCTGCAGGGCACGCACCATGTCGCCCACAGATTGAGAAGGACCGTCTTGCCGCGCCAATCGGAGAGCCGTCTCGACTGCCCGTTCGCATCCTGAAACGTGACGTCGGGAATCCGCAGGCCCGCATGTGCCGGCATCAAGGCCGCGACTTCACCATGAATGAGCGGGGTTAACTTCCGCGCCAAATCTGCGGCCGGCCGGCAGGCCGGGTCACCCGACGCATTGCCTCCGAGGCCGGCGATCCCGTATACCCCCGCAAAGCCGATGCCGGCGATGATCGCCCCCGTCAGAACGGCGATCGCGAGCCGCCGCCCAGGGGGGCGGGTCGGCGGGGGCGTCTCGGGGTTCGGTCGATCGGACGTCATGTCGGAGCGGCTGTCGGTTGTTGGCGAGCGTCGTTTAGCAGCTGGCGCGAGAGTGACAAGGTTTAAGAGTCGCGAGGCTAGTACCGCCTATCTGAAGTCCCTGCACCATTCGCCGCTAAACCGTCTCAGGGACTTCAGATAGAAAGCGGTACTAGATTTATAGGCTTGCTAGTGCCCTTTGGTTTTCGACGTTCGTGTCGGTGGTCGCCGCGCTGTATCACGAACGTCGAAAACCGGGCACTAGTGGCCAGCGGAGCAGAGTTGAAGTCATGAGCAACAAGATGTGGGGCGGACGGTTCGAGACGTCCCCCGACGCGATTATGGAGCAGATCAACACGTCGATCGACGTTGATCGCCATCTCTATGCGCAGGACATCGCAGCTTCCAAAGCGCATGCTGCCATGCTGGCCGCTCAGGGCATCATTTCGGCCGACGATGCAAAAAACATCGCGGCCGGTCTAGACACGATTCTGTCAGAAATTGCGGGCGGAAGTTTCGATTTCAAGCGTGCGCTGGAAGACATCCATATGAATGTCGAGAGCCGGCTGACCGAGGTGATCGGCTCCGCCGCGGGACGGCTGCATACCGCCCGTTCGCGCAACGACCAGGTCGCGACCGATTTCAAGCTCTGGGTCCGCGACACCATCGATGCGATCGATCAGGCGCTTGCCGCTTATCAGCACGCGCTGGTCGATCGTGCGCTGGAACACGCCGATACGGTGATGCCGGGGTTCACGCATCTGCAGACGGCACAGCCTGTCACCTTCGGTCACCATCTGCTGGCCTATGTCGAGATGGCGGCACGCGATCGCGGCCGGTTCGCCGACGCGCGCAAGCGGCTGAACGAAAGCCCGCTGGGCGCCGCGGCGCTCGCCGGTACGTCGTTCCCGATCGATCGGGAGGCGACGGCGAAGTCGCTCGGCTTCGAGCGGCCGGCGGCGAATTCGCTCGACGCCGTCGCCGATCGCGATTTCGTGCTGGAGACGTTGTCGGCGGCCTCGATCTGCGCGGTGCATCTGTCGCGCTTCGCCGAGGAGATCGTGATCTGGACCTCGCCGCTGGTCGGCCTGATCCGGCTGTCGGACAAGTTCACCACCGGCTCCTCGATCATGCCGCAAAAGCGCAACCCTGATGCCGCCGAACTGGTGCGCGCCAAGACAGGGCGAATCATCGGCGCAATGAACGCGCTGCTGATCGTCATGAAGGGGCTGCCGCTGACCTATCAAAAGGACATGCAGGAGGACAAGGAAGGCACCATGGACGCGTTCGGCGCGCTGTCGCTCGCGATCGGCGCGATGACCGGCATGGTGCGTGACCTGGTGGCCGACAAGGCGCGGATGGCGCAGGCGGCGGGCGAGGGCTATGCAACCGCGACCGATCTCGCCGATTGGCTGGTGCGGACGCTGAAGCTGCCGTTCCGGGAGGCCCATCACATCACGGGGCGGATCGTCGCCAAGGCGGCCGCGGCCGGCGTGCCATTGCATGCGCTGCCGCTCGCCGACATGCAGGCCATCGAGCCGAAGATCACGCAAGCCGTGCTGCAGGTTCTGTCGGTGCAGAATTCGGTGGCGAGCCGGACGAGTTATGGCGGAACTGCGCCGGCCAATGTGCGCGCGCAGGCCGAGAGCTGGCGCAAACGCCTGGAAAAAGACGCGATTTAAAGGTGAACCTGTTGCCGAGATATCCGGCGGGGCTCGCCAGCGCGGCGCGATATCGGTACAACGGGCTTTGGACTGCAAGGGGACGGGCGTGACAGGTCAAATCGGTTCGGCTGCGGCGAAACTCGCTGTCTTGGGCGCTGCGGCGCTGCTGCTCACGCTTGGCGGCTGTGGCCGCAAGGGTGGCCTCGATCTGCCCCCGGTCGCGGCCGGATCCCAGCCGGCCTATGCGGCCCCGGCGTCGAGTTCGGCCTCCCCGTCTCCGCAGTTCAGCCCGCTCGGCCCGCTCGATCCAGCCGCGTCGGAGGAAAAGCCGACCGCCGCGCCCGGGCAGAAGAAACGTATCATTCTTGATCCGATTCTCGACTAAGCGCGATGGCGTTAGGTTGAATCGCCATCGCGCTTTAGCTTGTTGTTTGAGCATGATCTTTTCGGAAAACCGCTGCACACTTTTCCGGATCATGCTTTAGTCTGTCGTTTTCCGTTTCCTGAGACCTCATGCACCATTTCGACTATCGCAACGGCGGCCTGCACGCCGAGGCGGTTGACCTCAGCGCACTGGCGCGAACCGTCGGCACGCCGTTCTACTGCTACTCGAGCGCGACGCTCGAGCGGCATTACCGCGTCTTCGCCGAGGCCTTCGCCGACGTGAAGGCTGTGATCTGCTACGCCATGAAGGCGAACTCCAACCAGTCGGTGCTGACGACGCTGGCGAAGCTCGGGGCCGGCGCGGATGTGGTCTCGGGCGGCGAGCTGCGCCGCGCGCTGGCGGCCGGAATTCCGCCGGACAAGATCCTGTTTTCCGGCGTCGGCAAGACCGCCGAGGAGTTGAAGCTGGCGCTGGAGACCGGCATCCATTCGATCAATGTCGAATCCGAAAACGAACTGGAACTGCTGTCTGCGATCGCGAGCCAGAGCGGCCGCACCGCGCGCGTCTCGGTGCGGGTCAATCCGGATGTCGACGCCAAGACTCATGCCAAGATCGCAACCGGCAAGGCCGAGAACAAGTTCGGTATTCCCTTGACGCGCGCCCGCCAGGTTTATGGGCAGGCGGCGAAACTGCCCAACATCGTCGTCAGCGGCGTCGATATGCATATTGGCAGCCAGATCACCGATCTCGGCCCTCTGTCCGATGCGTTCACGGTGCTCGCCGATCTCGTGCGGCAATTGCGGACCGACGGTCATGCGATCAGCCATATCGATTTCGGCGGCGGGCTCGGCATTCCCTAT
>Ga0081455_10001857_pt1 | contig 25420 bp, 21 predicted proteins | sample TabmetS3T2R1_FD_70207 | JGI IMG/M metagenome (GOLD analysis project Ga0081455, IMG submission 70207) | Tabebuia heterophylla rhizosphere microbial communities from the University of Puerto Rico - S3T2R1 | ecosystem: Host-associated > Plants > Roots > Rhizosphere ...
AGCTCCACGAGCCGGTCGATCTCCTCCGCCGAGTGGCTCGGGAGCAGCGCGGTCATCATCGCGCGGGCGAAGTCCTCGGTCTGCAGCACGCCGAAGAGGACCGACGTGTCGAAGGTGCGCACCTCCACGGCCTCGGCCTCCAGCGCGGTGAAGCGGGTCGGCATGTCGAGCACGAACCGCTCCGGGTGCACGTTCTCCGTGATCGGCTCCCACCAGCCCTGCGTGCGTCCCTCCCGCACCAGCCGGCGGAGCATGTCCTGCTCCGCCTCCGACGAGACGCCGTAGATCCGGATCAGCTCGTTGACGTCGGGCAGCTTGGGGATGCCCTTGCCCGTCTCCAGCCGGCTGATCTTGGAGGTGGAGCAGGTCATTCGCTCGGCGACGCCGTCGAGCGTCATGCCCGTGCGCAGCCGCAGGCGGCGCAGCTCCGCCCCCAGCCGGCGCCGCGGGCCGGCCGGGCCCTGCGGCGCGGCCATCTCCGACATGGTCCTGATTCCCCTTGTGCAATTGCATCGGGCCGTTGCATCATGCTGTTGCAGACCGAGACGGACGGGTGACACACCGTCGATCTCGGCGGAGGTACGTGGTCAGGAACTGGTCGCTCCGTCCGCACCGGACGGTCGGCGGGAACCGGCACGGGCGCCACCAGCGCCCGAACGTAGCCCTTGACATTGCATGGTGCAAGCCGATGCGGTGGCGTGTCGCACCCCGGTCGAGATTTGACGAAGATTTGAGTCTCGTGCAATTGCACCGGGCCATGTCATCCCCGACACTGAGATCAGCGAGACCCGAGTGGTTCGCCTCACCTCCACCGGGTCCCCCCGAGGACAGGAGGGCGCCGTGACCAGCGAAGCGCCCCCGCCCGCCGCCCGCGTCCCCCGCGGGCCCACAGCATCCGGCAGGTCGCCGGAGGAGCTCTCGAAGAAGGGTGAGTCGATGCGCTACATCCGAGCTGTTCGCGCCGCAGTGCCGTCCAGCAAGGTCGCCCGCCGTCGTTCCGGGAGGTGGTCCCCGTGACCGTTGTCGTCGTCGTTCTCGTCGGGTTGGGTGTGCTGGCCGTCATCGGCGTGGTCGTCGGCGTCATCGACGCCGCTCAGGCCCGCGCGTGGCGGCGGGTCGCTGCCGAACGCCGTCGCATCTGGGAGGTCCGCCAGGGCGGGCGGACCGTCGACACCTGGGGTGACGAGGACAGTGACTGAGCACGGCGCAGTACCGGGGGGTTCCTGCGCACCCCCGACCCGGTCCCCCGGCACCCCACCGGTGCCGGGGGATCTCTCGCTCGACGGGCCGGTGGGCGCCGCGCTTGCGACCCTCGTCGGCGACCAGGTGAAGGGCCACACGCGGGTCTTCGCCATCCTCAACAGCGAGAGCCTGATCGAAGGCCACCCGGCGCAGCCCTTCTTCCAGCAGCGCTCGGCCTATCTCGCATCCTTCATGCAGGCCGCGTTCCGGGCCGGCATCGAGGCCGGGGAGATCCGGCCCGATCTCGACCCGGCCCAGATCGCCTATGAGCTGATCGCGATGATGGACGGGCTGCAGATCCAGTGGCTGCGCGCGCCCGATCGCGTCGACCTGGTGGCGAGCGTCGACGGCTACATCCGGCGCCTGATCGAGAGCATCCAGGTCGGGCCGGGCGGCTGAATCAACCGGCTGTGCGGCCTTGTCGACAAACTGCATTCTTCCGGCCTATCATCCCGGCAGATCGGATGGCGGGAAGGACAGGCCCTTGGCGCGGATGACGACGAAACGGGGAGCCGAGGCCGGGCCGGCGGAACCGGCCGAGCCGCGCACCCGCGGCAAGGGCGTCGCCACGGTCTATGAGGCGCTGAAGCACGACATCCTCGACCTGGTCGTCGCCCCCGGCTCGGCCCTGGACGAGACCCGCATCGCCGAACGCTTCGGCCTGTCGCGCACGCCGATCCGCGAGGCGCTGGTGCGGCTGGCCGCCGACGGGCTGGTCGAACGCTCGAGCGGCTCCGTCCGGCTCGCGACGTGAGGGCGGGACCCGGGCCCGACCCCTGGTCCTGGAGGTCCTAGCCGGCCTTCAGGACCGGCATCACGTCGGACGCGAAGATCTCGACGGCGCGCGCGGCGGTCTCCAGATCCATCCCCGGGTAGTGCAGCCGAACCACCAGGTGCAGGTCTCGCTCGCCGAACGCCCGGACCAGCGGCAGCAACGCGGCCAGCACCTCCTGCGGCGTCCCGGCGGGCGTCGAGGCCCGGAGGTCGTCCTCGGACGGCGGGAGGGGATCGAGCCGGTCGAGCTCGGGCGTGTCCGAGCCCTCGCCCCAGGCCGCGTAGGTGCCGAGCTGGTGCGCGACGCCGTCGCGGATCAGCGGCCACGGGTCGCCGTCCCGCCACGCGAACGCGTTCTGCAGCACGACGATCGCCAGGGGCGCGGGGTCTCGGCCGACGCCGGTCGCGCCCTCGTCGACCAGGGCGAGGCTCTCCCGCATCTCCTGCAGGCCGCTCTCGTCGGTCACGTACCCGTCCCCGAGCCTTCCCGCCCGGAGCACGGCCCGCCGGTCGTACCCGCCCAGCACGATCGGGACGCCCTCGGGCCGTGTGGGTCTGGGCGTGATCCGCACGTGGTCGAACCGGAGCGTCCGCCCCTCGAACGAGAACCGGCGCCCCGTCCACGCGCGGCGCAGCACCTCGACCGTCTCCTCGGTGCGCGCTCCGCGCTCGGAGCGGGGGGAGGCGAACATGCGGAACTCCTCCTCGCGCCAGCCGTTGCCCAGCCCCAGCACGAGACGGCCGCCCGAGAGCTGGTCGACGACGGCGGCGTCCTCGGCCAACCTGAGTGGGTCGTGCAGCGGCGCGAGGATCACGCCGGTGCCGAGCTCGATCCGCTCGGTCACGGCGGCGAAGGCGGCGAGCAGCGCGAGCTGCGAGGGCAGGTATCCGTCGGAGGACCCGTGGTGCTCGCTCACCCAGGCCGAGTCGAACCCGAGTCGTTCGGCGAGCCGGACGAGCTCGAGCGTGTCGCGGTACTCGCGTTCGAACGTCCGGTCCGAGCCCGCGGGGACCTGCCCCGTGAACAGGCCGATGCCGACGCGGACGCCCATCGCGCCGAACGTTACACGGCGCCGGCGGCGGGGGATGATGCGGGCGTGCGGATCACGCTGGGGCAGGAGGACGGCGCGGCCGCGTCGGAACGGCTCGCGCGCGCGATCCAGGGGCGCATCCACCGAGGCTCGCTGGGCCCCGGCGCGCGGCTGCCGACGGTCCGGGCGCTCGCGGCCGAGCTCGACCTTGCCCCCAACACGGTCGCGAAGGCCTATCGCGCGCTCGAGGACGACGGCCTGATCGAGGGCCGCGGCCGGCAGGGCACGTTCGTCGCCGAGCGCCTGCCCGCGCGGCTCCCCGAACCGGAACGCCGGCTGACCGAGGCGGCGGAGGCGTTCGTTCGGCGAGGCGCGCAGCTCGGGTTCGGGGAGGCGGATATGCGGCGGGCGTTCCGGCGGGCCGTCCGCGAACGCTGACGCTCAGTCGAGCGACAGCAGCGCGGCCATCACGCCGAAGCCGGCGGCCACGCCGACGAACTGCACGATCGAGATCCGCAGCGCGGACTCCTTGTGCAGTTCGGGGATCAGGTCCGAGCCCGCGATGTAGATGAACGCGCCGGCCGACAGCGCGAGCATCGGCCGGACGACGCCGCCGATCGTGTCCTCGAGCAGCAGCGTGATGATCGCGCCGGCGACGGCGGTGAGCGCCGTCAGGAAGTTGAACACCAGCGCCCGGCGGGGCGTGAGCCCCGCATGCACCAGGACGCCGAGGTCGCCCATCTCCTGCGGGATCTCGTGCAGGACGACGGCGGCGGTCGTGGCGATGCCGAGCGGCGTGCTCGCGAGGTAGGAGCCGGCGATGATCGCGCCGTCCACGAAGTTGTGCAGCCCGTCGCCCAGCAGGTTGGTGAGCGCGACCGGGTGCAGGTGCCCGTGCACCGGCGCGTACAGGCGGTGATGCATGTGGATCAGCTTCTCCAGCACGAAGAAGCCCATGATCGACGCCGCCATGATCCACGAGATGCCGACGGTGATGCCGCCGTCGTCGGCGAGCTCGGGCAGGATGTGGAACAGCGCGTCGCCCAGCAGCGCGCCGACCGCGAAGCTCACGAGCACCGGGACGATCTGCCGCAAGCGGTTCTCGCGCAGCACGAGCAGCACGATCCCGACGAACGAGATCACGCTCACGATCAGGACGGACAGGATCGTCTGGGCCCACACCGATGAGGACGCGGCCAGCACGCGCTGAGGCTACACGACGGGTGCCGCGCGCCCGGACCCGGGAGCGGCGACCGGCGTTCCCCTTCCGTGGGTGCTAGGTTCGGCGGCCGATGTGTCGCCGCGGATGAGGACCCGGATGCGCCCGAAGCGTTCCGCCCGCGTTCACGCTCTCTGCGTCGCGCTCGCCGCGATCGCGGTGTCCTCGGCCGCGTCCACCGCGCTCGCGGTGCCCGGCGGCGAGCGCGTCGACCCCATCGTTCGGCACGGCCGCGTGCGGACGTTCTCGTGGATGCGGGGCGCGCCGCGCGTCGCGTTCCGCGATCTCGGCCCGCTGGTGGGCCTGCGCGACGCGGCGCTCAGCTACTCGGTCGCCGTGGGGGACGTGAACGCGGACGGCTGGGCGGACCTGGTCGTGAGTCACCACAGCGCGCCCGCCGAGCTGCTGGTCACCGAGGTCGACGGGGACGCGCCGGTTGGGTTCGCGACCGCGTGGCAGTTCCAGGACGACCTCCACCAACGCAAGGATCGCCACGGGTGCGCGCTGGCCGACGTCGATCGCGACGGCCTCCAGGACGTCTACTGCGCCAAGGGCGCCCAGAGGGGCACCGTCCGGAAGTGGAACGAGCTGTGGATGCAGAACCCGGACGGGACGTTCACGGACCGGGCGGCCGAGTTCGGCGTCGAGGACGTCTGGGGGCGCGGTCGTTTCCCGGTCTTCCTCGGCCTCAACGGCGACGAGTGGCCGGACCTGTTCGTGGGCAACGACGTGCCGCGTACGGACCGGCATCGAACGCCCAATCGAACGTTCGTGAACCGGATGGGCGAGCGGCTCGAGCAGGTGCGCCTCGGCGTCACCAGGGAGAACGGGGATCGATGCTCGACCGCGGCCGACTACGACGGGGACGGACGGGACGATCTCCTGGTCTGCGGGCGTGACCGCATGCACCTGTTCCACCGTGATCCGGGGAGGTTCCGCGACGTCACCGCGGATGTCGGGCTCCCTCGGGTCCTGGCGACCGCGGCGCGGTTCGCGGACCTGGACGGGGACGGCCGCCTGGATCTCGTGTTCGCGCAGGCGCACCGGCTCGTGGTCGAGATGCAGGGGGCCGCGCACCGGTTCTCGCCCACCCTTCGGCTGCGTCTTCGGCACGGCCACGGTCTGGCGGTCGGGGATCCCGACGGCGACGGGGATCCGGACATCTACGTGGTCGAGGGATGCGTGGACGGGAGCGACATGCCCGATTGGCTCGTGCTCGTCGAGCGGGGTGCCAGGTCGTTCCGGCCTCGACGCGTCGCGCGGGTGCCGGGGGGGTGCGGCGACACGGCCGAGGCGTTCGACTTCGACCAGGACGGGATGGACGAGTTCGTCGTGCTCAACGGTGGGGGCGTGGATCAGGGGTTCCAGCATCGCGGCGCCGAGCAGCTCCTGACGCTCGGCGACTGGGAGCCGCCGCCCGCCGGGTAGCCGGTCCCGGCGCGGCTACGCGCGTTCTGCGGGGAGGTTCGATAGGCTCCCGCGCCAGACCGGGGGGTGTGATGAGAGCGATCGGTGGACGGGTGCTGCTCGTGCTGGCGGCCCTCATCGGCGAGGCCGCCCTGGTCGCCACCCCTGCGTCCGCCCAGCAGCCCAACATCGTCGTGATCCTGACCGACGACCAACGGGCGGACACGCTGTGGGTGATGCCGCCGGTCCAGAAGCTGGCCGATCGGGGCGTCCGCTACACGAACGCCTTCGTCCCGACGTCGATGTGCTGCCCGTCCCGAACGTCGCTCCTGACCGGTCGCTACTCGCATTCGACCGGGATCTGGGGGAACCGGGTCCCGCGGGGTGGGTTCCACGTCTTCGTGGACACGGACACGCTCGCCACGCGGCTGGACGCCGCCGGGTACCAGACGGCCCTGATCGGGAAGTACCTGCACGAGTACGACGGGAGTCGCATCCCGCCGGGGTGGGATCGGTGGTTCGCGTTCGTGCACGGCGGGGACTATTACCGGTACTCCGTCCTGGACCAGCAGCAGCTCGTGAGCTTCGGGACGCGCCGCGCCGACTACGCCACCGACGTCCTCGCCGGCGAGGCCGAGAGCTTCATCGCCGAGGCCGATCCGGCGAGTCCCCTCTTCCTGTACCTGGCCCCGTTCGCGCCCCATTACCCGGCCATCCCGTCTCGCCGCTATCAGGGGACGTTCCGGGGGATAGAACCCTGGCGACCCCCCAGCTACAACGAGCCCGACGACTCCGACAAGCCCAGATGGATCCGCAAACGGCTGCCGATCGAGTCCGGCCCGATGGACGCGTTCCGCCAGGACCAGCTCGAGAGCCTGCTCTCGGTCGACGACATGGTCAGCGGCGTGATCGGCGCCCTGCGCGACTCCGGCCGCCTGCACAACACGCTGATCGTCTTCACCTCGGACAACGGGGTCGCCTGGGGCGAGCACAAGCTCTCGGGCAAGCACACCCCCTACGACGCGGCGTCGCACGTCCCGCTCGTCGTGCGGTGGGACGGAGGGGTTCAGGCGGGCACCGTGGATCGGGGCATCGTGGCTGCGAACGTGGACGTGGCGGCCACGATCCTGGGCGCCGCCGGCGTGTCCGAGGACGGGGTCGAGGGCGTGAGCCTGCTCGAGGGGCGATCGTCGATGCTGGAGGAGGCGGTCAGGCAGTCCAGACGCCCGGCGTACTGCGGCGTGCGGACGCGATCGCGCCTGTACGTCGGCTACGTGAGTGGCGAAGAGGAGCTCTACAACCTCAAGCGCGACCCCTGGGAGCTGCACAATCGCGCCGACCGCACGTCCGACGACCTGACCCGGTTGCGGGAGCTGGCCGACTCGCTGTGTGGCGGCAAGGTCCCGACCTAGCGCGAGCGGTCAGGGCGTCAGGTACGGGTGGTCGGGTCGTTCGACCGCGGTCACGTCGCTCGCGTTCACGATCACCTCGCGGCCCAGCGGATAGATCGTCCCCTTCACCTGGACCCAGTCCTCGTCGGAGAACTGCCCGGGGGTGACGTTCACCACCCGGACCTCGGCGATCGTCGCGTCGGCGACGCAGCAGGTCACGACGTAGCGGGCCAGGAGGAACTCGTCGGCCGGCGTGTCGTCGCGGATCGAGACGAACCCGACGAAGTCGACCTGCTCGCCCGCGCGTTTGGCGAGCGCGCGCTCGCCGTCGGGGCTGGTCTCGCCCGCCGCGACGTCGACCAGCGTGAGCTCGCCGCTGCCGATGTCGCTCGCCGAGGTGGCCACCGACGTGCCCGAGAACGCGGAGCGCTTGCCCGCCGAGAACGTCCCGAGCGTGGCCGGGGCGGAGAACACCACGAGCACGACCGGCACCACCATCAGGCCCATGATCCACAGCTCGCGCGCGGCGATCGGCCTGGGGGTGGTGACCTTCGCCGAGGCCAGCCGCCCGAGCGTGGCCGCGGTCAGCAGGCCCGCCGCCACCGGCACGACCCAGTCGGTGCGGGTCGACAGGTACAGGTTCTCGCGCCCCGTGAACCACAGGAACCAGAACAGGCCCGCCCAGGCCGCGAGCACCAGCGTGCCGGCCACCCGCGCCGGGCTCCAGCGCCGGGGCGGCGCGGCCTCCTCGCGGATCCGCGCGCCGGTGCGCGCGACGATCGCGTCGCTCATCCGAACGCCACCCCCACCCACAGCGCGCCGACCAACGTCGCCACCGCGGACACGAGCACGACCGTCCGGGCGAACGGACGTCGGAACGTCCCTGCGTACAGGGCCACGAGCTTCAGGTCGACCATCGGCCCGAACACCAGGAACCCCAGCTGCGCCGCCGGCCCGAACTGCACGAACGACGCAGCGACGAACGCGTCGGACTCCGAGCAGAGCGAGAGCGCCGCCGCGAGCGCCATCATCGTGAGCACGCTGATCACCGGCCGCGCGGCGACCCCCGTGAGCACCGAGGTGGGCAGGAACGTCTGGATCGCGGCCGCGATCGTGGCGCCGAGGAGCAGGAAGCGCCCCATGAACAGGAAGTCGTTGCCCAGGTGCACGAAGAACCGGCGCCACCGCGCCTCGGGACGTCCGAGCTCGAGCACGTGCTCGTGCTCCTCCTCCGGGTTCGGCTTGAGGAGCTCGTCCTTCGAGCGGTTGCCGACCACCCAGCCGACGGCGATCGCGACCAGCATGCCGAGCAGGAAGCGTCCGCCCACCATCGTCCACAGCGTGCTCCGGCCTCGGAACGCGACGTAGGTGGACGCGATCACGACCGGGTTCAGCACCGGCGCCGCGAGCATGAACGTCACCGCCGCCGAGGGCATCAGGCCGCGCTGCATCAGCCGCCGCGCGACGGGGACCGACCCGCACTCGCAGATCGGGAACGCGAGGCCGGCGAGCGCGGCGGCCGGCAGCTGCAGCGGGCGGGGGAGCGCCCCGAGCTTCTCGAACACGCCGATCGGCACGAAGACCTCGACCAGCGCGGCGGCGAACGCCCCCAGCATCACGAACGGGAGCGCCTGGATCAGGATCGAGCCGAAGATCACGAAGAACGTCCGGACCCACGCGATCCGGCCCAGGTCGCCGACGCTCACGAGCAGGGCGACGGCCGCGAGCATCGCCACCACGCCGACGACCGTCCGGCGATCGGCGATACGGCGCGGGCCGGCGTTGGTGACGGGGGCGGTCAGCTGGGCCATCGAGCGGTCTCCTCGCGGGTTCAGCAGTACCGGGCGAACGACACCGCGAACCCCTGGAAGGCGTCCGCCAGCATCCTCTCACCATCCGGCCCCGTGGCCGAGAGCATCGCGTCCACGGCGACCTGGCCGGTCACCTGCTCGTCCGTGAGGACCTTCTGGTCCAGGAACAGGCCGCCGGGCACGGCCGCGTCGACCGCCGGTTCGTCTCCGGGGACCGCGTCCTCCACGGCGCGCACGAGCGCGGTGTCGGGCACGGCCCCGGGATGCGTCTCCCACGAGCCCGTCCCCGCGACGGCGACGAGGGTCGAGTCCGAGGTGGCGCGCCGCGCCTGCGTCACGATCCGTTCGGTCCATCGATCCATGTCTCGGACCGAGCCGTCGAGCACGACGGCCAGGACGTCCGGCACCTCGTCCGCGCCGTACCCACCCTCGAGCCGGGACCGAACCGCGGGCAGCGCCGCCACGCCGTCGCCGATCGCGACGTCGACCGGGTCCTCGTCCGGATACCAGGCGCCTCCGACGAGTCCGCGATCGGTCCGATCGGGCGCGACGAGCCCGACCATGGTGTCGGGGTCGGCGTGGTCCAGGTCGTCGGCGAGGGTCGCGATGATCTGCACGGGCGCGTTCGGCGCGTACGCCCGCACGACCTGTCCGCCGGTGTTGCGGACGTACGAGCCGGTGACCCCGTGCTGCCACGGCAGCCCGCCGGTGCCGATCGTGGTCTCGGTCGCGGTGGGATCGAGCGGGAGCGATCCCGTTCGGCCGCGGACCGTCCCGGCGCCCTCGCGCATCAACGAAGACAGGAACGGCCACTCCCGGTGCCCCTGGCCGAGCTCGGGCGTGCCCACGCCCTTCCACGCGATGAGCAGGACCAGACGTGGCAGCGTCCCGTCGGCCACACCCGGCACCGCCGTGCCCGAACGCACCTCGGGGTGCTCGCGTTCGAAGCCCAGGATGCGGCTCACGGTGGGAGCGATCCGGTCGAGCGAGGTCCCGTCCGGGAGGCTCGAGCCGCTCGACACGCCGGCGCCGGAGAGCACGATCGGGACGCTCGTGTTCGTGGACGCGGTCGCGCTGGGCCACGACGCCCGGGAGCGGCCCGAGCCCGAGTACACGGGCGTCCCGTCCGCGACGCCCAGGACGTCGGGGGAGCGGCCCTCTCGGAACCCGTTCACCACCCCCTGCCTCACCGCCTCGGGCAGCGGGCAGAACGGCACGCGGACCTCGCCGCCCGCGCTCTGGCACGAGCGGCCGGCGCACGTGGCCGTCAACACAGCCGCGGGGATCCCGATCGCGGCGAGCGCGACGAGCAGGACGAGCATCCGCCGGCCGGTCACGACGACCCACCGTACCCGTTGGGTTGTCGTTCCGGGCGCGGTCGTGTTTCGTATGCGCGACCCATGGCTCCCAGACGTGTGTTCGCGCTGCTCGGTGTCCTGATGCTGGTGGGGTTCGCGTCCGTGGAGTGGGGCGCGGGCGCTGCCTCCGCGCAGGCCACCGGTCCTACGGGCGCGACCGCCTCGGCCCCCTCGGACCTGGGGAACCCCAACGCCGGCCCCGCGGCGCTCGCGTGCTCGATGCCGCACGAGTGGCTGCTGCGCACCTGGCGCGGCAACCGCGACGACCGCAGCGCCGAGATCCAGATCCTGCCGATCGAGCCGAACTACGTGGGTTCGGGCCTGCCGCACGTGGGGCCGTGGCCCTACGCGCAGGACATCCCGATGTTCTGGTACGGCCCCGGCCACGTGGCGCCGGCCGGCGTCGTCCAGCGCCCGGTGACGCTCGCCGGCATCGCGCCCACGCAGGCCGAGCTGCTCCACTTCCCGTTCAAGGCGATCGACGGATCCCCGATGGTCGAGGCGACCGCCGGCAACGCGAACCCGCCGAAGCTGATCGTGACGATGGTATGGGACGCGGGCGGGCGCGACGTGCTTCGTCGCTGGCCCAACGACTGGCCGTACCTGAAGTCGCTGATCCCGCAGGGGGCCTGGTACGAACACGCCACCGTCGGCTCGAGCCCGACCTCCACGGCGCAGACGCACGCGGTCATCGGCACCGGCGCGTTCCCCGACGCTCACGGGATCGTCGCGCACCGGATGCGCATCGGTGCCGACCTCACCACGCCGTGGGCCGAGGGGCCCGCGTACCTGATCGAGCCCACCCTGGCCGACCTGTACGACCGGGCGCTGGGCAACGAGCCGGTCGTGGGCGAGATCGGGACCGTGAGCATCCACCTGGGGATGCTCGGCCACGGGGCGATGTGGGGTGGCGGGGATCAGGACATCGCGGCGATCCGCGAGGTGGTCGGCGCCGACACCCTCGGCGAGGAGGGCTTCGACTGGAACCTCACGCCGAACCTCACGCCGTACTACCGCTTCCCCAAGTACATCAACGACGTCGGCGGGTTCGCGCAGGACGTGCGGGCGGTGGACGCGAACGACGGCAAGATCGACGGCAAGTGGCGCTCCAACGACATCCAGACGCTGCTGCAGGGGTTCGACACGCCGGCGCGGATCCCGTACCAGACGCGCGTGATCAAGAAGATGATCAAGCGCGAGGGGTTCGGCCGGGACGAGACGCCCGACCTGTTGTTCATCAACTACAAGATGATCGACTACATCAGCCACGTGTGGACCGTGAACAGCCCCGAGATGCAGGACGCCGTCGTCGCGCAGGACGCCGCGCTGCATGACTTCGTCGACTTCCTGAACGCGCAGGTGGGGCAGGGACAGTGGGCACTGGTCCTGACCGCCGACCACGGCTCGATCCCCGACCCGAAGATCACCGGCGCCTTCCAGATCTCGACCACCGCGATGACGAACGGGATCAACACGGCCTTCGACACCGACGGGGACTCGACCCACATCGTCCAGCTGATCCAGCCGACCCAGATCTTCGTGGACCAGGCCGAGCTCCGGCAGAACGGCCACACGCTGGATGACGTCGCCGAGTACGTGATGAGCCTGACCAAGGGCCAGACCGCGCTCCCGACCGTCACCGTTCCGGCGGACCAGGCCAACGACCGGGTGTTCGAGGCCGCGTTCCCCTCCAAGATCATGCAGCATCTGCCCTGCCTGCCCGAGGCCCGAACGTGAGACGCCTGGCGCCGGCGCTCGCGCTGGTGCTGCTGGCGATCTCCTGCGCCGAGGGCATCGCCTCGAGCGCGGCCGCCTCGGGGTCGACCGGGGCGTCGGGGGCCTCGGGAGCGGTCGCGTCCGGCGACCTCGCGAGGGCCGCGTGCGCGATCCCGCACCGCGAACTGGTCCGGATCTGGCGCGGGACCGATCCCGAGCGTTCGGGCCAGATCGTGTTCGTGCCGCACGCCCCGAACTACGTTGGCACGAACTTCCCGCACTCGGGGCCCTGGGACTACCTGCAGGACGTGCCGCTGCTCTGGTACGGGCCGGGGATCATCCCCCCGCTCGGGAGCGTCGACCGGCCGGTCACGCTCGCCGACGTCGCGCCGACGCAGGCCACGCTGCTCGGGTACGACTTCGAGGCGCCGGACGGGCACCCCCTGGACGAGATCCCGGCGCCCCAGACGCCCCCGCCGCTCATCGTCACGCTCGTGTGGGACGCCGGCGGACGCAGCGTGCTGGACTCGTATCCGAACGACTGGCCGTTCCTTCGTTCCCTGATACCCAAGGGGATCTGGTTCGACCGCGCGAGCGTCGGCTCGTCGCCCTCGATCACGCCGGCCACGCACGCCACGATCGGCACCGGCGCGTTCCCGATGCACACCGGGCAGACCGACGCGGAGTTCCGGCTGGGCGGCGACCTCGTGCGCGCCGGCGCCCTCGGGCCGGTGCTGCTGATGGAGCCCACGCTCGCGGACCTGTACGACCGCGCGATGGGCAACGAGCCGTTGGTGGGGGCGCTCGCGAGCGTCACGTGGCACCTCAACATGGCGAGCCACGGGTCGCTGTGGGGCGGCGGGGACCGCGACATCGCGGTCCTGCGCGTCCCGGTGGACGCGGACAACGAGGGCGCGGAGGGCAAGGAGTGGAACCTGCAGGGCCGCTATCAGCCGTTCTACACGTTCCCTCCCTACGTGAACGATCTCCCACCGCTCTCGGCGTACACGGGCCGCCTCGACCGCCAGGACGGGGCGCTCGACGGCAAGTGGCGCGACAACTCGATCGCGCAGTTCGAGGACGGCTGGGCCACGCCGGCGCGGATCCCGTACCAGGGACGCATGGTCGAGGAGGTCATCAAGCGCGAGGGGTTCGGCTCCGACGCCACGCCGGACCTGCTGTTCATCAACTCGAAGGCCATCGACCACGTCAGCCATCTGTTCAGCGTCAACAGCCCCGAGATGGTCGACACCTTGAAGTGGCAGGACGAGGACCTCGGGCGGTTCGTGCGCTTCCTCAACCAGCAGGTGGGTCGCGGCCGGTACGTGCTGATCGTGACCGCGGACCACGGCGCGCAGTTCGACCCGGCGGTCTCCGGCGCGTTCCAACTCACGCCGCCGGAACTCGAGCGCGACCTGAACTCGGCGTTCCCGGTCTCCGGCGGCGGGTCCGTGTTCCAGGCCGTCCGCTCGAGCCAGATCTACCTGAACGAGGATGTGCTGGCCGGCAGCGGCTACACGACCGAGCAGATCTCGCGGTTCATCCTGGACTACACCGAGGCACAGGGCACGCCGGACGGCTCCCCGGCCCTGCCGGCGTCCGAGGGGGTCAAGCGCGTGTTCTCGGCCGCGCTCCCGATCTCGATGCTGCCCGACCTGCCGTGCCTGCCGGAGGCGCGGGCGTCGGGCAGGTAGCGGTCATCGGTCCTTCCCGCGGCCCGGCAGGGGATCGAGGATCAGCGGTGGGATCGGGTCCTGGGTGAAGTCGAACTCCTGCGTGAGGTCGCCGAGCATCTTGGCCTCCTCGCGCACGGTGGGGCGACGGTCCGGGCGCCCGTCGGTCGCGGGGTCGAGGCGCTGGCCGCCGAGGAACCGGTCCTCGATGAACTTCAGGTACGCGTCGAACGACAGCGTCTGGTGGTCGATCATCCCGGCCCGCGCCCACGGGCTGATCAGCAGGCCGGGCACGCGCAGGCCGTAGCCGTTCTCGTCCACGACCGGGGGCACGACGTGGTCGTAGAACCCGCCCCAGTCGTCCCACGTGAGGAAGATCGCCGTCGAGTTCCAGTCGGGCCCGCGCATCGCCGCGTTGATCAGGCGCGTGACGTAGGCCTCGCCGTGGCGGATCGGGGACCCGGAGGCCGGGTGCTCGCTGCAGCACTCGCCCGGCGCGATCCACGAGACCGAGGGCAGGGTGCCGTTCTTCGCGGCCTCGAAGTAGTCGGGGTGGCGCTTGATGTTGCCGAACTGCCCGTTCTCGCGCACGGTGACGAACCCGTACAGCGGGTTCTTGTTCGGCGTCGTGCCGTCGCCGTGCTTGCCCGGGCACGGGCGGTTGAAGCACGTCCCCGGGTGCACGTAGTACGCCCAGCTCACGTCGTTCTTGTGCAGCAGGTACGTGATGTCCGTCCATCCGTACGCCGGGTCGTCGCCGTAGCTCACGACGTACTTGGGGTTGTTCAGGATGATGTTCGAGCGGCAGCTCATCGGGTCCTTCGGGTCCTTGCACGCCGCCGACCAGGCCGAGACCAGGAACAGGTGCGACGGAAGCGTCCACGAGTCCGACGGCGCGAACATCCGGTCCTGCAACACGAAGTGGTCCGCGTAGGCCCAGTAGTTCGGGATGTCGGCGCGCGTGTGGTAGCTGAGGACGTCCGCCTGGTTCTGCGGGCCGAGCTTCTTCTGGCACCCGGGCTGTGACGGCGTGACGTAGCAGAAGTACTTCGCGGGACCGAGCGCGTTCAGGAACCCGTCCATCTTGCCGCCGTGGATGTCCTTGACCGCCGCGTGATGGTTGTGCGGACCCCCGTCCTGGAACTGGCTGTCGGTCTTGTACAGGTGCGCGCAGTGCGAACCCCACGGGTTCGGGATGCAGGGGGTGGGCTTGCCGTTCTTCATCGGGATCCCGTCGGCGCCCGGGTAGGTCCCGAAGTAATGATCGAACGACCGGTTCTCCTGGATGATGACGATGACGTGGTCGATCTTCTCGATCCCCTGCGGCTCGCCGGGCGCGGGGCCGGTGCCGCCGGCCGTCGGGGTCCCGTCGGACCCCTGGACGCCCCCCTCCGCCTGTGTGCAGGCCCCGGTGACGAGCACCAGGAACGCGAACGCGGCCGCGTACAGGGTTCGCATCCCGCTCAGCCGCGACCCGGTCGTGGGTCCAGGATCAGCGGCGGGATGGGCTGCTGATCGAAGTCGAACTCGAGCGCGAGGTCGCCGAGGATCGGGCTCTCCTCTCGGACCGTGGGCCTGCGGTCGGGCCGGCCGTCCGTGAGCGGATCGAGCCGCTGGCCGCCCAGGAACCGGTCCTCGATGAGCTTGAGGTACGCGTCGAACGACAGCGTCTGGTGATCGATGAGGCCGGCCCGCGCCCACGGGCTGATCATGAGCCCCGGCACCCGCAGGCCGTAGCCGTTCTCGTCCACGTCCGGCGGAACCACGTGGTCGTAGAAGCCGCCCCAGTCGTCCCACGTGAGGAAGATCGCCGTCGAGTTCCAGTCCGGGCCCCGCATCGCCGCGTTGATCAACCTCGTGACGTACGCCTGCCCGTCGGCGATCGAGCCGATCGAGGCCGGGTGCTCGCTGCAGCAGCCCCCCGGCGCGATCCATGAGACCGATGGGAGCGTCCCGCCCTTGGCCGCCGCGAAGTAGTCCGTGTGTGTCTTGATGTTGCCGAACTGGTCGTTCTCCCGGACGTCGGTGAACCCGTACAGGGGGTTCTTGTGCGAGGGCGTGCCCGGCTCCCCCGCGGGCGCGCACGGCGGGTCCATGCACGTGGCGGGATGGATGTAGTACGCCCAGCTCACGCCCGCCTCGTGGAGCAGGTACGTGATGTCGGTCCACGCATAGCGGGGTTCCTCGCCGTAGGAGACCCGGTTGCGCTCGTTCTCCAGGATGATGTTCGACCGGCAGCTCATGGGGTCCGAGGGGTCCCGGCACGACGCCGACCATCCGGAGACCAGGAACAGGTGGGCCGGCAGCGTCCACGAGTCCGTCGGCGCGAACATGCGATCTTGAAGGACGAAGCGTTTCGCGTACGTCCAGTAGTTGGGGATCTCGCGGCGGTCGTGCCAGCTCATGACGTCGGCCTGACCGCGTGGGCCGAGGAAGCCCTCGCACCCGGGCCGCGACGGCGTGACGTGGCAGAAGTACTTCGCGGTTCCGAGCGCCCGCAGGAAGCCGTTCATCTTTCCGTCGTTGACGTCGGTCACGGCGGCCGGATGGTTGTGGGGGCCGCCGGCCTGGAACAGGTTCGTGGAGTGGTACGGCCGGGCGCAGTGTCTGCCGAACGGGTTGGGCAGGCACACGGTGGGCTTGCCGTTCTTCATCGGGATCCCGTCGGCGCCCGGGTAGGTCCCGAAGTAGTGATCGAAGGACCGGTTCTCCTGGACGATCACGATGATGTGCTCGATCTTCTCCAGCCCCTGCGGGCCAGCCGTGCCGTCCGGACCGGATGTGGCCCCCGCAGCACGTGCCTGGGGAGGCGGAGGCCCCCACGCGGCGGCGGACGCCAGGGTGAGGATGAGGAGCCCGACGGCGACCGGGAGGCCTCGTCTCATGGGCTGCCGAGTCTATGCCGACCGGCTCGGTTTCTCCGGAGATCGGACGTCCTGGGCGAGCGCCTGCGTCTATGCTCTCGGGCTGCGCCCGCCCGTTCGGGCGTGACCCGAACGACCCGCGAGGAGACACGCACGAGATGGCGCTGACCAAGGACCGCTCGGACGCGGCCGTCCAGGTCCCGGAGTCCGAGCGGCGGTCCCGCTTCTCGAGTCCGTGGATCCTGGTCGGCGCGATCGCGATCTTGCTGCTCGCGTTCGGGTGGACGTTCCTGCGCGACCCCTCGATCAGCGCCCCGACGCGCGACCCCGCCTGGTACACGTGGCGCTCGAACCTGATGATGCACGACTCCCCGGGCCTGATCGCCGGGGACTGGGGCCCGTTCTCGATGTTCGGCGGCGGGTACCGCGTGACGGTGCCGCTGCTCGGATCGATCCTGCAGCGCGTCGCCGGCATCGACCTGTACACGTTCAGCGCCTTCATGATGATCGGCGTCCCGGTGCTCACGGGGCTCGCGCTCGGCGCGTTCTCGTGGCGGACGCGCAGGGACCCGCTGCTGTTCCTGCTGGTGATGCTGTCGACGGCGGCGCTGTTCATGACCACGCCCTACGTCGGCTACCTCGACAACATCACCGTCCTGTACTTCCTGTCGCTGATCCTCGCGTTCTTCGTGCCGGCCCGGACGTCGTGGGGCGCGCGCACCGCGATGTTCCTGATCGGGATCGCGGCGGCGTTCACGCACCCGACCACGTGCGTCATCTTCGGCTTCTCGCTGATGGCCGTGTTCGGGCTGCGCGTCCTGACGAGCCGCTTCCACCTCGGCCCGCCGCTGAAGGAGCTCGGGCCGTCGCTGATGTCCGCCGGCTTCGGGATGGTCTTCGGCCTCGCGACGTGGCTCATCGCGCCGTGGGGCGTGAGCGGGTCGCTCGCCGACGCCGCGCTGCCGCCGCCCTACACGCGCGAGGTGTTCTTCGACCGGCTGAAGGGATGGGTCGGCTCGCTGCAGCCGGGGATCCTGATCCCGCTGGTCGTGCTCGCGATCGGCTGGACGATCTGGACGGCGCGTCGGAACCGGGAGCGCTCGGACGAGTTCGGCACGATCTCGGCGATGCTGCTGCTGCCGTTGCTGGGCGTGTTCGGGTTCGTCGCGGCCACCTACCCGTACTACCGTTTCATGAACGCCACGATGGCGCTGTTCGCGCTCGGCGGGCTGGGCGCGTACGTCGCGATCCGGTGGCTCTGGCGGCGCGAGGGCGCCGCCAAGATCGCCGGCGTGCTGGCGTCGCTGCTGATCGTGGCCTCCTTCGGCTACATCTGGGTCCAGGGTCGCGAGATCTCGCACTGGGCCGATCCCGACAGCCAGTGGATCGACCAGCCGACCCGGACCGCGCTCGAGGCCGCCCGCGCCGTGGTCGAGAACGAGCCGGCCGACCGCCCGGTGGTCTTCGTCGTGAACTACCAGGACACGTACCAGGCCTACGGCTGGTCGAAGACGTTCACCAACGTCTCACGGACCGGGCTCCCCGGCGACGCCGTCAAGCGCTCGATGACGTACTTCGGCAACGTCGAGGACCTGCTGGCCGACCGGCCCACGGTGCTCACCGACCCCACCTACAACAAGATGTCGCGCGCGTTCCAGCGCGAGCTCACGGACCTGCGCGAGGAGTACACCGGCCCGCCGATCGCGTTCCTGATCCGCCAGTTCAACGAGGGCACCGACAACGAGGATCTGCTCGACCAGGCCCCGGACAACCTGGTGGTGCTGGGTGACGACGTGGCCGTCGTCACGGGCGACGGCTTCACGACGCCGTCCGACGCCGCGGTCTCCGACGCCCGCGCCGCCGAACGCCAGGTGGCGGCGTTCTACGCGGATCACCCGGGGATCTTCGGGAATCCCGGGCACACGCTGTGGGTGGTGTTCGCGCTCGCGCTGATGCTGGTGGTCCCCGGCGCGCTGGCCGCCCGGTGGTTCGAGCTCGACGGGCCGTGGCTGAGGATCGCGCTGATCCCCGGCATCTCGATCACGCTGCTGGCGCTGTCGGGGATCGTTGTGGTCGCGGTGACGCGCGCCCCGTTCGGCGTCGCGCACGGGTGGGCCTCGCTCGCGCTCGCCACGGGGGTTGCGGCGGCGCTGCGGTTCGGCTCCGCGCCGCTCCTGCGCGTGCTGAACGGGTTCGGCGGCTTCTTCAACCGCATGTTCTCGGTCTTCTCGAACGCGGACTTCTCGGTGCTGGTCAGCATGCAGTTCCTCGCGCAGGCGGGGCAGGGCGTGATCCAGGGCGCGATCGGCAAGTCGATCGCGTTCGGGGGCGAGAAGGGGTTCGACGTCGCCACGGTGCCCTCGGCCGACTACCTGTTGAAGGTGGTGCTCGCGCTGTACGTGCCGTACACGCTGATCTCGCCGTTCATCGGCGTGTTCATCGACCGGTTCCAGCGACGCAAGGTGGTCTCGTGGACCAACGTGATCGTCGCCGCGATCGTCGCGGTGGTGGCCGCGGTGGCGCTCCTGCCGCTCGGCAAGCAGACGACCGAGGGCGACGTGGGCGCCACGGTCGCGCTGATCGTCGGGCTCCTGGCGGCGCAGGCCTGCGTCCGGGTGGCGCTGGCGGTCAAGTCCGCGGCGATGCCCGACGTGCTCTCGGGCAAGGACCTGCTCCAGGGCAACGGCCTGTCGCAGGCGGGCGGGGCGCTGTTCCAGGTGGTCGGGATCGGCTTCGCGCTGGGCGCCGCGGCCGTGTTCCCCGCCTGGCTCGTCGTGGTGATCGGGGCCGGCGTCCTGGTGGTTTCGGCCGTCGTCGCGCAGCGGATGCGGCACGCGGAGGTGCACGAGCATCGGACGTCGTTCGGTGCGGAGGCGAGGCAGGTCGTCCGCAACATCGTCGCCGGCGTGAAGGAGATCGCCGCGCGGCCGCCGGCGGCGGTCGGCCTGTCGTCGTTCCAGATGCTGCGGTACCAGTTCTGGGGCTTCGTGCTGTTCACGTTCGCGCTGTACGCGAAGAACCTCGTGCAGGGGGGCGACGCCAGCAACCTCGCGCTCGGGCTGTCGGGCGGCGGCGGACTCCTGGGCGGCGCGCTCGGACTGGTGTTGGCGCAGGCGTGGAAGGACCGAGTGCCGCCGATCCGCCTGCTGCTCGGCTCGATGGTGCTCCTGGGGGCCGGGACGATCGTGTTCGGCTTCCCGGTGTCGCTGGCGGGGTTCGCCGCGCTGCTGTTCGTCGGGTTCTTCGCGTTCTTCCTCGGGAAGATCTCGGCCGACACGATCGTGCAGCAGGCGATGCCCGACGACTTCCGGGGGCGGGCGTTCGCGCTGTTCGACATCGCGTACAACCTCGGGTTCATCATCCCGGCGCTGATCCTGTCGTTCGTGTGGGTCGAGAACGACCCCTCGCAGGTGCGCACGATCCTGGTGGTCTCCGGCGCGGTGTTCCTGATCCTGACCGCGCTGGTGTGGCGCTGGGCGTCGTCGATCGGCGACGCGTTCGCGCCCCAGGACGACCTCGTCGAGGCCGAGCGGGACGCGTAGGTGGAGCGCCGGCCCACCCCGAACCCCGTCACCCAGGCGGCCGAGTACCAGGACTACCTGGTCGGCCTGGTCGGCGACGAGGACCCGGCCGAGGTGCAGGCGGCCGGGCCCGAGGCCTGGCGCGAGCTGCTCCGCGAGGCCGGCGCCCGCGCGACCGAGCGTCCCGAACCCGACGAGTGGTCTGTGCTCGAGTGCCTGGGCCACGCGGCGGACGCCGAGCTCGTGGCCTCCGCCCGGTACCGGTGGATCGTCGCCCACGACGAACCGCCGCTGATCGGCTACGACCAGGACCTGTGGGTCGAACGCCTCCACCACGGACAGGACGATCCCGAGGCCCTGCTGGAGGCGTTCGAGACCCTGCGTCGCGCGAACCTCGCCCTGTGGGCGCGCTCGACCGAACAGGACAAGGCGCGCGTCGGCATCCACGCCGAACGCGGACCCGAGAGCTACGGGCTCACGTTCACGATGCTGGCCGGGCACGACCGGTTCCACCTGGACCAGGCCCGTCGCGCGCTCGCGGCGCTCGGCTGATCGCGGGCGCGCGGGTATCGTACGCGCGCCGTGCCCGAGGTCCGGAGCGACGACGCGACGCTGTACTGCGAGGTGGAGGGCGAGGGGCTGCCCGTCACGGTGCTCGCGCACGGCCTGACGAACAACCGCAACGAGCTCGCGGCCTTCACGCCGCTCGTCCCGGGGACCAAGGTGCGGTTCGACTTCCGCGGGCACGGTCGTTCGAGCGCGCCCGCCGACCCCAAGGCGTTCCGGTTCGAGGACTTCGCGCGCGACGTGGACGCGGTGTCGAACGCGTTCGGGGCGAGCGTCGCGGTGGGGACCTCGCTCGGCGCGGGCGCGATCGGCAACCTCGTGTGCCGCGTACCGGACCGCTTCGAGCGCATGGTGTGGCTCCTGCCGGCCGGCCTGGACCTGCCGTTCGGGCTCGCGGCGCGCTACCACCTCCTGGCGGAGGACCTCGAGGGCAAGACGCCGGAGGAGGCGCTCGAGGCCGTGGTGAACGACCCCGCACGCGTGGCCGAGTACCTCGACACACCCTGGCGCCTGGAGGTCGACAAGCTGATGTGGCAGCACCAGGACCCGGACGGGCTCGCCCGCGCGATCCACGGCGCGGTCGAGGACTGGCCGATCCCGGACCGCGAGATGCTGCGCGAGGTCCGGGTCCCGACCGTGATCGTGACGATCGGGGGCGACGAGATCCATCCGGCCGAGCTCGGCCGGATCCTCGCCGACCTGATGCCGAACGCCGAGCTGATCGCGTTCGAGAACCAGCAGGAGCTGTTCGGTCAGATCCCCCAGCTGGTCGCGCGGATCTCCGCGTTCATCGCGGGCTCGGGCTGACCGTCCGCCGATGGGGAGCCCACGGGCCGTCGGCTAGGCTCTGGCCGTGACCGAGGAGCTCTTCTCGACCGACGCCTACGCTCGCTCGTGCGAGGCGACGGTGGCCGAGGTGACCGAGGACGGGCTCGTCCTGGACCGCACCGTCTTCTACGCCAGGGGCGGCGGGCAGCCGGGGGACACGGGCCTGATCCGATGGGACGGCGGCAGCGTCTCGGTCACCGACACGGTCAAGCGCGACGGCCACGTTCTGCACGTGCTCGACGGCGAGGCACCACCCGGGGGGACGGCCGTCTCCGCCGAGATCGACTGGGACCGGCGCCACACGCTGATGCGGACGCACACCGCGCTCCACGCGCTCTCGGCCGTGATCTTCCGCGACCACGACGCGAAGGTGACCGGCGGGAACATGGAGCCCGGCGTCGCGCGGATGGACTTCGAGCTGGAGACGATCGACGCCGAGTTCGGCAGGCGCGTGGAGGAGGTCCTGAACGCCGAGCTGGCCGCCGACCGGCCCGTCCACGTCGGCTTCCTGCCGCGCGCCGAGGCCATGTCCGACCCGGACCTGATCCGCACGAAGGTCAACCTGATCCCGGAGTCGGTGGACCCGATCCGCGTGATCGAGATCGAGGGGCTGGACAAGCAGGCCGACGGCGGCACACATGTGCGCTCGACGGGCGAGGTCGGCGTGGTTCGGGTCGCCAGGACCGAGAACAAGGGCAAGGCGTTCAAGCGCATGCGGATCGAGCTCGCCTGAGCGTGAGCGATCCCCACGCCCGCAACGACCTGCTGGGTGGGCTGTCGGCCGCCGCCTCGGCGATCCTGTTCGGCTCGATCATCATCTGGGGGCGCTTCGTGCTCGAACGCGGCGTCCCGGTCGAGACCATGCTGTCGATCCGCTTCGCGCTCGGCGCCCTGGTGCTGCTCGTCGCCGCGGTCGTGTCGCGCCAGCCCGTGATCGCGGCGCCCGGCGAACGCTGGCGCCTGGTCGTGCTGGCCGTGTTCGGGTACGCGATCGAGGCGACCCTGTTCTTCACCGCCACCCAGCACGGCACGGTCGCCACCGTCACGCTCCTGTTCTTCCTGTACCCGGTGTTCGTGACGGTGTGGGCGTGGGCGCTGGGCGGATCGGTGCCGGCGCGGCTGACCGTGGTCGCCTTACTCTGCGCCGTCGCCGGCGCCGTGATCGTGGTCGGGACCGGCACCGGCCTGGAGATCGACGGGATCGGCGTCCTGCTCGCGTTCGCGACGGCGACGACCTACAGCCTCTACCTGACGGGCGCCGACCTGTGGATCCAGCGGACGGTCGCGATCACGAGCGCGATGTGGATCAGCGCCGGCGCCTCGATCGGACTCCTCGTGTACGCGAACGTGGTCGGCCACTGGGAGGTGCCCTCGGGCGCCGCCGAATGGGGGCCGCTCGTCGGCATGGGGCTGGCCTCGGCCGGTGCGTTCTTCTTCCTGATGGAGGCGCTCGCCCGGATCGGCGCCGTCCGCACCGCGATCGTCTCGGCGATGGAGCCGCTCGCGGCCGCCGTGCTCGGGTTCGTCTTCCTGGACGAATCGGTGACGTTCGGCGTGGCGGCCGGCGGCGTCCTCATCCTGGCCGGCGCGATCCTGGCCAGCCTCGCCCGGACGCCCACGCCGCAGGAACAGCAGGTTCCTTGATCGCGCGTTAGCCGGTCGTTAACCGGCCGCCCCGTAGCGTCGTCGCCATGAAGCGAACGGTCGCAGCCATCGCGCTCGCGCTCCTGCTCGCCGCGTGCGGCGGCGCTGGGGCCGACGCGCCCGCTCCGGCCGGGAACCCGGCCGGCTCTTCGGTCGCCGGCGAGGCCGGCGGCGGCGCGGATCCCGGGGCGGCCCGCCGGCTCGATCCGCGCAAGGGTGGGCTGGAGGTCGCGCTCGGCGAGTGGGCGGTCACGCTCGAGGCCGGCGCGATCCGGCCCGGGCGCGTGACGTTCGTCGTCGAGAACCGCGGGACGATCGGTCACGGGTTCGAGATCGAGCTCGAGGGGGAGGGCGACTCGAGCGGGCACGGCGGCGGGGACGACGGCGGCATCGAGGCCGAGACCAACCTGCTGCAGCCCGGCGAGCGCGCCGAGCTCACGCTGGACCTGCCCGCCGGCCTCTACAAGGTGGAGTGCATCGTGCCGGGCCACGACGACATGGGCATGGAGGGGTTCCTCGAGGTCCGGGCCGACGCGCCGCTCGCCAAGAGCACCGAGGCCGTGGACCCGGGCGAGGTCTCGATCGCGAACTTCGCGTTCGACCCGCCGAGGATCGAGACGGGCGCCGGGACCCGGCTGACCTGGACGAACCGCGACCAGACGGCGCACACCGTGACCGCCGACGATGGCTCGTTCGACTCGGGGACGCTCGCGCCCGGGGACACCTTCAGCGTCGAGGTGCCCGGCAACGGCCCGGTCACCTACGCGTGCATGATCCACCCCGAGATGACCGGCACGATCGTGGTGGGCTAGGCCGACCCCGCGGCGATCGCGAGCGCGGTGAGGGCGACGTAGATCGCAAGCCCGCCGGCCACCAGCATGAGGCGCAGCGAACGCTGGATCGGCGAGCGCCCGAACGCGTAGTAGGCGATCGGCCCGAACAGCGGCACGACCAGGATGACCAGCATCCACAGGATCCGCGTCCGGTTCGGGACCGCCTCCTGGCGCACGAGGTCCCACAGTGCGATCGAGACCCACGCCGAGTACAGGATCAGCGGCAGCACGTACGCGTACAGGCCGAACAGCACACCCCACCAGCTGGTGGCGAGCGACAGACCGAGCACGGTGACCTCCTGGTTGATCTCGGACGACGGCGTCACGCCCAGCGTGCGCGCGTCGCGGATGACGACGGGTTCGGGGACCGCGACCTCGGCGATCGCCGGGTCGGGCGGCGCGTCCTGCGCGCCGGGCATCTGAGGCTGCGGGGGCGGCGGCGGCTGCGAGCGCCAGTCGCCGGCGGCGACGTCGCCGAACGCGGCGGTCAGGTAGCGCTCGAGCGGACCGAACAGCGCGCCGACCGAGCCACCGGGGATCCGCGCGAACGCCGACCCGCATCCGGCCCGCCACTCGATCGCCGGCGGCAGGCTCGATCCGAACGCGTTCCCGGCGAAGCAGTCGCCCCCCGCGCTCGGGGCGGCGAGGGCGAGATCGGCCTGCCCCGAGTGGCGAACGACGTTGTCGCGGATCTCGTTGCCCCGGGTGAGCCAGACGTTCGCGTCGGGCGACGCCAGCAGCGCGATGCCGAAGCGCTCGTGGTCCTCGACGAGGTTCTGCGTGACGACGTTGTCGCGGCCGCCGTTGACGATGATCCCCATCCCGAGCGACGGGTACTCGAGCTCGTAGGACGGCGCGTCGGCGTTGTTGTTGTCGTGCACCCAGTTGCCGGCGATCAGCGCGTCGTGCTGCGGCGCCTCCCGCTCGGAGTCCAGCGTGTTGGGCACGATCCCCGCGAGGTTGTCCCGCCACTCCGAGTTCACGATCCGCAGGTCGCCGCTCGCGTTGGTCCCCGAGAAGCCCACCGCGTTGTTCTCGGCCAGGACGTCGGTGACCACGGCGTGGCACGGGTCGCACTGGCCGACGTAGAAGCCGGAGTCCGGATGCCCGCTCGCGTAGGAGTGGTCGAACTGCCCGAACGCCGAGTCGAACGCGAACAGCCCGTAGTCCCCGTCGTTGTAGGCCGTCAGGTACGAGCCCCGGTACCCGAACACCGTCCGCCAGACGAACCCGTTCCCCAGGTAGTGGCGGGCGGTCAGGTTCTCGATCGCGACGCCGTCCGCCTGGACGACCTCGATGCCGTTCGCGAGCCGACCGCCTCCCTCCAGGATCACCTGGTTCCGGTCCAGGCCCCGGATCGTGAGGAACGGCGTTCGGACGACGACCGCCTCCTCGTACACGCCGGGCGAGATCAGGACGATCCCACCGGGTTCGGCCGCGTCGACCGCGGCCTGGATCGTGGGCGCGTCCTGCGGAACGCGGATCTCGCCGCCCGGCAGCGCCGGCGGCTGCTCGCGGCCGGGTCCCACCTGCCCGCCCTC
>Ga0081455_10001858_pt1 | contig 25406 bp, 23 predicted proteins | sample TabmetS3T2R1_FD_70207 | JGI IMG/M metagenome (GOLD analysis project Ga0081455, IMG submission 70207) | Tabebuia heterophylla rhizosphere microbial communities from the University of Puerto Rico - S3T2R1 | ecosystem: Host-associated > Plants > Roots > Rhizosphere ...
TCGCGGACGCAGAAAGTCGACGTCCGCGTGATCGCCGCCACCAATCGGGATCTGAAGCAGGCAACGCAGGAAGGAAAATTCCGCGAGGACCTTTATTACCGCCTCAACGTCTTTCCTATCGAGGTGCCCCCGCTGCGCGAGCGCGGAGACGATATCCGTCTGCTCGCCTCCACTTTTGCGAACAAATTTGCCAAGAGAATGGGGCGATCCATCGAGCTGCTTTCCGAAGATTGCGCTCGTCGCCTGAAAGCCTATAGCTGGCCAGGAAACGTTCGTGAATTACAGAACGTCATCGAGCGCGCGGTGATTACTGCGAGAGACGGCAGACTCAATCTCGACCGCGCTCTTCCCGATACCGCCGCCAAGGAGATGATCGTCGAGGCGGCGCTTTCCGCCGAGACGCCGAAGCGCGTGCGGACGGCGAAAGAACTCGAAGAGTTGGAGCGTGCCAACTTGGTGGCCGCGCTCGAGGCCACGAGTTGGCGAGTGGCCGGCGAAACCGGAGCGGCGCAACTCCTCGGCATGAAGCCCACGACATTGAGCTCACGGATCAAGGCATTGGGTATCGAGCGTCCACGATAATTCCACAACTCCCTCACGAAATTTCATTTTCTAGTGTTCACGACATCTCGTAGTTCACGAGATCTCGTGTCTGTCTTTATCGCCCAAAATTTTTCTAACCCTCTGTTTTTCAAGGTAAATTTCACCGTGTCGTCCTTGGCACATTTTCTGCCATTGCTCATTTGCAAGCGGCAACCAGCTGCAAAAAACAAAGGAGGATTGGTCATGCAAAATAATTACAGTTACAAGGGGGCGCTCGAAGCCTCCGAGCGGATCGGCTGGAGAGTAGAAGACATTATTGGAGGCGAGAAACGGCTCGATTTCACTAAGCCGTTCATGCCGGCGTCGTTGGCGCAGACCAAGCAACTTTCCTTTCTCACAGAGTCCGAGCAGCGGACTTTGAATCAAATCCGCGGCCATGAATATTTGGCCATGTTTGGCCTCGTCGAGGAATTCATTCTTCCCTACGTGGTTGACCACGCGCGGTCGCAACTCTCAGGAGACGACTACCAGGTCCGTGCTCTGCTCCAGTTTGCCGGCGAGGAGGCGAAGCACATTCACCTTTTCAAGCGCTTCCGCCAAGAATTCGAAGCAGGCTTCGGCAACAAGTGCGACTTTATCGGCCCCGCAGAGGATGTGAAGCGGTTCGTGCTTTCGCACAGTCCCTTGGGAGTCGGGATTGCGATCCTGCACATCGAGTGGATGACTCTCAGGCACTACATAGAAGGGGTTAAGGATAATCAGGATCTCGACCCGCAGTTCAAGAGCCTGCTGAAACACCACTGGCTGGAGGAGTCCCAACACACCAAGCTCGATACTTTGATCCTAGAGGCGCTGGCGGAGGCTGCTACCGAGAAGGAAATCGACCAGGCCTTTCAGGAATACGCCGACATCGGTGGGTTTCTCGACAACGGGATCAAACAGCAAACGGAATTCAACGTCGAAAGCTTTGTGCAAGCCACGGGAAGAAATCTATCCAAAAGCGAGCGTGAAGCGATGACAGCCGCGGTGTTGAAAGGGATGCGCTGGACTTATCTGGGGACCGGCATGACTCATCCGAACTTTCTTGCCACGGTCGAGCAGATCTCGCCCGAGGGAAAAAAACAGATCGACGCAATGGCACCAATGTTTTGTTGAGCAAGAATGCAAAATGAAAATTCAGGAGGAAGCTATGTTAGTCGCAGAAACAACAAAAAAAATGGCTTCGACGAAAGAGGTTTTAGACAACCACTTAAAGTGTTTTAGCGAGGGCGACCTCGAGGGCATTCTATCTGACTATGCGCCCGGTGCCGTCATGTTCACGTCGAACGGACCGCTCAGGGGAGCCGACGCGATGAGACCGTTGTTCCAGGCGATGATTGCAGAGTTTGGAAAACCTGGCGCAGCATTCAGGATGAAGCAGCAGTTCGTCGAGGGCGACTATGCTTACATTCTGTGGACCGCAGAGACTGCCGACAACGTGTACGAATTAGGCACGGACACGTTCGTCGTGCGGGATGGCAAGATCGTGGCCCAGTCATACACCGGCAAGGTTACACCCAAAGGCTGAAAACACGCCTTCATTCCGGTGACAAAATTTAACGAGGAGGACAACGCAAATGTCGAAGGTGAAGGAAGAACTTCGAGGAGCTATCAAAGGGAGAGTCCTTGCTCCCAAGGACAGCGGTTACGAGGAAGCCCGTCAGGTATGGAACGCCATGATCGATCGGCGGCCCGCGGTCATCGTGCAATGCGTGCAGGCTGACGATGTCCCGCCGGTAATCGGTTTTGCGCGGAAAAACAGGCTCGAACTTTCGATTCGCGGCGGCGGGCACAACATCGGCGGAAATGCCCTGTGCGACAACGGTGTCACAATCGATTTTTCAAGAATGAGGAAAGTTCGCGTGGATGCCGAGAAAAGACGCGCGTATGTCGAACCGGGGGCGACGCTGGCTGACCTGGATGAAGCTACCCAGGCGCATGGTCTGGCCACGCCGGTGGGGATTAATTCCACGACGGGCATCGCGGGTTTAACCTTGGGCGGCGGCTTTGGCTGGCTGACTCGGAAATACGGGATGACGATCGACAACCTGGTCTCCGTAGAAATGATTACCGCCGATGGTAAGAAGATACGAGCCAGTGAGAGCGACAACGGGCATCTTTTCTGGGCGATTCGCGGCGGCGGGGGGAATTTTGGTGTCGTTACTCAGTTCGAATTCCAACTTTTCCCCATCGGTCCCGAGATCGTTGCCGGTTTGATCGTTTTTCCGTTCAACCAGGCAAAGCAAATACTTACCAAGTATCGTCAATTTGTAAATTCGGCACCCGAGGAACTCAATGTCTGGGTGGTGTTGCGCAAAGCGCCTCCTTTGCCTTTTCTTCCTGAAACCGTGCACGGCAAGGAAGTTGTTGTGCTGCCGGTTTTTTACTGCGGCGCGGTCGCGAAAGCGGATAAATTAATCGCTCCTCTGCGCGATTTCGGTACACCCCTTGGCGAGCATATCGGCGCTCAGCCCTACGTTCAATGGCAAAAGGCCTTCGACCCGTTGCTGACGCCGGGCGCGAGAAACTACTGGAAGTCTCATAACTTCACGGAGCTTGCCGACGGAGCGCTGAATTCTATTATCGAGTTTGCCGGGAAACTACCTTCCCCGCAGTGCGAGATCTTTATAGGACTAATCGCCGGCGCACCGAATCGCATCGCGGTTGACTCGATGGCGTATGGTCACAGGGATGCGAGATTCGTTCTGAATGTTCACGGGCGATGGGATGAAGCGAAAGATGATCAGAAGTGTATCAAGTGGGCACGCGAGTTTTTTAACGCCAGCGCGCCGTATGCGTCGGCCGGCGCTTATGTAAACTTCATGACCGCCGAGGAAGGCGATCGGGTCGCCGCGGCGTACGGATCTAATTATGGTCGCCTGGTGGAGATCAAACGACGCTACGATCCGGAAAATGTTTTTCATTTGAATCAGAATATCAAACCTTGACGCAGAGGATGATAGTTGTCCTGCCCAACTCAGAAAGGATGTCGTCATGGAAAGTTTTGTACTCTTCGCGGTCATACTCTTCTATGTGGCTATTTCTTGCGGTGACTCATAGAACTAGCGCGAGGTCATGTAGACAATTGAAAGAAGACAAGAAAAAAATAATAGGGAGGATTTTAAAAATGGCTGTTTCAGCAATAAAGCAGAGTAATGTAGTCAACGGGATCGATGTAGATGCCCTTAAAGATATTATTGGACAGGTTAAAGACGACCCTGCCAAGGGATTAGCGGAGTTCCGGGTGAAGTCCGAATGGAAGGGCCAGACACGCTCCGAGACCACCATCGATGCTTATAAGATCGGCGGCAAGGAAATCCAGCGCCGCTTTAAAGTGACAGTCGACGAGCCGCTCGAACTGCTGGGCGAGAACACAGCGCCCAATCCGCAAGAGTATTTAATGACCGCCCTCAACGCCTGCATTATGGTGGGCTACGTCGCCGGCGCTGCCGTTAACGGAATTGCTCTCAGCAAGGTCGAGATCGAAACCTCTGGGTTCTTGGATTTGCGCGGCTTCCTCGGCCTCGACCTGAACGTCAAGCCGGGCTACGACTCGATTCAATACGTGGTTAGAATCAAAGGCAACGGCACGACGGATCAATTCCGACAGATCCACGAGAACGTGATGAAGACGTCCCCCAACTACTTTAATATTTCTCAACCCGTCCGGCTCGATGGGCAACTCGTCGTGGAGGCATAACGAGACTGAGTATCGATAACGCTAGGTCACGGATGTCGATGCTGCAGGTTGATTGCGTAGGAAGCAAAGAAATCTATTGGAAAAATCGTGATAACCCGAAGATCAAGACGGTAACCTCAACCGATCAAGATGCGGCCATCGATATTGTTGTGCGCGCGTTCGGCACGGACCCTGCCGCCCGTTGGCTGTACCCCGATTCCAAGCAGTATAGCGTGAATTTCGCAAACTTCGTCAAAGCCTTCGGCGGCAGGGCATTTGAAAACGACAGTGCCTACACGACAGATGACTATGCAGGCGCGGCACTTTGGCTTCCGCCTGACGTTCACCCCGATGAAGAGGCGCTGGCCGGACTGATCCAGCGAAGCGTTCCCGAGCATAGACTAGACGAGGTGTCCGCGGTCTTCCAGCAGATGGACAGCTACCATCCGAGTGAACCCCATTGGTATTTACCGCTCATTGGTGTTGACCCGGCCCAACCGGGCAGAGATACGGCTCAGCCTTAATGGAGCACGCGCTTTTCCGGTGCGATCGCGACAGAAAGCTTGCCTATCTCGAATCCTCGAACCCGAGGAACATCATCCTCCATCAACGGCACGGATTTGAGCTGATCGGTAGAATCCAGGTTGGCGCATCACCGCCGATTTGTCCCATGCTGCGCAAACCGCGGCTGCAGTAGCTTACGAAAAGTCTTCGTCAGTTGACATATCGGCGACCTGTCCGATACTCTTCGCCAGCAGATGAAAGAAAGAAAGGAACGACTGGCATGAAGTTACAAGGACAGGTCGCCGTTATAACCGGGGCCGGAAGAAATATCGGCAAGGCCATCGCGAAGTTATTCGCAGCAGAAGGCGCCAAGATCGCGGTTATCGAAATGCACGAGGGGCGTGGCAAAGCCGTGGTCGATGAAATCAATAAAACTGGCCGAGAAGCTATGCTCGTGTTATGCGACGTCGCAAACTCCCGTGACGTCCAAGCAATGGTCAACCAGGTCGTCGCCCGCTTCGGCGGCATCGATATTCTCGTCAACAACGCCGCGCTGACCGATCACGCGAACATTTTTGAAAGCACGGAAGAGGAATTCGACAAAGTCATCGCGGTCAGCCTTAAGGGACCTTATCTCGTGACGAAGTACGTCGCGGCGCAAATGGCAAAGCAGGGTAGAGGTGGAAAGATCGTTATTTTTGAAAGCACGGAAGAGGAATTCGACAAAGTCATCGCGGTCAGCCTTAAGGGACCTTATCTCGTGACGAAGTACGTCGCGGCGCAAATGGCAAAGCAGGGTAGAGGTGGAAAGATCGTTAATTTTGGCTCCACGTCCGGTCTGGTTGGACGGGCGGATGGCATCGCTTATGCCGCAGCCAAGGCTGGCGTGATCAATATGACCCGCGCGATGGCGGTGCAGCTCGCTTCACACAAGATCCGGGTCAATTGTGTGGTGCCGAATCGCTCTGGCTCCCCCGTCGGGTTCGATGACGATGTAACCGGCAGCCGAACGTTCGAGAACCTCGCGGGGCGATTGGGCACCGCGGAGGACCAGGCGAGGGCGGCGCTCTTCCTGGTCAGCGACGATTCCGATTTTGTCTATGGTCATCCGCTGGTAGTCGACGGAGGCGTTATGGCAACGGCGAATTTCCCGAAAAATCAGTTCGTCAAATAGGCGTCACAGAAAACTGAGGTCGCGTTGTCGAGCTCGGGATCTTTGCTTCTGAGATTAGCCACGACGGTCTTCGCCGAGAACGTTTCGCCATCCGGGACTCTGGATCATATTGGGCGGGCTTGGTATGCAAATGCTATCGGGTGATGCGATTCGTGGTATATTGAATCCGCGAATGTTAAGCACATTGGCGAAATAATCATGGCCGATCTCATTCAAGTCAAGAATCTTCAAACCTCTTTTTTTACACCTGAAGGCGAAGTGCGGGCGATTGACGGCGTCAGTTTTGACGTAGCGGAAGGGAAGACTCTCGGACTCGTCGGCGAGTCCGGTTGTGGCAAGAGTGTCACATCGCTTTCGATCATGCGGTTGATCCCGTCGCCGCCGGGAAAGATCGTCGGCGGCGAGATTCGCTATCGAGGGCATGATCTTCTCAAACTGAGCAACGAGGAGATGCGTAAAATCCGGGGCAACGAGATTTCCATGATCTTTCAAGAGCCCATGACCTCGCTGAATCCGGTATTTACCGTGGGCAATCAGATCGGCGAGGCGATCCGTCTGCACCAGGGGTTGGGCAAAAAACAAACACGCGAAAAGACCATTGAGATGCTTCGCCTGGTTAAGATCGCCGATCCGCAGTCTCGGGTGGATTCCTATCCCCATCAGCTAAGCGGCGGCATGCGGCAGCGGGTGATGATCGCTATGGCGTTATCCTGCAATCCGAGCCTTCTGATCGCCGACGAGCCGACCACCGCATTGGATGTAACGATTCAGGCGCAGATTCTTGAGCTGATGAAAGAGCTCCAGCAAAAGATCGGCATGGCTTTGTTACTGATTACCCACGATCTCGGAGTCGTAGCGGAGCAGGCCGATGAGGTTGCGATCATGTATGCGGGTAAAATCGTTGAACGCGCGACCGCGCAAGCGATCTTCGCGCGACCCTTTCATCCCTACACTGTGGGTTTACTCAACTCTCTGCCCGGTACAGGGGCCAAAAAGAAAAAGCGCTTAGACGCTATCCCGGGGGTTGTGCCAAGTCCGCTGCATCTCCCAAGCGGCTGTCGTTTCCGCGATCGCTGCCCCAAAGCCGCCGCGCTATGCGCAGATGCGGAGCCTCAGTTGGTAGAAAAACAACAGAATCACTTTGTCGCCTGCCATTTCCCCGAAACCGGGCTTCGGGCCGGCGGACAAAATTAATGGCTGCGAATCGCTATGAGTTTGTTAGAAATTCGTGACCTCAAGAAACATTTTCCGGTGGGCGAAGGTCTATTCTCGCGCAATAAGGGCGCAGTCAAGGCTGTGGACGGTGTAAACCTGACTGTGGAGGAAGGCGAGACCTTAGGCATCGTCGGGGAATCCGGCTGCGGCAAATCGACGTTGGGACGAACCATACTTCGGCTCATCGAGCCTAGCGGCGGCGAAGTTTATTTTCAGGGGAGAAACCTGCTGGCTCTGTCCCAACGCGAACTCCGTGATGCGCGGCGGCAAATGCAGATCATTTTTCAGGATCCCTATGCATCGCTGAACCCGCGGATGCGGGTCGGCGATATCGTCGGTGAAGGTTTGGAAATTCACAAACTCGCCAAGGGCCGAGGCAAGCGCGACCGGGTGATCGAATTACTCCGCCAGGTGGGTCTCCGCGAAGATCATTACAACCGTTACCCGCACGAGTTTAGTGGCGGGCAGCGCCAGCGCATCGGTATCGCTCGCGCCTTGGCAGTGAGCCCCAAATTTATTGTCTGCGACGAGCCGGTGTCGTCACTGGATGTTTCTATCCAGGCGCAGATTATCAATCTCCTGCAGGAGCTCCAGGAGAAAATGCACCTGACCTACTTTTTCATTTCCCATGACCTAAGGGTGGTCGAGCATATCAGCCATCGAGTGGCGATCATGTACCTCGGCAAGATCGTCGAGATTGCCAAGAGTGAAACGATCTACCGGGACGCAAAGCACCCCTACACACGAGCTTTGCTGTCTGCGGTTCCCGTCGCTGACACCAGCCGTAAAAAAGAGCGGACGGTTCTTCAAGGCGACGTCCCAAGCCCGGTGCATCCCCCATCGGGTTGCAGTTTCCATCCCCGCTGTCCATACCGCGAAGCCGTCTGCGACCAAAAGGAGCCACCGCTGGAGTTCGGCGCAGACGGTCATGGCGTTGCCTGTCACGTGTTCGGTCCGGCAAAACAACATTGAGAAAATTCTATTACCCGGTGAGTGATCTGTCCGCTAGTCGTAAGCACGCTTCGTAGCCTATTGCCCTTCTAGCTAGCTAGGAACCCAACTCCAACAATAAGTCTCATTTAAGCTATGCAGATGGCGTATGAAATTTTTTATCATGCCTGGAGTTTGCTTTTCTCATGAGCTAAAATTTTTTAGGCTGGAGTCTGGAGGAGCCGTGGACCCTGCATTGACAGTTAATGCACGATGTTTTTTAGGGTTGCAGATCACTCGATACAGGTGCTAGCGTTCGCGCCGATTTTGCCTTATCATTTGCAGCTTGTGTCTCGGTTTTGAGAATCTTTACGGTTCAACTTGAAAGGCCGAGTTATAAATGGACGTAACTGAGGCGACACTATCATTCGGAAGAGAGTATGGTTTGCCGAAAGTAGCTGAAACGGATCTTGTTCGTTGGGTTGCTTTGTCGCGGGTGCCGGGGCTCGGGTGTGTCAGCTTCAAAAAACTAGCGGGACACTTCGACGATCCCACAGAGGCGTTGTCGGTGCCGGCTGCGGCATTGGCTGAAATTCAGGGGTTGGATCAAAATGTTATCGACGGGCTACGCAATTTTTCGGCATGGGATGAAGCTGAAAAAGAGATCATCAGAGCTGAAAAAGCTTGCGTCAAAATAGTGCCATTTACCGATTCGATTTATCCGGCGCGATTGCGGATGATTGCCGATCCGCCGCCTTTGCTTTATTTGAAGGGAGAGATCCGCGGCGAGGATCAAAAGGCTGTTGCCGTGGTTGGCTCGAGAAGCACGAGCGATTATGGACGCAGGGTGGCGCGAGATCTTTGTCGGGGTCTGGCATCATTGGGTTTTACGATCGTGAGCGGGATGGCGCGCGGTATCGACGGCACGGCACATGAAACTTCGTTGAATGCCGGAGGTCGAACCATCGCCGTTTTGGGTTCGGGCGTCGATCGCGTTTATCCCGCGGAGCATGACAAGCTCTACCAGCGTATCATTGACAATGGCGCCGTGATTTCCGAATTTCCAATCGGCACGCGGCCGCTGGCGTTCAATTTTCCCGCGCGCAATCGACTGATCAGCGGTTTGTCGCTGGGTGTCGTAGTGGTGGAAGCGACGGAGAAGAGCGGATCTTTGATTACGGCGGCGTTGGCTTTGGAGCAAGGGCGGGAGGTTTTTGCCGTCCCGGGTGAAGTCGGCGTGAGTCGTAGCCGCGGGACGCATCGGCTAATTCGCCAGGGGGCGAAACTGGTAGAGACGGTAGACGATATTATGGAAGAAATCGCACCCCAATTGGTGGTGCGTGGCGGCAAAGCGGGGAACGCGCCGAAGCGCACGCTTCCACAGAACCTGAGCGCTGAGTTGCAAACGATATTCAACTTGTTTGAGGAGCGACCGCTCCAAATCGATGAAGTCATTGAGAGCAGCGGTTATTCCCCGTCGAGGGTTTCCGAAATCTTGTTGGAATTGGAACTGCAAGGATATGTCAGACAGCTCCCCGGAAAAAGGTATACGATCGAGCGGTAGAAGCTCGAGCTACGCGAGTTTAAGGAATGAGTGAAACGTTATGGCGGCGAAGAATCTAGTCATCGTGGAATCACCAGCCAAGGCGAAAACCTTGGAGAGATATTTGGGAAGAGATTTTCAAGTGAAGGCCTCGGTCGGTCATATTGTTGACCTGCCCAAGAGCAAATTAGGCGTCGATATTAAAAAGAACTTTACGCCGGATTTTCACGTTATCCAATCAAAGAAGAAGGTCATCGACGATCTGAAAAAGGCGGTCAAAGGGAAGGAGAACATTTATCTCGCCTCCGACCCGGACCGCGAAGGCGAAGCCATCGCCTGGCATATCGCTGGCCAGGTCGCCAAAAACCATAAGCGAGTTCACCGCGTACTGATCAACGAGATTACGCGGCGGGCAGTTCAAGAGGCCATCGCCAAGCCCCTCGAGCTAGATCGAAACAAGTTCGATGCCCAGGTCGCACGGCGCATTTTGGATCGCTTGGTGGGTTACCAGATCAGCCCGCTCCTCTGGAACAAAGTTCGCCGCGGCTTGAGCGCCGGCCGAGTCCAATCGGTTGCGGTGCGGTTGGTCTGTGAGCGCGAAAAAGAGATCCGCGCCTTTGAGCCCCAGGAATACTGGTCGCTCACCGCGTTGTTAGAGGGACGTTTGCCGCCCTCGTTTAAGGCCCGCCTGGTTCAGTGGCAAGGGAAAAAAATCGACAACAAGAAGTTCCGGCTTGAGAACGAAGCGAGTGTCGGAGAGATCGTCAAGTCTCTGGATGGGGCTTCCTGGGTTATCGGCGAGGTAGAAAAAAAGGAACGACGTCGCTACCCGACCCCTCCGTTTGTTACCAGCAAGATGCAACAGGAGGCAGCGCGCAAGCTGGGGTTTCAGCCTCGGCGCACGATGCAGTTGGCGCAACAACTGTACGAAGGCATTGAGTTAGGGAGCGAAGGCTCCGTGGGTCTCATTACCTATATGCGTACTGACTCTACACGGGTCTCTAACGATGCACTCGGCGCCGTGCGCCATTTTATCGAGGGACAATACGGCAAGAATTATGTTCCCAATAAGCCAAACACCTATCGATCCAAGAAGGGGACGCAAGACGCGCACGAGGCGATTCGTCCGACGTCGATGGAATACTCACCCGAGCGCGTGCGGCGTTATTTGCGGCGCGATGTGTTTCAACTTTATTCGCTCATCTGGGACCGTTTCGTTGCCAGTCAAATGGTTCCGGCCTTGTTCGATCAGACTGCGTTCGAGATCCCCGTCCGAGAAGCCGTCTTTCGCGCCACTGGGCAGCAGATCAAGTTCGACGGTTTCATGAAGGTCTATATCGAAGGACGGGATGAACGCGCGGCGCAAGCAAACGGCGCAGACGAGGATGGGGAGGAGGACGAGAGTCGCGACAATGAAGGGATGTTGCCAGACCTACAGAAAGGAGATGCTTTAAAGCTTCTTTCCATGGATCCGCGGCAACACTTCACCCAACCGCCGCCGCGTTACACCCAGGCTTCGTTGATCAAGGAACTGGATGAAAAAGGCATCGGCCGTCCGTCGACCTACGCGACGATCATTTCTAATATCCTGGATCGTGAGTACGTTGTCCAGGACGAACGACGGTCGCTGGCGGCGACAGAGCTCGGATTTCTGGTCACGGACCTTTTGGTGGAGAGTTTCCCGGATATTCTGAACGTGGAGTTCACCGCCGGGATGGAAAATGAGCTGGACAAGATCGAAGAGGGGAAAGAGGCGTGGACGAAAGCGATGAAGCGGTTCTATACCCCCTTCTCCCGGGATCTCAAAAAGGCCGCGAGGGAAATGCGTGACGTCAAACGCCAGGAAGTGCCAACCGATATTGCCTGTGAAAAGTGCGGGGCCATGATGGTGGTGAAGTGGGGCCGAAACGGCGAGTTCTTGGCCTGCCCGCGCTATCCCGAATGCAAGAACACCAAGAATTTTAAGCGCAATGACAAAGGCGAACTCCACGTCGCCAAGGAAGAAAAAGTCAACGAGACTTGCGAACAGTGCGGACGGCCGATGCAGCTGCGCTGGGGGAAATACGGTAAGTTTCTCGGCTGCAGTGGTTACCCCGAATGTACTAACATCCGGCCGCTCGAGAAGCCGGTGGACCTCGGCATCAAATGTCCGGAATGCAAAGAAGGCAATCTGATAGAGCGTAAGTCGCGGCGAGGAAAAGTCTTTTACGGATGCGACCGCTATCCGCAGTGCAAATTTGCTTCGTGGGATCGCCCGGTGGCGGGCCCTTGCCCTGACTGTAACGATCCGATTCTTGTGGAGAAGATTACCAAGCGAGCCGGGCGCATCCGCCGTTGTCGCAAAAAAGAGTGCGGCTATTCGCTCCCAATCGCCGAGTAAATAGTGGAAAAAATCGTCCGCATAGTCGGCGGCGGACTGGCAGGCGCGGAAGCGGCTTGCCAACTCGCGCGCAGAGGCGTGGGTGTCGACCTGTACGAGATGCGGCCTCACAAAGCGACCGAGGCCCATGCCACGGGCGATCTCGGCGAGCTGGTGTGCAGCAATTCTCTGCGCTCCAGTCTGATAACCGCACCGGCGGGCGTGCTCAAGGAGGAAATGCGACGGTTGGATTCTCTCGTCATTCGAGTGGCCGAAGACAATCGAGTGCCGGCGGGGTCTGCCTTGGCCGTGGATCGTGAGTCGTTTGCGCGCGGGCTGACTCAAGCCGTCGAGGCGCTGCCGCACGTCCGGATCGTTCGACGAGAGGTAAGCGAAATTCCCCCGGGCATTGTGATCTTGGCCACAGGACCGCTCACTTCGGCGGCACTTTCACAACATCTCGGGACCCTGCTTGGGTCCGAACATCTCTATTTTTACGATGCGATTTCGCCCATCGTCACTGCGCAATCGGTCGACATGACCGTAGCCTTTCGAGCGTCGCGCTACGGCAAAGGCGATGATGACTATCTCAACTTGCCGCTGACGAGGGAAGAATACCATCGTTTCGTCAATGCGCTATTAGCTGCCGAGCGAGTACCGACCCACAGCTTCGAACGGTTTGTGCCGTTCGAAGGTTGCATGCCCATCGAAGAAATAGCGGACCGAGGTAAGGAAACATTGGCATTTGGTCCTATGAGAGCTGTGGGATTGAGGGACCCACGCACTGGCCAGTGTCCTTATGCCGTCGTTCAGCTGAGGCAGGAGGATCGGGAAAAGAGCTTGTATAATCTGGTCGGTTTCCAAACAAAGATGACCTATAAGGAGCAGCGGCGAGTTTTCGCGATGATTCCAGGACTTGAAAAGGCTGAGTTTGTTCGGCTCGGCAGCTTACACCGCAACACTTTCATCGATTCCCCACAGCATCTGCTGCCCACGTTGCAATGGCGCCAGCGCTCGGACTTATTCTTCGCTGGCCAAATGACCGGAGTCGAAGGCTATATTGAGTCGGCCGCGACGGGTCTTTTGGCCGGTCTCAACGCCGCGCGGTTAATTGCTGAAGAACCTCCTGTCGTTCCGCCGCCAACCACAACGTTGGGGGCACTGCTGCGATACATTACCGAGCCGGAGCGAAAAGACTTCCAGCCGATGAATGTGAACTTTGGCTTGCTTCCACCGCTATCGGAACCGCTTCGCAAAAAAGCTAAAAAGGAAATGCTGGCACGAAGAGCCATGGCGGACATGGAAGCGTGGGTCAGAAACATCGAGGGGACGGAGGCTTCCGTGCCGCGGAATAGCGATCGTGACAGCCTTGCCGCGCGATGAACTCCCGGCGTTGTGCCTTCATCGATATCGGAACCAACACGATCCTCGGCTTGATCGCCGAGTTGAAAAATGATGATAGCTTTGATGTTCTTGACGATCTCGCGGAAATCACGCGGCTAGGGGAAGGTATTCAGTGGACCGGCCGCATTAGCTCAGAAGCAGAAGAGAGAAGTCTCCAAGTGCTGAGACGTTATTTGGACCGGTGTAAGGATCTTTTTGTCGAGGAAATCATCGCGGTGGGCACAAGCGCGCTAAGAGATGCGCACAATAGCGCCGAAGTGCTGAGCCGGTTTGAGAAGCAGCTTGGGTTGAACGTTCGTGTGATATCGGGCGACGAGGAGGCTGCCTATTCTTTTCTGGCGGTTCAGCGGGGACTTCCTCTCAACCGGCGGGAATTGTTGGTTGTCGACGTCGGTGGCGGAAGTACGGAATTCATCCGGGGAAGCGAGAGGGGAGTTTCCCAGGCCGTTAGCATCAATATCGGGTCGGTGCGACTCACCGAACAATTTCTCCACTCTGATCCGGTACGGAAGGAAGAGTGCGAGAAGATGCAACTCGTCATTGAGAGAGAGCTCGCCTTGTTGCCCCATCAATGGCTAAAAGATGCCTCTATTCTGACCCTTGTAGGAATTGCCGGCACCTTTACCACCCTTGCCGCCGTCGAAAAAAAATTAACGCGCTATGCCCACGGTGAAGTTCATGGCAGCCGCTTGACTCTGAGCGAGGTTCGCCGCCAGGTGGCGCTTTATCGAAGCAAGACAATTGCGGAGCGTAAAGCGATCGACGGCTTGGAGCCCAAGCGGGCGGATGTTATTCTTGCGGGCGCAACCTTGATCGAGAGGATCATGGTTTTTTTTCATTTACAGCAGGCCATCGTGAGCGATCACGGCGTGCGCTACGGCTTGCTTTATGAACGCATAAAAGATGGCAATTAAACTGTTGACATTTTCGGCTGAATTCGGAATTATCTCCCCTTGTTTTTGCAGCACGGCTGCAATCCAATCAAGTTGCCAATTCGTCACGAAGGGAGGTGAACGCAAATGACAAAAGGCGATCTAATCGACGCAGTGGCCAAAGGTGCCAAGCTTAGCAAAAGAACAGCAGGAGAGGCTGTGGACGCAACCTTTGAAGGCATCGCCCGCGCCATAAAAAGGAGCAAACGCTTTCAGGTGCCAGGATTCGGGACATTCACGGTGCGCTCACGCAAAGCACGCAAGGGAAGAAATCCTCAGACTGGGGCCGTCATTAACATTAAAGCTAGTCGAACTGTAGGATTCAAACCCGCCCCTGACTTAAAGAAAGGGTTATGATGCTACTGGTAATCCGTTGAGGGCCACCGGGAAACCAGGTGGCCTTTTTTTTGGTCACGGCCCTTGATGAGGTTCCGGCGGGCACGTACAATAAACGAATTCTAAAGGTCGGGAGCCCTATAAGAGAACGGTCATGTCACTCAAGACTGAGAAGATCTGGTTAGATGGAGAGTTGATTCGCTGGGAAGATGCAAAGATCCACGTTTTGGCCCATGCTCTCCACTACGGTACTGCTTATTTCGAAGGAATTCGTTGTTACGCCTTGGCTGATGGCCGCTCCGCGGTGTTTCGCCTAGAAGAGCATATCCGCCGTTTGGCCGACTCCGGTAAGATTTTGGGGTTGCCGCTGCCTTACACTGCTGAACAACTCCAGCAAGCCATATTGGAAGTCATTCGAGCCAATAGGCTAAAGGAGTGTTATATCCGACCTTTGGTTTTTTTGGGTCTCGGCGAGATGGGGCTTTATGCGCCGAATAATCCCATCAACGTTTGCATCGCAGTTTGGCCATGGGGGGCTTATCTCGGAGATGAGGGAATCAAGAATGGCATCCGCGCAAAGGTGTCCTCATATACTCGCCACCACGTGAACGTGATGATGACCAAGAGCAAAGCGGCGGGGAATTACATCAACTCCGTGCTGGCCAAAACCGAAGTCAAGAAAGCGGGGTACGACGAAGCGATTATGCTCGATGCCGAAGGCTATGTCTCGGAAGCCAGCGGAGAGAACATCTTCATCGTCCGGGACCGAAAGTTTAAAACAACGCCGTTGACATCGATCCTGCCCGGCATCACCAGGGACTCCATCCTGACGGTGGCTGTCGATAAGGGCTACGAAGTCATTGAAGAGCGCTTTACCCGTGACGAGCTTTACACGGCGGACGAAGCGTTTTTTACCGGGACTGCCGCCGAGCTGACTCCTATTCGGGAAGTGGACGATCGTCAGATCGGCGCCGGCTGTCGCGGTCCTGTCACGGCCGATATTCAGCAGGCGTTCTTCGACGTTATCAAAGGTAAGGACAAGAAATATTCGAAGTGGTTGGCTTATCTCTGAGGTTTTCTTGACAAGGGCGTTAGCCCGGTTCGGTTCGCTTATTGTCTAGGGGCTCAGCCGATGGCTGAACTTCGAGAACCAACGTTGCGGGTGACCATGCTGCCGCGCGATACCAACGCACACGGAACTATTTTCGGCGGCGTCATTTTAAGTCATATCGACTTAGCGGGCTCGATTGCGGCTTCCCGGCAAGCACCGAGGAATTTCGTCACCCGAGCGATGCGAGAGGTTGGTTTTATCGCCCCGGTCTACGTTGGGGACGTTGTCAGTTTCTATACTAGCGTGCTCCGTGAAGGAAAAACCTCCGTGACGATCCAAGTCCTGGTCGAATCCGAAAGAAGCGAAGAACCGCGGCGGCAAGTCAAAGTTACGGAAGCCGAGGTCGTTTACGTAGCGGTAGATGAAGCCGGCAACCCAACTCCAATTAGGTAGGAATTGGTCCGCTTGTGATTGTTCTTTGGGCGTTTTGTCTCGTGCTGTTTTTGAGGGTGGAAGTTTTCGCCCAGGGCGGCGTATCGAAAACTGGCAGAGTCGGTTGCCCTAATTGCAGCAATGATGGCTCACCGGTTTCACGGTCGCTGCAAAAGGCCGACGAGCTTTATGCTGCTTTTAAACCTAAGGAGGCGCTTGCCGAACTTCTGAAGGTTCTCGATTCGGACCCACCAAATGCCGAGGCGCTGTCCAAGATAGCTCGAGTGTACATTGATTTCGGTGACGAGATTCCGGAGTCCACGCCCGACTGGGAAGCAAAGAGACTGAAGCAATTCCAGATCGCTGAGCAGTATGCTCGCAAGGCGGTCAAGGCGGATCCGAGCGTGGTGTGGGGCCATTTCTACGTTGCGGTCTCTTTGGGGAGCATAGCTACGGTATCGCCGGTCGCCAAGCAAATCGATCTGGCGGGAGAAATTCGCAGCGCCATTGAAAAGGCCATCGCCCTCGATCCCCAAAATGGCTTTGCCTACCATGTCTATGGTGTATGGCACCGCAAAATGGCCGAGATCGGTAAGATGAGCCGCATGTTCGCCTCGGTCATTTACGGCCGCTCCGTACCTACCGGCAGCATGGAGAAATCGATCGAGTATTTAAACAGGGCTGTGACCCTCAATCCTACGGTCATCACCAGCCGACTGGAACTGGCGCGGAGCTACATCGCGGTGGAGAATTGGTCTTCGGCGCGAAGTTTTCTCATCTCCATTAGGGGACTCCCCGTACAGTTTTCCGACGATGCCAAGAACAAACAAAAGGCCGAACAGCTTCTCGAAGAAATCAAGGGGCGCTAATACACTAGGCGGTTCCTGGGTTTTCTTTGAAGCCGGGTTTTTCTCACTCGGGGGCGACCCCTCGGTTATCTGCTCTTGTGAGCTATCATAGAGCCAGCGTCAGCCGCTTCACTGAAGATTTCAGTATCGAATCCTGCCGATAAGAATCAAACTATTTGCACCGGTGTCGACCTTTGGGTAACTATGAGCATTAAGATGAACCCGCCTGTGCGGTTCTTACTGCTGCTCTTCTCTCTCCTTACTCTCACTGGTTGTGAGAAATCTTCGAGTCAGCCGAAAGTTCTGCGCGTCGGTTTTGTGCCAGCGGAGAATGCCCAGCAAGTCATCCAAAATGCCCAGCCGATCGTGGATATTCTCCAAAAGCGCCTGGGTATGGAAGTGCAACCTTTCGTTGCGACCGACTATACTGGAGTCATAGAAGCGCTGCGGGGAAACAAGCTCGATATCGCGTTTCTGACGCCGGCGTCCTATGTGCTGGCGAAAAGTGAGGCCAACGTAAAAGTCGTGCTCAAGTCGGAGCGCAAAGGGTCACCCTTCTATTACGCTGCGATCATCACGCGCGCCGACAGCGGGATCAAAAAACTGGAAGATCTGCGCGGGAAAACCTTTGCCTTCGGCGATCCGCTTTCGACTTCGGCCAACGTCTTTCCCCGTAAGATGCTCCACGAACAAGGGATCGATCCGGTACGGGATTTCAAACAGATTCTTAACTCCGGCGGTCATGACGCCACGGTTCTGGCCGTGCTCAATGGCAAAGTTGACGCCGGCGCTACCTATGCGAACTCCCCGGACAACAACGACACCGCGTGGATGCGCTATTTGAAAAATCCTGACGACGTCAAGAAGATCCGCGCCATCGCGTTCTCGGAACCGATCCCTGCGGATAATCTGGTCATCAATGCCAACCTCGACGAGCGAACCGCAAAGAAAATCGAAGAGATCTTTATAGAGTTGAGCCATGATGCGCAGGGCAAGAAGATGTTGAGGGATCTCTATCAAATCGATGGTTTCGTGACGGCCACGGATAAGGATTACGACTCGGTCCGACAAGCCTTTGCCATCGCGGGTATCCCGATTAAGGAAGCGCTGCAAAAGAATCGACCGTGACCATCCTTGAGATTAAAGATCTCCACAAAGCCTACGGTGAAAAGACGCAGGTGCTGCGGGGTATCAATCTCCAGATCGAACAAGGTGAGTTTGTCTGCATCATCGGCCTCAGCGGCGCGGGAAAATCGACCTTACTCCGTTGCGTCAACCGCCTCATCGAGGCGAGCTCGGGTGCGATCCTGATGCCCCGCGCGCTGTCCGGCCTTGGTGCCGACGGTGCTAAGGCCGATGTTTTAAAGCTCGACGCCGAGCAGTTACGTCTACTGCGCCGGAAAGTTGGCATGGTGTTCCAACAGTTCAATATCGTCAAGCGCCTCTCGGTGATTGAGAATGTTCTGTCGGGTGGTTTGGGCTACCAGCCACCCCTCAGAAGCATGCTGAGGATATTCTCGCGGGAAGAAAAACGGCAGGCATTGATCAATCTCAAGCGTGTAGGCCTGCTCGATCATGCCTACAAGCGCGCCGATCAGTTGAGTGGCGGGGAGCAGCAGCGGGTGGCTATCGCCCGAACCCTGATGCAGCAGCCGGCGATTATCTTGGCTGACGAACCGGTCGCCAGTCTTGATCCTCGACTGTCCAGGGTTGTCTTAGATATTCTAAAGCGGGTTTGCCGGGAAGACGGAATTACGGCTCTAGTCAGTCTCCACGCCCTGGAGCTGACCCGGGAATATGCCGATCGTGTTATTGGACTGAAGCAAGGGCAGATCTTGTTTGACGGTCCGCCGAGCGACCTGACCGATACGATCGTCGAGTCGGTCTATCATCGCAGAGATTGATCAGTCCAGCGCGGATTTATTTCTGCTGGAGACCGAGCATCCAATCCAAAGGCAAATGTGCTGGGCCTAGAGGCTAACGATTCTTGGGTCATGATCGAGCCGCCCGACGAAAAGCTATACGCGCGTTTTTCAAGCACCCGAAGCAGGGGAGGGATAACCTTTGGCTCAACAAACCATGAGAGAAGGCGAGAGGGATATCTTTCTTGAAGCCCCGCCGGCGCCAAGAAGGGGAGCAAGATTTTTCGTTATCTTGGGTGTCGCTGTGCTGATAATGGCGTGGTCCTTTCAAGGGGCAAAGCTCAGGCCTGGGGAATTGATTCAAGGTATCCCGCAAATCGCCATTACTGTGCGCCGCATGCTGCCACCTGATTTTTCCAAGGTGACCGATGCCAAGAGTTATTTTTTCCCAGAAAATCTGTCGTTGGCGGAACTCTTCCTGCCGTTGCCGCTCGGCGAATCCGAGGCACGCATCAAACAGCGCTGGTGGGACAATACATTCCCGCAAACCGTGTTGGGCGCTACCCTGGAGACCGTGCAGATGGCTTTGGCCGGAACGTTTCTCGCTTTGTTGGTTGCCTTTCCCGTCGGTTTTCTCGCCGCGCGCAACACCACGCCGCATCCGCTTGTCTATCATGCCGTCCGCAGTGTGCTGAATTTTCTCCGCACCATTCCAGACCTAGCGTTGGGCCTTGTCTTCGTTTCAGCGGTAGGACTCGGCGCCTTTGCCGGCACCTTGGCATTGGCGATCCACACTGCAACCGTGCTTGGAAAGCTCCTGTCGGAATCGGTGGAGAATATCGATGAAGGCATCATCGAAGCGATCCGCGCTACCGGGGCCGGCTATGCTCAGATTCTTTCCTTTGCGGTATTGCCGCAAATATTGCCGGATCTCATTTCGTTTACCTTATATCGGCTGGAAACCAATATTCGTGCGGCCTCGGTCTTGGGCTTGATCGGCGCCGGCGGCATTGGTTACTTGATGAGCACAAGCTTTCGGACGTTTCAGTATCAAGAAGCAGCCGCCATCGTGGTTGTTCTGATCGCACTGGTCATGGTGGTGGACTACCTGAGCTCACGCCTTCGAAACTTGGTCGTGTAAGGCTAGCAGGATGAGGTTGACCTTGGAGTCGTCCGACGGCCGGTAAACCCGAGGTGATTCCGATTCCGCAGTTCAATTGTATGACTTGTGCTAGGCGAGGCGTGAGCCTGGAGCAGCGAACGCATAGAACCGTAATGTTTCAAAGTTGTGTTGTTACTTGGCACTTCGTTCGCAACGGTTGAGGACGCCGCTCATCGCACCGATGCCCGCAACTGCGCTCAGAGGCACAGGCCCGTTGCGTTCGCTACGGAAGGCTTGCGCCTTGTCCTGTGCTTCGCCTTCAACTGCGGAATCTGGGGTAATTTCACTCCCCCGGTTACAATGACTGTTCCGGCTCTCATGGACTTTATTTTTTCTCTTGTGCTAATGTCGCGCAGGAGAGAAACAACTTTGAGCATCCGCACCGTAGGTCTAGTGGCCAAATATCAGGAACGCAAAGCGGCCGACATGGTGCGCTGGTTGGTGCCGTGGCTCAAGCAACGGGGCAAAAAGGTCTTAGTCGAGAACGGCATTGCCCGGACGGGGGGAACCTCTTGTACTAAGAAAGCAATGGCGGCCAGGGCTGAGCTCATCATTTCTTTAGGGGGCGACGGGACACTGCTCAATATAGCGCCGCTGGTGGAGCGGCCCGACGTACCGATCCTGGGCGTAAACCTGGGCGGGCTCGGTTTTATTACGGAAGTCGCCGTGGACGAGCTTGAGTCCGTTCTTACCAAAGCGTTGGAGGGCGACTACGATGTCGAAAAACGGATGACCTTGGAGGTCCGCGTTTACAGCAAGAAGCGAAAACCTTACCTATTTCGCGTGCTCAACGACGCGGTGATCGCCAAAGGTGCCCGCAGCCGTATCATCGACCTGGAAACTTATGTCGGTGACGATTACCTCTGCACTTACCGGGCTGATGGATTGATTATCTCCACACCTACGGGATCCACCGCCTATTCTCTTGCTGCGGGCGGACCGATTCTGGAACCTACGTTGAGCGCCATCGTGGTCGCTCCGATCTGTCCGCACACCCTGACCCATCGGCCTATCGTCGTTCCCGGCAATGCGGCGATCCATGTCACTTTGCGCTCCTTCGGCGATACCGTGATTCTCACTCCCGACGGGCAGCCCGGAGTGAGGTTGAATAACGGCGACAAGGTCGAGGCGCGCGAGTACGGTCTGCCGGTGTCCTTGATCAAGGTTCCTTCGCGAAGCTACTATGAGATCCTGCGCGATAAACTGAAGTGGGGTGAGCGGTAAGCCGGCCCTGATATGTTGCGCGAGCTTCAAATCAAGAATTTCGCTGTGATTGACCAGGCGGCGCTGGAGTTGGGAACGGGGCTGAACGTTCTCACCGGCGAAACCGGAGCCGGCAAGTCGATCATTCTCAATGCTCTAGGACTGATCTCTGGCGGTCGCGCTACTTCGGACGTGATTCGTCACAATGAAGAGGAGGCAACCGTAGAGGCAATGTTTGATGAGGTGCCGGAAGCGGTCCAACAAAAGCTCCAACAAGCAGGATATGGGGCTAACGACGAGCTCATCATCAGACGGGTCGTCAGCCGCTCCGGAAAGAATCGGATCTACTTGGGCGGCAGCCTCTGTCCGCTCAATTTACTGTCAGAAATCGGGCCTTCCATCGTCCACATCTACGGCCAACACGAGCACCACACCTTGCTCAAACCGGACACCCACTTGGGTTTGCTGGACGCCTTCGGCGGCATCTCTGCGGAAGCCGAAGCAATGAGCAAGAAGTTTCACGCGCTGGTAACCGCAAACCAGCGTTTGCAGAACGCGCGCGAAATCCTAGAAAAGGGGAAAAAGGAAGAGGAGTTGCTCGCCGCTCAAGCGGAAGAGATCGCGCATGCCCGTTTGCGGCCGGAGGAGGAAGGAGAGCTTCAAGCGAAGAAAAACATTTTGATACACGCGGAAAAGCTTTACCAAGGCTGCTTGGAGGGCGAGGAGCTTCTGTATGAAGGTGAAAGCGCTCTGGTGAGCCGCCTCGGGCGTTATGGCAGCAAACTCCGCGAGTTAGCCAGCATCGATGGCGGTCTGCAGCCCACCGTCGCGCTGCTCCAATCCGCTCTGGCACAACTGGAAGAAGCGAACGGGGAACTCCGTCGCTATGCCGAACGGGTCCACTTCGAGCCCGGTGCATTGGAACAGGTCGAGGACCGGCTGGCGGAAATTCACCGCCTGAAAAGGAAATATAACGGCACCGTCGAAGAGATTCTCAAGATGCAGGCCGAGACGGTCAGAGAGCTTCAAGCTCTCGACAGAAGCGAAGAAGAAATTTCGAGTTTGGAGAGGTCTTTCGAGGCGGCGCGCCACGCCGCCTGGGAAGCGGCGAGCTCGCTATCGGTAAAACGGCAGCGCCTGGGGAAGCGATTCAAAAAGGAGATGGAGAAAGAGGCGAAGCAGTTGGGAATGCCCGATACCGTCTTCGAAGTTCATTTCCTGGATTTGTCGGACGCAGAGGACGCGCCTCCGTTTGTCATCGCGGGTAAAAAACTCAGCGCGCTAGGCAGCGATCAGGTCGAATTTTACTTTTCACCGAACCGCGGCGAGCCACCCAAGCCCCTCGCTCGAATCGCCTCTGGCGGCGAGCTTTCGCGCTTGATGCTGGCGATCAAATCGCTTGCGCTTACGGCCGGTGGGAGTCCGACCCTGCTCTTCGATGAAGTCGATGCCGGTATCGGCGGCAGCGTTGCCGAGATTGTCGGAAAAAAACTCAAGCAGGTCGCCGCCTCGCATCAGATCCTGTGCGTCACCCATCTGCCGCAGATTGCGGCGTTGGCCGATTCACATCACATCGTGCGCAAAGAAGTCGTCAAAGACCGTACGTCAACGACGGTTGACAAGCTCAAAGAAGGCGAACGAATCGAAGAGGTAGCGCGCATGCTGGGTGGCATCAAGATCACTGAGAGAACCCGCCGCCATGCCGAAGAAATGGTCAGGGCAGGTAGTGTTCGATGAGCCCTGGAGCAGCGCGCCCTACTCGACACTCGTTTCGGCCTTCTCCGAGGTTTGACTTTTTCGGCGCTGTTTCTTACGCTAACCCCTGACTCGTCAGTCATTCCCGCCATCGTGGGGCCGTAGCTCAGCTGGGAGAGCGCTTGAATGGCATTCAAGAGGTCGTCGGTTCGATCCCGATCGGCTCCACCAAGTTTCTCAATGGTTTATGGGTAACTGACCGTGCAGCAGCGTCTCAATTGTAACTACTTTTGTAACTGAACCACCGTCAGTCGTCTACTCTGTTCTGACACAAACTGCTCTCAGCAGAACATCACCGCATTCAATGTCCACTCGCAGTGGCTTGCGCTGAATCGGAAAATCGGCAATCTAAAATCACTTTATGACCTTGGCTCCGCCGCCGACTCCCGACGTGCGAAGCCAGTACGCTTACGTGTTATCTCACCGCCAGCAAGATATATTGCTGCAGCATATCTACCGGTTGACTCCACAACTTATTGTCGTTCCAGCCGGTGAAGACAGCCACCATCTGGAGGGCTGGAAAGACAAAAATAAATTGCCCGCCTCTGCCTTGCGCACTATAGGAGTCGACAACCCGATCACGCACACGAAATGCCCCAAGCCACCATTGATACCCATAGCTCTGAGCCCGCGCCCATTTGGGCAGTTGCCCAGCGCCGACTTGCGGTTTCGTCGATTCTTTGACCCACTCTTCGCTCACGATTTGTTTGCCTTGCCAGCGACCACTACGCAAAAAGAGATAACCGATTTTTGCCATGTCGCGCGACCGCAATTGCAGACCGCCTCCCGTCTGGACAGTGCCGTTGGGATATTTCCACCAATAGTAGTCCGCAATACCGAGTGGCGCAAAAAGATAGCGCTCGGCAAATTTGTCCGCCCGCAACCCCGAGACTTTATAGATGATCTCACCCAGCGTAATGGCAATGCCGCTGTTGTAGACGAATATCTCACCAGGCGACTCGACGACCGGCTTTTCGAGCGCATAACGAACAGGATCACTGCTGAGATTCATACGGATATGGTCATTGCGGGCATCGGTATAGGGATAAGTCATTTCGTCCCACGACAACGCGGTCATGGAGAGGAAGTGCTTCAGGCGAAGGTTGTCTTTGGTGCTATCCGCAAAGATGTCCCCATATTCTGGGAAGAAGGTGGAAATCTTTTCCTCCACGCCCCGAATCAGATGCTGATCGATCGCGGTCCCGATCAAAATGGCATTTACACTTTTCGTCACCGAGTGTTGTGGATGTATCGTGACCCGTTTGAGCGCCTGCTCCTGTCCCTCTCCATACTGACGTGGAAAATACTCCTCGACTACGAGTTTGCCGTTCTTGACGAGGAGCACGCTATGAATGTTTTTGTACGTCTCGTTGATGACCCGATCAAACAAATCTTTGAGCACATCGGCATCGATGTTCTCGCCGCTCACATGGGCGGTTTCCCACCCGTCATTGGTCGCTTGCGGCACCGTGTACTGATAAGGCTTGACAGGATTGGCGGGGGCGCCCGCCTTCACCTCACCAGCAAAGCCGAGGAGGATCATCACCAATGCAATAACCGGAACACCAGAGCATTTGTACAGCATGGCATTGCCTCCTGATCTTTGGGTCGGACATCTCTCGCGCTTTGCCAAAAAGCTGACAGACATTACTGGAACGTTTTACTGCCAATAAAGTGTGTTCGTCTCGCGAGAGTACATCGCGGCACCCGCGAGGCTGAGATGTCACTGCCGCGATCATTGCTTTTGGAGGGGTTTGCGGAAGAGCGCACAGTAACTCTCAAGAGGGCCGCGGCCCGGCCAGTCTCTGCGCAGTTGAAGCATCTCGAAGCCGCTCGCCGTGACCTCGTCGACTACGCTCTGCGCCGGGACCCCGAGGCTCCCCCGACCGATGAAAAACGGCGGCGGAATGTCAATCACCGCCAGCAGCCCGCCAGGGCGAAGCGCACGCAGAAGGCTCGCGTTGGTCTCAGCCGGATCGGTCAGGTGATGGTAGACACGGCGAAGCACGATCGCATCGCAGCAACCTGCCGGCAGTCCGGAGTCGCGTGACTTCGCTTCCACGACCGTGACATTGCCAAGGTTGGCTTCGGCGAGCATTGCGCGAAGGGCTTTCAGGCGATCTGGATCAATCTCGGTCGAGAAGACATGTCCGCCCGGCCCGACCGTGCCCGCCAGCGCACGCGTCAGCTGACCCTTGCCGGCGCCGACATCTGCAACCACCATTCCGGCGTGTAATGCGAGCGCCTCCTTGAGCCGCAGCATTTCGGGGCCGCTCGCATCGAAGCCGAATCCCGACCAGTTGCTGCATCCGGAGATCAAGGCCGCGACGAGCAGCGCCGCCGTGCAAAATGAAGCGACCGTCATTTGAGGCTCCTTCCTCCTCGGCTAGGGGGAAACTCCAGCCGGTAATCGGCCGGTACGTCGTCAAATCCAC
>Ga0081455_10001859_pt1 | contig 25402 bp, 31 predicted proteins | sample TabmetS3T2R1_FD_70207 | JGI IMG/M metagenome (GOLD analysis project Ga0081455, IMG submission 70207) | Tabebuia heterophylla rhizosphere microbial communities from the University of Puerto Rico - S3T2R1 | ecosystem: Host-associated > Plants > Roots > Rhizosphere ...
TAGCGCGTACGCATGCTTTGTTTGACGGCATCCCGACCGGCAAGGCGGGCCTCAACGCCTATTTCGTGCATTCCTACCATCTGGTGCCGGCCGATCGTCGCGCGCTTGTGGCGAGCACCGACTATGGCGGGGAGATCACCGCATTCGTCGCCAAGGACAACATGGCGGGCAGCCAGTTCCACCCCGAGAAGAGCCAGAAGCTCGGGCTTGCGCTCATCGCCAACTTCCTCGCATGGAAACCATGACGGCCGCCAACTGGCAGGCTTTCTACACAGCGCAACTCGGCGCCGCGGCCACGCTGCTGGGTCTCGTCTTCGTGGGCTTGTCGATCAATCTCAAGACCATCCTCTCCTATGCCTGGCTGCCAAGCCGGGCGTTGCTCGCGCTCATGGTCCTAATGGCAATCCTGATCGTTGCATCCGTCACGCTCATGCCCGGGCAGTCGGACATGCAGTTGGGAAGGGAGGTCCTCACCATCGGCCTCATCTTCTTCGCCATCAGCAGCGGGATGGAAGTCTATGCGCTGAGCCGAGGGAACATGCAGCATCTTGGCCGTTTTGTCGGCAATTTGATCCTGCTCGGGCTCGGCATCTTGCCCTATATCGTTGGCGGCGTTCTCCTGGCTCTCGGCCTGGCGAGCGGCTTCTATTGGATCGCCGGCGGCATCATCATTTCCTTCGTCAAGGCACTGCTGGATGCCTGGGTGCTGCTCGTCGAGATCAACCGGTAAGTCACGTGATCCTATTCCCTGCAATTGATCTTAAGGACGGACACTGCGTGCGGCTCCGCCAAGGCGAGATGGCGGAGGCGACGGTGTTCAACACCGACCCCGCCGCGCAGGCGCTCAGCTTCGAGGAGCAGGGCTTCGAGTTCCTGCACGTCGTCGACCTCAACGGCGCGTTTGCCGGCAAGCCGGTTAATGCGCCCGCAGTCGAGGCGATCCTGGAAGCAGTGCATATCCCGATCCAGCTCGGCGGCGGCATCCGCGATCTCGACACGGTCGTGGCGTGGCTCGAGAAGGGAATCGATCGCGTGATCCTCGGCACCGCCGCAGTGCGCGATCCTCGTTTCGTGCGCGAAGCCGCGCGCGACTTTCCTGGCTGTATTGCCGTCGGCATCGATGCGCGCGACGGCAAGGTGGCGATCGAAGGCTGGGCCGAGACGAGCGAGATCGCGGCGATCGACCTTGCCCGGAAATTCGAGGATGCCGGCGTCGCGGCGATCATTCATACCGACATTGCGCGCGACGGCGTGCTCGAGGGCCTCAATCTCGACGCCTCGGCCGTCATCGCCAACGCCGTTGTCATCCCGGTGATCGCGAGCGGCGGGTTTGCGGGGATCGCCGACGTGAAGAGATTGCTCGAGCCCCGCTACAAGATGCTGGAAGGCGCCATCGCCGGGCGCGCGCTCTATGACGGGCGCCTCGATCCGCGCGAGGCGCTGGCGCTTCTCGCCGCAAACCGGAAGTCACGACAAGGCTAACCCCATGCGCGCCCGCACCGTCTTCATCGTCCTGCTCGTTCTCATTCTTGTCTTCGCCTTATGGCCCACGGCGCTCAGCATGGGCGCTGCGTGGACTGCGCAGCTCTTTGGCTGCGAAACGGACTTTAACCGCGCCATTCCGTGCACAATCAACGGCGAGGAGTGGGGCCAAACGGTCTTCGAGCTGCAAAATTGGGCCTATGTTTCCTTGTTCACGATACCTGTGGGCGAAGTGCTTTTGGCCATTTGGGTGGTCTTGCTTCTGATCTACCTGATGGTTCGCTTTGCTCGTCGGCGAGCGCAGAGCAACTAAGTGCGATGTTGAAAATCCGCGTCATACCCTGCCTCGACGTCAAGGAGGGGCGCGTCGTCAAAGGCGTCAACTTCGTCGACCTCAAGGACGCCGGCGATCCAGTCGAGGCGGCCGCGGCCTATGACGAGGCCGGCGCCGACGAGCTTTGCTTCCTCGACATCACCGCGAGCCACGAGAAGCGCGGCACCATCCTCGACGTGGTCTCCCGCACAGCCGAGCGCTGCTTCATGCCGCTCACCGTCGGCGGCGGCGTGCGCAGCACGGACGACGTGCGCGCCCTGCTAGAAGCGGGCGCCGACAAGGTGTCGATCAACACCGCGGCGGTGAAGGACAGGAGCCTCGTGCACGCCGCGTCGGAGAAATTCGGCGCCCAGTGCATCGTCGTCGCCATCGACGCGAAACGCGTCTCTGCCAACGGCGGCAATCCCCGCTTCGAGATCTTCACCCATGGCGGGCGCGAGCCGACCGGCATCGAAGCAATCGGCTATGCGCGCGAGGTAGTCTCGCTCGGCGCGGGCGAGGTCCTGCTCACCTCGATGGATCGCGACGGGACGCGGGCGGGCTTCGATCTCGAGCTGACGCGGGCCATCGCTGACGCCGTGCCGGTCCCCGTGATCGCGTCCGGCGGCGTCGGCACGCTCGCGCATTTGGTCGAGGGCGTGCGCGAAGGCCACGCCTCCGCCGTGCTGGCCGCTTCGATCTTTCATTACGGCGAGCACTCGATCGGCGAGGCCAAGCGCTTCATGGCGGCGGCAGGGCTTCCGGTGCGGCTTGATCGTTAACGCCGGCGGCATGCGTGGCAGTTAGGCAGCCTGCCTTGCATTTGGTGAGGATTTCCGCGACGTGCCTATTCCCACTGACCTCCCGGCAGTGTATGAGCCAAGACATGAGCAATGACGTGTTGCGCCGGCTCGCCGCCACCATAAAGGCCCGCCGAACGGCAAGGCCGGAGGATTCGCACACGCGGCGGCTGCTCGACGGCGCGCCCGTGAAACCGGCCAAGAAGCTTGGCGAAGAGGCAGTCGAGGTGGCCATCGCCGCGCTCGCTCAGGACAAGAAGGCACTGGTCGGGGAGGCGGCGGACCTGCTCTATCACCTTCTCGTTGTGCTGGAATCCCGGCATATCGCGCTGGAGGATGTCCTCGACGAGCTTGAGCGGCGCATGAGCGCCACGGATCTCGAGCAGAAAAGGCGGAAGGCCGCCGCGCGCTGACGGCTGCAAAGCGCTCCTCCCATGAACCCGCGTGCCACAGTCGCATTCTCGCCTTACGCCCTCTATCTTCGCGAAGAATGGGCGAGGCTTCGGGCCGACACGCCGATGCCGCTCACCGAGGCCGAGCTCGAGAATTTGAGTGGCCTCACCGAGCGCATCTCCACGGCAGAGGTCGTGGAAATCTACTTGCCGCTGAGCCGGCTCCTCAACTTTTACGTCGAGGCGGCGCAAAGACTGCACGGCGCCACCCAAGGATTCCTGCGCAAAGGCGACAGCAAGATGCCGTTCATCATCGGGCTCGCCGGAAGCGTGGCGGCGGGCAAGAGCACGACGGCGCGCGTGCTCAGGGCGCTGCTTGCCCGCTGGCCGAGCCACCGGCGGGTTGATCTCGTGCCGACCGACGGGTTCCTCTTCACCAATGCCGAGCTGGAAGAGCGCGAGATGATGGAGCGCAAAGGCTTCCCCGAGAGCTATGACCTGACCAAGCTGCTAAACTTTCTCGCTGAGGTTAAGTCAGGAAAGGCCCCCGTAGAAGCGCCCGTCTATTCTCACCTCGTTTATGACGTGCTTCCCGATCAGACGCTCGTCATCGACCAGCCGGATATCGTCATCGTCGAGGGCCTCAATGTGTTGCAGCCCGCCAAGCTGCCAAAGGACGGGGAGGCTATCCCCTATGTGTCCGATTTTTTCGATTTCTCGATCTATATCGACGCCGCCGAGGAGCTGGTAGAGAGCTGGTATGTCGAGCGCTTCCTGCGGCTCCGGCAGACGGCGTTCCGCGATCCCGCCTCCTATTTTCACCGCTACGCCACGCTCTCGGAGGACGAGGCGCGCGAGACCGGGCTGTCGATCTGGCAGGCGATCAACCTCGTCAATCTCCGCGAGAACATCCTGCCGACACGACAGCGCGCCGACCTCATCCTGCGCAAGGGCCAGGATCACGCGGTGGAGACGGTGGCGCTTCGCAAGCTCTAGAGACTATCGTGGCGGGTAGAGCGCGGCAGGCCCAAGGCCGATGTTCAGTCTCAGCGTGGTGCGCACCTCGAAGGCGTCGTCATCAGAAATATTGGTGCGCTTGACCTTGCCCTCGCAGGTTCCGCCACAAGCGCCCACATCGACGTCGACATATTTCATCTCCGGCGCAAAGGAGTAATACTCGTAGTCGGTGACGAGCGAGAGCGAGGTGCGCGGGCCGAACTGCTTGCGCGTCTCGAAACTCGCGGCGCCGATGAAGGCAACCTTGTCATCAGAAAGGCTGAGGCGAGTCGTCTCGGCGCCCTCTGGCGTGAAGCGCCCTGAATAGTCTGTGTTGGCGTCATACACGCCAGCGCGCAGGGAGGCGAGCGAGCGCAAGCCCCACGTGCTGCCCATGCCGAGATAGCCAAGAATGTTGTACTCGCCGCCAATCGAGAGATAGGCGCCGGCATAAGTCGTGTCGAGCGTCTCGCTATATTTGATCTCGTTCACGCCGTCTCCGGCCCCACGCACGTTCAGAGTATTGTCCTGATCGATTCCCCGCACGTCCCCGCCGATGCCGATATAAGCGAAACGAAACAGATAGCCGCCGGAGTCGGGGACGGGCTCTGCGCCTTTGCCGAACCGGGCCTCGCCGCCGACGCCCCAATAATCCACGTCGCGGCTGGTGTTGGTCGTGAATTGCCCGAAACCGAAGCTGTCGAGTTGATTCGGATTATCGACGATGTTCTCGGCCTCGCATTCGAGGCTACTGGTTGACGTGCATTTCTTGCGGTCGGTGTCGGTTACGTTGGCGAAGAAGCCAGAGACAACGCCAGTGACCGGCGTTCCGCCCCAATAGCCGAACGGGGTCTCGACCGAGCCGACGAAAGCTCCGCCATAGTCATTGAGATCGCTGTTGGTCTGCTTGCGGACCGCAACGCCGTCGTGGTTGGTCTTGAAGGTGAAGTCGATATCGGGGAGGGAGAGGAGCTGCGCCCCGCCGCCAAGGGTGATGGTGGTGCCGCCGATGACCTGGGTTACGCGCTCCTGGGCCGCGGCGGTGGAAGCTGCCGCCAGTAGCGGCACAGCACAGGCGAGCAAGCGCGCAAATTTATGCATGGAGCTCCCCCCAAGCGCATGCATGAGTCGGAAGGCAAGATAACACCGAACCCCCCGGTTGTAACGTGGCGGCCCCTCGTCCCAGGTCTTTGGTCAAGTTCATGCCCGCGCGCGCTGTGGAAAACTCAGCGTGGAGAATAGGCTGGGCAGGCAGCGCGAGGATTACTTCAAAGGCTCTTCGTAAGCGGGCCCTGGCTGGCCGCCGAAGCTGATATTCAGCCGGAGCATGGTGCGGGAGGCAAACACGCTCTCATCCTCGATCCTGGTCGGACGTCCCGAGCCGTCGGCATAGCGCATCTTGGGAACCGAAGAGATGTACTCGTAGTCGGTCCACAGCGAGATGCTTGTGCGCGGGCCGATCTGCTTGCGGGTCTCGAGCGAGACCGTGCCGATAAAAGCGAGGTCGTCGGTGGACTCCGAAAGCTTGGAGTTGAAATCAAAGAAATTGAAGGCAAAGCGGCCGTCATAGTCCGTGTCGGCGTTGTACAGGCCGGCCCGCAAATTGATGAAGGTTCGCAATCCGAGACGGTCGTAGAGGCCTCCGGCGCCCAGGAAGGGCAGGCTGTATTCGCCCCCGACACCGACATAGCCGCCGACATAGGTGGTATCGAGCGACTCCTTGTAGGTGAAGACGTCGGTGCCGGCGAAGGAATGACCGCGCAACTTGTTGTCCTGGTCGATACCGCGCACGTCGGCGCCGACGATGAAATAGTCGTTGCGATAGAGAGCGGGCTTCACCTGCACCGGCTCCAGCCGGCCGAACTTCAGCTCGGCAGATCCGCCCCAGTAATCGGCGTCGCGGTCGGTCTTGGTGCGCAGCGTGGGGCCCCGCGCCAGAACTCCCGTCGGATCGACGACGATGCAGCCCCCGGGCGGGTTGTTGCAGCGTGTCGTGTCGTCGTCCTCGACGTTGGCGAAGAAGCCCTTAACGCCGCCGGTTACCCGCTTGCCGCCCCAGACGCCGAGCGCGGTCTCGAAGCCGCCGCCGACAGCGCCACCGAAGTCCAGCCAATCGCCTTCGCTGTTCTTCTGCCGGCGGAAATTGCCTGGGCTGCCTTTGCCGGTGAACCGGATATCGGGCAGCGACAAGAACTGGACACCGCCGCCGACCCAAATCGTGGTCCCGCCGAAGCTCGCAGTGGTAAAGTCCTGGGCCGCGGCGCTTTGGGCAAAGGCCCCGACGCCCAACACAGTGGCCGCGATCAAATACGCCGATCTTTTCATCGATGGTTCCTGCCCGGTCCGCGCTTTGCCGCAAAGTACCAGCTTCGAAACTTACCAAGTGCTTATCTCTCGCTGGCATAAGGCGATTCTGGCCCGGCGTGGCCGAAATGCCACAATCCAACGCCGCTGTTTCTAGCGCATGAGCCCTCGTTTCTCGGCAAGCTTGCGCAAGGACGTCTCGGGCCGGGCGCCAATATGGCCGATGACCTCTCCGGCGGCGAGGCTCCCCAAGCGCCCGCAAGTGGCTGGATCGGCCCCCTTGGTGAGGCCATAGAGGAATCCCGCGGCGTAGAGGTCGCCGGCCCCGGTCACGTCGACGACTTGAGGCACGCGCTCAGCGGCGATCTCGGTGGTCTTGCCAGAGGCCACGATCACCGAGCCTGCCTCGGAGCGGGTCAGGACCGCCATGTCGCAGTCCTGAAGGGCCGCGTCGGAAGCCTCTTCGAACGAGTTCACCTCATAGAGGCTCGTGATCTCCTTCTCGTTGGCGAACACGATATCGGCGTCGTCCCGGACGAAGGCCCGGAAATCGGCCCGGTGGCGGTCGACGCAGAAGGCATCGGACAGGCTGAGCGCGACCTTGGCGCCGGCAGCCTTGGCGGTTTGGGCAGCCGCCCTGAAGGCGTCCTTGGCGTCGTCGCGGTCGAACAGATAGCCCTCGAGATAGACGATCCGGGCGGCCTCGATCATCGCCGTGTCGAGGTCTCCGGCGGTGAAGTCCACGCTCGCGCCGAGAAAGGTGTTCATGGTGCGCTCGCCGTCCGGCGTGACCAGGATCAGGCAGCGCGCGGTCGGCTCGCCGTCGGTCGCGGGCGGCGTCTCGTAGGCGACGCCGAGCGAGCGGATGTCGTGGCGGAAGATGCCGCCGAACTGGTCGGCCGCGACGCGGCCGATGAAGCCCGTTCGCGCGCCGAAGGAGGCAAGACCGGCGATGGCATTGGCGACCGATCCGCCCGAACGCTCGGTCGCGGGCCCCATCGCGGCGTAGAGGCGGATCGCCTCCTCGGCATCGATCAGGCGCATCGAGCCCTTGGCGAGGTCGTGCTTGGAGAGGAAGCCCTCGTCGCAGCGCGCGATGATGTCGACGATGGCGTTGCCGATGCCGACCACGTCGTAAGTCTTCTCCGCCATGCCGCTTCCCGCCCCGCCTTTCGCTTCGCCGTCCCTGGTGTTGCGGGCTGCGCCCACTATATTCCGTCGCCGGAGAGGAACACGTCATGCTCGACGCCGCAGGTCAAGCCTTCAGAGACATTTTCACGCCGCCGTTCAGGGCAGTGCTGCTCAAATGCGTGGGCTTCACCGTCGCGCTCTTGGCGCTTCTCATCGTCGGCATCGAGTGGACCTTCAGCTATTTCGTGCAATGGCCCGACTGGATCGAGACAGCGATTGAGTGGCTTGGCGGGCTCGCGCTCTTCGTCGGCTCGATCTTCCTCATCCCGCCGGTCACCTCGCTGATCGCCGGGCTCTATCTCGACGACATCGCCGCACTCGTCGAGCGCGAGCACTATCCCGCCGATCCGCCGGGCCGGGAGCTTCCGACGCTTCAGGCCATTGGCGTCGCGCTGCGCTTCTTCTTCGTCGTGCTGCTGGTGAGCTTGGTCGCTCTGTTCCTGCTCTTGATCCCCGGCGTCAATTTGATCGCCTTCTATCTCGGCAACGGTTACTTGCTCGGGCGGGAATATTTCGAGCTCGCGGCCATGCGGCACCTGCCGCCGGCCGAGGCGAAGAGCTTGCGGCGAGCAAACCGGCTGACCGTGTTCTTGTCCGGGCTTCTCATCGCCGGGATCGCCTCGGTGCCGATCCTGAATCTGATCACGCCGATCTTCGCCACCGGCTTCATGGTGCGCGTGTACAAGAGCCTCGCGCGCAGCGCAGGGCTCAGGTCGCGCTAGCCGGCGCGGGCGTCTTCGGCTTGTAGAGGCAGAGATCGGCGATGATGCAGCGCCAGCATTCGGGCTTGCGCGCCTTGCAGACATAGCGCCCGTGCAGGATCAGCCAGTGGTGGCAATTGTGCTTGTAAGGCTCCGGCACGACGCGCTCGAGCTTGAGCTCGACTTCGAGCGGGGTCTTGCCGGGCGCTAGGCCGGTGCGGTTCGCCACCCTGAAGGCGTGGGTGTCGATCCCGATCGTGTTCTGGCCGAACGCGGTATTGAGCACGACATTGGCGGTCTTGCGTCCGACGCCAGGGAGCGCCATCAGCGCCTCGCGCGTTTCCGGCACCTTTCCCCCATGCTCGGCGATCAGCGTCTTGGCGAGCGCAATGAGGTTCTTGGCCTTGCTGCGATAGAGGCCGATGGTCTTGATCTTGTCCTCGAGCGCGGCCGCGCCGAGCGCGGCAAGCTTCTCCGGCGTGCTTGCGATTGCGAACAGGTCGGGTGTGGCGCGGTTGACCGAGGCATCGGTCGCTTGCGCCGACAAGACCACGGCCACGAGCAGCGTGAAGGGGTCGCGATAGTGAAGCTCGGTCTTCGGGTGCGGGTCGAGCTTGGCGAAGCGGCGGAAAATCTCCGCGATCGCCTCGGCGCTGAGCCGCGATCCCGGCGCGCGCTTGGGCCTCGCCCGCGATTTGCCGGCTTTCCTTCGTTCAGCCACGGGCCTTGCCTCCCGCTCGCCAGGGGACTAGCTCTTTCCTTGCTATGACAGACGCAAACGCCGCGCCACAAGATCCTTCGCGCGAATCCCCGCCGCACTTCACCGCCGTGCTGACGCCGCACCGTTCGCTCGGCCCCAAGGGCTTCATGGTGCTGATGGCGGCGGTCTGCGCCGTCAGCTTCGGCACCGGCTTCCTGTTCTATCTTCTCGGCGCGTGGCCGGTGATCGGCTTCATGGGGCTCGACGTCGTCCTCATCTATGTGGCGTTCAAGCTCAATTTCCGCGCGCTCAAGCGCTACGAGATCGTCGATCTGACGCAAGACGCGCTCACGGTCACCCGGGTAGCGCCTTCGGGGAAATCGCAATCGTGGAGCTTCAATCCCTATTGGGTCAGGCTCAGCCTCGAGCCGCGGCTCGGGCAGTCGAGCGAGCTGTCGCTCGCCTCGCACGGCAGGCGGCTCGTCTTCGCGAGCTTCCTCACCGACCCGGAGCGCGAGGATTTCGCCTCGGCGCTCCGCGCAGCGCTCGCTTCAACGCGCGGAGCGGGCGCGGTTCAATAATGCGGGCTTAGGCCGCGACGTCGCACTTCTCGGCGACGGTGCCGTCGGCATTGACCCGGTAGACGAGCGGCACGCCGGTGCCGAGTTCGACCTGCATCACTTCCTCGGGCGACAGGCGGTCGAGCACCATGATGAGGGAACGCAGCGAGTTGCCGTGCGCGACCACGAGCACGGTCTTGCGCTTCTGCAGCTCGGGCACGATCCATTTCTCGAAGAACGGCACGACCCGCAGCGCCGTGTCTTTCAGCGACTCGCCGCCGGGCGGGGCAATGTCGTAGGAGCGCTGCCAGATATGGACTTGCTCCGATCCCCAGCGCTTGCGCGCCTCATCCTTGTTGATGCCGACAAGCTCGCCATAGTCCCGTTCGTTGAGCGCGGCGGCCTTGACGGTCGGGAGTTTGCGCTGGCCAAGCTCATCGAGGATGATGTCGAGCGTGTTATGCGCGCGCTTGAGCGTCGAGGTGAAGGCGCAGTCGAAGCGCACGCCGTTCTTTTTCAGGATGGCGCCGGCGAGGTGGGCCTCGGCCATGCCCTCATCGGTGAGACCGACATCCTTCCAGCCGGTGAAGCGGTTTGACCGGTTCCACTCGCTCTCGCCGTGGCGGACGAGAACGAGAACGTTCTCTCCGGGAAGGGTCTTTGCGCTGTCGGCCTGTCCGGTCATTGCTGATTCTCGAGCTTCCCCATCCCGCTTTTTAGGCGGCTGCGGATGGTTTCGCCAGATGCTCGTCTTCGCACTTAACAGGCCTCACAAGCCAAGCACGTCCGTCATGGCATAAAGTCCGGGGGCTCGGCCCCGCGCCCACAGCGCCGCCTTGACCGCGCCACGGGCGAAAATCCCGCGATCGGTGGCGACATGAGCCAGCTCGATGCGCTCGCCGGGGCCGGCGAAGATCACCCGGTGCTCGCCGACCACGTCGCCGCCGCGGAGCGCGGCAAAGCCGATATCGCCTTCGCGGCGCGGCCCGACATCGCCGTCGCGGGTCCGGACGCCGCGCTCGTCGAGCGAGACGCCCCGCGCCCCGGCCATGGCGCGGCCGAGCAGGAGCGAGGTCCCCGACGGCGCATCGCGCTTGTGGCGATGATGCATCTCCAGGATCTCGATATCGAATTCGGGACCGAGCGCCTCGGCCACGCGCGCGGCAAGAGCGGCGAGAAGGTTCACGCCCTGACTCATATTGCCCGCCTTGACGATCGTCGCGTGGCGCGCGGCAGCCTCGATCTTGGCCTCGTCGGCCGCGGAAAGGCCGGTCGTGCCGATGACATGGACGATACGGGCTTGCGCCGAAAGTCCGGCGAAGGCGACGGTCGAAGCGGGCGTGGTGAAATCGAGGACGCCGTCGATATGGGCGAAGACGGGGAGGGGATCGTCGGTAATGGCGATGCCGAGCGGAGCAAGACCGGCGATCTCGCCGGCATCGCGGCCGACATGCGGCGAGCCCTTGGCCTCGATGGCGCCCGCCACGGCGCAGCCCGGCGTCTCGGCGATCACCCGGGTCAGCGCCTGGCCCATGCGTCCGGCCGCTCCGAGAACGGCTAACCTCATGTCGCTCATTGGCGGTCGACCATCAAGAAAGCGGGTTCAGCACCGGCTTCTACCCTCGAATCCCCCACGTGCCGACCTTCTATGACGGCTAAAGACCCCGCTCACAAGTCCCCGCGGGAATTACGCCTTACGCGCCGTTGCTTTCGGGTGGGGGGAGGGAAGTCAGGCTTGAGGCTCAGGCCCAGGCGAAGGCCACCTTGCGCAGCGAGACATCGCCGAAGCTCTCGGCGCCCTCGGCCACGGGCTTGCCGCCGAGGCTGAGGTAGAACCCGCACGCGGCGTCATTGTCGGCGAGCGCCCACACGAGCAGTCCTTTGAGCCTGAGCTCGGCGAGCCGGCAACGGGCCCCGTCGAAGAGTTTCTCCCCGAGGCCGAGGCCCTGATAGATCGGGTGAAGATAGAGCTCGAAGATCTCGCCTTGGAACTGCGTGCGCAGGCGCGAACGGCCATAGGTCACGTAGCCCGCCGCTTCGCCGCAGAAATCGAGCACGAGAAGCGGCGTCCGCTTGCGGAGCGCGGTCTCCCACCAGCGGAGCCCGCGCCGCGCGATCATGCGCTGGAGCGAAAGATGCGGGATGATGCCTTGATAGGCGTTGCGCCAGGCCTCTTCGTAGGCGGCGGCGAGAGCCTGCGCGTCCTTCAATCGCGGGGGCCTGATATGCACGACATCGACGGGCATGGCGTGAGCCTAGCGCAGGAAGCTAGCGCTCGGCAAAGGGGTCGTAAAAATTATCCCGCGATCCAAGACGCAAAGGGCGAGACGTCGCCGCCTCGCCCTTTGGTTGAGCCTTCACGCGATAGAAGCGCGCCGTCAGTAGGCCGAAATCACCATGACCTTGTAGTCCTTGTCGAGCTTGATATCGACCGTGCCCATCTTGCACTTGGCGTCGTCGATTTCGTAGACGCCCTGTTCCTCTTTCTTGATGTCTTCGTAGCCCGAGCAGCCGAGCTCGGAAAGAACCGCTTCGATCTTCTCGACCTCCGCGGCGGGGACCTTGTCATCGTCGTCATCGTCCTCGGCATAGACAGCGGTGCTGGCCAGGGCCAAGGCGAGTGCCAATCCGGCGGCTTTGAGCATGTGAACTCCTTCGGGTTTGTGTGCGAGCCAGCGGTAAGCCGGCAAGCGAGCGTTCCCCGCCCAACCCGAATGTCTGGAGCTAGGTCACCATCGAACAGGCATACCCTGGCAGTTCGTCATGGAAGACGCTGGCAATAACGCCTGGGAAGTTTAGGCAACGTCCTCAGCCATGCGCTGGCGCTCGGCCTTCTTGCGCTCGTTCGGATCGAGGTGGCGCTTGCGCAGGCGGATCGATTTCGGCGTGACCTCGACCAGCTCGTCGTCGGCGATATAGGCGAGCGCGCGTTCGAGCGTCATGCGGAGCGGCGGCGTGAGCCGCACCGCCTCGTCTTTCGAGGTCGTGCGGATATTGGTGAGCTTCTTGCCCTTGAGCACGTTGACTTCGAGATCGTTGTCGCGTGTGTGCTCGCCCACGATCATGCCGCCATAAACGCGCGTTCCCGGGTCGATCATCATGGCGCCGCGATCTTCGAGATTCCACAAAGCGTAAGCCACCGCGTCGCCGCTCTCGGTCGAGATCAGAACGCCGTTGCGGCGACCCTGGATCGGCCCCTTATGCGGCGCATAGCTGTGGAACAGCCGGTTGATGATGCCGGTCCCGCGCGTGTCGGTGAGAAGCTCGCCCTGGTAGCCGATCAGCCCGCGCGTCGGCGCGAAGAAGCGCAAGCGCAAGCGCCCGCCGCCCGAGGGCTTCATTTCGACGAGCTCGGCCTTGCGCTCCGACAGCTTGCGCACGACGACGCCCGAATGTTCCTCATCGAGGTCGATCACGACTTCCTCGATGGGCTCGAGCAGCGCGCCGCCGGTCTCGCGCTTGAACAGCACCTTGGGGCGCGAGACGGAAAGCTCAAAACCCTCGCGGCGCATGGTCTCGATGAGGATGCCGAGCTGAAGCTCGCCGCGGCCCGCGACCTCCATCGAATCGCGCTCCTCCGCTTCGGTGACGCGGAGCGCGACATTGCCTTCCGCCTCGCGCAGCAGCCGGTCGCGGATCATGCGCCCCGTCACCTTGGTTCCTTCGGTGCCGGCAAGCGGCGAATCGTTGACCCGGAACGTCATCGACAGAGTGGGCGGGTCGATGGGCTGGGCGGGAAGCGGCTCCGTACCTTCGGGCGCGCAAATCGTGTGGGCGACCGTCGCGTTGGGCAGGCCGGCGATCGAGACGATGTCGCCGGCGCTCGCCTCGTCGAGGCCGACGCGCTCGAGCCCGCGAAAGGCGAGCACTTTCGTCACCCGGCCCTGCTCGACGAGAGCGCCGGCGTGGTCGAGCACCCTGACCGGCTCATTCGGCGCGATGGTGCCGGAGGTGATGCGGCCGGTGACGATGCGGCCGAGATAGGGGTTCGCCTCGAGAATGGTTCCGAGCAGGCGGAACGGGCCGTCCTCGACCTTGGGCGGGGCGACATGGGTGAGCACGAGATCGAACAGGAGCTGCATGCCGAGCGTCTTCGGCCCCTCGGCCGAGGCCGCCATCCAGCCCTCCTTGGCCGAGCCGTAGAGGATGGGGAAGTCGAGCTGCTCGTCGCTCGCATCGAGCGCGGCGAACAAATCGAACACCTCGTTCACCACTTCTTGCGGGCGGGCATCGGCGCGATCGACCTTGTTGATGACGACGATGGGCTTCAAGCCCATCTTCAGCGCCTTCGACACCACGAACTTCGTCTGCGGCAGCGGACCCTCGGCGGCATCGACCAGAACCAGGGCGCCGTCCACCATGTTGAGGATGCGCTCGACCTCGCCGCCGAAATCGGCATGGCCCGGCGTGTCAACGATATTGATGCGCGTGTTCTGCCACAGGATCGAGGTGACCTTGGCGAGGATGGTGATGCCGCGCTCGCGCTCGAGGTCGTTTGAGTCGAGCGCGCGCTCGGCCACTCGCTGATTGTCGCGGAAGGCGCCGGACTGCTGCAGCAGCCGGTCGACCAGGGTCGTCTTCCCATGGTCGACATGGGCGATGATGGCGATATTGCGAAGGTTCATGGATGCCAAAAATTAAAGAACGCGGGCCGGAGCGGCCCGCGTTTCCATGGCCGCGATATATAGGCCCCGGCGTCGCGGCGCAATGGCTTGAGGCGGCGGGGGCGGTTATGCGCCGATTTGGACGCCTTGCTCCGCAACCATCTCCGGCGCCGGTTGCGGCGGCCTGACCGGCTCGAACACGATTCCAAGGCTGTCGCGGCAGGCAGCGAATTGCGCCAGCACGTCGTCGCGGTCCTTCCCGCCGAGATTGACGATCCCGTAACGGTAACTGGTTCCGTCCTGCATTTCCGACGAGAGCGCGCGACCGACTCTGACGAGAATCTCGACCCTGATGTCGGGGTAGGCGCGCTTGAGCCGTTCGAGATCGGCCTCGCTCGGCAAAGCGGCGACGACATAGTCATCGAAACTGCGCAGCACGATGCTGGCGGCGAAGCCGTAGCGTCCCTGCCGCCGCGTGAAGCAAGGCGCGCGGCCTTGCGCGATGTCGAGCAAGACCGCGTAGCTGTTGGTGCCGTCCACCTTCTCGTAGAGATCGGCGAATTGCGAAGCCATGCGCGGATTGATCTCGATGATCGAGATCGCGTCGGTCTCGGGGTCGTACATCATCTCGATGTTGAACAGGCCGTTGTTGTAACCGAGTCCCGTCATGAGCGTCGCGGCAATGTCGGACATGCGCTGCTGCACGTCGGCGGGCAGGGCGGAAGGATAATCGAAGCGGGCGAAGGCGAGCGTGCCGGGGAACATCACTGAATCGACGACGCCCATGACGGTGGCCTTTCCGCCGTGGACGAAACCTTCGACGGTCACTTGCTCGCCCTTCAGCACGCCCTCGGCGATGAGCCGCTTGGTGCCGATCACGGCACCGGCGTAGCGTTGAAGCATCTCATCGAGCGGGGCGAAGAATTGATCTTGCGCCGCCCAGCGGGGGAAGAGCGCGGCAAGCGCTTCGGGATCATCGACGCGCTCTGCGCCGATCGAGAAGAAGGACTTCACCGGCTTGGCGAAGAGCGGGAAGCGCAAGCCCTCGGGAAGGGGCGCATCCTCGGCGACGTCGATGAGGGTGAAAGGCGGCACGGCGTCAGGCACAAGCCTCTGTTGCGCGAGGCGCGCGAGATATTTGTGCTGACAGATCAGTGTGACGGCGGGATCGGGTCCGGGAAGACCGAGCTGTTTGGCGATTGTCGCGGCGAGTGCGGAGCCCGGGTAATCGTCGGTGCTGACGACCCCGGCAAGGCGGACGCCCTCTATCTTGGCGAGGATCGCCTCCATCTCCTCGAGCGGGCCGGCGGCGAAGTCGGCGTCCTTCGCCACATTGCAGATTAGGTCTTCGAGACTGATGCTGGCATAGTCGTGAAAGAGGTATCTGATGCCGTGCGGCGAGAGGCGAGGAAGCTCGCGATGATCGCGATGAGTAGGGCAAATGACGAGGATGACGCGATCGGCTTCCCCACGCCCTGCGTTCTCGCCGGGTTTCTCCCCGCCCTCACTCTGCGCCATCGACGTTTCCTTCACCCCAGCGGAGGGCGGACAGTCTTCGCGGCGGGCCGAGCGGATTGATCGCGCCGTCCGACTTGGCTAGTGTCGCCGCTCTGCCAACGAATTCGCCGAGACCCCATGCCCCTACATTTCGGCAAAATTGGCGCGGCCATCGCGCTCATCACCGTCGCCGCCTTCGTGCTGTGGCTGATCTTTACCACGTTCTTCGCGACCGAACAGGCGGACCAACAGATCGAACGCACGGGCGCCGTGGCGTTCGGCGCGAGCCAGGCAAGCTGAGCCGGCCCTGGGCGGGCAGAAATCGCCATGGATTACCGCGCGCTTGGCCGTACCGGCGTCAAAGTTTCGAGGCTCTGCCTCGGCACCATGACCTTCGGCGAACAGAACAGCGAGGCCGAAGGCCACGCCCAGATGGACTACGCCTTGGACCGCGGCATCAATTTCTTCGATGCCGCCGAAATCTATCCGATCCCGCCCAAGCCCGAGACCCAAGGGCGCACCGAGGCGATCATCGGCACCTGGCTTGCGGCGCGGAAGTCGCGCGACAAGGTGGTGGTCGCGACCAAGGTCGCGGGCCGCGGCAAGATGATCTGGCTCCGCAAGAACGAGCCGGCGACGCGGCAAAGCCCGGGCCAGATCATGGAGGCGGTCGAAGCAAGCCTGAAGCGCCTCAAGACCGACCACATCGACCTCTATCAGCTCCACTGGCCCGACCGGCCGATGCGCATCTTCGAGGGGCTCGACTACCTCCATCTCGAAGGCGAGGGCCATCCCATCGGCGACATCCTCGGCGCCTTCGGCAAGCTCGTCTCTGACGGCAAGGTGCGATTCATCGGCCTTTCGAACGAGACGCCGTGGGGGGTCATGAGCTTTCTCACGGCCGCCGAGCAGCGTGGGCTACCCCGGGCGGCCTCGATCCAGAACGCCTATAACCTCGTCAACCGCTCCTTCGAGATCGGGCTCTCGGAAGTCGCCTACCGCGAAGAGGTGAGCCTGCTCGCCTATTCGCCGCTCGGCCAAGGCTATCTCAGCGGGAAGTATGAAGGCGGCGCGCTGCCGCCCGGGTCGCGCAAGGCCCTATTCGCGCGGCTCGGCCGCTACGAGAAAGGGAACGGGCCCAAGGCGATCTCCGCCTATATTGAGGTTGCGCGACGGCACGGACTCGATCCCGCCCAGATGGCGATCGCGTTCGCGGCCTCGCGGCCGTTCGTCACCAGCACCATCATCGGCGCGACCACCATGGACCAGCTCAAGACCGATATCGCCGCAGCCGACCTCACTCTCTCGGACGCCGTGCTTGCGGATATCGAGCAAGTGCATCTTGACTATCCCAACCCCTGTCCCTGACGCTTTGCATCTTGCGTGAGGGAGCCGCTTGCCATGCCCCGACTCTTTTCCGCCATCGAGATTCCGAAGAGCGTCGCCGAGCGCCTGACCATGCTTCGCGCCGGGCTCACCGGCGCGCGCTGGATCGACCCTGAGAACTACCACCTCACCTTGCGCTTCATCGGCGATGTGGACGGGGCCACGGCGCGGGACTTCGAGTCGGCGCTCGGCGAGATCGTGGCGGCCCCGTTCGAGCTCGAAGTGACCGGTCTCGGCAGTTTCGGCGGCGGCAAGCCCCGCGCCATCTTCGCCGGCATCGGGCGGTCGCAAGGGCTCGACGCTTTGCAGAGGGCCAATGAGCGCGCGGCGCGCGAGGCAGGGCTGCCGCCGGAGGGCCGCAACTACAAGCCGCATGTGACGCTCGCACGGTTGAAAGGCGCGCGCGCCGAATCGGTCGCGGCCTATCTCCAACGCCAAGGCGATATCGGGCCCGAGCCCTTCACCGTCAGCCGCTTCGTGCTCTACTCCTCGCGTAACTCGGTCGGCGGCGGACCTTACGTCGTCGAAGCGGCCTACCCGCTCGAAAGCTAGGCCCCGCTCTTCACCTGCGCCGCATCGGCGGTGAGGCTCGCAAGCAGGCCGCGCGCGGCTTGCTCGATCAGGTCGAGCGCATGGTCGAAGCCTTCGGGGCCGCCGAAGAAGGGATCGGGCACGTCCTTCGTCCGCACCTTGGGGGCATAGTCGAGGAAACGGCGCACTTTATGCCGGGCGTCGGCCGGCGCGAGCTGCACCAGCTCCTGGAAATTTCCTTCGTCCATGGCGAGGAGAAGATCGAAGCGGGCGAAATCGCCGTGCTTCACCTGCCGCGCGCTTTGGCCCGAGATGTCGATGCCGCGACCGCGCGCCGCCTTTTGCGCGCGGGTGTCCGGCGCCTGGCCGATATGCCAATGGCCGAGGCCGGCGGAGTCGATGTCGAAGAGATGGAGCACGCCCTCCTCCTCGGCGATGCGGCGGAAGACGCCTTCGGCCATTGGCGAGCGGCAGATATTGCCGAGACAGACGAAGAGGAGCCGGTGTCTTGCCATGCCGGGTCAAATGGCATGCGAGGCGGGCAAGCTCAAGCCCGCGCTTGCAGGACCCCCACGCCGACCCTATTTTCGGCACTCGGGCTTCTCTTCTTGCGAGGTAAGAACGATGGTTGCCTGGAACGAAGCAAGCGATCTCAAGCACGCGGCGCTGGGGCGGCAGATTTCGCTTGCCGCTTTCGCCGAGAAGGAGCGCAAGGTCCGCCGCGACTTCTGGGCCAAGCTCAAGCGCTTTGCCGGAATGGTGCCGTTCGTCGAGGATCTCGTCGCCGCTTATTACTGCGCGCTCGATCCGGCGACGCCGATGCGCGTGCGCGGCATGCTGCTGGCGGCGATCGCCTATTTCATCCTGCCCTTCGATTTCATCCCCGACATGATCTTGGGGCTCGGCTTTGCCGACGACGCAGCACTTCTTACGGCGGTGATCGGCCTGGTCGCGGCGAACATCACGCCGACCCACAGGGCCGCCGCCGCGCGGGCGCTCGACAAGGAACTTCCCCGCTCGAGCTAGGCTTGCGGATTGACGATCACCTTGCCGGTGACCTTGCGGCCTTCGATCAGGGCGAGCGCGGCGCCGGTCTCGGCGAGCGGGAAGCGCGCATGGATGTGGGGCGCGATCCGTCCGCGCCGGCACCAATCGAGCAGCTCGACCAAGTTGGCGCGATGCCGCGCGGGCTCGCGCGCGATGAAAGCGGGCCAGAACACGCCGATGATGGCGCAGCCCTTGAGAAAAACGAGATTGAGCGGAAGGCGCGGGATCGTTCCCGAGGCGAAGCCCACCACGAGATAGCGCCCGTCCCAAGCCATGGCGCGCAAGGCAGCCTCGGCATAGTCGCCGCCGACGGGATCGTAGAGGACGTCAACTCCCTTCGTGCCGGTCAGCGCCTTGAGGCTGAGCTTCAAGTCCTCGACCGTGTAGTCGATGCCCTCATCGGCGCCGAGCTTGCGGGCAAGGGCAAGCTTCTCTTCCGACGAGGCGACGGCGATGACGCGCGCGCCCATCAGCTTGGCGATCTCGACGGCGGCGAGGCCCGCGCCCCCGGCCGCGCCGAGGACCGCGACGGTCTCGCCCGGCTGCAATCTGCCGCGATCCTTGAGCCCGTGGAGCGCAGTGCCGAAGGTGACGGGGAGAGCGGCCGCTTGGTCGTCACTGACCCCGTCGGGAATGGGAACGGCGTTCTCCGCCTTGGTCACGATCAACTCGCGGCAGCCATTGCCGCCGATGCAGGCGACGATCCTCTGCCCGAGCTTTAGGTTGGTGACACCGGCGCCCAAGCCCGCGACGGCCCCCGCGATCTCCGCGCCCGGCGAGAAGGGGAGCGTCGGCGTGGCCTGGTATTTGTTGCGAAGCATCAGCGTGTCGGAGAAGTTGAGCCCCGCCGCGGTCACCCTGACCAGGATTTCGCCGGGACCAGGCGCGGGCTCCGCGGCCTCTTCAAGACGGAGCGCCGCAATGCCCCCGAATTCCGAAATTTGCGCAACGCGCATCGCGCCGCCTCCAATCGCTTCGCAGCCAAGAGGTATAGCAGGCAAAGTCCCCGCCCTGCCCCGCCCTTTTCTGCCGGGCAGGGTTGTGGCAGACAGGACGCGTGAAAACCCCGCTCCCCGTAGCGCGCGGCTATTTCGCCATCGGCGTTGAGGGCATCTCCAAGGCCGTCAATCTCGGCAATCTGTTGCGCTCGGCGCACGCCTTCGGCGCGAGCTTCGTCTTCACCATCGGCGCCGATGACAAGGCCTTCGAGCTTCGCTCCGACACCTCGAATGCCGCGACCCATCTGCCGGTCTACCACTGGCGAAGCCTGAAGGAGCTCGAGCTGCCCAAGGGATGCAGCCTGGTCGGGGTCGAAATCCTCGACGAGGCCACCGACCTCCCGAGCTTCCCCCACCCCCAGCGCGCGGCCTATGTGCTCGGTCCCGAGCGCGGCGCACTGACCCCCGAATTGGCGGCGCGCTGCCAGCATCTCGTGCGGATTCCGTCGGCCTTCTCGCTCAATGTCGCCACGGCCGGCGCCATCGTCATGTATGACCGCTGGCGCGCACTCGGGCGCTTTGCCGCGCGTCCCGTCGCCGAAGGCGCCGAGGCGTCGCCGCCGTCGCCCCATGTGCAAGGGGCTCCGCGCAAGCGAAAGCGGGGTTGACCCATCGGTTTAGTCGAAGGAGAATCAATGTGACGGGGGTTCGACCCCGCTCGCCAATCGGGGGTGGCAACATGCACCGAGCCGTTCGCGCTCTTGGAATTGCCGTGGCGCTCGCCGCGACGCCGGCGCTGGCGCAAGAGGTTACGCTTCTCGAAAAATTCAAGGACTGGACAGCCTATGCGGCAACGGGCACGCCCAAGGTTTGCTTCGCGGTCGCCAAGCCGACCGAATCCAAACCCCAGAAGATCAAGCGCGGGCCCATCCTGTTCTACATCTCGCAATGGCCGGGCGACAAAGTGACGAACGAGGTCAGCGTGAAGATGGGCTATCCCTTCGGCGAGGGCGCAAAGACAACCGTGACCGTCGGAACGGAGAAGTTCGAGCTGTTCACCAAGGATGAGGGCGCCTTCGTCGAGAAGCCGGAGACGGAGACGAAGCTGCTCGATGCGATGAAGACCGGCAATACGATGAAGATCGAAGGGAAGTCGTCGCGCGGCACCGCCACCACCGACGTCTATTCGCTGAACGGCCTCTCCGATGCGATCGACCGCGCCGCCAAGGAGTGCAGCGGCTAGACCGCGCGAAGCCGCCACGCCGGCGCGAAGGCTTGTCAGAAGAAGCCCCGGACATGATATGACCGTGACGCCGGATGGTTCCGGCCCGCTCATATCATGACGATGACTTCACAATCTCCGCTCCCCGCCAAGGCTTCGGCCGGCGATCAAGCGCACCGAGAGCCGATCATCGGTCTTGGCCGCGCCGCGCTCGGCGAGCGCCTTGGCGCGCTCGGCGTTCCCGAACGCCAGAGGCGCATGCGCGCGAACCAGATCTGGAGCTGGGCCTATGTGCGCGGCGCGACCGATTTCGCCGTCATGACCGATATCGCCAAGGAGCTTCGCGGCGAGCTTGCCGCTGCCTTTTCGCTCGCGCGACCCGAGATCGTGACCGAGCAGGTCTCGGTTGACGGCACGCGCAAATGGCTGCTTCGCCTCGCCGACGGCAAGGAGATCGAGACCGTTTACATCCCCGAAGAGGATCGCGGCACGCTTTGCATTTCGAGCCAGGTCGGCTGCACGCTCACCTGCTCGTTCTGTCACACCGGCACGCAGCGTCTCGTGCGCAATCTGACCGCGGGCGAGATCGTGGGACAGATCGCGATCGCCCGCGACCGGCTCGGCGACTGGCCCGGCGCAGAAGCGCCCGACCCGCGCGGTCTGCCCGATGGCATGCGCAAGATCACCAATGTCGTGCTGATGGGCATGGGCGAGCCGCTCTACAATTTCGACCATGTGCGCGACGCTTGCCTCGTCGCCGCCGATGGCGAGGGCTTGTCGCTGTCGAAGCGCCGCATCACGCTTTCGACCTCGGGCGTCGTTTCCGAGATTCCGCGCTGGGGCGAGGAGGCGGGCACGATGCTGGCGATTTCGCTGCATGCCGTGCGCGACGAGCTGCGCGACACGCTCGTGCCGATCAACAAGAAATGGCCGATCAAGGATTTGCTCGCCGCGTGCCGCGCCTATCCCGGCCTTTCCAACGCCAGGCGCATCACCTTCGAATACGTGATGCTGAAAGGCGTGAACGACTCGGTTGCCGACGCGAAGGAGCTGGTGCGGCTCTTGGCCAAGATTCCGGCGAAGATCAATCTGATCCCGTTCAATCCTTGGCCCGGCGCGCCCTACGAATGCTCGGGCTGGGACGAGATCGAGAAATTCGCGGAGGTCGTGAACCGGGCAGGCTATGCGAGCCCGGTGCGCAGCCCGCGCGGCCGCGACATCATGGCGGCCTGCGGCCAGCTCAAGAGCGCAAGCGTCAAGCAGCGCGCCAGCGAACGGCTCACAACGCCAATTTAGCTGCGCTGCGCAAAGGCGAGTGCCGCTTCAAGGCGGTCGTTGCCCCAGAACAATTCGTCGCCAATGGTGAAGGATGGCGCGCCGAACAGGCCGCGCGCGGCCGCTTCCTCGGTTTGACGCTTCAAGGCGTCCTTGTTCTCCAGGGTGCTGGCCGCGGCAAAGGCAGCGTCCGCGTCAACGCCGAGCGCGGAGAGTATCGTGCGCAACGTCGCGTCGTCGCTGATGTCCTTCTGTTCGGCGAAATTCGCCACGAACACGGCGCGGGTGAAGGCCGGGGTCCAGCCTTCGAGCGCACCGATCAACGCAAGTCGTGCCGCTTTCAGTCCATTTTGCGGGAAGCGCAGCGGGGGAAGTGTGAGCTCGAGGCCCTCAGCCCGGCAAATGCGCGCAAGGTCGCGCCACATATAGCGCCCCTTCGCCGCAAAGATGTTGAAGGGCGAGTCGTTCAAGCCTTGCTGTTTCAGGATCGGCCCGAGCAGGAACGGGCGCCAGCGCAGAGCGACGCGGGCATCGGCGGCGAGAAGCTCGATGCGCATGGCAGCAGGATAGGAATAGGTGCTGCCGAACTCATACCAGAACTCGATTTCTGCCATTGGCCACCCAACGGTCGCGGAGCCGGTGTTATAAAGCTTCCCGGCTCGGAGGCGAGCACGACAAGCAGGCGGCAAAATTGATTTTGCGCACGATCTTCCGCATGGCGTGGGTGGCGATTGCCTTCTCTATTGCTGCGGTCGGCTCGCTCGCGGTCCTGTTCGGGCTTGGCGGCACGTGGGCCGGGGATGAGCTTCGCGCCGCGGTCCCAAACGATCCGGTGGTTCGTGACGGCGCGCCGATCTTCGGCATGCTGCTATTCGCGCGCACCGTCGGTCCGGCGCTCACCGCGCTTCCGGCGCTGATCGCCGTGGTCGCGGGCGAAGTGATGCGGGTCCGGTCGTGGATGTATTACGTGCTTGCCGGCGGGCTCTCGCTCGCGGCGATCCCGATCCTCGCTGCGCCGGAGACGGCCGAGCTTTCCGCCATCCTCGCAAGCCACGCCATGACGATCTTCGCCACGGCGGGGTTTGCCGGCGGTCTCCTCTATTGGCTGCTCGCGGGCGCGCGAGCCTAGGCCGCTTGCTCTTGGGTCAACTCGAGAATGGTCTCGTCCGCCTCAAGGTCGAGGGCGGCGATCCGCGCCTGAAGAGCAAGGCGCGCCGCGGGCCAGCTCTCCGGCACGTGTCCGGTGACCGTCTCGCGCCAGGCGTCGCTGCCGTGGCGACGAGCGAGCCGGGCCATCAGGCTGTCGGCCGATTTGCGCTCGGGATAGCCAATCGGGGATTCGTTGCGATTCTGGGGGATCATTGGTTCAACCCTCTCGTTTTTACCGCCCGGACGCCATTCGTTTCAGGCGATTGTTCCTCCGCGCAAAGCCTCGACACGACCTCCCGGCGCGCCGCCTTAACGCTTCCTTGCCAACGAACGCACAAGCTTGCCCGAAGGTTCCGCCGCTCCACCTTGCTCCTTGGCGCCTCTTTCCTATAAATGCGCCTCCATTCGCTTCGAGAATCCCATGGCCAAGCGCAAAGACATAAAGAAGGTCGTCCTCGCCTATTCCGGCGGGCTCGACACTTCGATCATCCTCAAATGGCTGCAGGAGACCTATGGTTGCGCGGTCGTGACCTTCACGGCCGATCTCGGCCAGGGCGAAGAGCTCGCGCCTGCGCGCAAGAAGGCCGAAATGCTCGGCATCAAGGAGATCTTCGTCGAAGACCTCCGCGAGACCTTCGTGCGCGACTACGTCTTCCCCATGTTCCGCGCCAACGCGCTCTATGAGGGCGTCTACCTTCTCGGCACCTCGATCGCGCGGCCGTTGATCGCCAAGCGGCAGATCGAGATCGCCAAGCTCACCGGCGCCGATGCCGTCGCCCATGGCGCGACGGGGAAGGGCAACGACCAGGTGCGCTTCGAGCTCACCTATTACGCGCTCAACCCGGATATCAAAGTCATCGCGCCGTGGCGGGAGTGGGACCTCAAATCGCGTAGCGATTTGATCGCGTTCGCCGAAGCGCACCAGATCCCGGTCGCCAAGGACAAGCGGGGCGAGGCGCCCTTTTCGGTCGATGCCAACCTGTTGCACTCATCCTCGGAAGGGAAGGTGCTGGAGGACCCCGGCGCCGAGCCGCCGCCTTACGTCTATCAGCGCACCATCAGTCCCGAGGAGGCGCCCGACAAGGCGACAATCGTCACTATCGGCTTCAAGCGCGGCGACCCGGTCTCGATCGACGGCAAGGCGCTGTCGCCGGCCGTGCTGCTGACGCGGCTCAACGAGCTTGGCCGCGACAACGGCATCGGCCGGGTCGATCTGGTCGAGAACCGCTTCGTCGGCATGAAGTCGCGCGGCGTCTACGAGACGCCGGGCGGCACCATTCTCCATGCGGCGCACCGGGCGATCGAGTCGCTCACGCTCGACCGCGAGGCGATGCATCTCAAGGACAGTCTGATGCCGCGCTACGCCGAGCTCGTTTATTACGGCTTCTGGTTTTCGCCGGAGCGGGAGATGCTGCAAGCGCTCATCGACAAGAGCCAGGAGAATGTCGAGGGCGAGGTCACGCTCAAGCTCTACAAGGGCAATGTCATCGTCACCGGCCGGTCGAGCCCGAAATCGCTCTACGCGGACAAGATGGTCACGTTCGAGGACGACGCCGGCGCCTACGACCAGAAGGACGCCGAGGGCTTCATCAAGCTCAACGCGCTGCGCCTGCGCCTGCTCGGCAAACGCGGGCAGGGCAAGGATTGAGCGCTCCGGCCATGTGGGCTGACCGGCGGCTGATCGATCTTTTTCACATCGAGTTGCCAATCGTCGCAGCGCCGATGGCGAATTTCGCCGGTCTCGACCTCGCGGTTGCGGTGGCGGAGGCGGGCGGGCTTGGTTCGCTTCCGTGCGCAGCGCTCGATCCCGATCAGATACGCAACGATGCCGCCGCGTTGAGATCGCGCACGCGAAGGCCGCTCCACCTCAATTTCTTCTGCCATGAAGAGGCGGGGTCCGACCCCGACAAGGATCGCGCCTGGCTAAGCCGCCTTGCGCCCTACTACGCCGAGTTCGGCGCGGAACCGCCGGCTCTGCCGCTCAAGGCCGCGCACCCGCCCTTCGGCGAGGCGGATTGTGCCGCGGTCGAAGCGATCCGCCCGGAGATCGTGAGCTTCCATTTCGGCCTGCCCGCGCTCGCCTTGCTCCAGCGCGTGAAGGCGTCAGGCTGCAAGATCATGAGTTCGGCGACCACGCTCCGCGAGGCGCAAGCCCTCGCAGCGAACGGCGTCGATGCGATCATCGCGCAAGGGGCCGAGGCCGGCGGCCATCGCGGCATGTTTCTCGAGACCGATGTCGCGACGCAGGTGGGAACCTTCGCCCTGGTCAGGGCGATCGCGGCCTCGGTCAAGGTGCCGGTGATCGCGGCCGGCG
>Ga0081455_10001860_pt1 | contig 25395 bp, 24 predicted proteins | sample TabmetS3T2R1_FD_70207 | JGI IMG/M metagenome (GOLD analysis project Ga0081455, IMG submission 70207) | Tabebuia heterophylla rhizosphere microbial communities from the University of Puerto Rico - S3T2R1 | ecosystem: Host-associated > Plants > Roots > Rhizosphere ...
GAGCACCAGTTCGCCAAGTTCGCTTATCCGGCGCCCGGCCATGCACCGGTCCGGATGATGTTCAAGTACGGCGGCTCGGTCCTCTCCACCATGAACAACACCAACCGCTGGGTGCGGATGTACCAGTCGCCGAACCTCGAATTCGTCGTCAACCAGTCGATCTGGTTCGAGGGCGAGGCCAAGTTCGCGGACGTGATCCTGCCGGCCTGCACCAATTTTGAGCGGGTCGACATCAGCGAATGGGCGGGACTCGGCGGCTACGGCCACCACGGCCAGCAGCAGCTCAACCACCGCGTCATCGTCTTCCAGGCGCCGGCGATCGCGCCGCTCGGCGAGTCGAAGTCCGATTTCTGGATCTTCAACGAGATCTGCAAGCGGCTCGGCCTCGCCAATTATTTCTCGGAAGGCGTCAACGAGATCGACTGGGTGCGGCGCGCCTACGAGGCCTCCGACATGCCCAAGGTGATCTCGTGGAAGAAGTTCATCAAGCGCGGCTACTACGTGGTGCCGGCGGAGAAGGAGAAGCTGCGCGCGCCGGTCTCGTTCCGCTGGTTCTGGCAGAACCGCAGGAAAGATGTGCCGGAGGCGCAGCCGCTGCCTTCCGATTACACCGAGGAATATCTGCGCGGGCTGCAGACCCAGTCCGGCAAGCTCGAATTCGAGTGCAACAGCCTCAAGCGCTTCAACGATCCGGAGCGGCCTCCGATCGTCAAATATGAGCCGTCATGGGAGGGACCGCATTCGGCCGCCATGTATGAGCGCTATCCGCTACAGATGCTCACGCCGCACTCGAAGTACTCGTTCCATACTCAGGGCGACGGTAAGGATTCATTCCTGCTCAACATCGAGGACCATCGAGTCAAGGTCGACGGCTATTACTATTGGATCATGCGGCTCAATGCCGAGGATGCTGCCGAGCGCGGCATCAAGAAGCACGACCTGGTGAAAGTCTTCAACGATCGCGGCGCGGTCATCTGTGCGGCGTTGCCGACGCAGCGGTTGCCGCGTGGCGTCTGCCATGGTTACGAATCCTCCGCCATTTACGATCCGATGGGCGAGCCCGGGAAATCGGTGGATCGCGGCGGATGCCTCAACCTGCTCACGCCCGAGCGCACGCAGACCAACTCGACCCATTCGATTGCGGGCGCCAATGCGCTTGTTCAGGTTGAATTGTGGGACGGGCGCACCGAGCACATGTCGGAGACCTTCGCCCGCATGGAGAAGGACCAGGAGGTCCGCGAGACGCTAAAAGCCGCGCACCTCGTGCCGGCGAAGTGATAATGCACTTACGATCGTCATGCCCGCGAAAGCGGGCATCCAGTAATCACGGAATTGAGCATATGGCATTACACTGCCCTGCACTTTCTTCGGTGGTTACTGGATCATCCGCTTTCGCGGATGATGACTGCCAGTCCTAAGGACAAGAGCAGTGCCATGCAAAAGTGGAACATGATCATCGACGTGGCCGAGTGCACGAATTGCAACCTGTGCACGCTCGCGGTCATGGACGAATATGTCGGCAACGCCTGGCCCGGCTACACCGCGCCCATGCCGAAGCACGGCCACAAATGGATCAACATCCTGCAGAAGGAGCGCGGGCAGGTGCCGATGATCGACATCGCCTACGTTCCCACGATGTGCAATCACTGCGACAACCCGCCGTGTATGGCGAAGGCGGGCGACGCGGTGACGAAGCGCGAGGACGGGATCGTCCTGATCGATCCCGAGAAGGCGAGGGGGCGCAAGGACCTGGTCGAGGCCTGCCCCTATGGGCAGATCTGGTGGAACGAGGAGTTGCAGCTTCCGCAAATCTGGCCGTTCGACGCGCACCTCCTCGACCAGGGTTGGCAACAGACCCGCGGGCAGCAATCGTGCCCCACCGGTGCCATGCGCGCGATCAAGGTCGAGGACGAGGACATGGCCCGCATCGCGCGCGAACAGGACCTCGAAGTGATGAAGCCGGAATTGGGCACTCGCCCGCGCGTCTATTACCGCAATCTCTGGCGCTACTCGAAATGCTTCATCGGCGGCACGCTGTCGGCGGAGGCGAACGGCGCCATCGACTGCGTGGAGGGCGCGAGCGTTCGTCTCCTCAAGGACGGCCGGACGGTGGCGGAGACGACCAGCGACAACTACGGCGATTTCAAATTTGACAAGCTCGACCAGGATTCGGGCGCGTATGTCGTCGAGATAGCGGCCAAAGGGCGAAGCAAGAAATCGGTCGAAGCGTGTCTAGGGGCAAGCATCAATCTCGGCGAGATCAGGCTCTAGTCATATCGAATCCGACTCATGAGCGCATAACTGTCGTCCCCGCGAGGGGCACCCCGCGACGCTCGCGTCGCGGGGACCCCGTTGCGGGGACCTATGACCACCGGCCTCTGGAATATGGGTCCCTGCTTGCGCGGGACGACAGGGTTGCTGGCACGCAGGATGATTGACGCGACCCCGCTTATCTTCCCGCAGCTCGGGCCCGTTTATCAGGCGCTCTTTCCCTGGGCCGAGGCGCTGTTGCGCGCCGTGGTCGGGCTTGCGCTCGTCCCGCATGGCCTGCGCAACACGTTCGGCATGTTTCCCGGAACCGGCGTGCAGGCGCACAATTTGACCGAGTTGGCGAAACAGCTCGACCGCGACGGTTATCGTCCGGGAAGATTTTGGGCGCCGGCCATCTCGGTCACGCAGCTGGTGGCCGGCCCGATGCTGGCACTCGGATTATTCACTCGGCTGGCGGCCTGTCCGATCGTGATTTTCCTCATCGTTTCGAATTACGAACGCTGGCGCGTGGGTGGATATTTCTGGAACAAGACCGGGCTCGAATACACGTTGATGTGGTCCGTGGCCGCGCTCTACTTCCTGGTGCACGGAGGCGGCACGATCTCGCTCGATCATCTTCTCGTCGGGCGGGCATTCTAACGCGTTGATGATGTCTCTCCCGTTCGTCCCCGCGAAAGCGGGGACCAGGACTCGGCGCCTGGATTCCCGCTTTCGCGGGAATGAGCGGAGTGTTCCCGCGGGATCCGTACTGCCTCACGAGCATCGACACACTATCGAGCGGCTACTTGTCTGGCACGCGGTGATCGGGTTCGCTACCATGGCCAAGGTAAGGCGACGCGGTGGGTCTCGTCGCCACTCACAATGAGGAGCTTCGCCGTGAACATCCATGCCAAAACCCGCCCGACAACGTCGGTGTCACCTGCGGAGTGGGAGGCCCGCGTCGATCTCGCCGCGGTCTATCGCCTGGTCGCGCAGCATGGCTGGGACGATGTCATTTACAACCACTGCTCGATGCGGGCTCCAGGCGAGGATCGAAGGTTCCTGATGAAGGGGCACGAGCTGCTGTGGACGGAGGTCACGGCTTCCAACCTGGTCAAGGTCGACATGGATGAGGGCCTCGACGAGCGCGCCGGCGTCAATCGTCCAGGCTTCACGCTGCACAGCGCGATCCTGCGCGGGCGGCCGGACGTCAATTGCGCGGTGCACGTGCATACCCGCACCGGAATGGCGATTGCAGGCCTCAAGAGCGGATTGCGGATGATCTCGCAGGAGGCGGTGCGTTTCTTCGGCCAGCTCGGTTATCATCCCTATGAGGGCATCACCGAGGACTTCGACGAGCGCGAACGACTCATCGCCCATCTCGGCAACAACCGCGCCATGATCATGCACAATCACGGCGTGCTCACGGTGGGCAAGACCGCGCGCGAAGCCTTCATCCTGATGAAGCACCTGTTGGAGGCCGCCGAAATTCAGTTGGCGATGGAAGCAACCGGCGGTGAGTTGATCGAGATCCCGCCCGACATCTGCAAGAAGACGGTGCAGCAATACGAAAAGCATGACAGCGGCCGCGGCGCCGCCGACTGGCCGGCCTATCTTCGCATGCTCGATCGGCTCGATCCGAGCTATCGGAACTGAGATCGGCGAGGCCGTTATGCGGCGCCAAGGCGAGATCGCATAACGCATTTTCGTTGGCAGGGATGGTCGGGTCGCGGCGTTGGTGTATGATCCGAGGCCGCTGACGCCACGCGGTGCACAGGACGCTGCGATCGGTCCAGAAGGAGCTTCCATCATGCTCGACGTCGTCAAACAAGCTGCGCCCGCGATTCCGTTCGATGCGGATCGACTGGATCGTCTCATGGACGAGGCTGGGATCGATATCCTGGTCGCGACCTCGAAGCACAATGTGCAGTATCTGCTCGGCGGACATCGCGCGTTCTTCTTCGAATCCATGGATGCGATGGGCTTGAGCCGGTATCTGCCGGTCCTCGTCTATCCCAAGGCCGGGCGGGACAAGGCCGCTTATTTCGGTCACCGCATGGAGGGCTTTCAGAAGGAAATCCGTCCGTTCTGGGTCGCAGAGTCGCAGACGAACTCGTCCGGCACTCTCGATGCCATGGAAAAGGCGATCGACTACATCCGAAAATTGGGGGCGAAGCCGCGTCGTATCGGCGCCGAGCTTGGCTTCCTTCCGGTCGATGCCGGCGCGGCACTGCGCAGCGCCTTCTCGGGCAGCGAGTTGATCGACGCGCTGTTCGTGCTCGAGCGATTGCGCGCGGTGAAAAGCCCCGAGGAGTTGAAACAGCTTCGGATCGCCTCCGAGAGCGTGATCGAATCGATGCTCGCGGTCATTGCCCACCACGGTCCGGGCGCGACCAAGCGCGAATTGACCGAAGCACTGCGGCGCGAGGAGACGGACCGCGGGCTTGTCTTCGACTATTGCCTGATCACGGCGGGAACGAGCCTCAACCGCGCGCCATCGGACCAGAAATGGAACAAGGGCGATATTCTCTCGCTCGATTCCGGCGGCAACTACCACGGCTACATCGGCGACCTCTGTCGCATGGCGATTCAAGGCGAGCCCGATGGCGAGCTCGAGGATCTGCTTTCCGAGATCGAGCACATTCAGCGCGCGGCCATGAAGCCCATCAAGGCGGGAGTCTCGGGCGGCGCGGTCTACGCCGCGGCCGAGCCGCTGGTGCAGAAGTCCAGGCACCACAACCACATGCATTTCCTCGCCCACGGCATGGGGTTGGTGAGTCACGAGGCGCCGCGCCTGACCGCAACAGGGCCTGTGCCCTACGACGATTACGACGCGAGCCGCCCGCTGGAGACCGGAATGGTGGTGTCGGTCGAGACCACGCTGCAGCATCCGCAGCGCGGGTTCATCAAGCTCGAGGACACCGTCGTGGTGACCGACTCCGGCTTCGAAATCTATGGCGAGGGTGGTCGCGGCTGGAACCGCGGCGGCACGGCGGTCCGCTAAGGGGACGTGCCTCGTTTCGTTCCCAAAGTCTTGGGTCTTGGGGTCGGCGCGATGAAGCGGCGCCCATTCAAGGTGCCGCCTGGCGGCGCGGCAGCCGCATGGCCGCTTGCAGCGTGCGCGTAACAGGCGAAGGTGCTGGCAGCTGCGGATGGACAAAATGAACGCAGATCCAGTTGCGCAGCTGCTCAGCGATCCTCGCTTTAAGGGCCGACCGATCACTTGGGGAGTCACGCCAGAGGGCTATGATGCCGTCCGGCGAGCTTGGCTGACCCACGTTCACGCCGAAGAGGTGCTGTTCCAAACCGCACACGGAGGATGAGTTCAACACGCAAATGAGGGTGATGCTCAGTCGCGCTCACCAACGATTGCGTGATGGAACTACCCCTCCTGGGCCAATAGGCCAACGCCCGCATCGCAACAGTCTTTAGCTGCGCGTTGCTATTTTCCTGCCGATCAGTCCAGCGGCGCGATGCGCGCTTCCTTGACGACGCGGGTCCACAGTTCGACTTCGCTTTTGAGAAACGCCCCGACCCGCTCGGGCGAATCTGGCCTGCTCTCGTAGCCGAGCGGCAGCAGACGCCCCCGCACGTTCGGATTGGCAAGCGCGGCAATCGTGTCGGCATTCATTTTCATGATGATGTCGCGTGGAGTCTTGGCCGGCACGAACAATGCGTACCACGAGATCACGTTAAAGCCGGGGACACCGTCCTCGTCGATAGTTGGCACTTCGGGCGCGATGGCGGCGCGCTTGGCGCCGGTGTAACCGAGAGCCTGCACTTGGCCCGATCTCGCATTGTCGAGCGTGGCGCCGCCGGAGAAGAGGAGGTGCACGCGACCGGGAATAAGGTCGTTCATCGCCGGGGCAGCGCCACGATACGGCACATGCACCATCTCGATGCCGGCCATGTGCTTGAACAGCTCGCCGCAAAGATGGGGTGATGATCCTGTGCCTGGTGAGGCGAGCGTGAGCTTGCCCGGGTTTGCCTTGGCATAGGCGACGAACTCGCGCACTGACCTCACCGGAAGCGAGTTCGGCACGAACATGAAAAACGAGTAGCCGCAGATGAAAGCAACAGGAGCAAAATCGACGATGGGATCGTAGTTGAGCGAACGATAGAGAGCTCGGGTCGTCGCCTGCGACTGCCCGCCCATTAAAACCGTATGGCCGTCAGGCTCCGAGTGCGCGACCACCTCGTTGGCGATATTTGTACCGCCGCCCGGCCGGTTCTCGATGACAAGCTGTTGGCCCCAGCTCTTCGAGAGCTGCTCGCCGACGATGCGCCCAATCACATCGGTCGGCCCTCCCGCTGCAAACGGCACGATGATGCGCACAGCCCGGGTAGGCCACGCCGCGGCGCGCGCACGAACCACGCTGGGAACGAGTAAGGCGGCGCACGCAGCCGCATTCAACTGGCGGCGTGTCATCATCACGATTTCTCTCCAGCAGCAGGTACTTGGTGGCTTCTCATTAGGGAACCTCGCAGCGCAGCCGTGCGCTTGCAACCAGAACAAAAACCGTATTCAGCGATGTCCGGCTTGGCGGCGAGGCCGCCCGGGCCGCTTCGAGCCGCCGATCGCGAATGACCCAAGGCGGTCATTGACAGGAAGATTTATCGTTCCTCATTCCGCCTTGATGCCTGCCGCCTTGATGATGGGCCACCACTTCTCAATCTCTGCCTTCTGAAACGCAGCTAATCCCTCCGGCGTCTGCTGCTCGCGCGACGCCACATCCAGTCCAAGCTCGGCGAAACGGGTGCGCACGGCCGGATCGGCCAGTACCTGCACCATCACACTGTTGAGTTTGTCGATGATGTTCTTCGGCGTGTTCTTGGGCGCGAAAAACCCGAACCATCCCGACATATACAGTCCGGGCACGCCGCCCTCGTCCGAGGTCGGAATGTCGGGCATCGACGCGGAGCGGGCGGGGGACAGGTTCGCGATCGCCTTGATCGTTCCGCCCCGCACCTGCGGCAGGGCGACCGCACCTTGGACCACCAGCAGGTCGACCTGCCCGGAGATCAGATCGGTCATGGCGGGACCAGCGCCACGGTAGGGGATGAACTGAACCTGCGTGCCGGTCAGCTGCTGCAGCGAAAGGCCAGACACCTGTGCCGCCGCATTCTGGTTGACGAATGTGATCTGGCCGGGGTTTGCCTTCATCAAGGCGACAAGCCCCTTCAGATCGTCCGCCGGCAGCGCCTTTTTGGCGACCATGAGCTGCGGATTGATGGAGATCAGCCCGATCGGTTCGAAATCCTTCTGCAGATCATAGTTCAAAGGATAGATGATGCTGCCGACATGGGTGTCCCACTGGCCGATGTCGATTGTGTAACCGTCGGGCGCCGCACGCGCCACGCGCCCGACCGCGATGCTGCCTCCGGCGCCGCCGACGTTTTCAATGATGACCGGCTGGCCAAGCAATGGCCGCATCTTCTCAGCCATGATGCGCCCGACCACATCGGTCGATCCGCCTGGCGGGAACGGGACGACGATCGTGAGTTGACGTGACGGATAGGTCTGCGCTTGCACACCTGCGATGCCGCCAAACGCTATTAGCGCGATTGCAATGATAAGTTTTCTCATGGTCTGCCCCCGCAAGGCGTCATGCCGCCAATCGTGAAGATGATAGTGCACCACCCCTCTTTCGGTAAGGGGCGCATCTCAAACGCGAGCAGACGTGGCGAGCACCTCGCCGCTATGTCGCTTTTGGGGCAAAGCGGACTTTCGCAGGCCGTCCACCCAGGCCCTTGATGAGTTCACGCCGTAGTTTGGAAGACTAAGCCGCGATCAAAGACACGGATGCCCGCGACAAGCGCGGGCATGATGGGCGCCATTAGGCGCTGGGGGCAGCGGAAAAGGCCGAGGTCGACTCGGCCGCCGTTTCGGTTAAATGCTAAGCGCGAGCAGTGCCACCGCGCCGATTCCCACGACTAGGATCAGCAAAGCCACGGGGTCGTAGTCGAGCCAATGTCTGCTTTGTACACTCATGACGCACCTCGCCCTGAAAGCCGCATCCACTCTTGTCCACTCCCATATCGAGGGTCGATGGGTGGTCTGCGTCTCTATTAGTCGCGGGTGAGGGTGGAGAGGTTCAAAATTGATCTTTGGGGAAGGGAATTTGGTTCGGCAGCGCGCCGGGCTCGCGACCGGCGCGTGTTGGGCCAGAACAACTGATTGAAGCCGTTGCCCTATTGCCCCGCCGGCCGTCGAGCAGCCTGGAAGGCGAGGCCGGCAAAGACCATTCTCAGCCGGGCCCGCGGCCGACCGAGAATGGCTTTTTTGCGGCAGATCGACCTGCTGGGTCGCAGCCTGCGCTCCTCCTTCACTGCATGGACCAGCCGTGGCTCACCACCAGCGACTGCCCGGTCAGCGCATTGCTTTCGAACCCGGCAAAGAATACCGCGGCCTCCGCCACGTCCCCAACCGTGGTGAATTCGCCGTCGACCGTGTCCTTCAACATCACCTTCTTGATGACGTCGTCTTCGGAAATGCCGAGCTCCTTGGCCTGCTCGGGGATCTGCTTGTCGACCAGCGGGGTGCGCACGAAGCCGGGGCAAATGACGTTGGCACGCACGCCATGCTTGGCCCCTTCTTTCGCGACGACCTTGGCGAGCCCGATCAATCCATGCTTTGCGGTCGCGTAAGGCGCCTTCAAAAGCGGTGCCTCCTTCGAGTACACCGATCCCATATAGATGATGCTGCCGCCGGTGCCTTGTTTGTACATCCGCTGCAGCACGGCGCGGGTGGTGAGAAACGCGCCGTCGAGATGGATGCTCAAAAGCTTTTTCCAGTCCGCGAACTTGAATTCATCGAGCGGAGCGACGATCTGGATGCCGGCATTGCTCACGAGCACGTCGATCTTTCCGAACTGCTCTACGGTGCGGGCTACGCCCGCCTCCACCTGCTGTTCGTTGGTCACGTCCATGACGATGCCGAGCGCCTTGCGAGTATCGCCGAGTTCGCCAGCCGCCGCCTCGGCGGCCTTTTGATTCAAATCGGCGATCACGACGCGCGCGCCCTCGCGCACGAACGTTTTGGCGATCTCCTTGCCGATGCCGCTGGCGGCGCCGGTCACGATGGCGACTTTGTCTTTGAGACGCATGTCACGCCACTCCCGCGGTAGCCGGCTTGGGCGCCGCCTCCCGCTTCGCTGAAGGCTGGAGATAGTCGTAAACGACCTTGCCGAGCCCGAGGGTGACATCGCAAATGAGATGAACCGCCGAGACGACCTCGAGAACGGGCAGCTCCGCGACAGGCGCAAGCGCATGCGGGGTGAGTGAAATCGCCGCCGGGCCGGTCCATGCGCCCTTGAGCGTCACGTCCTCGAGATAATATTCGACGAGCTCGCAGATGCGCGGGCTGCCGTCGACGTGGGGAATGATCTTGAGCAAAAAATTCGGCGCCGCCAGCGAGGCGAGGATCGCAGCCGCGTCGGCGGCTTTGTGCTTGTATCCCATGGTGGCGGTGACGACCCGAACCGGGCCGTAGTCGAGTGTGCCGACCATTTGATCGATCTCGACGTGGAGCGTCGGATCGGCCAATTTTTTCGGAAATCCCCAAAGCTCGCGCCCGCCTGCGATCGGCGGCTCGTCGTTGAGGAACATGCAATGGCTGTAGCCGCCCTTGCGGCCGCGGAAGCGCACCGGAATGACCTGGCCGGTTTCGGTGTAGTCGCCGAACCCGGTGGAGTCCGGCATGCGGATGAACTCGTATTTGACGAGCGGCTCATCTACTTCGAGCGGCTCCGGCACGACCGCGCGCAATTTGTCAGGATCCGTTCGATAGGTGATGATCACGAATTCTCGGTCGATGAAACGATAAGGGCCCGGGGGGTAAGCCGGGCTCGTCAGCGGCATGGCAAACGCGCGCGCCTTGACCTCTGCTTCCTTCATGCTGTGCTCCTGTGATGCAGTCGATATTGCGGCGCCGCGCTCATTCGCGGCCATCGACGGCGACGTCGAACGTGGCGAGCAGCGGTTTGACGAAATGCCGGCTGATGTCTTGCGGCCGCGGCGTCGACCGAGGTTTGGCGTCGAGGGGCGAGCTCTCCCGTTTCGCCGTCGGCGGCTTGATGCGGACCGAAACGTCAGTAGACCTCATGCAACGACAATCCCTGTTTTCGGGTAACTGCTGTGTTGAACTGGATCGCACAGCGAACGATGATCGGGCCGAATTCTCCGTCGTTCGCGCTCGCTCTGCACCTCTCGAACAGAGCGAATGCGTCAGCAAATCACGATTACGTGCATGGTTGGTGTCATTTCAATTACCTTGCCGGCCGCCGCCCAAAGACTTTTCCATCTGCGCCGCATCGCGCCCCATCTGTAGGCACACGAGCACTTCGACGTAGCTGGGGCTGCCGCCCGTGTCCGTGGTGGCGACACAGCGGTCGCGAAGGGCCGGCGAAAACTGCGTCCACTGTTTTTCGAGTTCGTCACGCGCGCTTTTCTCGTCGGCCAAGCATTGCCGCAAGTTTGTATCCAAGCTCAAGCTGTCGCCCATCTTCGCCGCCGCGCGACAGCCGGATTCGACATTGAGTGCGGGAACTCCGTCGGCGACGAAGAGCGTGCCGCCGAGCACGAAAACCAGCGCTGCTGGAGACATTTGCAGACCCTCCGCCGTGGCGCCTCTAAAGGCGCGGCCGACACGGCTGCCGCATAGCCCGCGACCGGAGGGAGGTCAACGGCTGGAATCCGCGGCTACTGCGTCGTTGCCGAGGAAGGTGGGGTGAGCTTGCAGTTGCTGAGCACGGCGTAATAGCCCTTCTCGCTTTTCTGAAAGCTGACCGCCGCAGTGAACACGTAGGATCCGCGCTTGGGCTCCTTGAGCTCGTAAACCCACCAATTCGTCACTTGACCGGGGTGGTTGGAATATTGGGCGCACGTTCCGTCGGGTCCGTCTACGAGCGGGACGCTTTGCATTTCATAGCGATAATCCTTGGGATTGGGCCAGGCGACGCCGATTGCGAATGTCGGCCGCTCGTAATCCAGAGGAAACGGTTGCGACAGATTGTTCGGGTCTCCGCAGTTCGGGAACGCAGTCACGTATTCCGCCCGGCCGGTGCAGATCATGATCGGTGTGGCGTTCGTCCAGTCGATTCCCCCGGGGAATGCGCCCCAATGAGTCCGGCAACAGGTCTCGACGGGGACCGCCGGCCATTCTGGCGGGGTCTGGAACGATATGCTCTGGCTGCTGATGCAGTAATTGGTGGTGCAAGCATATTGCGCCGACGCCGGCGCCGCAGACCATAAGGCGAGAAAACTCAGCGGAAGAAAATACCGCAAGGTGTTCATGGCCGGAATTCCAACGGACATTGTCGTAGCCATCGTTTCGTCCTCATGCCCGGCCTTTGCCGCTTCGTCATGCTGATGTACACTAACACGTCGAATGCGCAAACGATCGAGCGCCAGTCACGGCAGCCCTTCGGTACACCCAACCCTGACGTCAGCCCCGCATGGCTCGGGTCGCGATGTGGCTCGAGCGCCCCACCTTTTCCCGCGGCAAACTATTGGCTGGCGCGAAAACAGTAACACGTCGTAACCTCCATGCAGCACGCGACGAGGGTAAATGTTTGGTCATGCTGACTGGACGGTGGCGGCTTCCGGCAGAGGTGATGCAGACGAAGGTGAGACGCGTCGTCGAAGGCCCGTGGCGCGCGGGCGCGGCTCGGCTGCCGGCCGTCGCGTGCATGGCGATATTGTTGACGGCATGCGGACAGGAAAATCGCTACGTTGCCCCGCCGCCGCCGAAGGTGATGGTGCAATTGCCTGTCCAGCAGACGGTCACGCCCTATCTCGAGGCGACCGGCAATGCTGCATCCGTGAATACCGTCAAGCTGCTGGCGCGCGTGCAGGGATACGTGCAGGAGATCAAATATCAGGACGGCGCCTTCGAAAAGAAAGGCACGCCGTTGTTCGTGATCGAGCCGGAGCCCTACAAGGTGCAGCTCGAGCAGGCGCAAGCGGCGGAAGAAGGCGCGAAGGCGCAGCTGGTCAACGCCGAAGCGGAATTCACCCGTCAGCAGGAACTTCAGTCCAAGGACGTGTCGACGCAGGCCAATCTCGACAGAGCCCGCGCCGCCCGTGACACAGCCCGCGCGAGCGTGCTGCAGACGCAGGCCCAGACGCAGACCGCGGAAATCAATCTCGGCTATACCACCGTCTCGGCGCCCTTCGACGGCGTCGTGACCGCGCGCAAAGTCTCGGTCGGCGAGCTGGTCGGCGGCGACCACACGAGCGAGCTTGCGACCATCGTGCAGCTCGACCCGATCTGGGTATGGTTCAACCTGAGCGAACGTGACGTGCAGCGCGTGCGTGCGCAAATGGCGAAGAGCGGCGTGACCATCGCCGAACTGATCAACCAGGTTCCGGTCGAGGTCGGCCTGCAGACCGAGACCGGCTACCCGCACAAGGGCCTGCTCGATTACGTGTCACCCGACGTCAACCAATCGACCGGAACGCTGCAGGTGCGCGGGATCTTCGAGAATTCCAAGGGCGCGCTGCTGCCGGGCTATTTCGTTCGCGTGCGGGTGCCGCTGCGCGCCGAGCAGGCGCTGCTGGTTCCGGAGGTCGCCGTGGGCGGCGACCAGGCGGGTCGCTACGTGCTCACCGTCAATGCCGACGGCGTCGTCGAGCAGCGCCGGGTGGAACTCGGCCAGACCGTGGGCGAGATGCGCGTGGTCGCGAGCGGGCTCAAGGCCGACGAACGCGTGGTCGTCTCCGGCATTCTCGACGCCGTGCCGGGCCAGCAGGTCGATCCTCAGCTGCAGACCCCGAAGTCCGCGGCGGCCGAGCCGGCCGCGTCGAAATAGCCGCGCGCCATGATCTCGAAATTTTTCATCGAGCGCCCCGTTCTGGCGAACGTGCTGGCCATCCTCATGGTGGTGATCGGCGCCGTCTCGCTGATGCGGCTCTCGGTGGCGCAATACCCCAACGTGGTGCCGCCCACCATCTCGGTCACCACGCGCTATCCCGGCGCGAGCGCGCGCGCGGTCGTCGACACCGTGGCGCTGCCGATCGAGCAGCAGGTCAACGGCGTCGACGGCATGATCTACATGCAGTCTTGGAGCGCCGCCGACGGCAGCTACACGCTGATCGTCACCTTCAAGATCGGAATGGACATCAACTTCGCGCAGGTGCTGGTGCAGAACCGGGTCTCCAGCGCGCTCGCGCAGTTGCCGCAGCCGGTACAGGCGCAGGGCGTGACCGTGCAGCAGAAATCGACCGCCATTCTGCAGTTCGTCACCTTGACCTCGCCCGACGGCAGCTACGACAGCCTATTTCTTGCCAATTACGCGACCATCTCGCTGCAGCCAGAGCTTGCGCGGCTGCCCGGCGTGGGACAGGTCAATATCTTCGGGGCCGGCCAGTATTCGATGCGCGTCTGGCTCGACCCCAACAAGCTCTATGCGCGTTCGCTGACGACCGAAGACGTCGTCAACGCGCTCAAGGGCCAGAACCAGCAAGTCACCGCCGGCCAGCTCGGCATGCCGCCGGCGCCGAACACGCAAGCGTTCCAGTACACCCTCGACATCGCCACCCGATTCGACGACGTCAGCCAGTTCGAGAACGTCGTGGTGAAGACCGAATCGAACGGACAGATGGTCCACGTACGCGATGTCGGTCGCGTCGAGTTGGGTGCGCAGACCTACAGCCAGGTCTTCACGCTCAACGGCAAGCCGTCGGCCGGCATCGGCATCTTTCAGACGCTGGAGGCGAACGCGCTCGACGTTGCCGGCGAGGTCGCGGGCAAGATGGAGCAGCTCGCGAAAAGTTTTCCGCCGGGACTTACCTACACCATTCCCTTCGACACCACCATTTTCGTGCGCGAATCGATCAAGGAAGTATGGAAGACGCTGTTCGAGGCGGCGATTCTGGTGCTGATCGTGATCGTGGTGTTCCTGCAGGATTGGCGCGCCATGCTGGTGCCCATGACGACGGTGCCGGTCACCATCATCGGCGCGTTCGCGGCCATGGCAGCGCTGGGCTTCACGATCAACCTCTCGACGCTGTTCGCGATCGTGCTGGCGATCGGCATCGTCGTCGACGACGCCATTGTCGTGGTCGAAGGCGCGGCGCATCATATCGAGCGGGGCTTGCCGCAGAAGGAAGCCGCGATCCAGGCGATGAACGAGCTGTTCGGCCCGATCGTCGGCATCACGCTGGTGCTGATGTCGGTATTCCTGCCGGCCGCTTTCATCCCAGGACTGACCGGCAAGATGTTCGCGCAGTTCGCGCTGGTGATCGCGGCCACTGCGTTGCTGAGCGCCGTCAATGCGGCCACGCTTAAACCAACGCAATGCGCGCTGTGGCTGCGGCCGGCGGTGCCGCCGAACCAGCGCAACCTGTTCTTTCGGGCCTTCAATGCCGCCTACGATCCGTTCGAGCGTGCCTATGCCCGCTTGATCGGCGGCATGGTCGCGCGCAGCGGCTTGATGTGCATCGTCGCGCTGATCGTCATCGGAGCGGCCGGGTATGGACTTACCCGCATCGCTACCGGATTTCTGCCGATCGAGGATCAGGGCTATGTGCTGGTGACGGCGCAACTCCCGGACGGCGCTTCGCTTGTGCGCACCAAGCGGGTGCTCGACCAAGTGACCGAGATTGCCGGCAAAAATCCCGCGGTCGCCAACGTGATCGCGATTTCCGGCGTCTCCGCGCTCGACAACAATTCCACCTTGGCCAATGCCGGGGTCGCCTATGTCGTGCTCAAGGATTGGAGCGAGCGCGGCAAGGGGGAGGACTTGCGGTCGCTGTTTGAGCAATTCAATCGCGACTTCGCGGCGATCACCGAAGCGCGCATCGTGGTATTTCCACCGCCCCCGATCCAGGGAATCGGCAATGCCGGCGGCTTTGCCATGCAACTCGAGTTGCGCGACGGCAGTTTCGATCTGACCAAGTTGCAGACCACGACCAATACAGTGATCAAGGACGCGCAAACGCAGAGCGGGTTGCAGCGGGTGACGACCTCATTCCGCTCCACCGTGCCGCAGCTCAAGGTGGAGGTGGACCGCGCCAAGGCCGAGACGCTGCAGGTCTCGGTGGACGAGATATTCGCCACGCTCGGGGCCTATCTGGGCTCGAGCTATGTCGATCAGTTCAACAAGTTCGGCCGCGTGTTCCAGGTCTATGTGCAGGCGGATTCGCAGTTCCGGCTGCGCGCGCAGGACATCGATCAGCTTCCGGTGCGCAATAAGCAGGGGGCGATCATCCCGCTCGGCACCATGGTCCGCATCACCCCGATCGTCGGGCCATCGCTGCTCAGCCTCTACAATTTGTATCCGTCTTCGACGGTGATGGGGCTGCCGGCGACGGGCTTCAGTTCCGGCGAGGCGATGACGCTCATGGAACAGATCGCGCAGAAGGCCTCGCCGCCGGGGATCGGCTACGAATGGACCGCGATGTCCTATCAGGAGAAGCTCGTCGGTAACCAGATTTACTACATCTTTGCGTTGGCGATGCTGCTGGTTTACCTCGTACTCGCCGGGCAGTACGAGAGCTGGTTGATGCCCGCGGCGGTGCTGCTGGCAGTTCCACTCTCGCTGGTGGGACCGGTTGCAACGCTGATGGGGCTCGGGATCGACAACAACCTCTATACCCAAATCGGTCTCGTGCTGCTGATTGCCCTCTCGGCCAAGAACGCGATCCTGATCGTCGAGGTGGCGCGCGAACGGCGCGTGTTCGACGGCAAGCCCATCATCGAGGCGGCGGTCGAGGCGGCGCGGACGCGCTTTCGTCCGATCCTCATGACTTCGTTCGCCTTTATCCTGGGGGTGCTGCCGCTCGTGCTCGCAACCGGGGCCGGCGCCAATTCGCGCAAGTCGATCGGTATTGCCGTGTTCAGCGGCATGCTCGCCTCGACCTGCCTTGCCGTGCTGTTCGTCCCGTCGTTCTTCGTCGTGGTGCGGCGTTTCGAGGAATGGCGCGCCGCCCGCAAGGCCAAGCCGGCGGCGAAGGCAGCCCCTGCCGAGTAAGTGGCTTTGGCGCACCACCCATGAGACGATGCAGAGAAGTAAAACGCCGCCGCCCCTGCGCGTGGGGGCAGGGCGCCCCGTAGGAGGCAATTCCCAATGGCTGAGCTAACGCGGGATGACGTGACTGAAGTCCTTGGTCGGGTGAGCGACGTGGTTGCAGCCGAAATCATCGCGACCGGGATCAGCAAGGAGGAGTTGGTCGCAGCACGTGATCGGGTCGTCAGGGACCGCAAGGGGCATGACCCCGGGCCTCCGCTTGAACCGGGGCCGGTTGCGGAGGTCGTCGACATCCTGGAGCGAACGAAGGGGCTCTTGGGTGAAAGCGGCTCTACGTTCACATAGCCGCCATAGCCGCGAGGGCAGGGGGTCCGGCCCCTCTCAGTTCGTCATTCCGGCCGAGCCGCGGAATGACGAAACTTTTATGCCGGCTTCACGTGATGGTGATCACCACGGCCGCCGCCGCGACGAACAGGACGGCGATCACAGCCGTGAGCACCGCGATGCCGGTTGCCAATGTTCTCATCAGGCCATCGCGGCGGGCCCGGAAGGCTGCCTGATGGGGCGGCACGATGGGAATTGCTGGTCGAGACTCCATGACACGCCTTCCTCAACAGGACTGCGAGCCGCGCCGCCTATTCCGCCGCCGCGGCCAGGAATGCGGCCATGAGCATGATGAAGCCGGCGGCAATCCACAGCAGCTCGGTGGGAATGATCGACAACATGACGACACGGACGGGCGGCTCACGAACGCGCCTATAATTAGTGTGGCGGGCGCCCATTCCGGTTCACGGTTTTTGCCGTGCCGGGGACAAAATTGCCTTTGCCGTGATCGCCGCCCGGTCGAGCGGCAACGTGGTCGGGTGGTGCCCGGCAAAAATTCTACAGGCGCGAGCCGGTATAGGTGAGGTGGGCGTCAACGCGCGCCTTGAGACGCGATCGCGCCTAGCGCACCCGATATTTGCTCGCGTAGTGCTTGCCAAGAATCTTGCGGATCTGGCGCCCAAGCTGCTTGTTGGCGGTGGCCGGCGGCTTGTCGGCGCGCTTTGGCGACCTTCCCCGATCGTGTTTCGGCGCCTGTTTACGCATCGTTTGTTCGTCTCATTCAAACGATGAGCTCGACCGGACTGCCGATCGCAAGGCCAAGATCGCGGTCCGCGCGTCCTTGGTTAACGGCGATCTCGGCGAGTCCGTTCGAATTCTCATACCAGAACGCCGTCCCAGGCAGGCGATCGCTGAACGTCCTTGCGCGTTCCAGCGCGCGGCCCGCGGCGGCAAGTCTCGTGTTTGGAGGGAGCATGGCCGCCCGCAAGCCGGTCATGGCATTGCCGAAGTGATCGACATACACGATCTCGGCGAGGTCGTCGGGCCAGTCTGCGCGAGGCTCCACCCGCGCCGCGCGCGGATGTCCCGGGGGCGGCTTGCCGCGGGCCAGCATGGCTGCGACCGGCGCGAACAGGTCGCGCCCATGAAAGCTCGCGGACAGGTGCTGCGGCTTAAAATCGATGTCCCAGCTGCGTGTCTTTGCTGCGCGCCGCTCGATCAACTCGAACAAGCCGTTGCCCGGGCCCACGTACCAGCGACCGTCCGCCTCGACAATGACGGGAGGACGCGCCCCCCCGACGCCGGGGTCGACGACGCAGAGAAACGTCGTGCCCGCCGCAAACCATTGCGCATAGGCCGCCAACAGATAGGCGGACGCCTTGGGATTGCCGGTCGGCGCGTCGGCGAAGAGATCGATAACGGGGACATTTGGCGCCATTCGATGCAACACCGCCTTCATTTGGCCGGTATAGGGACCTTGCAGCCCGAAGTCGGTGAACAACACGATCATGCGGAATACTTATATGTCGCGGGGACGACCGCACGGAAAGCGGCGCCGCGCGGAATGCTGGCGCGGCGCCGCGCAGGACGCTCGGGCGATGCGGGGCGTTACTCCCGCTCTTTCGGCTTGTCGGCGTCCCTTGCATCGCCGCCTTGTGGAGAGTGGAAAGCCTACCGCGTCACCGCGGCGATCGCCCGAAACTCATTGGCCTCACGAAGATAGCCAAGCTTACGCACGCGCGCGAGCCTTCGGCTAGACATCGTTGCCGCTCGGCAACTGCGTATCGCGGGCAGGGCACCGGCGATACGGGGCGCCGGCGCGGGCGCTTTTACAAAGAGAATCCGGGCGGCGACAGATCCGTGATCTCCGGGTTCGTCCCTGATCGACGGTGCGTCATACCGGCGGCATCACCTGATCACCGTCATGCCCGCGCTTGTCGCGGGCATCCACGCCTTCAAAGCCGTGCAGCGCCAAAGACGTGGATGGCCGGGTCAAGCCCGGCCATGACGACGCGGAGAATCAAAGCCGCCGTCGCGCAGCGCGGCGACATCGGGAGCGCGAAACCGGAACGGCACTGTGACGCCGGTTACAAATTGTACGAAATCGCCCGATCGGGGAACCGGGGCAGAAACGGCCGCGCGGCCGGCCAAGGACAATGATGCGTGAGCGTTGCGAGAGCCGCGCCGCGAAGCGTTATTCAAGCGGCGCTAGAGCTGGTCCGCGAACATCCGTTTGTAGTGACGGTACCAATCGCTCTGGAAGGTTTCGGCTGGGTCGTGCCGCGGTTTCGCGCGCAGGAACTCGACCATGCGCGGATGGCACGCCTCGACTTGGCTGCGGCTGGCCCAGCGGTGATAGGTGAGGAAATAGCTGCCGCCGAATTCGATCGCGCGGTCGATCAGGCGGCGGAAATCGTCGGCCGCCTTGGCGATGCGATCCGGCGTGTGATCGACGTGCAGGTTCATGACCGTGCACACCCAGGGCTCGCGCGCCCAAGCGAGAACACTCTCGTCGTCGCGTTCGATCAGGCGGATGGTGCCGTAGATCAATCCGACATCGTGCTGTCCGAAGTCGGCGCGCACAGCCGCCAAGAATCCGGACAGCGCAGGCCGCGGTACATAGAGTTCGGTGATCATTTCGCTGCCCTAATGCGGGCTGCCGAGCCGGCGGTCGAGGTCGGCATGATAGTCGTCGATATAGACGCTGAGTTGACCTAGGTCGGACCAGTAACGCTGTCCCGAGGTCGACAGGTAATATGAGGTATAGGCATCGTAAGCGCGCCGCGTGTCGGCGTGCGAGAGATAATAGAGCTCGCGCCATTGCGCCTCGTCGAGTTCCTTCTGTTGCGCTGGCATCGGCGCATCGGCGGGCAGCGGGCGATAGCAGGCGAACACGCCCGTGCGCAGATATGTATCCGAGCTTGGGTCAGTCGAAAACTGGCAGTCGCCGTAGAGATAGCCCTCGCCGATGCGCTGTGCGAAGGCCGGCATGAGATCGTCGATGTCGATGATGCGCACGACGCGCTCGAGCTTGGTGCGCCGGCTCAGTCTCAGACGCACGCGGGTGACCACGCCGAAGAGTCCGTAGCCGCCGATCACCAGATTGAACAGTTCCCGATTCTCGCTGCGGCTGCAGGTGGAGAGACTGCCGTCGGCGTGCATCAGCGTGAAGGATTCGACGTCGCCGATGATCGGCTTGAGCGCGAGGCCGCGGCCGTGAATATTGGCGCCGAGCGCGCCGCCGAGCGTGAGCCGGTCAGCGCCGGTCTGCTTCTGAATGATGCCCCAGGCCGCAGGGTGGCCAGCTTGCATGGCGATGAGACGCTCGATCAGCTCCGGCCATTCGATGCCCGCCTCGGCTTCGACGATGCCATGCTCGGCATCGAGCCCAACGATCCGCTGCATCGGCCTGATATCGAAGAGCACGGCATCGGCGGCGAACTGCTGACCGCCCATCGCGTGGCGTCCGCCTGCAATGCAGACCGGCTTTTCTTGCGCGCGCGCGGCCGCCAATGCCGCCCGCAGGGTCGCCTCCGAATCGATGGCGACGATGCGCTCGACGCGCGTGGGATTGAGTTGCGAATGGATGTCGTTGACGAGGACGTTCGCTTCGGCACGCCGCGGCGCAAACGGAAGAAGGGCAAGCCCGGCGGCGGCCTGCGCCACCGCACCAAGCGCCTTGCGTCGTGTCGGCATTTGGCTCCTACTCGTGCTGTTTCGCGCCGCCCGCCCGCATAGCGCGGCGTGAATAGACCTGCGCCACGCCGGCAGCGCACATCGCCTCGAAGGAGCGATACATGGTGCCTCCTTCCCGCCGGTATTTTCGCCAGCAGCGCTTGATCTCCTCCTCGTAGGCCCGCTTCTGACTGGTATTGAGCTTTCCCAGGAAATCGCCTTCGCATTTGCCGATCGCCGCCTGCCCCAATGCGACATCGCCGCTTGCTCCGTAGGCGCAGGCCTGGAAGATATCCATCGACTGTTCGCATGAGGCGGCTTTTTCAATCGCAGCCTCGATGGCGTCCAGGCTCGGCTCGGTCACGGGACATTCTTTCGGCGTGCTCGGCTTCGGTGCGGCCAACGCGGCGCAAGCCAGCAGCACAAACGCGGATATAGCCAAGGATAAGCGTAGGAACATCAGACTTTGTGAGCTTTTCCTGTCAGCCCGATCGCGCGCGCTCCGGCGGTTGGATGCGCGCAACACGGAGCAGATACAGCGCAACGCGAGGCAGCAGTGTGCCAGCTCGAGTGGTGACGGCAGGCAGGACTAGGGGAACGCACGCGAGGCTTCGCTTCTAACAAAGGCGCTCGGCGCTTGCAAAGCATGAAAATCGGTGCGCGTATTCAAGATACCCGCGCGGCAAACTGGCTGCGCCGCGCAAGAGACGTCAAAATGCACGAGGGAATTGCCGCGATGAAGCGTATTTGGCTGATAGTTGCAACTCTCGGCACTAGTCTATGCATTGCAAGCAACGAAATGCCCGCCGCAGAGACGATTGATCTGACCCAATGGACGCCGCCCGATATCAGCAAGGTTGGTGAGGACCCGTTCGGAGAACTCGTCAAATACGGCCGCGCGCTCTTCACCGATACAGCGAACGAGATTGGGCCCGAGGTTGCGGACGCGGCGAAGCGTTTTACCGGCAACAATCTGGCCTGCCAAAACTGCCACCTCAAGGGCGGCACCCAATCGTATGCAATGCCGCTCGTCGGCGTGTGGGGTCAATTCCCGCAATACCGCGGCCGGGAAGGTGCGGTGATTATGCTTCAGAAGCGAATCAACGGCTGTATGGAGCGGAGCATGAATGGCCGAGCACTACCGCTCGAGAGCCGCGAGATGATAGCCTTTTCCTCCTATATCCGCTGGCTTTCTACTGGCGTTCCCGACGGCGCGAAGCTCCGCGGCGCCGGCACGTTGCAGATCAAGGAGCCCGATCGCGCCGCTGATCCCGCCCGCGGCGCGGGAGTGTATGCGCAGTTTTGCGCAGCATGTCACGGCGCCGACGGCTCGGGACTGCGCGCGCACACCGGACTAGGCTATCAGTTTCCGCCGCTATGGGGACGCGACAGCTTCAACACTGGCGCTGGAATGAATCGACTGCTGACCGCGGCAGCTTACGCCCAGCACAACATGCCGCTTGGCATCAGTTTCGATGCTCCCTTGCTAACGGATGAACAAGCCTATGACGTCGCAGGCTACATCGTCAGCCAGAAGCGGCCGGAAAAGGCGAATCTCGACAAGGATTTTCCCATCCGGCTCCAGAAACCGATCGATACTTCATACGGTCCGTATGCGGATGGATTTTCTGCAGAACAGCATAAGCTCGGCCCATTCGGTCCGATCCGGGCCAAAGTGAAGGAACTGGCTGCTGTTTCGCGAACTGAGAATGCGGGTGGACCGGACAATGGTTCGTATCGCCCCGAGGGGCATTGATGCCCATGGCGTTGATCCCGACGAACTCGAGGCAAGGCTGCGGAGGACAAGCGCTTTACGCGTGCCGCGGTTACGCTCGCTGAGGCCGCGCCCAGCATGGCCTGGGCCAAACCCGGGCAATGTTGTCGATTGAAATATTCCGTTCCGAGCGCTCGATAGCACTGAGGTAGGTGCGGTTGATCCCACACTCCCTTCAGGCGGACGCCCCGCAGTGCAGCGGTCTCCCGGCGCACCGCGTGGATATCGCCTGGGCCGACCACAGCGCCCAGGAACACTCATTTCACATCTTCATACGACGCTTTCTCTCGACCGGACCCCTAAATCGCGGTCTGGCGCTGCCGAACTATGATCATCGAGCGGGATGATCGGAGTATTATGCCGGTGAACTCGCTAAAAATTGACGGGAGCATCGAAAGCAACGCACGTAGTTGTCCGACCGCTGGCCCTCACACTCCAATTGTTTTGTGCCATTTCTTAGTGGAGACTGCCCGGCAATAAGGAGCCAGAGATGTCATGTCGAACGACGGTACTAATCGCGATCGGCGCGATCGGCGCAGTCACTATGGTTCAAAGCGCCTCCGGGCAAAACTATCCAGCCAAGCCGATCCATCTGATCGTGCCTTATCCCGCAGGCGGCGGAACCGACTTCTTCGCGCGGCTGGTCGGGCAGAAAATGTCCGAGCTCATTGGCCAGGCCATCGTAGTCGAGAACAAGCCGGGCGCGGCGACCAATCTCGGAGCCGATTTCGTCGCCAAAGCGGCGGCTGATGGCTACACCGTGCTGCTCGGCGATGTCGCGACCTATGCTGCCAATCCCAGCCTTTACAAGAAGCTCCCGTTCGATCCGGCTAGGGATTTCGCGCCGGTGACGCTCACCGCCCGGTTTCTGACCGTGCTGGTTGCAAATCCCAACAAGCTCAAGGTCAATTCCGTGGCTGAGCTGATCGACCAGGCCAAGAGCCAGCCGGGCAAGATCGATATCGCGCACGCCGGCGTCGGTAACCCGTTTCATCTCGCTGCTGTGCTGTTTCAGCAGGCGGCAGGCATCAAGCTCAACGAGGTGCCGTATCGCGGCGCCGGTCCCGCCGTTCAGGGCCTTCTCGGCGGCGACGTGCATATGATGTTCGTCGACTATGCCACAGCGCGCTCGCATATCGCGGCCGGCACCCTGAAGGTGCTGGGGGTTGCCGCGCTGACGCCGCGGCCGGAGCTGCCTGGTGTTCCGCCGGTCGCGGCCGTACCAGAGCTTGCCGGGTTCGAGGCTTGGCCTTGGCAAGGCTTCGTGGTCCCGGCGAAGACACCCGATGCCGTCATCGCCAAGTTGCGCGACACTTATGTTGCGGCCGTGGCGGACCCGGTTGTGCGCCAAAAAGTAACCGACGCTGGCGCCGAGTTGTTACAGAGTTCGCCCAAGGAGATGGCTGACCACATGGGCAAGGAAACAGCCAAATGGGCCGAGGTGATTCGCGCCGCCAACATCCAGCTCGATTGAGGCGTTGCCCTCGAGGAGGGGCGCGCGATCCTATAACGGGCACCAACAATCACTGCGCAAAAGCGCTGCGTTAGGAAACGCTGCCCGATTGGTGCGGCTTACGGCTTGCGTTTCAGGTCGAAGTGCCTGCGCAGGCCCTTCCAGCAGTCGATGTACTCGTCTTGTCGCTCCTTGAGCCCGGCGGCGTATTTCGTCAGGCGCTGCGGGAAGCGCGTCTCAAACATGAAAGCGAGGGTGTCGGTGAGCTTCGTCGGCTTGAGTTCGCTGTTGCTCGCGTGCTCGAAAGCGTCCGCATCCGGTCCGTGCGGCAGCATGCAATTGTGCAGCGAGATGCCGCCAGGCACGAAACCCTGCGGCTTGGCGTCGTAGACGCCGTAGATCAGACCCATGAACTCCGACATCAGGTTGCGGTGATACCAGGGCGGTCGGAAGGTATTTTCCGCCACCTGCCAGCGTTCCGGGAAGATGACGAAGTCGACATTGGCGGTGCCCGGAGTCTCCGAGGGTGCGGTCATCACGGTGAAGATCGACGGGTCGGGGTGATCGAACAGCAACGCGCCAACTGGCGAGAAGTGCCGCAGGTCGTATCTGTAGGGCGCGTAATTGCCATGCCAGGCGACCACGTCGAGTGGCGACTGGCCGATCTCGGTGGCGTAAAGCTCGCCGCCCCATTTCACGAACAAGGTGGAGGGCTCTTCCTTGTCCTCGTAGGCGGCGACGGGGGTGAGGAAGTCGCGCGGATTGGCGAGGCAATTTGCGCCGATTGGTCCCCGATGGGGGAGAGTGAAGGCGCCGCCGTAGTTTTCGCAGACATAGGCTCGCGCGGGCCCATCGATAAGCTCGACCCTGAAGATCATGCCGCGCTGGATCACGCAGATCTCGCCAGGCTCGATGTCGATGACGCCGAACTCGGTGCGGAAGCGCAGCTTGTTTTGCTGCGCGACGATCAGCAGCTCGCCGTCGGCGTTGAAGAAATACTCGTTGCGCATCGATTCGGTCACGAGCAGCACGTGCGCCGCCATACCTGAGCGCGTCTCGGCGTCGCCGGCAGTCGTCATGGTGCGAAGTCCGCTGAGGAAGGTCAGCTTTTCGTCCGGGATTGGGATCGGTCCCCACCGCAATTGCCCGATCGGCAGATCGCTTTCCTCGCGCGCCGCTGGCGCGGTACGCATGAGGCCTTTGTCGATCTTGCGATAGCGCGCCGAATGCTTGACCGTGGGGCGGATCCGGTAAAGCCAGGAACGCTGGTTGGTGTCCTGCGGCGCGGTGAACGGCGAGCCGGACAGTTGCTCGGCATAAAGACCGTATTTGACTCTTTGCGGCGAATTGCGCCCGATCGGCAGCGCGCCGGCAAGCGCCTCGGTCTCGAAGGAATTGCCGAAACCGGACATATAGCCGCGAACGAGACCAGGAAGGCCGGCCCGTGCTCCAAACCCCGACTGATCTGGAACATTCATGGCAGTCCTCCGTAATCGGCGCGCCTCATTTGTACCCCGGATTGATGCATTAGCGAAATCGGACACGGCTGGCCGATACACCCGATCCTGCACACGACTATTGATGCTACGCCGAGTGGCCATCTGACCTTCTTGATGACCGAGTTTGGCAAGCCTTTCGCGGCTGCCGGCTTCGGTAATTGGTTCCGCGAACAGTCCGCATCAGATCGCGGCTATCACCGGCCACGCGAGCCTTAAAGAGATCGCGCGCTACCCCAATACGGTTGACCGCAAAAGGATCGCACGCGCGGCCATGGAAAAGGTGAAAACAGGAACATCCAGTGTCAAACCTGACGAGAGGTTTGACACAAATCGGAAAAGTTCTTGAGAAATCGGCGGGCGGATTTGAGGGTGGCTCCCCGGGCCGGATTCGAACCAGCGACCAACCGGTTAACAGTGGTTTCCAGCGCAATCGGGTGCGACAGGCCGCAA
>Ga0081455_10001861_pt1 | contig 25391 bp, 28 predicted proteins | sample TabmetS3T2R1_FD_70207 | JGI IMG/M metagenome (GOLD analysis project Ga0081455, IMG submission 70207) | Tabebuia heterophylla rhizosphere microbial communities from the University of Puerto Rico - S3T2R1 | ecosystem: Host-associated > Plants > Roots > Rhizosphere ...
GACTCGGTCCGCGAGCTGCTCCGGTCGGCTCCGCGACGTCCACGGCGACGAAGGCGACTCTTCCGCCGGCGCGCTACCGTGCGCGAACCGGCCCCGTAGCTCAGTGGATAGAGCGGCAGACTTCGAATCTGCGTGCGGAGGTTCGACTCCTCCCGGGGCCATTCGACGCGGAGCGTGCGGTGTCTTGACTGCCTCGTTCCGACGCGAGAGGGTGCACGACCGATGTCGCGAGCACTCGGGCAGGCGTGGTGGCGGGTCGCGGGTTGCTGCATCGTCTCGGCCGCGTCCCTGGTGACCGGCGCTTGCGGCCGTGACACGCAGGACAGCACTGCGATGGCCGACGCCTCGAGCTCCGGCTGCGCAAAGACGCCGACTCCTGGGTCGCGGACCGTCTCGCTCCGATACGACGAGATCGACCGCACCTACGACATCGTCGTGCCCGACACGCAGCCCAGTGAGCCGATGGCGCTGGTGCTGGGCTTTCACGGCTTCGACAGCTCCTCGCAGGAGCTGGCGACGATGTCCGGGCTGGCAGACGCTGCGCTGACCGACGGATTCGTGGCGGTGTTCCCGCAGGGAACCGACTCGGATGGGGCGACGCCTGCCTACCACAACATCGGCACGACCGACGATCCGACGCTCGCCGATGACATCGGGTTCGCGTCAGCGCTCCTCGACCATGTCGAGGCTGACGTGTGCGTCGACCGAACGCGGATCTACGCCATGGGCTGGTCGAACGGCGGCATGTTCGTCTCGACGCTCGCATGCGCGCTCGGCGACCGCATTGCCGCCGTCGCGCCCGTCTCCGGCGTGCACCTGCTCCCCGAATGCGGCGGACGACCCGTGCCGATCATCGAGACGCATGGGACCGCGGACCCGATCGTGCCGTTCGGCGACGACGACGTCCCCGTATCGCTCGACGACGGCGTCTACTCGGCCGGCGGGAGCAAGTCACAGCTCCTGATGCTCGAAGCCGCAGTCGAGGCCCCCGTCACGTCCTGGGTCGAGTCCTGGGCGGAGCACAACGGATGCAGCGTCGACGACCCCGACGTCACTGCCATCGAGGAGGGAGTCGAGCGCACGGCCTACAGCGATTGCGATGACGGCGCCGACGTCGTGCTGCAGTCGATCGAAGGCGGCGGCCACGACTGGCCGACGGCACCGACGTTCGACGCGACCGCGCGGGCACTCGAGTTCTTCCAAGACCACCCGCTTCCCTCTCGCTCGTAGCTACTCGGAACCAGACGCTCCGTCGCAGACGCTTGACGTGGGTTGCCTCGTCCCGGTTGTATCCAACCCGCGTGATGTCCGAGGCACCGGCGCAACTCCCAGGGGTGGGTGGGGGGCCCGAAGGGGCAACCGCCGACGTGGTCCGCCTCGAGGGCGTCCGGAAGAGCTTCGGCGACCTCGTCGTGCTCGACGGCATAGACCTTCGCGTCGGCCATGGGGAAGTGCTGGTGATCATCGGACCCAGCGGGAGCGGCAAGAGCACGCTTCTTCGCTGCGTGAACCTGCTCGAGCCGATTCAGGCAGGCAGGATCTTCCTCGAGGGCGAGGAGATCTCGGCGAAGCGCGCGGACGTCACGACCGTCCGCCAGCAGATCGGCATCGTCTTCCAGCAGTTCAACCTCTTCCCGCACCTGACGGCGCTGGACAATCTGACTCTCGCCGCGCGGCGAATCAGGAAGATGCCGCGCCGCGACGCCGAGCAGCGTGCCCGTGAGCTCCTGGTCACGGTCGGGCTGGAGGACAAGGCGGGTCAGCACCCCCACCAGCTCTCGGGCGGTCAGCAGCAACGGGTCGCGATCGCGCGGGCGCTGATGATGAACCCGCACGTGATGCTCTTCGATGAGGTCACGTCAGCGCTCGACCCGGAGCTCGTCGGGGAGGTGCTCGTCGTGATGCGGGACCTCGCCCGGACCGGCATGACCATGCTCGTCGTGACGCACGAGATGCAGTTCGCCCGTGAGGTCGGCGACCGCCTCGTGTTCATCGACGAGGGGAAGATCGTGGAGGAGGGAGTGCCTGCGGAGGTGCTCGATCGGCCGAGGCAGGAGCGCACACGGCGCTTCCTGCGGCGGAGCCTGCAGCTCGCGCATTCGCTCGACGACCTCACGATGGAGGAGGCAGAGACAGAAGCAGAGGCAGGCCGGCAGTGACGACCAAAGGAGGAGACAACAGGTGAAAGGTTTCACGGTACTGACCGCCCTCGCGGTCCTGGCGCTGGCGGCGGTGGCGGCGCTGGCGACCTTCGGAGGATCAGCCGCCGCTCACGAGGCCGGCCCCGCGGCCAAGGCGCAGAAGCCGCTCCCCAAGCTGCCCGGGAACATCCGGCAGCGAAAGCGGTTCAACATCGGCATCAAGTGCGACTCCCCGCCGTTCGGCTTCATCGACGTGCGCGGTCAGAACGCGGGGTTCGACGTCGAGATCGCGCGTTGGTTCTCCCGCTTCGCGTTCGGCAAGGCGAACCGGCTGTCGTTCACGTGCCTCACGACCCCGGCTCGCGAGCCCGCGCTCACGTCGGACCGCGTCGACATGGTCATCGCGACCTTCACGTACACGGCCGACCGGGACACACGGATCGACTTCTCGCGTGCGTACTACAAGGCGACGGGTCGGATCCTCGTCCCGAACGCCGCCCCGAACAGCTACGTCTCGCAGCTCGCGGGGAAGACGGTCGCGACCACGACCGGGTCGATCTACGACCGGTGGATGAAGAACTGCTTCAAGGACACGAAGGTGGTCGCCACGGACAGCTTCACGAACGCGCTGCTCGAGTTCCGCAACGGCCGTGCAGACGCGCTGATGTGGGACGACACGGTCCTCCTCGGCATCGCGACGATGGACCGGAGCTTGAAGCTGACGGACGACACGTTCCTGTTCCTGCCGTACGGCATCGGGATCAAGCAGGGGAACACCGCATTGAAGCGCTGGGTCGACTCGCGGCTCAACGTGATGAAGAAGCGGGACACGTTCAACACGATTCTCAAGAACAGCGTGCCCCCGCGGGTCTTCAAGAGCTTCCAGCGGAACATCCTCAGGCCGAAGAACAACTTCGGCTACGGGAAGGGAGACGCGACGACGCAGTGCCCGTAACGGGCTCGAAGCACTCGAGTGGAGGGCGGCCGCCTCAGCGGCCGCCCTCGCGTTTCGGGGCCTCGCGAGCGTGACCTTCCTGCTCGCGGTCGGGTTCCTCTCCGACGTCTGGTCGTTCGTCCAGGAGAACGCGGACGAGCTCAAGGAGGGGCTCGTGAACACGCTGAAGGTCTCGGCCATCGCCGTGGCCGGGGCGTTCGTGATCGGCGTCACGCTGGGCGCCGCGCGCGCTCACCGCATCCCGGTCGTGAGCCAGGTCGCCGCGGTCTACGTCGAGATCATCCGCAACACCCCGATCCTCGTCCAGATCTTCATGCTCTACTTCGCGCTTCCCCAGGTGGGGATCCGCCTCGATGCCTTCACCGTCGCCTGGCTCTCGGTGACGATCTGGGGCGGCGCGTTCAACACCGAGAACTTCCGCGCGGGCTTCGAGGCCGTGCCGGCCCGCTACCGAGAGGCGGGCCTCGCCCTCGGGTTCCGGGGGCTCTCGACGTTCCTCAACATCACGCTTCCGATCGGGGGGCGCATCGCGCTCCCGTCGTCGATCAACACGTACATCAGCGTCGTCAAGAACACGTCGCTCATGTACGTCATCGCCTACCCCGAGCTGACGACCGTCGCGCTGCAGATCAACGCGCTCACGCTCGAGACGACCGAGACCTTCACGGTGCTCGCGATCTCGTACCTCACGATCGTGTGGTCGATGTCGGCGGTGATCCGCCTGCTCGAGTCGCACCTGGCGCTCCCGGAGGAGGCGAGATGAGCGTCTTCCCGGACTGGGCGGAGCCGGTCGCCCGCTACATGCTCAGGGAAGGGCTGGCGAACACGCTCAAGCTCTCCGCGATCGCGCTCCTCGGAAGCGCCGTCATCGGCATCACGCTCGGCACGCTGCTCACGATCCGCTTCCTGCCGACGAGAGCGCTGATCCGCCTGTACATCGAGGTCTGGCGCGGGCTCCCCATTCTGGTGACGATCTTCATCATCTTCTTCGCGCTGCCGGCGGTGAGCCCGACCCTCCGCTTCGACGCGATCACCGCGGGCGCGATCGGTCTCATCCTCTGGGGAAGCGCGCAGGTCGCGGAGGCGACGCGCGGCGCGGTCGGGTCGATCCCGCGCGAGCAGCACGAGGCGGCGTCGGCGCTCGGGTTCGGCTGGGTCGGACGCCACGTGTTCGTGATCCTCCCGCAGGCGCTCAGACGCCTCCTGCCGCCGATGGTCGGGCTCCTCGTCAACATCATCCAGAACACGACGATCGTGCAGGTCATCGGCGCCCCCGAGCTGCTCGAGACCGCCGAGCGGCAGGTCGAGCGGCTGACGTTCGAGGGCCAGGAGCACGCGATCCAGATCTACGGCGCCGTCATGGTCGTGTTCTTCGTGATCTCGTTCCCGCTCACGCGCCTCGCGGCCTACCTCGAGCGCCGGCTGACCTGACCGGCGCTCCACGCGGGCTTGCGGGGGACCTGCGCTGGTGCCAGCCGATGGCTAGTATCGCGCGCCATGACTGCGGCCCCGCCCGAGTCGAGTACTCGGGCCTTCCTCTTCGCGGACCTGCGTGGTTACACCGACTTCGTCGAGGGGCACGGCGCCGCCGCGGCGGCAGCACTGCTCAGCCGCTACCGCTCGCTCGCACGGGCGGCCATCGGACGGTTCGGCGGCGCGGAGATCAAGACCGAAGGCGACAGCTTCTATGTCGTCTTCAGCTCGGTGAGCAACGCGGTGCGCTGCGGCCTCGCCCTCACCGCTGACGCCCGGGCGGCTTCGGCCGAGCACCCCGACGAGCCGATCCGCGTCGGCGTCGGCGTCCACGCCGGCGAGACGATCGAGCTCGACGACGGCTACGTCGGGTCCGCCGTCAACATCGCGGCCCGCATCTGCGGCCAAGCCGGGGCAGGCGAGGTCGTCGTCAGCGAGACCGTTCGCGCGCTGACCAGGACCCTGCTCACGGTCGAGTTCAAGCCGCGAGGACGCCGCACGCTGAAGGGCATTACCGAGCCGATCGAGCTGTTCGCGGTGGTCGAGGCCGCCCCCGGCGCCGCGGCCTGGGCGGCAGCGCCCCGAAGCCGGCTGAGCAGCCCGCGGTGGCGAGCCGCGCTGGTAGGCGGCGTCGCCGTGGCGGTGATGGCTGTGGCCGGCATCGGCTGGTGGGCCCTCCGCCCGAGCGGCCTGCCGCAGGGAACATGGACCATCGGGTTGGACATGCCGTTGAGCGGCTTGGCGGCAGAGGGCGGCATACAGGTTCGCAACGCGGTGCAGCTCGCCATCGACGAAGCGAACAAGGCCGATGTGGACGATGGCGTGGAGATCGCCCTCGAGTCGTACGACGATGCCGGGAAGTCGGGCGAGCAGCTACCGAGCCCAGGTCGTGGCGCCGACAACGCGACTGCGATGGTGGAGGACCCCCGCACGATCGCCATGATCGGCCCCTACAACTCCGACGTCGCGTTTCAGACGGTGCCCATCACCAATGAGGCGGGGCTGCTGCAGTGCAGCCCTTCGACCACGGACCCCGGGCTGACCAAGCCGGAGCATGGCGCGATGGACGTCCGGGCGGAGCAACCCGAGCGCATCAATTTCCTGCGGCTCGCGCCCTCTGATGACAACCAGATCCGCGGCCTGGCTGGTTTCGCGACCCACGATCTGGGAGCCGAGTCGGCGCTCGTCGTGGATGGGAACTCGTTCGTCCCCAACACGTGGGAGGATCAGGTCGCCGAGGCGTTCACGGATCTGGGCGCTCGGGTCGAGCGGGTGTCCGTGCCGCCGGGCACCGACCCGAAGCCAGTCCTCGAGGCGCTCCGGCGCGCCGACGGTTCCCCCGACGTTGTCGTCTTCGTCGGCGGAACGGTCAACGGCGCTCCCAGGGTGCGCCGCGCAATGGTCGATGCCGGGTATGAGGCGACGCCGTTCCTGGGCCTCGACTTCATGCTCGATGCCCCGGACGACGACGACGGCTACCTCAGCGAGGCCGGCACGGCGGCCGCAGGAACGTACGTATCCCATAGCTCCCTCGCACCGCCTCGCGCTTCCTTCGTCGACGCCTACAGGGCCGCCTATGGCGAGGAGCCGGACGACTTTGCGGCGGCAGCCTACGCGTGTGCGGAAGTGATCCTCGAGTCACTCCGCGCGATCGGCGAGTCGGGCACGAGCGCCGACGAGCTTCGCGATGACCTTCGTGCGTACGCCGTCGAGCCGTCGAACCGGTACGAGACGATCCTCGGCACGCTCGGGTTCGACGCCAACGGCGACTCGACCCAGCAGTTCGTCACCCTCTTCCGCGCCGACCCTGCGGCGGCCGATGGAGCGGGGGACTGGGTCGTCGTCAAGCAGCAGGACTTCGGCGCGGCGCCCTAGCCCGGGACGGACGGGACCACCTCGGCCCCCTTCGTAACCAGCAGCACGCAATGCAGCCGGTCGATCCGACTGAGCCCTCCCGCCCGTAGCTACGTTGGACCGACCCAGGACGAGAGGGGGTTCTTATGCATCGACTGCTCCTGGTTGTCATGGCGATCGCGGCCGTCGCGACAACGACCGCGACCGCCGGCGGCGCCCAGTTCCCACAGAGAATCGATCTGCCCAACGGCTTCCAGCCGGAGGGGATCGCGATCGGAGGCGGGAAGTTCTACGTCGGCTCGATCCCGACCGGCGCCGTCTACACCGGCAGCCTGCGCACCGGCCAGCGCGCCGAGCTCGTGGCGGCGCAGAGCGGCCGCAACGCGATCGGGATGAAGGTGGACCGCGGCAAGCTGTTCGTGGCCGGCGGGGAGAGCGGAATGGCCTTCGTCTACAACGCCCGCACCGGGGCGGACATCGCGAGCTTCCAGCTCTCGACGGGCGGAAGCTTCATCAACGACGTGGTCGTGACGAAGCGCGCGGCCTGGTTCACCGACTCGTTCATGCCCGTCCTCTACCGAGTGCCGCTCCGCGCGAACGGTCGGCCCGGCGCGCAGTCGTCGCTGCAGACGATCACGCTCACGGGCGACTACGAGCACGCCCCCGGGTTCAACCTGAACGGGATCGACGCGACGCCGAACGGCAAGAAGCTCATCGTCGTGCAGTCGGGCACCGGGCTGCTCTTCACGGTGACGCCTTCCGGGCTGACCCGGACGATCACGCTCGCCGGCGGCGAGAGCGTGCCGAACGGCGACGGGATCCTGCTCGACGGCCACACGCTGTATGTCGTCCAGAACCAGCTCAATCAGGTGGCGAAGATCGCGCTGAGGCCCAAGCTCCGCTCGGGCCGTGTCGTGACGCGCATCGGCAACGCAGGCTTCGACGTGCCGACGACGATCGCCGAGCACGGCCGCCGGCTGTACGCGGTCAACGCGCGCTTCCGGCCGACGCCGCTGCCGCCGGACGCGCCGTACTGGATCACGCAGCTTCGAAAGTAGGGCGAGGCTCGCCTCGCCCTACTCGTAGCGCTCGCGGTACCGGCGCGCCGCCCGCGTCTCGCGGGCGCGCGTCTTCCAGCGTCGCTTCAGCTCGCGGTGGAGGCGCTGGTTCGACCTGCGCTCGATCGACACGAGCTCGCGCTGGAGCTTGAGGTAGCTCGCCCACCGGCCCTCGTCGAGCGCGCCCGTCTCCAGGGCGGCGCGCACGGCGCAGTCCGGCTCGGTCTCGTGCGCGCAGTCGTTGAAACGGCACTGCGCCGCCAACTCGGCGATGTCCGAGAACGCCTCGTCGACGTCGCCCTCCCACACCTGGAACTCACGTAGCCCCGGCGTGTCGATGACGATCGAGCCTCCGGGGAGCACCAACAGCTGTCGGTGACGAGTCGTGTGTCGCCCGCGCCCGTCGCGACGGAGACCCCCCGTCTGCATGACTTCGCGACCGGCGAGCCTGTTCACGAGCGTCGACTTGCCCGCGCCGGAGGAGCCGAGCAGGACGAACGTGCGCGCGGGCCGAAGCAGCGCGCGCACGTCGTCCATCCCCTCCCCGGTCACGTTCGAGACAGCGAAGACCGGCACACCGAGCGCGATCGCCTCCGCCTCGCGCAGGAGCTCCTCGTCCTCGCAGAGGTCGAGCTTCGTCAGCACGAGCACCGGGTCCGCGCCCGAGTCCCACGCCGCGATCAGGTACCGCTCGAGCCGGCGCACGTTGAAGTCCCCGTCGAGGCCGGCGACGAGGAGGACGGTGTCGACGTTCGCGACGAGAATGTGCTCCTCGGACTTCAGCCACGGCGTCTTCCTCGATACCTTCGTCCGCCGCGGCAGGAAGGCCTCGATGGCGCGATGGTCTCCCGGCGCGTCGACGATCGCGACCCAGTCGCCGACCGTGGGCATCCCGCCCCAGAGCTCCTCGTCGCGCAGGCGGCCGCGCGCATGCGCGAGGTGGTCGCCGCGCTCGCTGCGCACGAAGTAGCCGCCGCGGTGCTCGGCGACGACGCGCGCGGGCTCGAAGCCGCGCTCGGCGTACTCGGTGAAGTCGGCCTCGAGCTCGTCGGTCCAGCCGAGCGCCGCGAGCGTGGTCGCGGCACGAGCGGGACGCTCGCGATCGTGAGTTGTTTCGGCCGCCTCGACGTCCTCGGTGGAGCCGAGCGCAGCCGGGGTTCCATCGGACAACGTGAATCTCCTTCGCTTCGGATGGCAAGACCGGGCCGCGGCCCGCGGCCGCCGAGCGAAGAGACGCGAGTGTCTCTAGGTGAGGGCGGCGTCGAGCCGGAAGGCGGTGCAGCAGATGACTTTCATCACGGCCTCCTCTCCTCGACGACGACCCGGGCAGGGTACGCCCCCAGCGCCCTCTCGTCAACGAATCCGCGGCAGGAGGCTCCCACGGCCCGCGCTATCCTGTCCGCTCCGCGGTGGCGGTAGCTCAGTTGGTAGAGCCCCGGGTTGTGGTCCCGGTGGTCGCGGGTTCGAATCCCGTCCGCCACCCCTCTCCCCGACTAGTCTTCGCCGCCGATGTCGTTCGCACGCGCCGTGCTCATCTGGCGGATCACCGCCCTCGCGCTCGCGGCGATCTTCGCGATCTCGGCGATCATCGGGATCCTCGCGGACTGGAGCAGGCGCGACACGGTCGTCTGGGTCGCGATCCTCCTCGGCGGCGCGCTGCTGATCGTGATCGGGAACCGCCTCCTGGAGTCGTCGCCGCCGCTCTCCGGGACCCTCGTCTCCGTGGGCGCTGCCGCAGGTGCGTTTCCGCTCTTCTGGCTGCTGATCGTTCCGGTCGCCGCGGCGGCGGTGATCGCGCTGAGCATCTCGATCGCGCGACAGGCCGCCCGGACCGCCTGAGCCCGTGCGCCACACGCGCCACGGGTGGTGGCTCGAGGAGGCCGGTGAGGTCGTCCCGAGGCGCCCGCTCGAGGGCGACACCTCGGCGGACGTCGTTGTCGTGGGCGGTGGCTATCTAGGGCTCTGGACGGCCTGGCACCTGCTGGAGCTCGAGCCGAGCGCGGACGTCGTCGTGCTCGAGGCCGAAGTGTGCGGGCACGGGCCGAGCGGGCGGAACGGCGGCTTCTGCGAGACGCTCTGGGGCGACGCGGCCACTCTGCGCGAGCAAGCCGGGGACGAGGCAGCACTCGCGACGTGCCGCGCCTCGGAGGAGGCCGTGCGCGGGATCGGAGCCTGGTGCGAGGCGAACGGCGTCGACGCCTGGTTCCGGGAAGCGCCGATGCTCGTGGTCGCGACGACGGCGTCGCAGCTCGGCTCGTGGGCCGACACGGTCCGCGCGGCACAGGACTTCGGCGCACCGGAGGAGGTCTTCGCCGAGAGCGCGCAGGACATCCGTGCGCGCTGCGACTCCCCACTCTTCCTCGGCGGCGCCGTGCACCGCCTGAACGCGACCGTGCACCCCGCGCGGCTCGCCCTGGGCCTGCGCGCCAAGCTCCTCGAGCGCGGCGTCCGGATCCACGAGCGGACCGAGGTGACGAAGCTCGAGCAGAGCGGGAGCGTGGTGACGAAGGCAGGGCGGGTCGCGGCCGGATCGGCCGTCCTCGCGGTGAACACGGCGGCGGCGGCCGAACAAGGTCCGTCGTTGACGATCAGGGCCAGATCGGGCTTGCCGGACGACTTGAGTCCGGCCGGGACACCGGCGGCCCGGAATCCCAAGGGAGCGGTAACACTCACGCGTCCTCCTCGCTACGCTCGTCGATCACGTGAAAGCTCGCCCACCGCTGCGCAGTGGTCGCTCGCAAGCTCGCTGCTGTGTTGAACGGTTCGCTCGCAGGCTCGCTCACGGTGCCACCCCCACGGTCTGCAGTCCGGTCGTCTCGGGCAGCCCGAGCGCCAGGTTCATCGACTGGATCGCCGCTCCGGCGGTGCCCTTGGTGAGGTTGTCCACGGCCGCGACCGCGATCAGCCGGCCGGCGTGGGAGTCGAGGGCGATCTGGACATGCACCTGATTCGCACCGAGTACGGCCTTGGTCTGGGGCCACTGACCCTCCGGGAGCAGCTGGACGAAGGGCTCGTCGGCATAGGCCTTGTCGTACGCCGTCCGGATCTCGTCCACGTCGAGGTCGGCCCGCGCCGGCGCCGTACACGTGGCAAGAATCCCGCGGCTCATGGGCGCCAGGACCGGCGTGAACGACACGCTCGGCTCCGACGCTCCGGCGGCCGCGAGGCTCTGCTCGATCTCGGGGATGTGGCGATGGCCGCCGCCGACCGAGTACGCCGTGGCGCCGCCCATCACCTCGCTGCCGAGCAGGTGCGGCCGGAGCGCCTTGCCGGCTCCGGACGTGCCGGTGACCGCGACGACGACGATGTCCGACGGGTCGACCAGATCGCCCGTGACGGCAGGCAGCAGAGCCAGCACCGTGACGGTCGGAAAGCAGCCGGGCACGGCGATCCGGCGAGTGTCTGCGAGTCGCTCGCGATGCCCCGGGAGCTCGGGGAGGCCGTAGGGCCAGCTCCCGGCGTGCTCGGATCCGTAGTAGCGCTCCCAGGCGCCGGGATCAGTCAGCCGGAAGTCCGCGCCGCAGTCGATGACGAGCGTGTCGGCCGGCAACTGCTCGGCGACGCGAGCCGACTGCCCGTGCGGCAGTCCCAGGAACACCACATCGTGGCCGGCCAGTGTGTCTGGGGTCGTCGGCTCGAGCTCCCGATCGGCGAGGTCGACGAGCTGCGGGTGATGGCCACCGAGTGGCGTGCCGGCGCTGTCCGCAGCTGTCAGCGCACCGATCTCGACGGCAGGATGGCCGGTGAGCAGGCGTAACACCTCGCCCCCGGCGTACCCACTCGCTCCGGCCACGGCCGCCCGGTGTGATGACATATGCAGAAGTCTGCATGATCATGCAGTCGTGGCGCAAATCGGATTTCGGGTACCGGACGGCGCGTACCGGCCCGGCGGTCAGCTCAGGCAGAGGCAGAACGGATGGCCCGCCGGGTCGAGGAACACCCGGAACGTCGTACCGGGCTGATGGTCGTGCTTGGTCCCGCCGAGCTCGAGCACGGCGGACTCCCCCGCGTCGAGGTCTCGCACCACCACATCCATATGCATCTGCTGCGGAATCTCCTGCCCCGGCCACTGCGGAGCGCGGTAGTCGGCCACTTGCTGGAACATGATGCAGTTGCTGTCGTCCTCGGGTCGGATCTCGAACCAATCGCCCTCGTCCTTCACCTTCCATCCGAGCATCCGGCTGTAGAAGGTGGCAAGCGCCCCCGGGTCCGGGCAGTCGATGACGAAGCTCGGGTAGGCCGCGAAGGCGGCGAAGGCGGTGTTCGTGTCAGTCATGCCAGCACGGTAACTCCGATTCCGGACACTGCACTTCCGGGTACGCGCGGGACGCACAATAGGAACGTCTGACCATGGCCAACCGAGGAGTGGGCGCGGCCCGATGCAGGCGGACTGGATCCTCGCCAAGGGCGACTTCACGACGTACGGCACGTCGCATCAGGTGGTGCTGGCGCTGCTGGTCGCCATCGCCGTTCTGCTCGTGTGGCGCGGCCGGACGCTACGGGGCACTCCCGGCGCCGATCGGCTCAGCTGGTCGTTCGCGTTGATCTACGCCGCGCTCACGCTGCCGTGGCAGATCCGCTACCTGGCCCCGGACGTCTTCAATCTGCAGAACTCGCTACCGATCCAGTTGTGCGACCTGGCCTGGATGACGTCGTTGTACGCGCTGTTCACCTATCGCTGGTGGGCCGTCGCCCTGACGTACTACTGGGGCCTCACACTCAGCCTCCAGGCGGTCGTGACCCCGGACCTGGGATCTCAGTTCCCGGACCCGCGGTTCATCCTGTACTGGGCCATGCACGGTCTGACAGTCGTCACCGCGATCTATCTCACCTGGGGTCTCGGGCTGGTGCCCCGCTGGCGCAGCTATCGCCTCGCGATGATCGTGACCGTGGCGTGGGCGGCGGTGATGTACGTGTTCAACGAGATCGCCGGCACCAACTACGGCTTCCTCAACGCCAAGCCCGAGACGGCCTCCGTTCTCGACTTCTTCGGCCCGTGGCCGTGGTACGTCCTGGTCGAGATCGGCCTGATCGCCGTCGGGTGGGCGTTGATCACCTGGCCTTGGGTCGCGCGTGACCGACCGTCCGGTCGCGCCCATCAGCAAGCGCCACCACAGCGTCGGTGAGGAGCCGGCAGCCGGCGGGCGGTTACGCGCGCTGCTCGGCCCCGACCGCAGCCGCGGCAGCGGCGACCGCGGCGTCGCGAGCGGCGGCTGTCTCGGCCTCGGTGAGAGTGCGGTCCGGAGCCCGGAAGCGCAGCGCGAACGCCAGCGACTTCCGGCCGGCTGGGATCGGGTCGCCGGTGTAGAGGTCGAAAAGCCGGACCGACTCCAGCAACTCCCCCGCACCCCCCCGAAGGGCCGCCTCGACCGCACTCGCCGGAACCGAGTCGTCCACGATCAGCGCGACGTCCTCCTTGGCGACCGGCATGGCCGAGATGACCGCCGGCTCGGCCAGCGGCGGCGCCGCGCCGATCAGCGCGTCGAGGTCGACCTCGGCGTACGCCGTCCGGGCCGGCAGACCGTAGGCGGTGCAGACGCTCGGATGCAACTCGCCGGAGTGTCCGATCACTTCGCCGTCGCACACGACTTCCGCGCAGCGTCCGGGGTGCCATGGCTCGCGGGCGCCGGCGCGTACGTCGACTGCGACCCCGAGCACCTCGGCCACCCGGCGTACGAGGGCGATCGCGTCCGCCCAGACGGCGACCCGTGACGGACCCCACCAGCCGACCGGGTCGCGATCACCGCACAGGGCGATCGCCAGTCGACGCGGTTGGTCCGGCAGCGCGGCATCCAGCGCGCGTAGCTCGTCGGCGGTCGGCCCCCGGTCCAGCGGCGGCACCGGGGCCGGCGGCAGACCGTCCGGACCGACCAGGAACACCGGCGCGACCTGCCACACCCCGACCGACTGCTGGCCGCGCCCGACGTTGCGGGCGACCGCCCGGAGCACACCGGGGGCCAGCGTCGTCGCCAGCGCCGGCGCTTCGGACGACAACGGGTTGGCGAGCCTGATGACGCGCCGGCGTGGGTCGTCGTCGGCCAGGCCGAGCGCGTCGAAGTCCTCCGGCCCGACGAAGGGGAACACCGAGATCTCACTCAGACCGGCCCCGGCCAGAGCGTGGCCGATCCGGCGGCGCATCCGCTGCGCCGGTGTCAGGCCACGACCGGCCGGCGCCGGCGGCAGCACCGAGTCGACCCGGTCGTAACCGACGACCCGGGCGACCTCCTCGACCAGATCGTAGGGATCGGTGATGTCGGGACGCCATGACGGCGCGGCGACCCGGAGCCGGCCGGACTCGCCCTTGACGTCGCAGCCGACAGCACGCAACGCCGCCACAGCGCGGTCGGCCGGAATCGCGATGCCGGTCACGTCGGCCGACAGCGTGGCTTCGACCTCGATCTGCGGTCGCGGCGGCGCCGCCCCGACGGTGGTCTGACCGTCCTCGACCAGGCCGCCGCCGTGCTGGACGAGCAGGTCGACGACCCGCTGGGCGGCGGCGGCCGGCAGCTCCGGATCGACACCGCGCTCGAAACGTCGGGACGCCTCGGAGATCAGCTTGTGCCGCCGGGAGGATCGCGCGATCGTCACGGGTTCGAAGTTCGCCGCCTCGATGACCAGCGAGGTCGTCGACGCGCTCACCTCGGTGCTGGCGCCGCCCATCACACCGGCGATGCCGATCGGGCCGCTGTCGTCGGTGATGAGCAGGTCCTCGGCGACGAGCGGGCGGTCGACGTCGTCGAGCGTGACGAGCCGCTCCCCCTCGCGGGCCCGGCGTACCTCGATCGCGCCCTGCAACCGGTCCCGGTCGTACGCGTGGATCGGCTGCCCGAGCTCGAGCATGACGTAGTTGGTGACGTCCACCGCGAGCGAGATCGGCCGCATGCCGGCGAGCTGGATCCGCCGGGCCATCCAGCGCGGCGTGGGCGCTGTGACATCGAAACCGCTGACCGTGCGGGCGACGAAGACCCGGCAGCCGTCGGGGTCGGCGACCCGGATCGGGTAGGACTCGCCGTCGCCCGCCTTGACCTCGAGCCCAGCCGGGTCGTCGAAGGGCGCGTCGTACGCCAGCGCCGTGTCGCGAGCGACTCCCCGCAGCGACAGCGCGTACGCCCGGTCCGGGTTGACCTCGAGCTCGATGACGTCGTCGCGCAGTCGCAGCAGCTCCGCCGCGTCGTCGCCGGGCTTCGCCTCGTCCGGCTGCAGCACCATGATCCCGGTGTGGTTGTCGCCGAGCTGGAGCTCGCGATCCGAGCAGATCATGCCGTCGGAGACGTGACCGTAGGTCTTGCGGGCACCGATCTCGAAGCCGCCAGGGAGCACCGTCCCGGGCAGCGCCACGACGACGAGATCGTCGACCTCGAAGTTGGCCGCGCCGCAGACGATCCCGCGAGCCTCGGACTCGCCGACGTCGACCTGGCACCAGCGGATGGTCTTGCCGTTCGAGTGCGTCTCGGACTCGAACTCCAGCACCCGGCCGACGACCAGCGGCCCACTGACGTCGTCGCCGGTGCGGTGGAGGTAGTCGAGCTTCAGGCCGAGCATGGTCAGCCGCCGGGTGAGCTCGCTGACGTCGACGTCGTCGGGCAGCTGCACGTAGTCCCGCAGCCACGACAGTGGGACCCGCATCAGACCTCCACTCCGAACGCCGCGGTGAACCGGACGTCGCCCTCGACCATGTCGCGGATGTCGGCGATCCCGTGCCGGAACATCAGGGTCCGGTCGAGACCCATGCCGAAGGCGAAGCCGCGGTATTCGTCGGGATCGACGCCGCAGGACACGAGTACGCGTGGGTTGACGACGCCGCAGCCGCCCCACTCGATCCAGCCCTCGCCCTTGCAGGTACGGCAGGTCGGCATGGCGTCGGGGTCGCCGTGACAGACGTGGCAGCGTACGTCGACCTCGGCGCTGGGCTCGGTGAACGGGAAGTACGACGGCCGGAACCGCGTTGACGTGTCGGCGTCGAAGAGCGCCCGGGCGAGATGGTCCAGCGTGCCCTTGAGATGGCCCATCGTCAGGCCCCGGTCGACCGCGAGCCCCTCGACCTGGTGGAACACCGGCGTGTGGGTCGCGTCGAGCTCGTCGGTACGAAACACCCGGCCCGGCGCCACGACGTAGACCGGCAGCTCCCGGGTCAGCAACGACCGGATCTGCACCGGCGACGTCTGCGTACGCAACACGATGTGCGAGTCGGCCGGCTCGAGGAACATCGTGTCCGACAGGGTCCGGGCCGGATGGTCCGGGAGCATGTTGAGGGCGTCGAAGTTGTACCACTCGGCCTCGACCTCGGGGCCCTCGGCGACCTCCCACCCCATCGCGGTGAAGACCTCGCCGACCCGCTCCTGGATCGTGGTGAGTGGGTGCCGGGCGCCGATCGGATCGCGGTCGTAGGGCAGCGTGACGTCGACGGCCTCCTCGACCAGCATCGCCGCCTCGGCCTCGGCCTCGAGCTGTCCGGTCCGCTGCTCGATCGCGTCGGTGACGTCGCGACGGGCCCGGCCGACCCGTTGGCCGGCCTCCTTGCGCGCCTGCGGCGGCAGTGCACCGATCTCGCGGTTGGCCAGTGCCAACGGTGACCGGTCGCCGGCGTGCGTGAGCCGGGCCTGCTTCAGCGCCTCGAGCGAGTCGGCGGCCTCGATCGCGGCCAGCGCCTCGTCACGGGCCTTGGCGACCTCGTCGGCATGCAGCGGAGTGACCTCGACCGGGTCGTACTCGGTGTTCGGACCGGACATCGCAGCCTTTCGTGTGGACGGGCGCCAATGGGGGTAGGCGTATTGCGTGTTTCGCAATACGCCTACCGCCAGGGGTGTGGCACGAGTCTATGGAGCGGGGAGGATGCGCTGGGCTCGGGCCGAGGCGTAGAGACAGATGGCGGCCGCCGCTGCCAGGTTGAGGCTCTCGGCCCGGCCGTAGATCGGCACCCGGACCGAGACCTCGGCGAGATCGCGTACGGCATCGGGCAGCCCCCAGGCCTCGTTGCCGAACATCCAGCCGGTCGGCTCGGACAGGAACCCGCCGTCGGCCGCCGTGTCGAGGTCGATCTCGGCCCGGCCGTCGGCGGCGATCACGCGGAGTCCGGCCGATCGCAGCCGGTCGATGGCGCCCTCGGTCTCCGGCTCGATCACGACGTCGACATGGAACAGGCTGCCGGCGCTCGCGCGAACCGCCTTCGGGTTGTACGGATCGACCGATTCGCCGAGCAGGACGACTCCTTCGGCCCCGGCGGCGTCGGCGCAGCGCAGGACCGAGCCGGCATTGCCCGGGTCGCGCATGTCGGCGCAGATCGCGACCAGCCGCGGCCGGCGCTCGACGAGCCGGTCGAGAGGGACGTCGACGAACCCGCACCGCCCGATGATCCCCTGGGGATGGACGGTCTGACTCAACGCGGCGACGACGTCGGTGCCGACGACCTCCCATGGGACGCCGGCGGCGTCGGCCCGGGCCACGAGCTCGGGATGCCGGTCGGTCGCGGCGGCGTCGGCGAATACCTCGCGGACTACGCCTTCGATCCCGAGCGCCTCGCGTACCGCCTGTGGACCCTCGGCGACGAACTCGCGCTGCGAACGCCGGAACGACCGCTCACCAAGACGTCGGACCCGGCGTACCCGGCCCGACCGAACGGTCAGCTCCGACGCCGTAGTCAGCCCACCGACTCCTTGCTCGCGTTGACGTCGTCGGGCAGGTTCTGCTTCGCCAGCTCGACCAGCGCCTCGAATGCGGCCGGGTCGTTGACGGCGAGCTCGGCGAGGTGCTTGCGGTCGACCTCGACCTCAGCCGCCTTCAAGCCCTGGATGAAGCGGTTGTACGTCATGTCGTGCTGACGCACCGCCGCGTTGATGCGGATGATCCACAGCCGCCGGAAGTCGCCCTTGCGAGCGCGCCGATCCCGGTAGGCGTAGTTCATCGAATGCTGAACTTGTTCCTTGGCCTTGCGGTAGAGGCGCGAGCGCTGGCCCCGGTATCCGGAGGCGCGCTCCAGCGTGGTGCGGCGCTTCTTCTGTGCGCTGACGGACCGCTTGACGCGTGCCACTGTGTACTCCTTGCTTGGGTTGAGGTCTGCTTCAGCTGGCGAATTACTTGCCGAGCAGCTTGCGGACCTTCTTGGTGTCGGCCTTGGATACGGACACGTTCGAGTCGTCGAGCCGGCTACGGCCGGTCGACTTCTTCTGCATCAGGTGGGTACGGCGTCGTCCGCGCTGGTGCAGGAGCTTGCCGGAGCCGGTGCGCTTGACGCGCTTCTTCATTCCCGAGTGGGACTTCATCTTCGGCATCGAGGTCTCAATTCGTTGTCTATGGAGGTCGGGTCGGAGCCGGGTGGCTCAGACGTCTACATCAAGGTTCTCTGAGCGTCTACGTGGCTTCGGGGTCCGCTCTTGCGGCGCTCGGTCGGCCTTCTCGGCGGCGCGCTCGGCGGCTCGCTCCTCCGCGACGCGCGCCTTCTCCGCCTTGACCTCGGCCCTCGCCTCGGACTTCTTCTTGTGCGGGGCCAGCACCATGATCATGTTGCGGCCGTCCTGTCGTGGCGCGGACTCGACGAAACCCAGCTCGTCGACGTCCTCGGACAGCCTCTGGAGCAGTCCGAACCCGAGTTCGGGACGGTGCTGCTCGCGGCCACGGAACATGATGGTGATCTTGACCTTGTCGCCTTGCCGGAGAAACCGCTCGACGTGGCCCTTCTTGGTGCCGTAGTCGTGCTGGTCGATCTTCGGACGCAACTTCATTTCTTTGATGACGGTGTTGGTCTGGTTGCGTCGCGATTCGCGTGCCTTCTGAGCGGCTTCGTACTTGTACTTGCCGTAGTCCATGAGCTTGCAGACCGGCGGACGGGCCGTCGGGGCGACCTCGACCAAGTCGAGATCGGACTCCTGGGCCAGTCGCAGAGCGTCCTCGATACGGACGATGCCGACCTGCTCGCCATTCGGACCGACGAGGCGTACCTCGGGAACGCGGATCCGGTCGTTGACGCGCAGCTCTGTGCTGATGGGTCCTCCTGATGTTCTGAAAGTATGGGCAACCCGACACGGAGGACCTCAGACATGAGACGAGGCTCCCGCACGACACGCGGAAGCCTCCGGTGGACGAGCTCCAAGCGCTCGCCCACGCCGGCCAACGGCCGACGGACCGGGACCCGACGACCTGTCGGCCGGTGCGGGTGGGAGTGGTCTCCGCTTGCGTAGGTCGTCGAAAACACTACCAGCCGTTGCGCCATCAGGCACAATCTTGGGCGTAACGAGTCAGCGACCTCGTCGGGGACTACGGGGCCTTGCGGCCGGACCGTACGAATATGACAACAACCTGTGCCCGGCCCCCATTCCGTCCGGCTCTGAGGCACACTGGAATCGTGCCTGGACAAACCTCCGTGTGGTGGCTTCCGTGGGTCGTCGGCTTGTCGGCGATCGCGACCTGGTGGGCCCTGTCCGCCTGGCGTCGGGGCGAGCATGCCGCGGCTGCCCGGCGGTTCGGCTGGGCGATCGCGCCGTGGGCGGCCTGGCTGCTCGGTTTCTTCACCCTGGGATGGCGGATCGGCGAGGCCTTCGGCGACTGGGGGCAGCGGTTCGTGTTCAACCCGGCCGCCTGGCTCGGCTTCATCCTGGCCGGGGTCGCCGTCGTCCTGATCTGGGCCGGCTCCCGGTTCAGGGGCGACGCCGCGGACGAGATCGAGTCGCCGCGCAAGCGCCGGCGCTCCGTCGAGTCCGGCTCCTCGGGCAGCGACGAGTTCGCCGACATCGAGGCGATTCTCAAGAAGCGCGGCATCACCTAGGAATCGGGTGACCCCGGACGCTCTCGCGGCCGCCGTCGCGGCCAGCCCGGCTCGACTTGGGCGCACGCGCCTCGTCTGCGTCGACGGCCGCGCCGGGGCCGGCAAGACGACCCTCGCGGCGAAGCTGGCGGCGGCGTACGGCGACTCGGCCGCGATCGCGCATCTGGAGGACCTCTACGAGGGATGGGCCGGTCTGCCGACCGTGGCCGATCGGGTACGGGACGAGCTGCTGCCATCGCTCCTGGCGGGCCGACCGGCGTCGATCCGCCGATGGGACTGGATCGCCGATCGGCTCGGCGACCCGCTGACGGTCCCGGTCGCCGACGCGCTGATCCTCGAGGGCGTCGGCTCCTACTCCCGCACCTACGACGAGTACGTCAGCCTCGTCGTGTGGGTCGACGCGCCGGACGACGTACGCAAGACCCGTGCCCTGGATCGAGACGGCGACGTCTTCGCGCCGTACTGGGACCAGTGGGCGGCCGACGAGGAGCGCGTCCTCGGCCGCGAGGGCACCCGCGAACGCGCCGACCTCGTCGTCGGCGTCTGACCGGTCACCTGCGGACCTAGGACGGTGGCTCGGAGCCGGTCGAGAGCCCGGTCGCCGAGACCAGCCGCCCGAGCTGGAACCCGGCCGCGAAACGCGTCCTGACCCCGAGGACCCGGCGCACGACTTCGATGTCGCTACGCACGGTGCGCACCGAGACGCCGAGTTTCTGAGCGATCTCGTCATCGTGGAGATCGGCGGTCAGCAAGGCGACGACCTCGCGCTGGCGCGGCGTCAGCCACGGACGGGGATCGTCGGACATCGCCGCGGCCGCGGGAACCGACGTGTCGAGCGCGGCCGAGAACAGCCCACGGGCGCCGTCGACGACGTCCTTGCGCGTGACGATGAGAGCAGTGCGGTCGTCGTCGATGCGCGGACCCTCGATGACGACCGCCCGTCGGTCGAAGATCCTGATCTGCACGGTCACGCTGGCGAATCGGGCGCACGACAGGATCGGGCTGGACGCCAGCACCTGGGCCGCATCACCCCACAGGCCGTCCGGGTTGTAGACGTCGAGGCGTTCGACGTCGTCCTCGATCAGTCGCCGGTCGTAGTCGCTGAACTGCTCCAGGACGGCCGGAGCCATCAGCGGCACGAGACTCTCCATGACACGCGGCTGGAACGACATCAGGCGAGCGCGAACCTGGCCCACCGTGCGTCCGGCCCATCGGACTCCCGCGGGAAGGCGTCCGGACTGACAGCGCTGCCGGACATCCTCTTCGACCGCGAGGAACTCACGGGTCAGGCGCAGCAGTTCGACGGTGTCCCCGCCCCCGTCACCGGCGTCACCTCGGGCCACGCCTGGCGATAGTAGTACGGCGTCGGTCCCGGGTGACCGGGCCTCCGGCGCGGGGAGCACCACCACCACCGCGCCGGAGACCCCTCCCGCCCACCTGGATCACGCCGATGATGCCGTCCGGTCGCGACGGAGGACGCTCGATCACCTGGTTCGCCGGGCGCCCGACGTGATGCCAAGCTGCATGGTCGGATTGCCGGCCCGACTCGGCAAGATGCCGCTGCAGGAACCTGCAACCGCCGGACTCACCCCGGCTCGTGTCCGGCGTGGGCCTCGATGCGCTCGCGGACCCAGACCGTCGCGGCTCGGGCCCGCGGGCCGTCGGCGGACTGCAACGCCATCACCTTGACGATCCGGCCGTCTGCCGTGTCGATCACGGCCCATGGGGCGCCGCGACCGAGATGGATGGCCACCGCCTCGGCCCACTCGAGATCGTGGCGGCGGTAACCGTTGGTGACATGGAGGCCGGTGCCGTCCACGTCGAGTCGGGTACGGGCGATGCCGTACAACACCGTCAGCACCCCGAACAGCACCAGCAGCAAGGTGACGACCTCGAGCGGATTGAACGTCGACCGGATGTGGGCCGGCAGGGCGAACCACATGACGCCGACCATGGCGGTCAGACACGCCCCGGCGACGAGAGCCACCACCCGCGCACCCAGCGGCCGGAACGTGCGCGGGGCAGCATTCACCGGCTCGCCTCGCGGGCGCTCGTCGAGCCGGCGAGTCGTCGCAGCGTTGAATGGTTCGCTCGCAAGCTCACTCACAATCGGCAGGCCAGGATGTCGGTGACGAGGGTGCCGCGAGCGCCGAGAGCCCACAGCTGGTCCATGACCTGCTGCGCCTGGTCGCGGGGCACCATCGAACGCACCGCGACCCAGCCCTCGCGATGCAACGGGGAGACCGTCGGCGACTCGATGCCAGGCGTCAGCGCGACCGCCTCTTCCACCTGCTCGACTTGGATGTCGTAGTCCATCATCACGTATCGACGCGCGACCATAACGCCCTGCAGCCGCCGTTCGAAGATGTCGAAGCCGTCCGGCACGGCGGCGTCCTCACGCGTCACGAGTACGGCCGTGGACTCGAGGATCGGCTCGCCGACGGTTTCGAGGCCGGCCTGGCGCAGGGTCGTACCCGTCGACACGACGTCGGCGATCGCGTCGGCGACGCCGAGCCGTACCGCCGACTCGACCGCCCCGTCGAGCCGCACCACGGTCGCGTCGACGCCCTTCGCCCCGAGGTAGTCCTCGACGACTCCGGCGTAGGACGTGGCGATCCGCTGGCCGGCGAAATCGGTGACCGACTCCACCGCTCCCGGAGGCGCACCGAAACACAGGGTCGACTCGCCGAAGCCGAGCTCCATGACCTCCTCGGCGCTGGCCCGGGAGTCGAGCAGCAGGTCACGGCCGGTGATCCCGACGTCGAGAGTGCCTTCCCCGACGTAGACCGCGATGTCGCGCGGCCGGAGGTAGAAGAACTCGACACCGTTCGAGGGGTCTTCCTGGGTCAGCGACCGATTGTCCCGGCGCTGGGCATAGCCGGCCTCGCCGAGCAACTCGGCGGCGGAGTGCGACAGGGAGCCCTTGTTGGGTACGGCGATTCTCAGCATGCACTGACTCTCTCAGAGGTGCGCGTAGACGTCGTCGGTGGTCAATCCGCAGGCCAGCATGAGCACCTGCGCGTGATAGAGCAGTTGGCTGATCTCCTCGGCCGCCCGCTCCGGCGACTCGTGCTCGGCGGCCATCCACGACTCGGCGGCCTCCTCGACGAGCTTCTTGCCGATCGTGTGGACGCCGGCGTCGAGCGCCGCCACGGTCGCCGACCCGTCCGGTCGCTCTTGCGCCTTGTCGGCGAGCTCGGTGAACAGTTGGTCGAACGTCTTCATGGCAGGTGCTTTCTCGTACGGCGGCGACGGCAGCCTACCGACGAGAGCGCTCATGTCGCGGGGGCGTCCGCGTCCCGGCCACAGGTGCGCCGCGACAGCGGTGAGTATTGGCGCAATCTCGCGCCAACTCTTCGGAATACCTGCGGATTCGCGCCAACACTCACCGCGTACGTCGTCAGCTCGCGCTCTTGCGCCGGGCGATGATCTCCCGGATCAGCTCGATCTCCTTCTCGCGCAGCTGCTCGTACTCGACGCCGAGGTCGCGAAGCACCTGCCCGGCGATCCCGGTCGGCTCCTCGAGCAGCGCCAGGATGATGTGCTCGGTCCCGATGTAGTTGTGGCCGAGCTTGAGAGCCTCGCGCAAGGTCAACTCGAGTACGCGCTTGGCCGGCGCCGCGAACGGGATGTGGCCCGCGGGAGCGGCGTCGCCGGTGCTGATCCGCTGCTCCACCCGCTGCCGCACGGTCGCGATGTCGAATCCGAGCGCGGTCAGCGCCTCCAGTGCGATCGCTTGATCCTCGTCGGTCAGCCCGAGCAGCAGATGTTCGGTGTCGATCGACCCATGCCGCAGGCGGCGCGCGTTCTTCTCCGCGTTGAGTACGACCTGGCGAGCCCGCGCCGTGAACCGCCCGAATAGGTCCTTGTTCTGGAAGTCGGCCGCGTCGACCGGCCCCCGCGGCACGAACCGCTGCTGCGCCCCCTGCTTGGAGACGCCGAGGACCTCGCCGATCTGCGCCCACGACACTCCGTCGCCGCGGGCCATCCCCACGAAGTGACCCACGAGATTGTCGGCCAGCTCCCCCAGATCGTCGGAGTACGCCACCGCGGCGCCGAGTCGCTCGAGGGCCGACTCCCCCGGCGTACGCACCTCCACCGTCGCGATGAGCTCGTCGAGTGTCGGTCGGATGATGGGTCGCTCAGTCATGCGTCAACGGTAGGTTGACGCCACGCGTACGTCAACCGCGGATTGACGCTTGGGCCCCGGAAGTTGGCGATGCGCGCCCGGGTCAGCCGGCTGTGCTCGACGCGGTTCCGATCCGGCGCAACGCCACCGCGGTCGCGATCGCCGCCTCCGCCGCCTCGCGGCCCTTGTCCTCCTGCGACCCGGGGAGTCCGGCCCGGTCGAGCGCCTGCTCCTCGTTGTCACAGGTCAGGACTCCGAACCCGACCGGGACGCCGGTGTCCAGCGCGACCCGGGACAGCCCGTCGGTCGCGGCCTGACAGACGTAGTCGAAATGCGGCGTCCCACCCCGGATCACCACCCCGAGCGCGACGACCGCGTCGCAACCCGCGCGGGCCAGCGCCAAAGCGCCGACCGGCAGCTCGAACGAGCCGGGCACCCGCATCACCTCGGGGTCGGAGACCTCCGCATCCGCGAGCGCCCCCAGGGCACTGGTCAGCAGGCCGTCCATCACCGTCTGATGCCACGACGCCGCGACCACTCCCACGCGCAGGGTGCGGCCGGACAGGCCTTCGAGACGTGGTGCTCCTTCACCGCTCATGCCTCACTCCTCATTCGGACTCCGCTTGCAGATGGGGTAGGTCGTGGCCCATCCGCTCGGCCTTGGTGCGCAGATAGCGCAGGTTGTCGCTGGTCGGCTCGATCGAGATCGGCAGCCGCTCGCGGACGTCGATCCCGTACATCTGCAGGCCCTCGCGCTTGGCCGGGTTGTTCGTCAGGAGCCGTACCGATGAGACGCCGAGATCACCGAGGATCTGTGCCCCGCTGCCGTAGTCGCGCGCGTCGGCGGGGAAGCCGAGCTCGAGATTGGCCTCGACCGTGTCGTGTCCGGTGTCCTGCAGCGCGTACGCCCGGAGCTTGTCGAGCAGCCCGATGCCACGGCCCTCGTGACCCCGGAGGTAGACGATGACACCGGCGCCGTGCTCGGTGATGGCGGCGAGGGCCGCCTGCAGTTGCGGCCCGCAGTCGCATCGCTGCGAGCCGAAGACGTCGCCGGTCAGGCACTCCGAGTGCAGCCGGGTCACGACGTCGGTGCCGTCTCCGATATCGCCGTGGACCAGGGCGATGTGCTCGGTATCGTCGACCAGGTTGCGATAGCCGTAACCGGTGAAGAGCCCGAACTCGGTCGGCAGCCGGGTCTCGGCGATCCGTACGATCTGGCTCTCGTTGCGACGGCGGTAGCTGATCAGGTCGGCGATCGCGATCATCGCGAGCCCGTGCTCGTCGGCGAACTCCCGCAGCTCCGCGCCGCGCTTCATCGTGCCGTCGTCGTTGACGATCTCGCAGAGGACTCCGGCCGGAGTGAGCCCGGCCAGCCGGGCCAGATCGACGGCGGCCTCGGTGTGCCCGGGACGGGTCAGCACGCCCCCCTCGCGATAGCGCAACGGGAACACATGGCCGGGCTGGACGATCTCGTACGGCTCGGTCGCCGAGTCGACCAGCACCCGCACCGTACGAGCGCGGTCCGCCGCCGAGATGCCGGTCGTGACGCCGTCGCGGGCGTCGACCGAGACGGTGAACGCGGTGCGCATCCGCTCCCGGTTGTGCGGCGACATCAGCGGGATGCCCAGCCGGTCGAGCACGTCGCCGGTCACTGGTGCGCAGATGACGCCGCTGGTCCACCGGATCATGAACGTCATGAGCTCGGGCGTCGTCTTGCTGGCGGCGAAGATCAGATCGCCTTCGTTCTCGCGGTCCTCGTCGTCGACCACCACGACGACCTTGCCGGCCGCGATGTCGGCGATCGCGCGTTCGATGCTGTCCAGCCGGAGTGTCATGGTGCTGGCTCCAATGCTGCCTCGGCTCTGACCGCGGCCCGTTCGACCCGCCACCAGGTCGCGAATCCCGCGACGCAGAACGCGCCGTAGAACGCGTAGAGCACGGCGGACGGGTAGAAGCCGGCGTCGATCAGAGTCGGTACTCCGACCGCGTCGACCGCGATCCAGATCAGCCAGAACTCGACCCA
>Ga0081455_10001862_pt1 | contig 25388 bp, 25 predicted proteins | sample TabmetS3T2R1_FD_70207 | JGI IMG/M metagenome (GOLD analysis project Ga0081455, IMG submission 70207) | Tabebuia heterophylla rhizosphere microbial communities from the University of Puerto Rico - S3T2R1 | ecosystem: Host-associated > Plants > Roots > Rhizosphere ...
CGGAAAATCGTAACCTGAACTCCAGCGCAGCGGCTCGCCCTCGTGACGAAAATCGTACAGGCCGCGCTTGAAGGCTTCGAACGCCGTGTTGGCATCGCGGAAGAAATCGAACCGGACCTCGTCGAAATTCCACAGGCCCCGATTGACCGGGAGATCGCGCCCCCAATAATCGGGATCACGCACCAGCGTGACGCTCGCGCCGGGCCTGACCTCGCCGACACGATAAGGGCCCGAGCCAATCAGGGGCGCGAGCGAGGTCTCTTCAAATGTTGCGACATCGACCGCATGCTTCGGAAGGATCGGCATCAGTCCGAGAATGAGCGGCAGTTCACGATCATTGGCCCCGGCCAGATCGAAGCGCACCGTGCGCGGATCGAGCGCCTCGGCCTTCGCGACCTTGCCGTAATAGAGCCGATGATTGGGCCGGCCATGGTCCTTCAAGAGCGCCCAGGAGAACAGCACGTCCGCTGCCGTCACCGGCTTTCCATCGGAGAACTTCGCCTCGGGACGAATGCGGAACGTCACATAGTCCCTGATGTCATTGGTCTCGATGCTGTCCGCGAGCAGGCCGTAGAGCGAGAAGGGCTCGTCATTGCCGCGCGCCATCAGGCTCTCGACGACGTAGCTGCGGATCTGCTGGAGGGCGAGCCCCTTGACGATGAAGGGATTCAGGCTGTCGAACGAGCCGAGGATGCCCTGGACCAGCCGGCCGCCCTTGGGCGCGGCCGGATTGGCATAGGGAAAATGATCGAAGCCCGCCGCCATCGCCGGCTCGCCATGCATCGCGATACCGTGACGCGGCTGGCCGGGTTCGGCCTCGGCGTGCGCCATCAAGCCAAGTCCTGCCAGTAAGCCAAGTCCTGCCAGTGCGACCGCCATCAGCCCGCGGCCGATGATTCGACCGGCCGCGAAGCGGGCCCGCCGGCTTCCGCGCGCAAAGGCCGCCGATTTGAGGATCATCAATGTGTGTCCGACCGCTGTGAGACTGGTTGCCGTGAGGCAATCTAGCATGCGCGAGCCATCCACCGGGACGGTCGCAAAAGCCTGTGACGCCATTGATATTTCCGTGGAGGGCTGTATTGAAGGCGCATTGTTCAAAGCGGATTGGGCCTGCTGGTCCCTGTCACGGTAACGCCGTATTTGGCGCGGAGACAGCGCCCGAGCCGCTTGGTCCGCTCGCCGTCGGTGTGCGGAGCCGTCCGAGGTTCCAAGAAGGGGTTTTCCACCATGATTTACGGTCTGTTGCACGCGCCGGCCCGGCCGCGCGGACGGGCTCTGGTTGTGCTGGCGGCTTTGGCCGCTTTCGCGGCTGCGCTGCCCGCCCACGCCCAGCAACCCGCGCCAGCCCCGAAAGCGCCGGCCGCGCCGAAGGCTCCGGCAGCAGCGCCGAAGGCTCCGGCCGCCGGGGCTCCGAAGCAACCGGCCCAGGCACAGCCTCAACAGCCCGCGCAGCCTCAGCAGCAGCAGGCGCAACAGCCGCAGCAGCAGCAGGAAAGCATTCAGCTGATCTATTCGCCGTGGACCAAGTTCTGCCTGAAGCCGCCGGATGCGAATGCCAAGCAGATCTGCTTCACCGGCAAGGATGGCCGGATCGAATCCGGTCAGCCCGTGGTCGCCGCCGTCATTATCGAGCCGGAAGGCGAACAGAAAAAAGTGCTTCGCGTGACGCTGCCGCTCGGCATGCAGCTCGTGCACGGCACGCGCGTGATCGTCGACAGCAACACGCCGGCGCAGAGCCCATATGTGATCTGCTTCGCCAATGGTTGCATGTCCGACTATGAGGCCACGCCCGACATGATCGCCAGCATGAAAAAGGGCCAGAACCTGATCGTGCAGGCGATCAACGCCAACAATCAACCGCTCACCTTGCCGCTGCCGCTGGGCGATTTCGCCAAGGCCTTCGATGGTCCGCCGACCGATCCGAAGGAGTTCGAGCGCCAGCAGCAGGAGTTGCAGAACCAGTTGCAGAAGCGCGCCAAGGAGCTCGAGGAGCAGCGCGCCAAGCAACAGTCCACCGGGCCGACCGCACCGCAGGCGCCCGCGAAGTAACCGCGGCGCATTGACAAGACATGCAAAAGGCGCCTCCGGGCGCCTTTTGTGTGTCGACGATCGTTGGGCCGCGTTGTCTTCGCGCGGACCGGTTTCCGCACGACCGGGCGACATGACGCTCGTGGAGCTTCATCTGCAACGCAAGCCATCGCCTGAAGATCTCGCCGAATTCGATGCGTTTGCGAAGACGGCGGGCATCAAGCCGGGCGGGAAACGGTGGTTGAGTGAACCCGGCGAAGTCGCCTCATAACGAACCTGCGCCGGCGGTGATACCGCCATCGACAGGCATGACTATGCCGGTAACGAAGCTCGCTTCCTCGGAGAGGAGGAAGGCGATCACGGCAGCGACCTCCTTGGGTTGACCCTCGCGGCCTATTGGATACGCCTTGCGGATCCGCTCGGCGCTGGCCGCGTCCTGGAATAGACGATCCGTCATCGGCGTGCGGATCATGCCCGGCGCAACGGCATTGGCGCGCACGCCAAAGGGGGCCATCTCGACGGCGACGGCGCGGGTCAAACCGATGATACCGTGTTTCGCCACCACATACGCAAGCCGGTTCGGCACCGCGTGCACGCCCAACTGTGAGGAAAGGTTGACGACGGCGCCGCCGCGTCCGGTTTGCTTGGCATAGCGGCAGAAGGCCTGGCAGGTGTTGAACGCCCCCTCAAGGTTGACGTCCATGTTTGCTCTCCAGAGGTCGTGACCAGTGTCCACGATCGAGCCGTCGCCGCGGATGCCGGCACAGTTCACCACCCCATCGAGGCCGCCGAACCTCTCAATCGCGCCTGCCACCACTGCGTCCAATTGCGCCTCGTCCGAGACGTCGAGACTGGCGGCCAGCCCCAGGTCGCCCGCGCCGGCGTCGTCGAGTGCCCTTTGCGCATTGGCCTCGTTCAAGTCGACGGCCGCCACGCGCGCGCCTTCGTCAACGAGGCGTTGGACCGTGGCGGCGCCGATGCCACTGCCGCCACCGGTCACGATGTAGGCCTTGCCTTCGAACCGCTTCATGTCGCTCTTTTCATCTGCGGAGGTCAGGTTGCGTCCCGGTAGAGTGGGCATGCATGCTGCCGCCGCCGATGACGACGAGCTTGGACCGAGTGCTCACATGATGCGCCTGTCGTGGGTCACTTCGCTTTGCCGATGACGGCGATTTCCCCGTTCTTGATGGCTCCAATGTAGCTGATCGATTCGATCTCGCGGGGCGTGCCATTCGAGTTGAAACCGCCGAGCGTGACCTGGTCCCCTTGCAGCGTCGTGTAGGGAAAGACTTCCTTGACCGTGGCGGCAACCTTATCGGTGTCCTCGACGGTGCCGGCCTTCTCGATTGCCGCCAACGTGACGCGGACGGCGTCATAGATCGGCACGATCATTTCGTTTGGCTCCTGCCCCTTGGCCTTCTTGTACTCTTCGGCTACGCGGCGAAAGCCGCTTTGGGTCCTGTCGGCCCAGAGCAGGTTGATCGTTCCCTCGGCGGCCTCCCGGCCCGCGGCATCCAGAATTTCCTTGAGGGCCGCTCCGCCCGTCTTCACGAAGAGCTTCTTGTAGCCGAGCTCACGCGCCTGCCTGACGATGATGCCTGATGTTGCCGGCGCGGTTGCCCCGAGGTCGATAATGTCGGGCTGCATTGCGATGATCCGGGTGAGCAGAGGTTGGAAGTCCTTCAGATTGCGTTCGAACCGTTCGCTCGCGCGCAGATCGTAGCCGCCCTCCGTGAACCCCTTCTTGGCCGTTTCCTCGCCGTCCCAACCCACTTCGTCGTTCGGGTTGAGAAGCACCACATTTTTTCCTGGAAGATTTTGCTTCATCCATTTGACGACCGGCTCCATGTAGAGCCGGGGCGGGGCATACACTCTGAACAAATACTTGGTCTTTTCAGTCAACGCCTTATCGGTATAGGTCGCGGTAAACGCCACCACCTTGTCGGCTTCGATGTTGTCCTTGAGTGCCAGCGTTCCCGTTCCGGTGAGCACGACGAGGAACTTGACATCGTCTTGGTGGACAAGGCGATTGTAAACCGCGACGTCGTCGGCGGCGGTATATTTGTCGTCATACGCGATCAGTTTTACCTGATACGTCTTTCCGCCGACCTTAATGCCGCCCTTCGCGTTCACGTCGTCGATGGCGATGCGCGCGCCCTCTGCTCCCGCAATCCCCCAGGGAGCGCCGCCACCCGTCATGGGTCCGATGTAACCGAACGATAGCGTTTCGGCAGATGCCGGGCCGGCGACCAGGAGAATCGAGGCTGCGACGCCTATCGCTGCCGTCGAAAGGTATTTCGCAATTTTCATCATCGTTTCCTCCAACGTTATTATTCGTCTTCACCAGGGATCTCATTCGGTTCGGCCAGAAGCCCTTTACTCAAACCCGTTCCACGGCCCTGATCAGCGCCCAGGATTGTTGCATCGCTCATCAGGGGAGCGGCCGTCTTCTTGAAGCTTGATCGTCCGGACGCCGCGCGCATGGCGCCGCAGGACGTTTTGGATCCGCGCGGTTTCGATCAACCTTGCGAGTTCTTCCTGCATCGGCGTTCCCTCGCATCGCGGTTGCCAAGCAACCAACGAACGACGAACTCACACATTATTCGCGGTAGAACATTTTCATTCTTGCGCGTATCCTTCTGAAACGCGTCACAGTTGTCAATACTGAATCCGCGCCGGCCAGCGAGGCGTGGCTATCAAGCGCGGTGAGAGGGATGCCGGCGTAGGGACCGTCGATCGACCGGGGGTGGCGACCGGAATGTGCCGCAGGCGGAGGCGACCAAGCGGACGATCAGCGTGCTGTCGAGCAAGGTGCACAGACGAGGCCGGCCTCCGGGACGCGGTTGGCCGGTCTTGAGGGCCCGGCGCGATGACCTTGTCAACGCCGGATACGATCGCGCTAATTCAGCATCGAGTTGCGCGGCCGGTAGCCGCCGGCCTTGTCCTTGATGAAAATCTCCGACACCTGCGAATGCCGCACCGGTTCGCCTGAGGTGTCCGGCAGCAAATTCTGTTCGGAGACGTAGGCGACGTATTCGCTTTCCGAGTTCTCGGCGAGCAGATGGTAGAACGGCTGGTCCTTGTGCGGGCGCACGTCTTCCGGGATCGACAGCCACCACTCTTCGGTGTTGTTGAATTCCGGATCGATGTCGAAGATCACGCCCCGGAACGAGAAAATCCGGTGCTTGACCACCTGTCCGATCTGAAATTTGGCGGTACGGGTCTTCATCATATGTCCCGAGATAGACCAGGATCGCAGCCGATGCTAGTGCGGTCAAAAGTTAGCGCGCATATCGGCGTCGAAATCGCCCCTTTTCTGCCTTAACATGCGGCTGGCTGTTGTATTCCCCGCCATTTATTCCCATTCACCGGGTTGCTTGAATGATTGACGTCCTCAACCTGGCGTTTCCCTATTTCAGTCTCATCTTCGTCGGTTTTGCCTGCGGCAAGTTCAAACGCATTCCCGAGAGCGGCCTGGCATGGATGAATTTCTTCCTGCTCTATGTTTCGCTCCCGGCCTTGTTTTTCCGCATTCTCTCGAGAACGCCGTTCGAGGAACTCAACAATGTGCCTTTTGTCGCCGCGACGACGCTGACCACGGCGATTTCGTTCATCGTGGCGGCTGTTATCGCCTGGGTGCTCGGGCGTGTTGGACGACGTGAGGCCGTGATGGCCGGCCTTGCCGGCGCTTATGGCAATATCGGCTATATGGGGCCGGGGCTCGCGCTCGCGACGATCGGCTCCCAGGCCGCCGTTCCTGTCGCGCTGATCTTCTGTTTCGATAACATTTATTTGTTCTCGATTGTGCCGGCGCTGGTGGCGATCACCGGCCGTCAGAGGCTGCCCGCGCTGCAGATGCTGGGCTCGGTGGCGCGGCAGATCGCCTTGCATCCCCTGATCGCGGCGTCCTATCTCGGCGCACTGGCGGCAGCGCTGCATCTCAAGGCACCGGTCGCCGTCGACAACACGCTGCTGTTTCTGCAGAACGCGGCCGCGCCAGTCGCGCTGTTTGCGCTCGGCGTCACCGTCGCCTTGCGCCCGTTTGAGCGCGTACCGTGGGAGGTGCCGGGCCTGATCGCCAACAAGCTGTTGCTGCAGCCCTTGCTAGCATTCGGCATGCTCACGCTGTTCGGCCCGTTCGATCCGGTGTGGATCGCGACGGCGCTGCTGATGGCCTCGCTGCCGCCGGCGTTGAACGTCTTCATCATCGCGCGGCAGTATGAGACCTGGGTGCCGCAGGCGTCCGCCACCGTGCTGCTTGGCACATTCTGCTCGGTGGTGACGCTGACGACGGCGATGTATCTCATCACCACGGCGCTTGGGCCACGTTAGCCGAGTTTCGTCGTCTTCGACGATGCCAGCGCCTCGCGCATGACGAAGCGACGGAGCGGACCGATCTTGTCGATCAGTTTCATACCGAGGGCACGCACCGCCTGCACCGGTACGAAATCGGCGAGCAGCGTGCGGTTGGCAAGATCGATCATCGCGGTGCGTGACGTCACGTCGGCAAGGCGAAGCTGTTCGTAGCGGGCCAGAGCCTCGCTCGCGCCGGGATCGCCGCCTTTGGCGCATTCCGCAGCCGCGACATCGGCGATGGCGATGGCGTCGCGGAGGCCGAGATTGAGGCCCTGCGCGCCGATCGGCGGCAACACATGCGCGGCCTCGCCGACCAGTGCGATCCGATGGAGGGCGAGCCGTTGCGGTTGTTCGAAGCCGAGCGCGAAGATGTGACGGCTGCCTTCCACGCGCATCTGGCCGAGATGAAAATGCGCCTGTCGTTCGATCGCGGCCGACAACCCCGCATCATCCAGGCCGTTCAGCCGCGCGGCCTCTTCCGGGGTCGTGACCCAAACCACGCTGCAGCGGTCGCCGGGCAGGGGCACGAATACGCACGGACCGCGCGCGGTGTGGAATTCGGTCGAGATGTTCTGGTGCGGGCGGGAATGGGCGACATTGAAGGTCAGTGCGGCCTGCTCCAGCGGCCGCCTTTTGACCTCGATGCCCGCGGCTGCGCGGCACATCGACTGGCGGCCGTCGGCGCCGACCACAAGCCTGGCTTCGAGGCGGCTGCCGCCCTTACAGGCGACGACGACCGCGTGGTCGGCGATCACAACGGACGCGGCGTCATCGTCGATCCGGACCAGATGCTGAAGTTGCGTCGCGCGCTGCTCCATCGCCGCGAGTAGCGTGCGATTCTCAATGTTGTAGCCGAAGGCGGCGAGGCCGATCTCGGTGCAGTCGAAACGAACCTCGGGGGCGCGGATCAGCCTGTCGGTATTATCGACCAGGCGCATGACGCGCAGGGCCGCAGCATCGGTTTCGCAGGCCGACCAGACATCGAGCCGCCGCAGATTGTCGATCGAGGAGCCGAGCAGCGCCGTGGTGCGGTTGTCGCGATAGGGAACCCCGCGCGCCACCAGAACGATTCGCAGTCCGGCCTGCGCCAGCGCAATGGCCGCCGCCAGCCCCGCGGGACCGCCGCCGATCACGGCCACATCATAACCGACCGGCAGTTGCCCGGCCTGCGCCGTATCTAGGCCATCCATCCCGCAATTTCCGACATTCTCCCCTCCAGTTGAACCTTGTGGACGGATTTTTCAAGTTGGCCGCATTGAAAGCGGCAACAGCGGAGCAACCGTGGCCGAAAGCCGCATTGGGGCGGATTCAACGGGCAATATTTGCTAGGATCGCCGTGGCCATGATCACTGATTCAAGCGAAATCGATCCAAGCGAACGACCGGCGCCGGCCATCAAACGCTCCGGTGCCTTTGTCATCCACATCTTCACCGCGCTGGGTGCGGGGCTTGCGCTGCTGGCGCTGTTTGCCGGAGTGCGCGAGCAGTGGGCCGCCATGTTCGGCTGGCTTGGCGTGGCGTTGCTGGTCGATGCATTGGATGGACCGCTGGCGCGACGGTTCGACGTCGCCGGCCTGTTGCCGAACTGGTCCGGCGACACGCTCGATCTGGTGGTGGATTTCACCACCTATGTGTTCGTCCCGGCCTATGCGATCGCAGCCAGCGGATTGTTCGCAACCCCGGTCGCGCTTGCACTCGGCATCGCGGTCGCCGTGTCCGGCGCCTTGTATTTTGCCGATCGCCGCATGAAGACATCGGACAATCATTTCCGGGGCTTTCCGACCTTGTGGAACGCCGCTGCGTTTTATCTGTTTCTGTTGCGGCCCTCGCCCTGGCTCGCGACACTGGGCGTGAGCGCGCTGGTGGTCGCAACGTTTCTGCCGATCCATGTGATCCATCCGGTGCGGGTCGAACGTTTCCGCCGGGTGAATCTGGGGATCGTCGCGATCTGGGGTGCGCTGGTGGCATTCACCTTGTGGAATAATTTCGTGGTGGGATGGCCGGTGACCGCAGTGCTGTGCGCGATCGCGATTTACATCGTTGCAAGTGACGGTCTGTTTCGGATGGTCGATAAATGGGATCGTTGAGTGTCCTGTTGACCAGTCCGGAAGCGTGGGCGGCCCTCGTGACCTTGACCGCGCTCGAGATCGTGCTCGGCATCGACAATGTCATCTTTCTGTCGGTTCTGGTCTCGCGCATTCCGGAGCCGCACGCGACGCGTGCGCGACAGGTCGGTCTTGCGCTGGCGCTGGTGTTCCGCATTTTGCTGCTCAGCATGCTGGTCTGGCTGATCGGACTGACGCAACCGGTCGTGACGGTCGCCTCGCTCTCATTGTCCTGGCGCGACCTGGTGCTGATCGGCGGCGGCGCGTTCCTGATCGCCAAGGCGACCCACGAAATCCACGGCGAAGTCGAAGGCGCCGCAGTCGGGGAGGACACCGCTCGGCCGGCCCGCAGCGGCTTCTTCTGGATCATCATCCAGATCATCGTGATCGACATGGTGTTCTCGCTGGATTCGATCATCACCGCGATCGGCATGGCGCAGGATCTCGAAATCATGATTGCCGCCGTCATCATCGCCTGCATCATCATGTATGTGTCCTCTGGCCCGGTGGCGGCGTTCGTGGCCAGGCATCCGACCACCAAAATGCTGGCGCTGGCCTTCCTGGTGCTGATCGGCGTGGCGCTGGTCGCGGATGGATTCAGGTTTCACATTCCGCGCGGCTACATCTATTTCGCAATCACCTTTGCGCTTGCGGTCGAGGCCTTCAACATTCTGGCGCGGCGGAACCGCGGCAAGATTGTCGAGAAGGATCATTCTGCGTAAGTTGGTCCGTGCTGGCGGGTGGGCGCCGCCGGCGGCCTCAAGAGCGGAGTCAAGGACGATGACGAAAGCAATCCGTGTGCATCAAACCGGTGGCCCTGAAGTCCTGACCTATGAAGATGTCGAAGTCCCGGCGCCCGGCCCCGGCGAAGTCCGAATCCGCCAGCACGCCATCGGGCTGAACTTCATCGACTGCTATTTCCGCAGCGGACTCTACAAGGCCGCCACGCTGCCTTTCATTCCCGGCAATGAGGGAGCGGGCGAAGTCACCGAGGTCGGTCCGGGTGTAACCGGCTTTCATCCCGGTGACCGCGTCGCCTATACGCAATTCGGCAGCTATGCCGGCGAACGGCTGATGCCGGCCGATCGCCTCGTCAGGCTGCCGGACATGATTTCCTACGAGCAGGCGGCCGTGCTGATGCTCAAGGGCCTGACGGTGCATTACCTGCTGCACCGCTCCTTCAAGGTCGAGCCGGGGCACAATGTGCTGATCCACGCCGCCGCCGGCGGCATCGGGCTGCTCGCCTGCCAATGGGCGAAGGCGCTGGGCGCCAATGTGATCGGGACCGTCGGCTCAAAGGACAAGGCCGATCTCGCCAGCGCCAATGGCTGCGATCACGTCATCCTCTACAATGATGAGGATTTCGTCGCCGCGGTGAAGAAGATCACGCGTGGCGAATTGTGCAACGTCGTCTATGACGGAGTCGGCAAGACCACGTTTCCGGGTTCGCTCGACTGCCTGCGACCGCTCGGCATGTTCGTCAGCTTCGGCAATGCCTCCGGCGTGGTGCCCCCATTCTCGCTCGGCGAGTTGCAGCGGCGCGGTTCGCTGTTTGCCACGCGACCGGTGCTGAACGACTACATCGCCAAGCGCCGCGATCTGTTGGCAGCCGCGGATACGCTGTTCTCGGCGGTCATCAGCGGCAATCTCAAGGTCACGCTGCGCCATGCCTATGCGTTGAAGGACGCAGCGAAGGCCCACCGCGAGCTGGAGAGCCGCAAGACCACGGGCGCCTCGATCCTGAAGCCTTAAGTTTCGGCTGCGCGGCGCCTCAGCCGCGTATCGTCGGTCAGAAGCCGGCCGCGGTGCCATGCAGATCGTATTCGTCCGCGCGCTCGATCTTGACGCTGACGATTTCGCCCTGACGCAATGGCCGGCGGCTCGCGACATAGACCTTGCCGTCGATTTCCGGTGCGTCGCCCTTGCTGCGACCGGTGGCGACGGTCGGCCCGACCTCGTCAATGATGACCTGCTGGCGCGTTCCCACCTTGCGCTTCAGCCGCCGCGCCGAGATCGCCTGCTGGCGGGCCATCAGCCGGTTCCAGCGCTCGGTCTTGATCTCGTCGGACACGGCGTCGCCGAGCGCGTTGGCGGGCGCGCCGGCCACCGGCTCGTATTTGAAGCAGCCGACGCGGTCGATCTGCGCCTCGTCGAGCCAGGCCAGCAGATCATCGAACTCCGCGTCACTCTCGCCGGGAAAGCCGACGATGAAGGTCGAACGCAGCGTCAGTTCCGGACATTGCTCGCGCCATTGCGCGATCCGCGTCAGTGTCTTGTCCTGCGCGGCCGGGCGGCGCATCCGCCTCAAGACCTCGGCGTTGCCGTGCTGGAAGGGGATGTCGAGATAGGGCAGCACCTTGCCCTCCGCCATCAGGCCGATGACCTCGTCGACATGCGGGTAGGGATAGACATATTGCAGGCGGACCCAGGCGCCGAGATCGCCGAGTTCGCGGGCGAGCTCGAAAAAGCGGGCCCGCACCTCGCGCTCGCGCCAGACGCTCGCGGCATATTTGATATCGAGACCATAGGCCGAGGTGTCCTGCGACACGACCAGCAGTTCCTTGACGCCGGCATTGACCAGCTTTTCGGCCTCGCGCATCACCTCGGCAAGCGGGCGGGAGACAAGATCGCCGCGCAGCTTCGGGATGATGCAGAAGGTGCAGCGATTGTTGCAGCCTTCCGAGATCTTCAGATACGCATAGTGCCGTGGCGTCAGCTTGATGCCTTGCGGCGGCAGCAGATCGATGAGCGGATTGTGTTGCGGCGGCACCGCGCGGTGGACCGCATCGAGCACGCTCTCATATTGCTGCGGACCGGTGATGGAGAGCACGTCCGGATAGGCTTTCGAGATCGGTTCCGGTTCCGCGCCCATGCAGCCGGTGACGATGACCTTGCCGTTCTCGGCCATCGCAGAGCCGATCGCCGCCAGCGATTCCTGCTTGGCGCTGTCGAGAAAGCCGCAGGTGTTGACGATCACGAGGTCGGCGCCATCGTGCCGGCGGGCGAGTTCATAGCCCTCGGCCGGCAGGCGGGTGATGATCCGCTCGGAATCCACCAGCGCCTTCGGGCACCCCAAGGAGACGAAACTCACAATCGGCGCGCGGCCCTTGTCCATACCCTGTTGCCCGGCTAGAAGCGTCATCTGTTTGGCTGAAGGCCTGCAGCTAGCGTTATACGGCTGCAATTTCAAGGTTTTCCGCGTGCCGGGGCCGGTGCAGGCAGGACCAATGATGAAAATCGCGGCCGTCAAAGCAGACCGGCCCGTCAAGACAAGGATGCCGGCAATCCGCCAGCAGGGTTCGATAGGTTTTTAAGAATGGCGTCGGAGTCGTCGCTGAAGATCGCAATTGTTGACGAAAGTCCGATCCGTGCCGCGATCCTGGAGGAAGGCCTGCGCGAGGCCGGCTTTACTTCGGTCGAGCGCGTGTCCGAGATGACCAATCTATTGGCCACGCTGCATGCGATCGATCCCGAAGTCATTCTGATCGATCTGGAGAATCCGAGCCGCGACGTGCTCGAGCAGATGTTCCAGGTCAGCCGCGTGGTGCGGCGGCCGATCGCGATGTTCGTCGATCAGAGCGACACGGCCTCGATCCAGGCCTCGGTCGATGCCGGCGTTTCCGCCTATATCGTCGATGGGCTGAAGAAAGAGCGGATCAAATCGATCATCGATCTCTGCGTGTCGCGCTTCAATGCCTTTGCGCGGCTGCAGGATGAGTTGGAGCGCACCAAATCGGCGCTCGAAGAGCGCAAGGTGATCGACCGCGCCAAGGGCATCCTGATGAAGCTCAAGAACCTCAGCGAGGAAGAGGCCTACGTCCTGATGCGCTCGACTGCCATGCGCGAGAAAAAGAAAATCGCCGAGATCGCCCAGTCCATCATCACCGCATCGGATTTGTTGAAATGAGCGCCGTCAAGCCAACCGCGAAGGGCGTGCCGCTACGTATCGGCTTCATTCCGCTGACGGATGCCGCCTCATTGATCGTCGCCGTCGACAAGGGTTTTACGGCAGAGGAGGGGCTCGACGTCAGTTTGATTCGCGAGGTGTCGTGGTCGAATGTGCGCGACAAGCTCAATCTCGGCCTTTTCGAGGCGGCGCATCTGCTGGCGCCGGTCGCGATCGCCTCCACGTTGGGTGTCGGTCACATCAAGGTCCCGATCGTTGCGCCTCTCAACCTGAGCCTGAACGGCAACGCCATCACGGTCTCGCCGAAGCTCTATCAAGCCATCGTCGCCGAGGCCGACGGCGATCCGCTCGATCCCCTGGTCAGCGCGCAGGCGCTCGCGCGCATTGTCGCCGCGCGCCGCAAGTCCGGACAGGATGCGCTCACCTTCGGCATGACCTTTCCGTTCTCGACGCACAATTACCAATTGCGATTCTGGATGGCGGCTGGCGGCATCGACCCCGACGAGGACGTGCGGCTCGTGGTGTTGCCGCCGCCCTACATGGTCGACAGTCTCGCCAGCGGTCAGGTCGATGGATTTTGCGTCGGCGCGCCCTGGAATTCGATCGCCGTCGATCTCGGCGTCGGCCGCATCCTGCTGTTCTCGACCGATATTCTCACGCGCGGGGCGGAGAAGGTTCTGGCTGTCCGGCAATCATGGGCAGACAGACACGATGACACGCTGATGGCGCTCCTTCGCGCGCTCCATCGCGGTGCGGCCTTCATCGATGCCGCCGGCAATCACCCGGACGTGGCGGCACTGCTGGCACGCCCCGATCGTCTCGGTGTCGACGCTGAAGTGGTGATGAGAACGCTGACCGGACGGCTGAAGGTCGCCCATGACGGCACCGTCCGGGGCCACGACCACTATCTGTTGGTGAGCCGCAATGGTGCGGCTCGGCCGGATCCGGTGCAGGCGGCCTGGCTCTACGCCCAAATGGTGCGCTGGCGACAGGCCCCGCTCAGCGCCGCGGGGCTGCAGGCGGCCACCGGCGTCTATCGTCCGGACTTGTTCGATCGCGCCATCCCCGATTATGCGGCGGCCACCGCGCAGCCAAGCGACGGGGTCGGGGCCTTTGCGGGGCCGACCTTCGATCCGCGCAACATCGAAGCTTACCTTCGGGCGCTGCCGATCCTGCGTTAGAGCAGGCGGCGGCTGCCGACCTAGGCTGCCCCGCCGACCGGCCTCACGTCACACTTGACGCTGCAGCGCAGCATAAACATTAGGCAAGCTCTGCGCGGCTGCCTAAAAAATCACCATTCCGAAGTCGTGCCCAGGAACCGAGCAACAAAATCACGAGTGATTTCAGGGCTTTGCTGCAAAATGCCGGTTGGCACGTCGATTGCTGTAAGGGAATCGTCAATGACGACTGCCGTCCGCCGGATAGGCTCATGCCACAGCAGGCTGAGCGCAGGGACAGCCCCAAGCCCGTCACAGGTCGGTTCTTGGTGCGGTCGTCGCGACGCCACTGAGGTGGCTCTGCGCATCCCTCTTTCCGACCGGACGCTGTTGGATAGCAGGATGGCCCATGAGCACAGGTACCAGCGCGCCAAAAAAACGACTCGTCGTGATCGGCAACGGCATGGCCGCAGGCCGCGTTCTTGACGAACTCTTCGAGCGCGCGCCCGATCAATACAGCGTCACGATTTTCGGCAGCGAACCGCGCGTCAATTACGACCGCATCATGCTGTCGCCGGTGCTCTCGGGCGAGAAGCAGTATCAGGACATCCTCATCCACGATGACGCCTGGTACGCAACGCATCAGGTCGATCTTCGCAAAGGCGAGACGGTGGTCGCGATCGACCGCGCCGCACGGGTGGTGCGGACTTTGGCGGGAACGGTTCAACCCTACGACAGTCTGATCATCGCGACAGGTTCGCGGCCGATCCTGATCCCGGTTCCCGGCGCCGAACTTCCGGGCGTCGTGACCTTCCGTGATCTCGACGACGTCGACGCCATGCTCGCGGCCGCCGCCAGCGGCGGCAGCGCCGTGGTGATCGGCGGCGGGCTCCTGGGGCTGGAAGCCGCGGCCGGACTGTCGTCGAAGGGCATGAAGACCACCGTCGTGCATTTGATGCCGACCCTGATGGAGCGCCAGCTCGATCCCAGCGCAGCCTATCTGTTGCAGCGGGCGATCGAGAAGCGCGGCATCGACATCCTCACGAGCGCCAATACCAGCGCGATCCTCGGCCAGGACAAGGTGGAGGCGGTGCGGCTGGAGGACGGTCGCACGCTGCCCGCAGACCTGGTGGTCATGGCGGTCGGCATTCGTCCCAACACCTCGCTCGCCAAGGAGGCGGGGCTCGAGGTCAAGCGCGGACTCGTCGTCGACGATCTCCTGCGCACCAGTGACGAAAATATCTTCGCTGTCGGCGAGTGCGTCGAGCATCGCGGCCAGTGCTACGGCCTGGTGGCGCCGCTGTATGAAATGGCGAAAACGCTGGCTGCGACGCTCGCGGCCGAAGCCACCCAGGGCTATGCCGGCTCGGTGATGTCGACCAAGCTGAAGGTGACCGGCATCGACCTGTTCTCGGCGGGCGATTTTTCGGAAGGCGACGAGAAGGACGAGATCGTGCTGCGCGATCCCCGGCGCGGCGTCTACAAGCGCGTGGTGCTGCGCGACAACAAGATCATCGGCGCGGTGCTGTATGGCGATACGGCTGACGGCTCCTGGTATTTCGATCTGTTGAAGAAGGGCGCCGACATCAGCGACATGCATGACACGCTGATCTTCGGGCAGTCCTATCAGGGCGGCGGTGTCCTGAGCCCGACGGCTGCCGTGGCTGCGTTGTCGGACGATGCGGAAATCTGCGGCTGCAACGGCGTCTGCAAGGGCGTCATCACCAAGGCGATCACCGCGAGCGGCCTGACCAGCGTCGACGACGTGCGCGCCCGCACCAAGGCGTCCGCCTCCTGCGGCCAATGCACCTCCAAGGTCGAGGCGCTGCTGTCGGTGACGCTGGGCGACGCCTATTCGGCGACCGCGCGCAAGCCGATGTGCAAATGCATCGACCTCACGGCCGAAGAGGTGCGGGGATTCATCGCCTCCAAGGAGCTGAAATCCGCCCCGGCTGTGTGGCAAGAACTCGGCTGGAAGACGTCCTGCGGTTGCCCGTCCTGCCGTCCGGCGTTGAATTATTACCTGCTCTGCGCCTGGCCCGGCGAATACCGCGACGACGCCCAGTCGCGCTTCATCAACGAGCGCGTGCACGCCAACATCCAGAAGGACGGCACGTTCTCGGTGGTGCCGCGCATGTGGGGCGGCGTCACCACGCCCGACGAGTTGCGGGCGATCGCCGATGTCGCCGATCGCTTCAAGATCCCGACCGTCAAGGTCACCGGCGGCCAGCGCATCGACCTGCTCGGCGTGCGCAAGGAAGACCTGCCGGCGGTCTGGGCGCAACTGAACACAGCGGGACTCGTCTCCGGTCAGGCCTATGCCAAGGGCCTGCGCACGGTGAAGACTTGCGTCGGAACCGACTGGTGCCGGTTCGGCACCCAGGATTCCACCGGCCTCGGTATCAAGCTCGAGCGGCTGCTCTGCGGCTCGTGGACGCCTGCAAAGGTCAAGCTCGCGGTCTCCGGCTGCCCGCGGAACTGCGCGGAAGCGACGGTGAAGGACATCGGCATCGTCTGTGTCGATTCCGGCTACGACATCCATATCGCGGGCGCCGCCGGTCTCGACGTCCGGGCGACGGATCTGCTCGGACACGTCAACACCGAGGAGGAGGCGCTCGAGCACGTTGCAGCCGTGCTCCAGCTCTACCGTGAGCAGGCCGTCTATCTCGACCGCATCTACAAATGGGCGGCGAAATTCGGCCTCGACAAGATCCGCGCCGCCATCATGGACGATCATGACGGCCGCCGCGCGCTCTATGAGCGGTTCATGAAGTCGCAGCGCGCGGTGCACCGCGATCCCTGGGCCGAACGCGCCGCCGGCCGAGAGCAGCAGGAATTCCGGCCGCTCGCCGTCCTCAACGCCATCCTTCCAGAAGCCGCTGAATGAACGACGCTATGAAACAAGCCAACGAATACTGGTTCGATGTCGGTCCGCTGCACGCGATCCCACCGCGTGGCGCTCGGACCGTTCGCACGCCGCGGCGAGAGATCGCGATCTTTCGCACCGCGAGCGATGAAATCTTCGCCCTCGAGAACCGCTGTCCGCACAAGGGCGGCCCCTTGAGCGAAGGAATCGTGCACGGCCGCAAAGTCGCGTGCCCTCTGCACAACTGGATCATCAATCTCGAAGACGGGCAGGCGACGGGCGCGGACAAGGGATGCGCCCGCAGCTTTCCGGTGAAACTCGAGAATGGTCGGATCTATCTCGACATGAGTGTCGCCGCTGCGCCGTGACGAGAGCCAAGAGTTTCATTCAATCGAGCTAACGGGGGAATATCCATGGCCTATTTGGTGCCGTCTGAATTCGTGACGAAGATGGTAGATGCAGGGGAATCCAAGATCTTCATGTCCGCGCGGGATACGGTGATCCGCGCCTATATGGCAGGTGCGATTTTGGCGCTTGCCGCCTGGTTTGCGGTGACGATCAACGTCAATACCGGCCAGCCGCTCGTCGGCGCATTGTTGTTTCCGGTCGGCTTTTCCATGTTGTACCTGCTGGGCTTCGATCTTTTGACCGGCGTTTTCGTGCTGTCTCCGCTGGCCCTGATCGACAAGCGGCCGGGCGTGACGCTCGGCGGCGTCCTGCGCAATTGGGCACTCGTGTTCATCGGCAATTTCGCAGGCGCACTGACGGTTGCCTTCTTGATGGCGTTCGTGACCACCTTCGGTTTCACTCAGGATCCCGACAAGGTCGGCACCACCATCGGCAATATCGGCGAGGGCCGGACCCTCGGCTATGCGGCGCATGGCGCGGCGGGAATGGCGACGCTGTTCTTCCGCGGCATGCTCTGCAACTGGATGGTCTCGACCGGCGTCGTGGGTGCGATGATCTCGACCACGGTGCCCGGCAAGGTCATCGCGATGTGGATGCCGATCCTGGTGTTCTTCTACATGGTATTCGAGCATTCTGTCGTGAACATGTTCCTGTTTCCGTCGGGGCTGATGCTGCACGCGAAATTCTCGATCCTGGACTATTTCATCTGGAATGAGATCCCGACCGTGCTCGGCAATCTGGTCGGCGGCCTCGCGTTCACGGGCCTGACGCTCTACGCGACCCACGTCAAAACGGCGCCCAAGCGCGCCGCGGTCTGATCTGATAGAAAGAGGGCCCCGCCGAAGGGCGGGGCCTTTTTCCTTGATCTCTCCGGCTTCCGCGATGTCGCGCCAATTGAGAGTGTCGATCGGTCAGCATTCCGACAAGGGTCGGAAGGAGACCAATCAGGACTTTCATGGCGCCTTGATTCCGGACGAACCGCTGTTGGGCCTCAAAGGCGTCGCGGTGGTGCTGGCGGACGGGATCAGCTCAAGCGCGGTCAGCAGCATTGCGGCCGAATCGACCGTCAAGGGCTTCCTGACAGACTATTACTGCACGTCCGAATCCTGGTCGGTCAAAACCTCGGCGCAGCGCGTGATCGCGGCGACCAATTCCTGGCTGCATGCACAGACACGCCGCAGTCAAAATCCCTACGACAAGGACAAGGGCTACGTCTGCACGCTGAGCGCGATCGTCATCAAATCGGCGACCGCGCATCTCTTCCACGTCGGCGACTGCCGTATCTATCGCGTCTCGGGCAAGACGCTCGAGCAGCTCACTGATGACCACCGCATCAGCGTCTCGTCGCAGCAGAGCTATCTGAGCCGGGCGCTCGGCATCAATCCGCAGGTCGAGATCGATTACCAGACCGTGCCGGTCGAGGCGGGGGATATCTTCGTGCTCGCCACCGACGGCGTGTACGAGCACGCCGCGCCGCGCGCCGTCGTCAAGACGATCGGCGAGAACGCCGGCGACCTCGATCGCGCCGCCGATCTGATCGTGCAGGATGCTTACCAGCACGGCAGTTCGGACAATCTGACGATCCAGATCGTCCGGATCGACGAGGTGCCGGACGGCGAGGCGAGCGAGGTTCTGGGCCAGGCCACGTCACTGCCATTGCCGCCGCTGTTGGAAGGGCGCGCCGAATTCGACGGCTACCGGATCGTCCGCGAGCTGCATGGCAGCAGCCGCAGCCACATTTATCTGGCGGTCGACATCGAGACCGGCACCCAGGTCGCGCTGAAAATTCCGTCGCTCGACCTGCGCCATGATCCGGACTATCTCAGGCGCTTCATGATGGAAGAGTGGGTGGCGCGGCGGATCAACAGCGCGCATGTGCTGAAGCCCTGGCTGCAGCCGCGCAAACGCAACTTCCTGTACGTCGTCACCGAATTCGTCGAGGGGCAGACCCTGGCGCAGTGGATGATCGACAATCCAAAGCCCGATCTCGAGACGGTGCGGGGAATCGCCGAGCAGATCGCCAAGGGATTGCGGGCGTTCCATCGCAAGGAAATGCTGCATCAGGATCTGCGGCCCGCCAACATCATAATCGACAAGACCGGCACGGTGAAGATCATCGATTTCGGGTCGACCCGCGTCGCCGGCGTGGTCGAAGCCAAGCCCGCGGCCTCCGATGGCAACATCCTGGGAACGGCGCAGTACACGGCGCCCGAATATTTTCTCGGCGAAAACGGCTCGCCGCGGTCGGACATGTTTTCGCTCGGCGCGATCGTCTATCACATGCTGACGGGCAAGCTGCCTTATGGCGCGAACGTCGCCAAGACCCGCACGCGATCGCAGCAGCGCGCGCTGTCTTACCGGTCTGCGCTGTCAGACAATCGCGCCATTCCGGCCTGGATCGACGACGTGTTGCAGAAGGCCGTGCACCCCGATCCGTTGCGGCGCTACGAGGCCTTGTCGGAGTTCGTGTTCGAACTGCGTCACCCGAGCAAGAGCTCTCTCGGCGCGCGGGCGGCGCCGCTGATCGAGCGCAATCCGCTGCTGGTGTGGAAATCCCTCTGCTTTATCCTGGCAGGGATCATCTTCCTGCTGCTGATCACCCGTTACGGAAACCATCCGCCGCGATGATCCGGGCGCCGGCACCTGCAGGCCGGTTCCCGAGCGGCGGCCCGGCTAGAACGGCGTCACTGTGCGGGTGCTCCTGCAGAGTAATTCCTGCCAGAACTGAGCTCTGAGACAGCACAAACGTCGTCTTTTCGCCGGCAATATTGCGCTTCTGGAGAAGAATATTTCTATTGGGAGCAGAAAACCATCTCCGGACGCAAGCCATGAGTGCCCACATCGCCACCCTCAAGACCCAGGTCGTCAACACGCTGCGCTCGGAAGAGCGGCTGCATGCGCTCTCGATCTACAGCGCGCTTGCCTTCATTGCCGTCGTGGTGGTGGCTACGTTCCCGTATCGGCCGTTCTGATCGCCGCCGTCCGATCCCCCCGATAATCGTTGACCGCGCGGCCCGCCGTCGCGAATGTGATCCCTCGAAAAAATATTTCGCGGGATCCCTGCTCATGCTCGACGCCAAGGCGATCGATACCCTGTCGCGGGTGTCCACGGCCACGATCACCACCGTTTTCCTGAAGAAAGGGTTGCGCAACATCTGGCTGCGCGGCGCGCGCCCGCTGCTGTCGACGCAGACCCGGCTCGTGGGTCCGGCCTTCACGTTGCGGTTCGTCCCCGCGCGAGAAGATCTCGCCACGCCCGAATCCTGGTCGTCGCCGATTTCCACGCGCACGGCGATCGAGGCGATGCCGGCCGGCTGCATCGCCGTGGTCGACGCCATGGGCGTCAAGGATGCCGGAATTTTCGGTGACATTCTGTGCGGGCGGATGATGAAACGCGGCGTCGCCGCGCTGATCACAGACGGCGTCATCCGCGATCTCGAGGGCGTGCTCGGCACCGGCCTGCCGGTCTGGTGTGACGGCACCGCCGCGCCGCCCTCGGTCGCCGGGCTGACATTCGTCGGCTGGGGCGAGCCGATCGGTTGCGGTGGCGTCGCGATATTCCCTGACGATGTGATCGTTGCCGACCGCGATGGCGCCGTGGTGATCCCGAAGGCGCTGCTCGACCATGTGCTCGAGGCGGGCCCGGAGCAGGAGGCCCAGGAGGCCTGGATCGTCGGGGAGATCGGCCAGGGGGCGCCATTGCCGGGCCTCTATCCGATGAATGCCGAAACCAAGGCGCGCTATCAACGCGAGAGCAAGCGCAGCCCGTAACGCTCCGCTCGAAGTGGTTTCATGACGAGGCGGTCGGCCGCTCGGCGATCTATGAAGCGCGTGCCGGACTGGCCGGCGCAAGCCGCCCCTCCAGTGGTCCGATTCTAACATTCGCATCCCATTGCGGCATGTCCCTTTTGCGAATGTTAGAATCAAAGGACCACTGGCAAATTTAGGATTCTAGTGGAGTTTTGGATTTGACATTCGCTCCTCGGACTCGCGGCGGCGGGGTAGCGAATGTCAAATCCACTCCACTAGCGGAAATACAAGCGTCACCGTTGTGCCCTGATGACCGGAGGCGACCTGCACGGTGCCGCCGATCTGCTGCGCCAGGCTGTCGATAATGCGCCGCCCGAGGCCGGCTGCCGTTTCGCGCGCGCCGCCGGCGTCGCCGCAGCCATTGTCGGCGATCGTCAACCGGCACTCCCGATCCGTCGAGACATCGGCGGCGATCTCGATCCTGCCTGCCGCCGTCGCGCCAAACGCATGCTTCAGGCAATTGGTGACGGCCTCGGCGACGATCAGCGACACCGGGACGATCTTGTCGATCGGCAGCCTCAATTCGGCGTCCTGCACTTGCAACGCGACATGGTTTGCACCGGCGGATTCGATCAGGTCCCGGCAGAGTTCACGCAAATGCTGGCTGATCGGCCGATCGGCGTTGGCAGGATCGTACAGCCTGCGGTGAATGCGCCCCATCGTCTCGATGCGGATTTCGGCGGCCGCCAAAGCCTCGTCCTTGCTCTGCGGCAGCCGGCGCTGAAGATGCAACAGCGCCGCGATGAAATGCAGGTTGTTCGCGACCCGATGCTGCAATTCCCGAAACAGCGTGTTCGACCGCTCGCGTTCGCTCCACAATTGATCGATGGCGCGATTGAGCAGACCGATCAGCAAAAGTTCGACCGCGGCGGCGAGCGCGAACAGCACCAGCGGCACGGCCGATTCCGTCGCACTCAACCCCATGAAGAAGGCCGGGCCGACAAAATAGAACCGCGCCGCGAGCAGGCCGAGCGCGGCGACGATTACCCCCGCCGCGACGCCACCGAAGATGCCGGCCGCCAGCACCGCCGGAAAGAACGTGATGAAGGGCAGGCCGGTGACGTTGATCGACCAGCGGATGACAAAGGCGAGGATGAATGCGGCAAGTCCGATGCCGCAACCGATCACCCAGTTTTGCCGCAGCCGCCGCGCGGCGAACAGGATCTTCACGGCCGCTTACCCCAGACGTTTCGTTGCAGGCCATTCCTGCAGGTAAAGCGTGTAAGTGCCGCGAAACCAGGGCTCCCTGGCGAGCCGGTTGCGCCAGTCCGTGACGCGCGAGGAGTCCCGCTCCGGCGAGCGCAGCGCTTGCGGATCGCTGAAATAATGCAGCGTGAGATGCGACCGCCACCGCTCCGGGGCGCCGTCGGCGACCCTGAACCGGCGCGAGGCCACCCAATAGGGGCAGCCGAGCAACATCGGCAGATGCTCGTCGTCATACCAGGCCGCAAGATCGGCCTCGCGCTCGCGCGGAACCGGGAAGGCGACCGTGTAAAGAAACGGCAGCTCGCGCGGGTCTGCCGGCGCATCCTTGCGTTTGTGCGCGCGCAACTCGGTGGCCGACAGCACATCCAGCGTATGCGGGGCAGGGCGCTGTTTGACCTTGCGGCGCAGCCCTTCAATGTCGCCATCATCCAATTCGGCGACCACGATCGCCCGGCCGTCATTGAATTTGCGGTAGCGTGCGACGCGCGTGACGCCCGGCTCGCCGGACCAGGAGCGTTCGATGTCACGCGCCCAGCCGTCGAGGTCATCGACCGAACCTGGGCCGGCGAGGTCAGCGATCAGCAGGGTGGCGTTGCTCACGATGTCGTCCTCCGATGCGCGCATGGCGGTCGATCGATGATAGGCGCAATGTCTACCGTGGCTTATGATGCGCTGGGAGCGTGATTGCCAATCCAAGCTGGACCGCAACATCGTGCAATCTCTTGTCCTTCGTCCACAGTTTTGCCCCAGCCGTCAATGTCACCGCCGCGAGCAGATGAGCGTCGATATATCCGATCCCGCGCCCGAATAGAGCATGACGCCCAATGAAATGAAGGACCTCCGCGTCAGTCGCGACACTTGCATGGGGCAAGTCCATCAAGGCCTTCAACACGATTTCACGCTGGCGCAAATTGCCCAAAGCAAGTTCGCCGATGACAAAGGGATGCGCCAGAATGATCCCCCGATCGAGCTGCGTGGCGAGCGCCTTGTCACCCGCCCGCAGATGGTCGACCCAGACGGACGTGTCAGCGAGGATCACGCCGCGCTTGACCGTCGCCGTGGCGGCGCCTTCAGATCCGGCTCGCTCCCGCCCAGACGTGCCAAGCGCCGCGCGCTCTCGCGTTCGATGAGGGCTTTGAGCGCCTCACGGACCAGACTCGACTTTTCCTTCAAACCCGTGAACGCTTCGGCCTTGGCAACGAGCTCATCATCCAAGGCAAGGGTTGTGCGCATCGGCTCACCTCTTCATTAGAGGCACGAAATTATCATCAGATGATGTCGTATTCAATGCGGCTCTTTCGCCCCCGGCGAAGCGCGGGACGATGAACACGACGTGCCGTTTCGGAATGTCATTGGAACGGGGAGATTTGCTGGCGGATGGGGTGAGATTCGAACTCACGGTACCCTTGCGGGCACGCCGGTTTTCAAGACCGGTGCCTTAAACCACTCGGCCACCCATCCAGCGCAGAGAGATCAGCGACTTAGCCAAAGCCAGCGCCGAACGCAATGCGAAGCTGGCGTCCTCAGCCGATATTCGCCAGAACCACGATTCGCCAATGCCGCGATTCACCCGGACACGATTTGCTCGCCGACGTCGATCTCAGAAATTCGTCACCGTCCGCAACAGATAAGGCGAGGGCCGCGTCGGTTCGAGCCAGAGCCGCTCCGTCTGCGTGCTCGGCAGCAGCACCTTGATGCCGCCGACGATCATGTCCTCCTTCCACACCGTGCCGAGGCCGGTGACCCGATTCTCGAAATGCTGGTAGCTGAGGAACACCGAGACCGGCCAATCCGCAAAACCTTGCGACACCTGCACGCCCCAATAGGCCGTTTGCGCATCCGTCGAGGTCAGCGAGGCCTTGCCCGCGGCATAGCCGAGATTGGCGCCGAGCAGGGTGTAGTCGAGCGCGCGAAGGCCCGCGGCGCGGCCGATTGAAAAGGTGCCGCGTCCTTCCGCGAACCAGGCGTCGGTGAAGGTGCCGGGTTTGTCGATGGTATCAAAACGGCCAAGCTGCACCCCGACCACGGCCGGGCCGAAGAACTGCCGGCCCTCGAGGCCGACGAAATAGTTGGTGTTGCTCGACAGCATGAATGTCGGCTGCGCCGTCTGCGCGCCTCCGAACAATCCGATCTCCGTTCCCGGCATCACCATGTAGGCGAAGTGAGCGCCGCCCGCGCTGTAGGCGCGCGAGCCCACGCCTCGCGCATATTGATCGCTTCGCTCGCCTTGGATGTCGGCCTGGAACCGGAAATTGCCATAGGGCATGCTCACGGCCGCCCGGCCACCGACAACGCCGGGACTGTAATTCGATCCGAATGAGGTTGCGCTGAGGCCGCCGCCATAGGCAGAGGCCTCGATAGTGTAGGGCGACGTGGGCGCCGCCGCCACGGTCGATGTCGAAGGCGTGGTCGGTCCAAGCACGACGGACGGTCGCGGCCCGAATTTCGGCGAGCCGCCTCCGCGCGGCGGACAGGGCGGCAGCGCGTACATGCTGTCCAATCGCAATTGCAGCGCATACGCGGCGTTCTGCAGGTCGGCACTGTCCTGATACGAAAACGACTTCTCCTTGACGCCGACCGCCCGAAGATTGCTGATCATGCTGAGGACGGTCGACGCCTCGTCCGTGAGCTCCTGCCACCCGGCGTCGCGACAGCTGTGCGAGGTATAGTAGCTGACAAGCTCCGCGCCGACTTTTCCGCCGCGATCGATCGCCGATGCGATCAGAAGCTGGGCTCGCGCCGCCGGTACGCAGGCCAGGGTTGCCATGGCGGCGAGGACGCTGACGAGGCAAAGCCGGAGCGCGGAGAGGCGGGAAAATCGTCGCGTCCGCATCTGTCCGGACGGGGTGACATCACGCCGCCTTGCACGCGCTTGCTCTCTGATCATGACCGCCCCCGCGTCCTGATATCAGCCCGAACGCCTGAGCAGATCGCAGCCCGGTGATGGCCACAAGCTGGGGCGAGGATATTCTTTAAAGCTGTGTGGTTTCTGCAACGAGCGGTGGGAGGACAAGCCGCGGCTCAGGCGGACGGCAAAGGTAGCAGGCTGCCTTCGCCCGCGCGGAGGACGCCGCCTCGCGTGTCCATGATGCGTCGTGGCCCGCGCGTTGAACCGATCATTGCGGGTCAACCCCGGATTCCGCTTCGAGAGGCTGTGGCTGTATCAGCTTGGCGAGTGCGCGCAGCGTGCGCGCGATCTGACGCAACTCATTGCGATCCGGTCCGGGCGCAAGGCGTCGTGCCAATCGCAGCGCCTCTGCGGCGCGCAGAACAAGGCCTTGATTGGGGTTGTCAGACATGCCGTCCACGCCGTTTCTCCTGTTGAGGGAGAACGGCCGTAACGGATGAAGCTTTCCGCACTCATTGGCGGCATGCGGCGGGAACCGCCACACAATTGCCGCCTTCTGAGCCCGGCCGGCTGTCATCAGGAGCCGATAACGGAGGAACCTTCAGCCGCGGCGCACGTTGTCTGGCCCGAACCTGGCAATGAGGTCGACATGGACACTGTGATCGAGCGGACAATCGGCATTTTCGGCATGATGCGGA
>Ga0081455_10001863_pt1 | contig 25386 bp, 19 predicted proteins | sample TabmetS3T2R1_FD_70207 | JGI IMG/M metagenome (GOLD analysis project Ga0081455, IMG submission 70207) | Tabebuia heterophylla rhizosphere microbial communities from the University of Puerto Rico - S3T2R1 | ecosystem: Host-associated > Plants > Roots > Rhizosphere ...
GGCGTTGGTGGATGTTGTTGGTCGGCATGAGTCGTTACGGACGGTGTTCCCCGCCGAGAACGGTGAACCGTTCCAGGTGGTGCTTCCGGTGGCGGCGGTGGATGTCGACCGGCTGTGGACCGTCGCCGATGTCACCGAGTCGGATGTGCAGTCGGCGGTGGACGCGGCCGCACGGTACGGCTTTGAACTGGGGGCGGAGATACCGGTCCGGGCCTGGTTGTTCCGGGTGGCCGCCGAAGACCACGTCCTGCTGGTGTTGATCCACCATATCGCCGGTGACGGCTGGTCGCTGGGGCCGTTCCACCGCGATCTGGATATCGCCTACCGCGCCCGGTCCGCCGGTAAGGCGCCGGAGTGGGAGCCGTTGCCGGTCCAGTACGCCGACTACAGTCTGTGGGAAGCGGAAGTTCTCGCCGACGAGGACGACCCGGACAGTATCGCGGGAGTCCAGGCCCGGTACTGGCGAGAAGCCCTGGAATCGCTGCCAGTCGAACTACCACTACCGGTCGACCGGCCACGCGGCGCAACCGTCACCGGCGCCGGCGACGGGGTCGCGGTCGACATCGACGCCGAACTGCACGAAGCGATGCGCGATCTCGCCGTGCACAGCCAGGCCAGTCTGTGGATGGTGATGCAGGCCGGCGTCGCCACCTGGCTGTCCAAACTCGGCTGCGGCACCGACATCCCCCTCGGCGGAATGGTCGCCGGACGATCAGACGAAGCCCTCACCGACCTGATCGGCTTCTTCGTCAACACCCAGGTACTCCGCTACAACCTGACCGGCAATCCCACCTTCAACGACATCATCACCCGCGTCCGCCAAACCAACCTCGGCGCCTACCAACACCAAGACCTCCCCTTCGACCGCGTCGTCGACATCGTCTCCCCACCACGAGCCCTCAACCGCCACCCACTATTCCAAACAGCCACCACATACCAAATCAGCACAGACAACGAACTCACCCTCGGCCACCTCGAAACCGAACCACTACTCGCACACACCGCAGCAGCCAAATTCGACCTGACCTTCGGGTTCGACGAGCGGATCGCCGCCGACGGTCGCGCGCTCGGCGTACAGGGGATCCTCCAGTACGACACCGGCCTGTTCGACCGCTCCACCGCCGAACGCATCGCCCGCGGCCTGACCGGATTCCTGCGCGCCCTCACGCAGGACGCGGACACACCGGTCGAACAGATCGACGCGATCGACGCGGCCGACGTACGGCTCCTGCAGCGATGGAACGACACCGCGGTCGATGTCGCACCCGCGACCTTGCCCGAGTTGATCGAGCGGCAGGTGGCGCGGACACCGGATGCCGTGGCCGTCGTGTTCGACGGCGAGCAGCTCTCGTACGCCGATCTTGACGCGCGGGCCAACCGTCTCGCGACACTGCTGCTCGAACACGGGGCGGGTCCGGAGCGGTTCGTCGGAGTCACCCTGCCGCGGTCGGCCGAGCTGGTGGTGGCGTTGGTGGCGGTGCTCAAGTCCGGCGCGGCCTACCTCCCGATCGACGCCGACCAGCCGGCTGACCGGATCGCACTGCTGCTCGAGGAGTCCGCCCCGGTCGTCGTGCTCGCCGCGCGGGACACCCGGGGCAGCCTGCCCGCCAGTGTGGCCTGCCTGGAGCTTGACGACGACCGGGTCGTGGCTGACCTGGCCGGGTCCGGGGCGGGTCCGCGGCGGGTCGCGCCGCGGCCGGAACACCCGGCCTACCTGATCTACACCTCCGGCTCGACCGGGCGCCCCAAGGGCGTGGTCGTGACGCACGACGCGATCGTCAACCGGCTCGCGTGGATGCAGGCGAAGTTCGATCTGAGCGCCGAGGACCGGGTCCTGCAGAAGACACCGTTCGGGTTCGACGTGTCGGTGTGGGAATTCTTCTGGCCGCTGCTGCACGGCGCCACCCTCGTGGTCGCCCGGCCAGGTGGGCACCGCGATCCGGACTACCTGGCCGAACTGATCCGCCGGGAGGCCGTGACCACGGTCCATTTCGTACCGTCGATGCTGCACGTGTTCCTGTCCAGCCCGCGGGCCCGGACCTGCACCACGTTGCGGCGGGTCATCTGCAGCGGTGAGGCGTTGTCCGCATCGCTGACCCAGCGATTCTCCGAGACGCTGCCGGCGGCCCTGCACAACCTGTACGGACCGACCGAGGCCGCGGTCGACGTGACCTGCTGGGACTGCGATCCGGGTACGCCGGCCACGTCGATCCCGATCGGTTCACCGGTCTGGAACACCCGCATCCACGTGCTGGACGCGGCACTGCGACCGGTCCCCATCGGTGTGCGCGGCGAGCTGTACATCGCGGGCGTGCAGGTGGCCCGCGGGTACGTCGGCCGGCCGGACCTCACCGCGGAACGGTTCATCGCCGACCCGTACGGACCCGCCGGTTCCCGCATGTACCGCACCGGCGACATCGCAAGGTGGACCTCCGGCGGCGCCCTCGAGTACCTGGGCCGCGCCGATGACCAGGTCAAGATCCGCGGCATCCGGATCGAGCCCGACGAGATCGCCACCCTGCTGGCCGAACACGAGACGGTCGAACAGACCCTGGTCGTGGCCCAGGACGAACGCCTCGTCGCCTACGTCGTACCCGACGCCGACAAGGCCGCCGCCACCCGCGAGTTGGTGACGCGTTCCCGGCGGGGCGAGCTGGACGGCCTGCCGAGGCACGAACTGCCGGACGGGATGATCGTGCTGGGCCGAAACGATGCGGAGATCGACTTCCTCTACCAGGAGATCTTCGAACGGCGCGAGTACCTGCGGCACGGGGTGACCCTTCCCGCGGACGCCGTCGTGTTCGACATCGGGGCACACGTCGGCCTCTTCTCGATCTTCGTCGCGCACAACGCACCGGACGCGACGATCTACGCGTTCGAACCGATCCCCGAGCTGAGCCGCGAACTGGCGATCAACACCGCCGTGAACGGCGTGCGGGTCCAGCTGTTCGAGTGCGGTGTCGGTGAGGCGGCCGGCGAGGCGAGGTTCACCTTCTACCCGCAGTTGTCGATGCTGTCCGGCCGGTACGTCGAGGAGTCCGAGGATCGCGCCGTGGTCGACGCCTATGCGCTGCGGGACGCGGGCGAGGATGTCGCCTCGCTGCTCGGGGACCTGGTGACCGAGCGGCTACGCGACCGGCATGAGGTCGTACGCCCGCTGCGCACCGTGTCCGACGTCATCGACGAGCGCGGCGTCGAGCAGATCGATCTGCTGAAAGTGGATGTGGAGAAGAGCGAACTCGCGGTGCTGCGCGGCATCCGGCCGGATCACTGGGACCGGATCCGGCAGGTGGTCGCGGAGGTGCACGACCAGCGAGACCGGTTGGGCCAGATCACCGGACTGCTGCGCGACAACGGCTTCACCGTGCACGTCGAGGTGGCTGACCCGCTCGTACACAGCGGGCTCGTCAACGTGTTCGCCACTCACGACCCGCGTCCGGCCGCGGCCGCTGCGGCGCCGCGCAGGCGGGGGCCCAGCACCAGGGCGCTCACCGCCGAGCTGCAGCTGGCGCTACGCGCCCGGCTTCCGGAGTACATGGTGCCGTCGGCGTTCGTCTTCCTGGACGCACTGCCGGTCACGGCCAACGGGAAGATCGATCGTGCTGCCCTTCCGCCGCCGGACTCTGCTTCGTCGCCGTCCGGTCGCGGGCCGACCGGCCCGGTGGAAGAGGTCCTCTGCGGCCTGTTCGCGGAGGTGCTTGGACTCGACCGGGTCGGCGTGGACGACAACTTCTTCGAGTTGGGCGGGCACTCGTTGCTTGCCGCCCGCCTGGTCGGCACGATCACGTCGCTGCTCGGCGTCGAGCTGTCGATCGACCGCCTCTTCCAGGCGCCTACCGTCGCCCGGCTCGGTGAGCTGATCGACGTCACCGACCGCCCGAGCGTGCCGGACGTGCTGCTGCCGATCCGGGCGAGCGGTGACGAGCCACCTGTCTTCTTCATCCATCCCGGGATCGGACTGAGCTGGTGCTACGCGGGGTTCGCCGGCCACCTGCGCGGCTACCCGATCTACGGCCTGCAGGCGAGGGCGATATCGGATCTCGACCTGCTCGCACCGACCCTGCCGGACATGGCGCTGGACTACCTCGAGCAGATCCGCGCACTGCGCCCCGACGGTCCGTACCGGCTTGCCGGGTGGTCCTTCGGGGGGAACGTGGCCCACACGATCGCGGCCATGCTGCGCGAGGCCGGCGAGGAGGTCGACCTGGTCGCGCTCATCGACTGCTACCCGTACGCCGGCATCCGCCCTGGCTCGAACGAGGTGGACGAACCGCTGGACGTCGGGCTGGTACGCCGCCTGCACATCGACGGCACCGCACTGTCCGATGTGGACGATGAGCGCGCCGCCGAGCTGGCCACCATCCTGGCGTACAACACCCGGCTCGCCGCGAAGCACAAGCCTCCGCTGTTCGACGGGGATGTGCTGTTCTTCGGTGCGACCGGTCACCCCGACACCGCCGAACTGAAACCCGCCGCCTGGCAGCCGTTCGTCACGGGGGCGGTGCGGACGTTCCCGGTGGCCGCGGGGCATCACGAGATGTTGCGGCCCGCGCCGCTGGCGCAGATAGCCGGCGTGCTGGCCGCGGAGCTGGGAAATGCCTGATCCGATGACGTCGCCGACGCGCTTCCGGGCCCGTGGTCCCAAGGACATCGACCAGATCACCGCCCGCTACGGGCTCTCGCGCGAGGTGCGCGAGACGGTACGGCTGCTGTCGAGGGTGCTTCCCTTCCGGGTCAACGACTACGTGCTCGCCAACCTGGTCGACTGGCACCGGGTGCCGGACGACCCGATGTTCCAGCTGTTCTTCCCCCAACCCGGCATGCTCGCCGACGCCGATGAGAAGCTGCTCCGGTCGGTCTACCACGAGGGCGCTTCGCAGGCTGAGATCAAGGCGGCCGTCGCGGACATCCACGCCCGCCTGAACCCGCACCCGTCCGGGCAGCTGCAGCTCAACGTACCCAGCCAGGACGGCGAGAGTCTGCCTGGAATGCAGCACAAGTACCGCGAGACGGTGTTGTACTTCCCCGGCAGCGGCCAGACCTGCCACGCCTACTGCACCTATTGCTTCCGTTGGGCCCAGTTCGTCGGTGACGCCGACCTACGCTTCGCCGCACCGGGACCGGAGCGGCTGACCGCCTACCTGGCGCAGCACCGCGAGGTCTCCGACGTCCTGGTGACCGGAGGGGATCCGATGATCATGTCGACCGAGCGGATGCGCTCGCACCTGGAGCCGATCCTGGCCGTCGACTCGGTCCGCACCATCCGCCTCGGCACCAAGTCCGTCGCGTACTGGCCGCAGCGGTTCGTCACCGACCACGACGCCGACGACCTGCTGCGGCTGATGGAGCAGATCGTCGCCGGTGGCCGGACGGTGGCGGTCATGGCGCACTACAGCCACCCGGTCGAACTCTCGACGGAGATCGCGCAGCGCGCGCTGTCGCGCATCCGCGGCACCGGCGCGGTGGTGTACTGCCAGGCTCCGCTCGTCGCCCACGTCAACGACGACGCCCGGGTGTGGGCGGAGCTGTGGCGCGCGGAACTGGCCGCGGGTGCGGTGCCGTACTACCTGTTCGTCGCGCGCGACACCGGACCGCACGAGTACTTCAAGGTGCCGCTGGCCCGCGTGGCGGAGATCTTCCGCGCCGGCCACCGCACGCTGCCCGGCCTGGCCCGCACCGTGCGCGGTCCGGTCATGTCCGCCGCGCCGGGCAAGGTCGTCGTGGACGGCGTCGAGGAGGCCCCGCAGGGCCGGTTCTTCCAGCTCCGCTTCCTCCAGGCGCGCGACCCCGCGCTCGTGGGCCGGCCGTTCCGCGCCCGCTACAGCGCCGGCGCCGCCTGGCTGACCGAGCTGGAACTCGATCCCAGCACGCCCGCGGACATCGCGGCGGCGGTACGGGGGACGGCGCGATGACGTGGTCGGTCTCGCCCAACCTGGCGCTCGACGAACTCGTCGCGCAGCGCACGGCCGCAGGAGAGTCGATCGTCCACCTCGGTTTCGGCGAATCGCGGCTCCCGGTGTTCCCCGGCCTGGTCGAACGGCTCCTGGCCGGCGCGGACCGCAACGCCTACGGTCCCGTGGCCGGTGACGCCGCGGTCCGGGCAGCGGTCGCCGGCTACTTCACCCGGCGTAACCTGCGGACCGATGCCGAGCACGTCGTGGTCGCCCCCGGTAGCAAGTCGTTGCTGCTCGCGTTGCAGACCGTCATCCCCGGCGACATGCTGGTTCCGCAGCCGTGCTGGGTCACCTACGCGCCGCAGGCCCGGCTGGCCGGAAAGCGGGTGTTCGGGGTGCCGATCCCCGCCGAATGCGGCGGCGTGCCCGACCCGGACCAGTTGCGCGAGGCGGTACGCACGGCCCGTACGCAGGGGTACGACCCCAGCCTGGTCGTGCTGACCTCACCCGACAATCCCACGGGTACGCACGCCCCGCCGGACGTGGTGAAAAGGCTGGCGACAATCGCACACGAGGAGGACCTGACCCTGCTCTCCGACGAGATCTACCGCGACCTGGTGCACGACCCGGACGCGACCCCCATGCTGAGCCCGGCCGAACTCGCCGAATCCCGAACCATCGTGATCACGGGTCTGAGTAAGAGCCTGGCGCTTGGTGGCTGGCGCATCGGCGCGGCACGGTTCCCGGACACCGCGTGGGGCGCTCAACTCCGCGCGGACGTCATCGGTTACGCCAGCGAATCGTGGTCCACGCTGGCGGGCCCCATGCAGGAGGTCGCCACCTACGCGTTCGCCGAGCCCCCGGAGCTGCTCGAGCGGCTGGCGCTGGACCGCGGGCTGCACCGGGCGGTGGCCCGGGCGGTGTACGACATCGTGGTCCGCAGCGGCGCCGAGTGCCGGCCGCCCACCGGTGGCTTCTACGTCTATCCCGACTTCGAGCCGCTGCGCGAGACGCTGGCCGGCAAATCCGCTGTCGACGGGGCGTCGCTGCAGCGGCACCTGCTGGAGAATTGCGGGATCGCCGTACTGGCCGGCGTCCATTTCGGCGACACCGCGCAGGCGCTGCGGTTCCGCGCGGCGACCAGCATGCTCTACGGCGCGACCCGGGCGGAGCAGCAGGCGACTTTGGAGGCCCCGGACCCGCTGGCTGTCTCGCACGTACGCGCCGCACTCGACGCCGTCGAGGCCGGATTCGCGGAACTCGTGGGGTTGTAGAGGATGGAACGCACCATGGACGTATCCGCGCGCCGAACGCTCGCATCAATCTGTATCCTGAGCTTCCTGATCTCGCTCGATGTCACCATCGTCAACGTCGCGCTGCCGACGATAAAGAACGCATTGGCCGTACCGACCGGGTCGCTCGGCTGGATCGTCGTCGCGTATTCGTTGACCTTCGCGACACTGATGTTGTCCGGCGGTGCCCTGTCGGACAGATTCGGCCATACCCGGGTGTTCGCGTACGGCATTCTCATCTTCGGGGTCGGCTCGTTGGTCGACGCGGTCGCGCCGAACTTCCTGTTCCTGGTCCTGGGCCGCGCGGTCCAGGGTGTGGGAGCCGCGATCTGCTCGCCGGCGGGTCTGGCGGTGTTGCGGGCCAGCGTTCCGCCGCAGCAACTGGGCCGGGCCATCGCACTGTGGACGTTCTCCGGATCGGTGGCCGTCTCCGCGGGGCCGATTATGACCGGCGCACTCGTTCAGTTCCTGAGCTGGCGCAGCGTATTCGTGGTCAACGTCGCGATCGTCGCGCTGAGCATGTGGTTGATACTGCCGAAGATCCAGCACCGAGTGTACGAAGCGCCCGGCACGCACCGCAGATGGGACGCGTCCGGGCAGGCACTCTACGCGGTGTCATCGGGCCTGTTCGTCGGCACCCTGATATTCCTGCGGCACCCGGCCGGGACCTTCGAATGGTCCCTGCTGGCCGTTCTCCTGGCGATATCCGGAGGTGGCCTCGTCGCGTTCTTCCGGCACGAACGGCGGTTCGTACACCCCGTGCTGCCGGCCACCCTGATGAAGAACAAGGAATTCCAGGCGGCCGTGATCATCGGCGGGTTCATCGTGTTCGTCAACTTCGGCCTGGTGTACTGCCTCGGCCTCTACTATGGGGCCGATCATGGATTCACGCCGCTCCAAGCTGGCCTGCTGTTCCTGCCGATGATGCTCGCCTGCGCCGTCTCGACCACCCTGGTGGAGCGGATCCGGCGGGCCATGGGCACCCGCCTGACCATCGCTGCCGGCGTCGCGTCGCAACTTGCCGGCTCGATCTTCATCTTCCTCCAACCCGACAATGTCGGTTGGGTCGCCGGGAACGCCGCGTTCTTCGGTTTCGGCGTCGGTCTCGCGATCCCTCCGCTGGGTGCCCGCCTACTCGGGTCGGTGGACGTGAAGATATCCGGGGTCGCCGGCGGAATGCTCAACTCGACCCGCAATTTCTCCATTGCCCTCGGGGTTGCCGTCCTGGGACTCATGGTGCAGGGGTCCACTGGGTCGGTCCACGTGCAGCTCCGCTCGATCAGCGCCGTATGTGGCTTGATAATGTTCGCCGCGCTCGTCACGTACCTGGCCACCACCAGGGTGGAAAGTGAGACCGGGAACCTGCCGAGCGGCGCCGCCAACAAAATGGTCGCAATCGGTGGCGGCGAGGGAGAGTAGGTCGCGTGGAAAAGGTACTTGATCGTATCGAGCGCTTGGCCGGCGAATTTCCGGACCATACGGCGGTCCGCGGCCGGCACACCTGGACCTACGCCGCCCTGATGGCACGGGTCGAGCAGGTGTCCGAGCTGTTGCGGCCCGCCGCCGGCCGCGGTCCGATCGTCGCTGTCGAGGTCACGCACGCGGAGCAGGCGATCGTCGCGACGCTGGCCTGCTTCAGGACGGACACGGTCGTCATGCCCCTCGACCCGCGTATGCCGCAGGCCCGCAGGTCGCTCATGACCGAGGACGCCCGCCCGGCAGCCCGCCTGGTCGAAGATGCCGCCAGCGGGGAGCTGGCCGTCCATTCCCAGTACGAGCGCGTGGGTACGGCCCCGGCAGACTCGGCCTACCTGATGTACACCTCGGGCTCGACCGGCGTACCGAAGGGTGTCATCGTCTCCCACCGTGCGTTGATCGAGCGGCTCGATGGCCTGGCTTCGACGCCGGGGCTGAGCGCGGGCGAGACGATGCTCGCGCTCACCGCGTTCACCTTCGACATCGCCATGGCCGAGCTGCTCCTGCCGCTGACGGTAGGGGGCACCGTGGCCTGCGCCGACCCGGCGGCCAGATCCGACACCTCCCAGCTCGATTCGGTCGGTGCGGGCGTCGACGTCATCCAGGCCACCCCGAGCTATTGGCGGTTGTGCCTCTCCGAGGGCTGGCGCGGCGCGCCGAGGGCCCGGCTGTGGTGCGGCGGCGAAACCATGACACCGGCGCTCGCCGAGGCCCTGCTGCCCCGGTGCACCCAACTGTGGAATGTCTACGGGCCGACCGAGGCGACCATCTGGGCCACGGCGGCCCACGTGCGGCAACCCGCGCCGATCGATCTCGGCAGGCCACTGCCCGGCTCGGCCGTACACCTGGTCGGCCCCGACGGGAGCGTGCTCAGCGAACCGGGGCAGGTCGGGGAGCTGGTCATCAGCGGGGCCGGCATCGCCACCGGCTACCTCGGACGGGAAGACTTGACGGCGGCCAGATTCGGACCCGTCGAGGGCGTGCCCAGCCCCTCCTACCGGACCGGTGATCTGGCCTGCTACCGCGATGACGGCTCCCTCGAGTTTCGCGGTCGGGTCGACGGCCAGGTCAAGCTCAGGGGACATCGAATCGAGATGGGTGAGATCGAGGCCCTGCTCGAACAACACCCTGCCGTCACCGAGGCGGCCGTGGTGCTGAGAAACCCGGGCGATCCGATCAAGTGCCACCTGAAGGCGTACGTGGCGGGCCGGGCCACCGATCGTGAGTTGCGTCGATGGCTGGCCGAACGACTACCGGAGGTCATGGTGCCGCAGAAGGTCGAGGTCACCCCGGCACTACCGCGGACCACCGCGGGGAAGGTCGACCGGGTCGCCCTCGCGGACCGCTGAGCCGACATCGCCGACCCTGTCGCGGCACGCGACCACCCGCACCAGGCGGGGGGTGGTCGCCACCGCGGCAACGTGGCCGCCCGGGGCCTCGATCTCGCGCAGGTGGATATCGCTGTCCATCGGCAGCCGGAGTCCGGGTCCAACGGCGACGATCGGACCGGAGACGTCCAGCTTGGTGAACGCGGCGAGCCCGTGCCCGGTGACCTTGGAGGCCGCCTCCTTCCGCGTCCAGGCGCGAATCATGAGGTCCGGTCGGCGCTCGGTCGGCGCTGTGTCGAATCGGGCCCGCTCGGCCGGGGTGAGCAGGTGCGGGGCGAGACTCTGCAGAGCCCGCCGCGGCGACTCGACATCGACACCGACCAGGCCCTCGCCGACGACCGCGAGCACGACCCAGTCCGGTGTGTGTGAGACCGAATAGTCGAAGCCGGCACCGGCGATCCGGGGACGGCCGTGGTCGCCGCCGCACATCTGGCAGGTCCGGACGATCTGGACCGCGCTCGGGGCGATGCCCAGATAGCCGGCCAGAATCCGGCGTTGCGCCGATCGCGAGGCGGGGAATGTCCGGTGGGCGTGTTCGACGCGCATCCGCCCGAGTTGCTCGTGCTCACCGGCGTCGAGGAGAGCGAGATCTGCGCACCGCCCATTGACCGGCACCCACCAGACATGACAATCGCCTGCTGCCGGCGGGACGACGCGCATGGCACTCACGGTACGGGGGAACTGAGGGTGGGCGCGGCTGGGTTCGAACCAGCGACCCCCTGCTTGTAAGGCAGGTGCTCTTCCGCTGAGCTACGCGCCCGGGTGACCTGGGCATCGTAGTGGGCCGGCAGGGGCGGGCGCGAACCGTGTTCGGTCAGCGGCGGATGGTGCGGTCCACGACGGTGTCCTTCTCGGCGAGGGCGGCCAGGAGGTCGTCCAGGAGGCTCGGGGCGGGGTGCTCGGGGGCGGTGGGGGGTGGCGAGGTGGTGGTGTCGATCGCGGCGCCGGGTGGCGTGTAGAGGCTGTGCGGGAGGGCCGGGTCGGTGGTGTGGGTGGCGCCCTCGCGCAGCGCCCGCCAGTGCAGGTCGCCCTCGACGAGCTCGGCGAGGATGGCCCAGCCGGAGCGGACGGTGTAGGTGGTTCGGGAGGCCGTGGCCGGCGGCCAGGGGCGGGTCGGGACCGGCGGGGGCTTGGGGTCGCGGCGGCGGCGGAAGAGGGGCATCTAGCGGCGCCGCCCGCTGAGCAGGAAGACCGGGTTCTGGGCGGCCAGGCCGACCGAGCCGCCGGGCAGTTCGGCCAGCCGCGAGGCGGCCAGTTGTACGCCGTCCACCTCGTACCCGGCGCTGCTGAGCATCCACCGGGCGCTGCCGATGCGGTCCAGCGCGGTGAAGGTGGCGACGATGGTGGCCGGCTTGCGCGCCGCCGCGGCCTCCAGCGCGGGCAGGCCGCCGCCGCCGAGGAAGACCGCGTCCGGGTCGGGCAGCGCGGCGTACACCTCGGGTGCCCGGCCCTCCACGACCCGTACGTCGGCCCGGAACGCCGCGGCGTTGCGGCGGATCAGCGAGCACGCCTCCGGATCCGGCTCGACCGCGATCACCGCGGCGTGGTGGCTGGCGCACTCCACCGCCACCGACCCGCTGCCGGCGCCGACGTCCCACACCAGGGTGCCCAGGGTCGGCCGCAGCAGCGCGATGGCCAGCGCCCGCACCTCGCGCCGGGTGGCCGAGCGGTCGCCGCGGACGTACCGGTCGTCGGGCCAGGCCCAGCCGGGCGCGGTGGTGGCGACCTGGTTGGTCCACAGCGGCGGGCCGGCCTGGCTGCTCGCGCGCGTCGGGTCGAGGCTGAGCAGGATCGCCGGGTCGCGCCAGGCCCGGCCCATCGCGTCCGCGGGCTGCTCGCAGCGGTAGATCGCCTCGTCCCGCTCGCCGATGCGCTCGGCCACGATCAGGGTGCGCTCCCAGCCGTCCAGCCCGGCCGCGACGTGCGCCGGCCCGGCCGCGGGGCCGGTCAGGACGGCCACCTTGGGCAGCGCGCGGCAGGCGTTCACGGCCAGCCGCAGGTCCCGGCCGTGCGTACTGACCACGGCCACGTCGTCCCACGGCAGGCCGGTACGCGCGCACAGCAGCGCCACGGCCGAGCGGGCCGGCCACACCTCCGGCCGGATGCCGCGCGAGCGCAGCGCCCGCAGCGTGCCGAAGAACCCGGGGTCGCCGTCGGCCAGCACGACCGCGTCGCCGTGCAGGTCGGCCAGCTTGTCCATGGTGGGCGAGACCTCGCCGATGAGCGCGGTCTCCACCCCGGGCGGGATGTCGGGGTGCGCCAGGTGCCGCACCCCGCCGGCCACCAGCGCCGCCTGTTTCATCCTCTCCACCGCGCCGTCCGGTAGCGGCCCACCGTCGTACCCGATCACAGTCACGGCCATCGAGAACCTCTCCCCACGTCCTCGGCAGCGGCGCGCCGGCCTGGATTCCAGCACACGACCGCCCGCGGCATCGTGACAGAACCCCCACAGGCCGTCACCCCCGACCCCCGGCGGCCCACCCCGGCCGGCGTAGGGTTGCCGGCGTGGTCGAGCAGGGGTCGCTGGTACGGACGCTGATGTCGGCGCGGTACCTGCGGCTGGCGGCGTTGTGCCTGCTCGGGGCGCTGCTGTGCGGGCTGGCCGGGCGCTGGCAGTACCATCGCTGGCTGGACAAGCGGGCCGCCAACGGCGAGCTGCGTTCCTCCGCGAGCGCCGGCACCGTGCCGGTGGGCGACCTGCTGAGCGCCGACCGTGACCTGCCGGCCAGCGAGCGGTACCGGCAGGTGACCGCCACCGGCACCTGGGACCGTGGCGGCGAGCTGTACGTACGCTCGCGGCAGGTGAACGACCAGCTCGCGTTCCTGGTGCTGACCCCGCTGCGTACCGGCGACGGCCGCACCCTGCTGGTCGTCCGCGGCTGGCAGCCGGCCACCGGCAGCGCGACCACCCGGCCGGTCACGCCCGCGGCGCCGGCCGGGCAGGTCACGATCACCGGGCGGGCGTACCCGAGCGAGCCGGGCGCGCTGGGCACCGGCCTGCCGGACCGGCAGATCCAGCGCATCAACACCGCCGAGGTCGGCGCCCGGATCGGCGCCGGCGTGTACGACGGGTACGTCGAGCTCATCTCCCAGACCCCGCCGGACACCGCCCTGCCGGTGCTGCCCCCGCCCGACCTCAGCAACCCCGCGGGCGGCGCGGACCAGTGGCAGCACCTGGCGTACGTCGTGCAGTGGTTCGCCTTCGGCATCCTCGCCCTCGGCGCCCCGGTCCTGCTGGCCGTCCTCGAACGCCGCGACCGCCAACCCCACGACCGCGACCTCCACGACGACCTGGAATCGGTCGGCTAGTTTCGCTCGCCACTCAGTATTTGTGTCGGTCTCTGTCACACCCGTGACAGTCGCGAACACAACGCGGCGAGAGCATTCGCGTCGCAACGGAAAGTAACAACGGAGCGTTCGGGACCTGTGCATGAAGCTGTGGACAGCTGGCGCAGCGGAGTCCGGTTCAAGATCACTAACCTTCACCCGTTTGGGTGATCTGTGTCATGGAGGTCGCGGGAGTGCTCCCCTGCTCTACCTGCGCTCTGTCCTGCATGTTTGCCGTTGAACCTGCGAGTACGCGTTGGCACGAGCCGGCACGAGCTGTAGCCCTGTTGACGGTGTCAACGGTCGTACAGCGGTAGCACAGCGCAGCCCAGCCGGGTCGCTAGACGTTATGAAGCGCGGGCGTCTATGGTCCGACCCGACCACGACGTTTTGAGTGCAAGCGCTCTATCGAAGAGTCGTGGTAAGACTTGCCGAGCACCCGAACCGCGGGCGCCCGTAGACACACATGAACCGGCCGGCACCCCGTCATCTTTGGCGAGAAGGGGGTGCCGACCGGTCAGCAACGGCCACAGGAGGACCGTCGTGCGCGACAGTACTACGCACGCAGTACGCAACACGAGCGGACAAGATCGGACGAGGGCTGTCAGGGAGCGGATGCTTGACCTCACTGAGGTCGCCGATCTATGCGGTGTCCATCCGAGGACTGTCCGCCGAATGATCGCCCGTGGCGAGCTGGCCGCCATCCGCGTAGGTCCGCGACTGATCCGCGTGCGCGCCGCAGAGGTGGAAGCTCTTGGCACGCCGCTGCCGACCATCCGAGCAAGGGCGTAAGACCGATGGCGCCCGCTCGCGTCCTGCCCCTTGTTCACCGGCGCGACATCGCCGAATTACTCGACCGCGCCCGTAGCCACCGCACCGCGGCCACTGAATCCGCCGACCCTGCCGAGCGGTGGCGGCACCTCGCACTAGCGGAGGCCGCCCGCGCTCTCGCTCTGGTGTCGTACCTCACCTCACCAGGCGCCACCGTCGACGGTGCTCGCAACATCCTGGTTGGTCGGGGCTCTGGTCCGGCGGCCACCTGACCGCGCAGCAGTTCCCACGTACGCCCGCACCCGACTGTCTCTGCCCGCAATCCAGAGTGGTCGACCTCCCTTCTCGGCTTCGCCGCCAGCGGGAGGTCAGGTACCCGGTCCCTCGCGAGGCAAGGAGGTGTAGCTGACCGGCGCGAAGTTCGAAGGTCAGGCCTTCACGTCCCGACCCGAGCACCAGAGGCTTGACCAACCAGCCATGACCCTTAGGCCTGATCGCGTTGCACACACGTATCGCGCGGTACGCCGGAACTTGCCGAATTGCAGGACGGAGATGCCAGTAGGCGGGCCGATCAGCTGGCGGTGCGTTGGACTACGGTGATCTTGCAAGTGGCCAGCTTTCCGCTGAGGGTGCCTACGAGGTCTGTTACGGCGCGCTGGTTGCCATCGATCGCGAGGGCAGTGGCGACGCCATCTCCGATGTTGGTTCCGGCTTTGTCCAGGAAGACGACCTGGATGTAGTAATCGCTGCGGCCGGGGCTGTGATTGGTGATGGAGACCTTTCCCTGCACGAAGCCGTACCCGCCGTCTTGGCATGAGGTGATCTTGGCGTCGGCGCTGGCGTCATGGGCGGCGTAGCCTCGGCCGACCGTCGAGGGTGGCACTGTAGCCGGCTCGTTCCCGCCGGCTTGGGAGGGCCGCTGGTCGTCAGTGTTGCCACCGCCCAGCGCGGCGCCGATTGCGACGAGTACGACGAATACACCGAGCAGGGACAGCAATACATTTCGCAGCGCATGCCGTCTCTTCGGCTGTGGCGGCGGCCAACTGGGCACGTGCTGGGGTGATGGCATGGTCATAACGTGGGCTCCCCCTCGGTCTTTTCGTCCAACCCGGAGAGCAGTTTGGGGGAATGAGTTCGGCTGGCGCGGCACTATTACGTCCCGGCGCTCGATCGTGTGATTGCGGGGGAATTGTGCCCGGGCCTCGACCGTACCGGCTATGTACCGGACAGGGCGGAGAGAGCGAGTACGCCGGACAGGTGGGCGGACAGGTCCACCGGGCCGGCCGGCGGCGATGCCCAGGAGGGGCCGAACAGGCCGGCCGGGGAGCGGGACGCCCAGGCGGCCGACGCGGCGGACTCCAGTTCGGAGCGCAGCCGCGCCGAGCCGGCCAGGCCGGCCACCTCGGCGGCGTACCGGGCCCAGATGCCCTTGAACAGGGCCCGGTCGCCGTTGCCCTCGTCGCCCAGCGGGAGGGCGGCCAGCGCGATGGCCTCGGCCCGGGCCGGGTCGCCCAGCAGGGCGTGGGCGGCGGCCGCGGTGCCCTGGTTGTAGGAGTACCACTCGCGGTGCGGTACGGCGCCGGGGCGGGCGTGTACGCCGTCCAGGACGCGGTGCTCGGCGGTGATGAGCGTCGCGTCGAGCCAGTCCACGATCCGGCGCGCGTACGGCAGGTCGCCGCGCCGGATCGCCAGCAGCGCGGTGGGCGCGCTGGCGGGGGCGTTGCGGTAGCTGTCGTCGCGGCGCCAGCGGACGCCGCCCTCGGAGTGCCAGCCGGCGCGCAGCTCGGTGTAGAGCCGGTCGACCAGCGGCTCGACGGGCAGGTCGAGGGCGGAGCGGGCGCGGTCCAGCGCCAGCCCGAGCCAGGCCATGTCGTCGTAGTAGTCGTTCTCGACCCGGCCGCCGTTGCGCCGCACGATCCCGGCGACCAGTTGCTCGGCCAGCGGCCGGTCCGCGGCCGCGACCGCGCAGTCCAGGGCGTGCGCCTGCCACCAGTAGTGCCACGGGTCGGGCAGCCGGCCCCGCCAGCCGGTGCTCACCCGGAACAGCCCGCGGCGCCGGTCCCAGAACCGCTCGACCAGCGCCGCGTACGCCGCCGCGGATCGCGAAGACCAGACCTCAGCCGGCAAGCGCGGCGATCGCCTTCTGCCACCCGCCCTGGTCGCGCGCCTCGCCCGGCCCGTTCACCTCGGTGAAGCGCACCACGCCGTCGCGGTCGATCAGGAACGTGCCGCGCACGGCGAAGCCGAGCTTGTCGTTGAACACGCCGTAGGTCTGCGCGATGGCCCCGTGCGGCCAGAAGTCGCTCAGCAGCGGGAACTCGTACTCCTCCGCCTTGGCCCAGGCCTTCAGCGTGTAGATCGGGTCGGTGCTGACCGCGAGGATCTGCACCTCGTCGTTCTGGTAGCGCGGCAGCTCGTCCCGGACCTGGCACAGCTCACCGGTGCAGATGCCGCTGAACGCGAACGGGTAGAACACCAGCAGTACGGCCTTCTCGCCGCGGAACGAGGACAGCGTGACCTCCTCGCCGTACGCGTTCCGGGTGGTGAAGTCCGGCGCCTGCGAACCAACCTCTACGGCCATCGAAACAGCTCCATGTCAACGAGTAACCCGACCACACCGAGCTTGCCAGATGCGCCTGACGGGTTACTTCTTGGAGCGGCTGGCCTTCGGGGCCACCAGGCGGGTGCCGGTCCAGTCCTTGCCCGCCGACAGGGTGCTGGTTTGCGACAGGCCGGCGGTGGGCGCGGCCTCGCTGATCTCGCTCGGCTCGACGTACCCGTCGCGGCCGGTCTTCGGCGTCAGCAGCCACACCACGCCGGACTCGGCCAGCGGGAAGATCGCGTCGACCAGGGCGTCCACCAGATCGCCGTCGTCCTCGCGCCACCACAGCAGCACCACGTCGACGACCTCGTCGGACTCCTCATCCAGCAGCTCGCTGCCGATCCGGTCGACGATGGCCGACCGCAACTCCTCATCGGCGTCCTCGTCGTACCCGAGCTCCTGGACGACCTGCCCGGACTGGATGCCGAGGCGCTCCGCCAGCCCCCGGGCACCTGCCTCGCCCGCCGTCGCGCTCACTGCCGCGTGCCTCCCTTTTCCGCATGCTCGCCCCCGGCTTCCGCCGCGGGCCTACTGGGTGTTGGCGGTAGTCCACACATTCCGACGCCATCGCGCAAGTGCGCTCGCCGGAGATCAACCGCCCAGCCCGGTCCGTACCACCTGTGAGCCCACCCGTACGCCCCGCAACCGGACCAGACGGATGAACCCTACGGAGCGTACGGACCCGGGCACCCTCGCGCGCGGCGCATCGCCGAAAAAGAGCGGGTTCAGGAGGTGCACGCCTGTTGAAACTTGGTCTTGTACGAGTTGAACGCGGTGACCGACGGGGTGCCACCGGAGCGCAGCGTGGCGGCCATCGTCTTCAGCGCCTGCGACACGCGCAGCGCCCAGGCCCGTACCGGGTCGTGGATGCCGACCCGGGAGGTCCGCAGTATCCCGTCGATGGTGGTCGCGCTCGTGGTCAGCTGGGTCGCCACGCTGGTGCGCGTACCGCCCTTCTTGTCCACGTAGTTGTTCCACGTGGTGATCGCGGTGCCGATCGACGGGGTGATGAGCAGGCAGGTGACGCGCCGCTCGATCTTCGGGTCGATCGTGGCCGGCGGGGTCGTGGGCGTCGGCGAGCTGGAGGTCTCGGTCGGCGAGGTCGTCTCGGTCGGCGTCGACTCGGTGCTGATCACCATGTTCGGGTCGGGTGACCCTTGCGCGTGCACCTGCGTGGCGCATCCCGCCCCGAGCCCGACCAGGGCCAGCACGGCCAGTACGGTCCCCGGTACGCGTACCCGCATGTGGTTCCTCCAGCTCATCCGCGACCCTGACGTCGCGGCCCGACCCCAGCAGTCTCTCAGGCCGGCCGGACCACCGCGCGGCCTGGACGGTCAGGTACCGGTCAGAGACCGGTCAGGGCCGATCAGGAACCTCGGACGGTGGGGTCCCCCTGACCGTTCCGTCGCTACCCGGTGGTAGAGATGACGGGAGTACCCCGCAAGTACCACGATGGTGTTGTGTCCGGCAGCGCGCTGCCGGCGGATCAAACCCGAGTACGGCCGAACGAGAGCACTGACGAGGAGATAGCCACGTGGCGCCTGAACGCTTCAGTGTCATCACCGATGGCATCCCGAGCCAGCTGCCGGATGTCGATCAGGACGAGACCCGAGAGTGGCTGGAGTCGCTGGACACGGTGATCAACGTGTCCGGCCGCGGCCGCGCGCGGTACCTGATGCTCAAGCTGCTGGAACGGGCGCGGGAGCGGGCGGTCGGCGTGCCGGGCCTGCGCAGCACCGATTTCATCAACACCATCCCGCCGGAGCGGGAGCCCTGGTTCCCCGGCGATGAGTACGTCGAGCGCCGCATCCGCGCCTACATCCGGTGGAATGCGGCGATCATGGTCTCCCGGGCGAACCGTCCCGGTATGGGCGTCGGCGGGCACATCGCGACGTACGCCAGCGCCGCGAGCCTGTACGAGGTGGGCTTCAACCACTTCTTCCGCGGCAAGGAGCACGGCGAGTCCGGCGACCAGATCTTCTTCCAGGGCCACGCCTCCCCCGGCATCTACGCGCGGGCGTTCCTGGAGGGCCGGCTGGGCGAGGCCGACCTGGACAGCTTCCGGCAGGAGCTGTCCGGCCCCGGCCGCGGCCTGCCCAGTTACCCGCACCCGCGGCTGCTGCCGGACTTCTGGGAGTACCCGACGGTGTCGATGGGCCTGGGCCCGCTGCACGCGATCTACCAGGCCCGGTTCAACCGGTACCTGCTGAACCGGGAGATCAAGGACACCAGCCGCTCGCGGGTGTGGGCCTTCCTCGGCGACGGCGAGACCGACGAGCCGGAGTCGCTCGGCGCGATCGGCCTGGCCGCCCGCGAGGAGCTGGACAACCTCACCTTCGTGATCAACTGCAACCTGCAGCGGCTGGACGGCCCGGTCCGCGGCAACGGCAAGATCATGCAGGAGCTGGAGTCGTTCTTCCGCGGCGCCGGCTGGAACGTGCTGAAGGTCGTCTGGGGCCGCGACTGGGACCCGCTGCTGGCCAAGGACGTCGACGGCGTACTGGTCAACAAGATGAACACCACGCCGGACGGGCAGTTCCAGACCTACTCCACCGCCGACGGCGCCTTCATCCGGGAGGACTTCTTCGGCGGCGACCCGCGGCTGCGGCGCATCGTCTCCGACCTCACCGACGACGACCTGCGCAAGCTGTCCCGCGGCGGGCACGACTACCACAAGGTGTACGCGGCCTTCAAGAGCGCCGTGGAGCACGTGGGCCAGCCGACGGTGATCCTGGCGCACACGATCAAGGGCTGGACGCTGGGCAAGGACTTCGAGGCCCGCAACGCCACGCACCAGATGAAGAAGCTGACCAAGGCGGAGCTGAAGGAATTCCGGGACCGGCTCTACCTGGACATTCCGGACAGCGCGCTGGAGGCCGACCTCCCGCCGTACTACCACCCCGGGCCGGACTCGGACGAGATCCAGTACATGAAGGAGCGGCGCGGGGCGCTGGGCGGGTCGCTGCCGCGCCGGGTCGTCCGTTCGAAGCCGCTGGCGCTGCCGCCGGAGTCGGCGTACGAGGACATGAAGAAGGGGTCGGGCAAGCAGGCGGTGGCCACCACGATGGCCTTCGTCCGGCTGCTGAAGGACCTGATGAAGGACCGCGAGTTCGGCAAGCGGTTCGTCCCGATCATCCCCGACGAGGCGCGTACGTTCGGGATGGACTCGCTCTTCCCGACCGCCAAGATCTACAACCCGAACGGCCAGAAGTACGACCCGGTGGACCGCGAGCTGCTGCTGTCCTACCGGGAGGCCAAGAACGGGCAGATCCTGCACGAGGGCATCAGCGAATCGGGCGCGATGGGCTCGTTCATCGCCGCCGGCACCTCGTACTCGGCGCACGGCGAGCCGATGATCCCGATCTACATCTTCTACTCGATGTTCGGCTTCCAGCGCACCGGCGACGCGATCTGGGCGGCGGCCGACCAGATGGGCCGCGGGTTCATGCTCGGCGCGACCGCCGGGCGTACCACGCTGGCCGGCGAGGGGTTGCAGCACAACGACGGCCACTCGCTGCTGCTGGCCTCCACCAACCCTGCGGTCCAGGTGTACGACCCCGCCTACGCCTACGAGATCGCGGTGATCGTCGAGGACGGGCTGCGCCGGATGTACGGGTCCTCGGCCGAGCACCCGAACGGCGAGGACGTCTTCTACTACCTGACCGTCTACAACGAGCCGTACCAGCAGCCGGCCATGCCGTCCGGGGTGGACGTGGAGGGCATCCGGCGGGGCATCTACCGGTACGCCGCGGCGCCGGCCGACCCGCACGGGTCCGCCGACCGGCCGCGGGCGCAGATCCTCGCCTCCGGGGTCGGCATGCGCTGGGCGCTGGACGCGCAGGCGCTGCTGGCCGACGACTGGGGAGTGGCCGCCGACGTCTGGTCGGTCACCTCGTGGACCGAGCTGCGCCGGGACGCGGTCGCCTGCACCGAGGCGAGCATGCTGCACCCCGACGCCGAGGCGCGTACGCCGTACGTGACCCGTACGCTGTCCGGTGCCGCCGGGCCGTTCGTGGCGGTCTCGGACTGGATGCGGGCGGTGCCGGACCAGATCGCCCGCTGGATCCCCGGCGACTACACCTCGCTCGGCACCGACGGGTTCGGCCTGTCCGACACCCGTGGTGCCACCCGGCGGTTCTTCCACGTCGACGCCCAGTCGGTCACCGCCGCGGTGCTCACCGAACTGGCCCGCCGCGGTGAGGTCGCCGCCGAGGCGCCGAAGCTCGCCATCGAGAAGTACCAGCTGCTGGACGTACGCGCCGCTGGTGCCGGGCCGACGGGCGGCGAGGCGTAGGGCACCGCTGTTCCGGGCACGTTTTATGGGTGAGCCACGCCGGTCCGTGTTCGGCGTGGCTCACCCTCTATCCGCGGCGGGGGGACCGCGGTCTTCGGGAAAGGTCTGTCAGCAGCGGTCGGAGCCGTGCGGGGCCAGGTGCTTCAGGGCGACCGCGGCGTACGTGCCGATGCCCGTCACCATGGCGTCCTCGTGGAACAGGGCGCGGTTGGAGTGGTTGGGGGCGGCGCGCTGCGGGTCGGTGCCCGGCGGGCAGGCGCCCAGGAACGCCATCGCGCCCGGCACCCGCTCCAGCACGTAGGCGAAGTCCTCGGCGGCCATCAGCGGGTTCGGCATCGCGGCGACGCGGGACTCGCCCAGCAGGCCCGCGGCCACGTCGTGGACGAGCTGCGCGTACGGCCCGTCGTTGACCATCGTCGGGTAGCCGATCTCGATGTCCACCTCGGCCGACATCTCGTGCGCCCGGGCGATGCCCTCCGCGACGCGGCGGATGTGCCGGTGCAGGTCGGTACGCCCGGAGGTGGACATGGCCCGCAGGGTCCCCTCCAGGTAGGCCGCCTCGGGGATCACGTTGTACGCGCTGCCGCTGCGCAGCTGCGAGATCGTGAGCACCGCGGGGTCGAAGACGCTCTGCCGGCGGGTCACCACGGTCTGCAGCGCGGTGACGATCTCGCAGGCGACCGGGATCGGGTCGTTGGCGATGTGCGGGACGGCCGCGTGCCCGCCCGTACCGCTGACCGTGATGCGCAGCACGTCGGAGGAGGCCAGCTGCGGGCCCTCGCGCAGGTTGATGGTGCCGCTGGCGAACATCGGGGCGATGTGCAGCGCGAACGCCGCGGTCGGGGGTTCGCCGGCGACCTCCAGCAGGCCCTCGTCCAGCATGTACTTCGCGCCGTGCCAGCCCTCCTCGCCAGGCTGGAACATCAGGATCACCTGGCCGGCCAACTCCTCGCGGCGGTCGGTGAGGATCTTCGCCGCGCCGGTGAGCATGGCCACGTGCGTGTCGTGGCCGCAGGCGTGCGCGGCGCCGCCGATCCGGGAGGCGAACTCCACACCGCTGTCCTCCTCCATCGGCAGCGCGTCCATGTCGGCCCGCAGCAGGATCGTCGGCCCGGGCCGCGAGCCCCGCAGCACCGCCACCACCGACGACAACCGCTCGCCCGTACGCACCTCCAGCCCGAGGTCGGCCAGCGCGTCCAGCACCACCCCCTGCGTACGGGGGAGGTGCAGGCCTATCTCCGGGGACCGGTGCAGCTTGCGCCGTAATCTCACGGCATCGGGCAGCAGCGCGCGGGCGGCATCAACAACGGGAGCACTGAGCGTCGCGGTCATGCCGCCGAGGATCACCCGCCCCGTTACCAATCCGATCCCCACCCGGCGGTACGGACCTACCGCCGCGCCTCCTTCGTACCACGCTGGGGTACGCTTCGTGAGTGCGGATCGATCAGCTGATCTGGACAGAGCGCAATGTCGAACACGTCTCGCGGCACGGGATCTACCCCGAGGAGGTCGAGGATGTGCTGTTCAACCCACCGCTGGACGCGCGGCGGGGCGAACGCGAGGACGCCTTCCTCGTGTTCGGGAAGACCGACGCCGGTCGACGCCTGCTCATCGTCCTGGCGCCGCGGGAGCGCAACGCCTGGTACGTGATCACTGCGCGCGATGTCGATCGAATCGAGAAGAGGCGGATGAAGCGATGACGAAGAAGGCGGTATCCGACGAACTCACCGACCACTACGAGAACCTGACCAGCGCCGACCTGTACGGCGAGTGGGAACGCAGCACGCCGGCACGCATCGAGGTCCGGGAGCCCATGGTCTCCCGTTCGGTCCGGTTCCCGCGGAGCACGATGGACAAGCTGGCGCGCGTGGCCGCCGGCCGCGGGATCGGCGTCACCCAGCTCATCCGGGAGTGGACCGAGCAGCGGCTGGCCGCCGGCGGCGAGCTCGATGACCGCACCATCCTCGCCGACGGGCTCGAACGCGCCGCCCGCCTGCTGCGCGAGTCGGCCTGAGGCCCGCCCCCGCGCGGGGGCGGGCCGGCCGGCCTCAGCGGTGGGTGGCGAGGTGCTGGAGGGCTACGGCGGCGTAGGTGGCGACGCCGTTGACCATGGCGGACTCGTCGAAGACGACGCGGTTGGAGTGGTTGGCGGGGGCGGTGTCGGGGTCCAGGGTGGGCGGGCAGGCGCCGAGGAAGGCCAGCGCGCCGGGCACCCGCTCCAGGACGTAGGAGAAGTCCTCGGCGCCCATGACCGGGTCGTTCATCGGGACGACCGCGCCCTCGCCGAGCAGTTGGGCCGCGACGTCGCCGGCGAACCCGGCGTACGTGGCGTCGTTGACGGTGACCGGGTAGCCGATCTGGATGTCCACCTCGGCGCTCATCTGGTGGGCGGCGGCGACGTTGGTGGCCACCCGCCGGATGTTCTCGTGCACCTCGGCGCGCACGCTGGCCGACAGCGCCCGGACGGTCCCCTCCAGGTACGCCGTCTCCGGGATGATGTTGCTGGTCGTCCCGGCCTTGATGTGCGCGATGGTGACCACTGCCGGCTCGAACACGCTGACCCGGCGGGTGACCATGGTGTTCAGCGCGCTGACGATCTCGCAGGCGACCGGGATGGGGTCGTTGGCGGCGTGCGGCGCGGAGGCGTGCCCGCCGCGGCCGGTGATGGTGATCTGCAGGACGTCGGAGGAGGCCATCTGCGGGCCGCCGCGCAGGTTGACCGTGCCCGATTCGAACATCGTGGTGACGTGCAGCGCGAACGCCCCGCTCGGCGGTTCGCCGGCCGCGTCCAGCAGGCCCTCCTCCAGCATGTACTTCGCGCCGTGCCAGCCCTCCTCCCCCGGCTGGAACATGAACAGCACCCGGCCCGGGATCTCCTCCCGCCGCCGGGTGAGCAGCCGGGCCGCGGCGGCCAGCATGGCCACGTGCGTGTCGTGGCCGCAGGCGTGCATGCTGCCGTCGGTGCCGGAGGAGAATTCCAGCCCGGTGTCCTCGTGCAGCGGCAGGGCGTCCATGTCGCCGCGCAGCAGCACGGTCGGGCCGGGCAGGCCGCCGTCCAGCACGGCGACGACCGAGGACACGCTTGTCCCGGTGGTGACGGTCAACCCGAGGTCGGCGATCGCGGCCAGGACCGCACCCTGGGTCCGGGGTAACTGGAGGCCGATCTCCGGGGCCTGGTGGAGGGTACGACGCAGGCGCACTGCCTCGGGGTACACGGCGCGGGCGTCGTCGAGCAGCGAGGACATCAACGAGGCGGTCACCTGCGCAAGTATCCGTCCACATCCGGCCGCTTGTGCATCGACTTCGACTTATATAAGTTGCCTCTAATGTAATTCAGCGCGGAGGGACGGACGTGGGCGGAGAGCGTGGCGCAGGTACGCCGGACGGCAACGCGGAGCAGGCCGGGTACGCCGAGCAGGCCGGCCAGGCCGAGGGTGCGGCGCCCGAGGGGCAGTTGTCCGAGGATGTGGACGCCGCCGAGCCGCGGGCCGCGGCCGGGCGGAGTGCCGGCGGGGGCTTCGGCAGGGTTGAGGCGGACGGGGACCGGGCCGTGGTGCGGTGGTGCCACCGCTGGGTCGACGCCTCCGGGCGCGGCGGGCACGTGCGAGGCGTCGACGTCCTCCGCGTCCGCGACGGGAAGATCGCCGAGATCCAGATCGTCTTCGACACCCGTCCGTTCGCCGCGCTGCAAGAGCACTAAGCTCGCCCCGATGGCGTTCGCAGGGTTCCCGCGGGAGGTCCTGTCGTTCCTGTCCGAGCTCGGCCGGAACAACCGCCGCGAGTGGTTCCACGCGCACCGTGACGAGTACGAGTCCCTGCTGCTCGAGCCGGCGCGCGACTTTGTCGAGGCGATGGGAGAAGAGCTCGGCCCGGAGTTCAACGCCGACCCGCGCGTCGGCGGCTCGATCTTCCGCATCAACCGCGACACGCGCTTCTCGAAGGACAAGCGCCCGTACAAGGACCACCTCGACCTCTGGTTCTGGCACGGCGAGGGCGCGAGCCGCCGGCGGCCGGGCTACTTCTTCCGGCTGCGGCCCGACGTGCTCGTGCTCGGCGCCGGCATGCACCACTTCGAGCGCGAGCTGCTCGAGCGCTACCGCGCCGCGGTCGACGACGACGTGCGAGGAGGCGCGCTCGCGCGCGTGGTCGCCGAGGCGAAGCGCGCCGGCTACGGCGTCGGCGCGCAGGGCTTCAAGCGCGTGCCGCGCGGCTACGACGCTGACCACGAGCGGCGCGAGCTCCTCCTGCACAACGGCCTGTTCGCGTGGATCGACCTCCCGCTCCCGCCCGAGGTGCACACCGCGGAGCTGCCGGGCCTCTGCGTGCGGCACTACTCCGACCT
>Ga0081455_10001865_pt1 | contig 25366 bp, 20 predicted proteins | sample TabmetS3T2R1_FD_70207 | JGI IMG/M metagenome (GOLD analysis project Ga0081455, IMG submission 70207) | Tabebuia heterophylla rhizosphere microbial communities from the University of Puerto Rico - S3T2R1 | ecosystem: Host-associated > Plants > Roots > Rhizosphere ...
GCCCGGCGTACAACGCCCGAACCGCCCCAGTGCCCGGCTCGACCGAGGTCAGGGCCATGTGGAGTTGCTTGTACTTCTGGCCGCCGGCCTCCTGGATCTGCTTGCGCTGCGCCTTGATCACCTGCTGCGCCGCCCGCTGTTTCTTCCAGTCGAAGGTTGTGATCACCTTCAGGCCGCCGCCGTAGATCTGCGACTCGGAGAAGTTGTCGTCCTTCAGCTCGGCCTCGACCATGTCCATCAGGAAGCCGCGCTGGCCCCCGAGGGCGTTGCGCTCCTCAGGCTTGGGGAACTTGGGGAGGTGCTTGCTCAGCTTCGCGGCCTTGTCGGGGTCGAGGTTGCCCATGTCGGCCATGCCGTCGAGGACGTACTGATAGCGCGCCAGCAGGGCCCGCCGCGCATCCTTGCCGCCGGCCGGGTCGTAGTTGCCCGGTGAGTTGAGCACCGCCGCGAGGGCGGCCGCCTCGCTGACGTCGAGTTGCTGGACGTTCTTCTGGAAGTACGCCTCGGCAGCGGCCTGGATGCCGTAGGCGCCACGGCCGAAGTAGATCGTGTTGAGGTAGCCCTGCAGGACCTCTTGCTTGGACAGCTGCCGCTGGACCTTCAAGGAGAGGATGGCCTCTTTGAGCTTCCGCGACCAGGTGCGGTCCTGGGTCAGATAGAGGACCTTGACGTACTGCTGGGTGATGGTCGACGCACCCTGCGTCGAGTCGCTGCGGGCGTTGCTCCACGCGGCTCGGATGATGCCCTTGACGTCGATGCCGGCGTTGTCCCAGAAGGTGCGGTCCTCGGCCGAGATCACCGCGTCCTGGACCGACTTCGGCACATCGGAGAGGCTGACCTCCTCGCGGTTCTGGATCGCGAACGTCCCGAGGATGTGCTTGCCGTCGGAGTAGTAGACCGTCGTGGTCTCGGTCGTGAAGTCCTCGTTGGGGTTCGGGATGTCGATCATCGAGTAGGCCAGGAAGAACACGCCGACCGCGGCCACGATGAACATGGCGACACAGATCGCCAGCCACTTCAACATCCGGCGCGGCAGCGACTTCTTGGGCTTGAACTCGTCATCCCAGTCGTCGGGGCCATCCGGCCCGTCAGGCCCACCCGGACCGCCGCGTCGGTCGTCAGGCTGCGACGGATGTGACTCGTCGACGAGCTCGATGCCCAGGAACCGACGGCCACGGCGACGACTCGGCGCGCTCACGTGCCGGTGACTCACCTGCTGACTCCTGTGGACGGCGCCGCCCTGAGGACGACAGTTCGATACGGGCCGGGACACAGTCTGGCAAGGATCGGCTCCGAACCCGAATCTCCCCGCATTTCGCATCGGGACGATGTATCGGTACGATACAAACAAGCGCGCCGTATGTCTGGTGCGTGCCACTGAGGGAAATGAGACGGAGAGCATCGTGGCCAAGCGTGGAGCCGCACTCGAGCTGGCAGTCCTCGGACTGCTGCACGAGTCACCCATGCACGGTTACGAACTGCGGAAGCGTGTGAACACACTGTTCGGTTGGGGTCGAGTCTTGTCGTACGGCACGCTCTATCCCTGCCTCAAGCAGCTCCTGCGCGCCGGTCTGATCACTCAAGCCGACACAGAGCCGTCGGTCAAGACCGGTCGCCGGGCGCGCATCGTCTACAAGCTGACCGCCGACGGCAAGGAACACTTCGCCGACCTGATGGCAGAGGCCGGGCCGTCGGCCTGGGACGACGAGAGTTTCGGCGTCCACTTCGCGTTCTTCGCCCAGACCGACGCAGCGACGCGCATGCGCATCCTGGAGGGTCGGCGCAGCCGGCTCGAGGAGCGGATGGCGCGAGTACGAGCGGCGCTGGCGCGTACCCGCGAGCGGGTCGACTCGTACACCCTCGAGCTGCAACGGCACGGACTGGACTCCGTCGAGCGCGAAGTCCGCTGGCTCACCGAACTGATCGACGTCGAGCGCACCGGCGGACATGCGACCTCAGCTGAAGCACCCGCTCAGCCGAAGAAAATTGAGCAAGACTAAAGGAGACCCCCTATGGGTTCGATTCGGGTAGCCATCGTGGGCGTGGGCAACTGCGCCACGTCGCTCATCCAGGGCGTCGAGTACTACAAGGACGCCGACCCGGCTGGAACCGTGCCCGGTCTGATGCACGTGCAGTTCGGCGACTACCACGTTCGCGACATCGAGTTCGTTGCCGCGTTCGACGTGGACGCCAAGAAGGTCGGGTTCGATCTCGCCGAGGCCACGCAGGCCAGCGAGAACAACACGATCAAGATCTGTGACGTGGCGCCGACGGGAGTCACCGTGCAGCGCGGCCACACCCTTGATGGGCTCGGCAAGTACTACCAGCAGACCATCACCGAAGCCGACGGGGAGCCGGTCGACATCGTCCAGGCGCTGCGTGACGCGAAGGCCGACGTCCTGGTCTGCTACCTCCCGGTCGGCTCGGAGGTCGCTGACAAGTTCTACGCGCAGTGCGCCATCGACGCGGGTGTCGCCTTCGTCAACGCGCTGCCGGTGTTCATCGCCTCCGACCCGGAGTGGGCGGCCAAGTTCGAGGCCGCCGGCGTCCCGATCGTCGGCGACGACATCAAGTCCCAGGTCGGCGCGACGATCACGCACCGCGTAATGGCCAAGCTCTTCGAGGACCGTGGCGTGCAGCTGGACCGTACGTACCAGCTCAACGTCGGCGGCAACATGGACTTCAAGAACATGCTCGAGCGCGAGCGGCTGGAGTCGAAGAAGATCTCCAAGACGCAGGCTGTCACGTCCAACCTCGAGCACGACCTCGGCGCCAAGAACGTGCACATCGGCCCGAGCGACTACGTCCAGTGGCTCGACGACCGCAAGTGGGCCTACGTCCGGCTCGAGGGCCGCGCGTTCGGCGATGTGCCGCTCAACCTGGAGTACAAGCTCGAGGTCTGGGACTCGCCCAACTCGGCCGGCATCATCATCGATGCGATCCGGGCGGCGAAGATCGCCACGGACCGCGGGCTCGGCGGCCCGGTGCACCCGGCGTCGACGTACTTCATGAAGTCCCCGCCGGTCCAGCGTCCGGACGACGAGGGCAAGGCCGGCGTCGAGGCCTTCATCCGCGGCGACGCCTAACACCCCGCGACCCGAGAATCGACATCGTGGGGGCGCCGGCCCCCGCGATGTCGATTCGCCATTTCCGGCCGTCTCAGTAGCGTTGCCCCGGACCGGTCCAAGTGACGGATCGTCGGTGCCGGAGTGACGGATGGTCGATGTCCCAGTGGCGGATGGTCGAGTGCGGCAGTTGCGCGGCCTCGACGGATTCCGGCGACTGCTCGCGGTCCGACTCACCTCGCAGCTCGGGGACGGGCTGTTCGCGGCCGGACTGACCTGGCTCGTCCTACTGTCACCGGAGCGTCGCCAGTCGCCCGGCGAGGTCGCCGTCGCGGCCGCGGTCCTGCTGCTGCCGTTCAGCCTGGTCGGCCCGTTCACCGGCGTGTTCCTGGACCGCTGGTCGCGTCGGCAGGTGCTGGCGTGGGGACAGCCGGTACGGATCGTGCTGGTCCTCGGCCTGGTCGCCGCCGGTGACCGGATCAGCCTGGTCGTCGTGTACGCGCTGGCGATCGGCTCGCTCGGCGTCAACCGGTTCCTGCTCGCGGCGCTGTCGGCCGGACTGCCGCACGTCGTACCCCGGCCGCTGCTGCTGACCGCCAACGCGATCGCTCCGACCGCCGGCACCGGCGCGGTCATCGTCGGACTCGGTCTCGGCGGCGGTCTGCTGGCGATCTTCGGCGACGAGGACGGCGGCGCCGGGTCGGCCGCCGCGCTGCTGGGCGCGGCCCTGGCCTTCGGCGCCGCCGGACTGCTCGCCGGCCGGCGCCTCGGACGGCACCAGCTGGGACCCGACCACGAGCCGGATCGGCCGGGCTGGACGCACGAGCTGGCCGTCGTCGTGATCGGGCTCCGCGACGGCCTGCGGCACCTCGCACAGCGACCGGCGGCCGGCCGGGCGCTGGTGATGATCAGCTCGCATCGGTTCTGGTTCGGCCTGTGGACCGTCCAGGTCGCGATGCTGGCTTTGCACGCTCACGGCGATCGGGACCTGCGAGCGGCCGCCCTGGTCGCCGGTGCGTCGGCCGCCGGGTTCCTCGTCGCCGCGGTCGTGACACCGCCCGGACGGCGCCGGCTCGGCGATCGCGGCTGGATCACCCTGTTGCTGACCGGCAGCGCGCTCGCGATCGCCGTCGGCACACCGATCGCCGAAGTCCCGGCGCTGATGATCGCGGGACTCGTCTGCGGCATCGGTGCCCAAGGCGTCAAGATCTGCGTCGACACCGCCGTGCAGCAGCATGTCGACGACGACTACCTCGGCCGCGCGTTCGCGATCTACGACGTCGCCTTCAACGTCGTCTTCGTCGGCGCGGCCGCCCTCGCGACCCTGCTCGTCCCGGTTTCCGGGGACAGTCTGACCGCCACCATCCTGGCCGCTGCCGGACTGGCGGCGACGGCGGTCTGGTACCGGGTGGTCTGCGATGATGGCGCTACTTCGACGGCGTCCATCGATGGGTGAGGGTCATGTCCGGTCAACAACCGCCGCCCTATCCGGGTTCCTATGGAGAGCAGCCGTCCGGACAGCAGCCGCAAGACCCCGAGCAGCCGTCTGGGCAGCCCCCGCCGCCGTCGCAGCAGCCGCCGCCGCACCCTCCGCAGCCGCCGCCCTACCCCGGCCCGCCGCCGTCGCAGCAGCCGCCGCCGAACCCTCCGCAGCCGCCGCCCTATCCCGGCCCGCCGCCGTCGCAGCAGCCGCCGCCGTACCCGGGCCAGTACGGCCAGCAGCCGCCGTACGGTCAGCAGCCGTACCCACCGCCGTACCCCCAGCAGCCGTATGCCCAGCAGTCGTACCCGGGCCAGCCGTACCCCGGCTATCCACCGCAGCCGGGCTATCCGCCGGCCGCCAAGGAGCCGATCGACTCGGCAGCGCGAACGATCGGCGGCGTCATCGTCGCGACCGGGCTGCTGGTGGCGATCGCAGCGTTCCTCACCTGGGGCACGATCGAGGGCCTCGGCCCGAGCTACGACATCAACGGCGTGACCGGGAGTGACTTCCCCGGTGACGACGACGTTAGGGACGGAATTCTCACGCTCATCCTCGCGATCCCGGTGATCGGCTTCGGCATCGTCCGTTCCCTCGGCAAGCTGTCACTGACGGCGGCGATCATCGGCACGGTCGCGGGTGTACTGGTCGTCCTGATCGCGATCGTCGACATCTCCGACATCTCCAGCACCGGAGACGAGTTGCCCAATGGCGGCATCAACATCGACACCACGGTCGGCGTCGGGCTCTGGCTGACGCTCCTCGGCGGCATCGCGATGTCCCTGGCGTCGGTCATCGGCATCGTCAAACGCCGCTGACGACACCAGCCCCACCACTGGCGGTAAGCGCCAGCCGTGCGCCGTCGTGCCGATCGCCTCACTCCCGTACGTGCGCCGCATGTCGGATATGTCGCTCGTGAGAGCACGCGTACGGGAGTGAGGAGGGGACGGATACGCACGACGCGGCCATCACGGGCCCGTCCCGCCGACCAATTCGCGGCACCCGCAGACGTGCCCTAGCAGCGCGCCTCGGTCGCGTACTGCCCGATCAGCCGCATCGGCAGGATCCGGCAACTCGGCGTGTTGCTCGTCACGTGCTCGCAGTTGGCCGAGATGTCGTCGCGCTTGGTGGCGCCCCAGACCTTGTCGCGGCCGGAGCCGCAGTTCACCTGGTCGACCCGGTGGTCCTTGCTGAGGTAGACGGTGTCCCTGCCGCGGCCGCCGAAGACCCGGTCGGCACCTCCGGCCGGCGCGAGACTGTCCGGCCCGGGGCCGCCGATCACGAGGTCCCGGTTCTTGCCGCCGCCCAGATAGTCCTGTCCCCCATTGCCGTGGACCTCGTCGGCGCCGGCACGGCCGACGACCCAGTCGTTGCCGCCGTAGGCGTAGATGAGGTCGGCGCCGGACGTCCCTTTCAGGTCGTCGCGGTGGTTTGTTCCCGTGATGGGATCACTGCTCATGCCGACGGCGGCGCTGGCCACCAGGGCCAAGGCACCGGCGCTTCCGCCAGCCACGACGGCGCACCGTCGCAGGCTTGTCTTGATGTACATACTGGCTCCCCTCGAGCCGTCGATCTCCCCCGCCGATCCGTCGGACCGGCACACTCTAGACGTGATGCCGACCGGCTCGGTTGTCCCCCTCAGTCCTTGTGCTGCTGCCACCAGGCGAGTAGCTCGTCCCGCGCCCGGTCCTCGCCCAGCGGGCCGTGCTCCAGCCGGAGTTCGAGCAGGTAGCGATAGGCCTCGCCGACCTTCGGACCGGGCGGGATGTCGAGGATCCGCATGATCTGGTTGCCGTCGAGATCCGGCCGCATCGAGGCCAGCTCCTCCTCGCCGGCGAGCCGGTCGATGCGCTCCTCGAGGTGGTCGTACGTGCGACGCAGCCGCTCGGCCTTGCGCCGGTTGCGAGTCGTACAGTCGGCGCGGGTGAGCACATGCAGTCGCTCGAGGTGCTCGCCGGCGTCGCGTACGTAGCGGCGCACCGCCGAGTCCGTCCACTCACCGCCGCCGTAGCCGTGGAAGCGCAGATGCAACTCGACCAGCGACGACACCGCCTCGATCGTGTCGGTCGGGAACCGCAGCCGTCGCATCCGCTTCTCGGTCAGCTTGGCGCCGACGACGTCGTGATGGTGGAACGTCACGGTGCCGTCCTCGCCGAACCTCCGGGTCCGCGGCTTGCCGACGTCGTGCATCAGGGCGGCGAATCGCACGACGAAGTCGGGGCCGCCCTCGGGCAGTCGGTCCTCGAGCGCGATGGCCTGGTCCAAGACGGTCAGGCTGTGCTCGTAGACGTCCTTGTGCCGATGGTGCTCGTCCCGCTCCAGTCGCAGGGCCGGCAGCTCGGGGAGCACGTAGTCGGCGAGTCCGGTGTCGACCAGCAGCGTCAGGCCGCGCCGTGGCTCGGGGGCGATCACCAGCTTGACCAGCTCGTCTCGCACCCGCTCGGCCGACACGATCTCGATCCGGCCGGCCATCTCCCGCATCGCGTCGACCACGTCCGGCGCCACGTCGAAGCCGAGCTGCGCTGCGAACCGGGCGGCCCGCAGCATCCGCAGCGGATCGTCGTCGAACGATTGCGTCGCCCCGCTCGGCGTACGCAGGGTCCGGGCAGCCAGATCGTCGAGACCACCGAACGGGTCGACGAACGCGAGCCCGGGCAGCCGGACCGCCATCGCGTTGACGGTGAAGTCGCGCCGGGACAGATCGCCCTCGAGCGTGTCGCCGTAGTCGACCTCGGGCTTGCGGGACGCCGGGTCGTAGTGATCGGACCGGTAGGTCGTGATCTCGATGTGGTAGTCGCCCTTGCGGCAGCCGATCGTGCCGAAGGCCCGGCCCATGTCCCACACCGCGTCGGCCCATCCCTCGACCAGCTGCTCGGTCGTCTCGGGCCGAGCCGAGGTCGCGAAGTCCCAGTCGACGCCGATCCGGTGGAGGAACGCGTCGCGGACTGTCCCGCCGACCAGAACCAGCTCGTGACCGGCCGCCTCGAACTTCCGGGCGAGCTCGTCGACCACCGGCGCCACCGTGAGCAGTTGGCGCACGGCCGCCTGCTGAGCGGTGTTCAACGACGAGCGGCTGACGGACACGGCCCCATACTGTACGCAGCGGGCCGGCGCCGCCGTACCGCCGCTTGCGCACCACGTTGTCGTGGTGTGTAGTCACTTCGCATGGCGCCGAACCCGTGCAGAGTGCGCACGTACCACGAGAACGTGGTAAACCCCGCGGGGACGATCGGTCGCGCTCGGCGGACGCTTTAGCATTGGCCGCGTGGTCGACCCGGTGATCGCACGGTGAACAAAAAGCTGTTCGCTGCTGCCGCGCTCATGTTCGTGCCGCTGGCCATCCCCTCCGCGCCGTCGGCCGATGCGAGCGCGTCCGGACCACGCCACTCCGATATCCCGGATACCGGGCTCGCAGTCACCATGGACCAGATCACGCCGGCCTACCTGCAGCCCGGCAAGCCGGTCCGGGTCTCCGGGACAGTCACCAATCTCGACCAGAAGCCCTGGAAGGACGTCCAGGTCTACCTACTCGCGCCGACTGCTCCGGCGACGACCACCCGACAACTCAACGCAGTGGCGAACAGCGATGCCGACAGCTACTCGGGTAACCGGATCACCCGGGACGGCCTGTTTCCCCAGCTCGGAAGGATCACACCCGGCGAGACCGTCCCCTACACGCTCAACATCCCGTTCGCCCAGCTCAACATCCCGTCCAACCAGTACGGCGTCTACACGCTCAGCGTCCAGGCGCTCGGCGCCAAACCGTCCGGCCAACGGGCCACGGCCGGTCGGGCGCGCAGCTTCATCCCCCTGATGCCGCCCCACTCGCCGTCGATCGGCGTCGCGACGATCTTCCCGTTCCGCTCCGAGATCATGCGGCGCCCGGACGGCGGATACCTGAATCGCGACCAGCTGATCCAGGACATCTCGCCAGGCGGCCGGCTACAGCGGATGCTCGACCTGGCGCGTACGGCAGGGACGACGCCGATCTCCATCCTGGTCGATCCGGCGCTGCTCGACGCGCTAGAGCGCATCGCCGAGGACAACACGGAGCGACCGGGCACGCCGGTGCCGGCGTCGGAGTCGGAGTCGCCGTCCGCGACCGACCAGACCAGCCCGGAGGACATTGCGCCCCTGACCGAGGAGGAGCGCACCGCGCGGGACTTCCTGATGTCATTCCAGCGCCTCGCGTCGGAGCACACGCTGTGGACCGAGGGCTACGGCGGTCCCGACCTCACGACGCTCGCCGGCGACTACGACGGAACCCGGATGCTCCGCACCCTGACCCGGGCCACCGTCGCCACCATGGGGAGCCTGGACCTGTCCCACGCCGAACGGGCCTACGTACCCACCGGCGCCCTCGATGTCCAAGCCCTCGACGGGATCGGAAAGAAGACCGCCGTCTTCGTCAGCAGCGATCAGGTACGCGGCTGGCGGCCCTCCGACGGGCCGGTCGGCATCGTACGGTCGCACGGCAGCCGGGCCCGGGTCGTCGTCACCCACGACGACCTCCTCGACGGATCACCGGAGCCCGGTCCGACCGACACGGCGCTCCAAGTCCGGCAGCGGCTGCTCGCCGAGTCCGCCCTGTTGTCGCTCGGCGCCGATCCCGACAGCCAACGCAGCACCCCGAGCATCGCCATGCTCGCCGACGACAACTGGGACCCCGCCGATGCCCTCCGGTCGAACTTCTTCGCCGCCTTCGGCGCCCCGTGGGTCCGGCCGAGCACCCTCGACGCGGAGCGAGCCGCCGGTCCACTCCCAGGTGCCGAGCACCTGCGCGCCGCCCACTTCGACGACGGCCAGGTCTACCCGCCCTTGCCCGACTCACTGGCCCACTCCGCCGACCAGATTCGCGGCCGCGGCGTCATCATGTACGCGATCACCGGCGACGACCGCCGGATCCTGAACTTCTACGACCAGTCCGCATCGCTCACGGTGTCCGAGCAGTGGCGGCCGTCGCCGGAGGTCTCACAGGGGATCGCCGACCAGATGATCGATCAGCTGGACAGCCAGATCGGCCGGGTCCGTATCGAGGCGCCGGAGTTCGTGACGCTCTCGAGCAGCAGCGGCCGATTCCCGCTGACCATCACCAACAACCTCGACTGGCCGATCCGAGTCGGGATACGGCTCAAGGCCAACGACGCGATCAAGATCAAGCAGGACGAGCCCATCGAGGTCGAGCCCCGGCAGAGTACGACGGTCAACGTGCAGGTGCATGCTGAGGACGTCGGCGTCACCGAAGTCACCGCTCGTCTCACCACACCCAAGGGCCGGCCCTTCGGGGAGCCGGTCACCTTCAAGATGCGAAGCAGTGTCGTCGGGACGGTCATCTGGATCGCCCTCGGGGCCGCCGGCGCGATCATCGTGCTCGCGGTCGGCCGCCGGGTCCGCCGGTCGGCCAAGTCCAAGAAGCAGCAGCCAGGGGGCGCCTCAGAGCCGACCGCCGGCGACCCCGGATGAGCAGGCACCGGGCCGAGGGCACCAAGTCCGGGTTGCTTTCGGCCAGCGCGTTGATGGCCGCCGGGACGATCGTCTCCCGGGTCACCGGCTTCCTTCGCGCGGTGCTGATCGTCGCCGCGATCGGCAAGTCGCTCGACGCCGACCTGTTCACCCAGGCGAACACGATCCCGAACTCGCTTTACATCCTGGTCGCTGGCGGCGTCTTCAACGTGGTGCTGGTGCCGCAGCTCGTACGCACGATGAAGAGCGACCCGGACGGTGGCGACGCGTACGCCCAGCGGGTCCTGACCCTCGGCGTCGTCGTCCTCGCCGGGGCGACCGCCGTGCTGCTGATCCTGGTGCCACTGATCGCGCGAGCCGCCTTCCCGACCGCCCTATTCGGCCCCGAGCTCGCCGCGCAACGGGAGTCGGCGTACAACCTGATGCGCTGGTGTATGCCGCAGGTGTTCTTCTACGGCATCTACGTGCTCCTCGGCCAGATGCTGAACGCCCGCGAGCGGTTCGGGCCGATGATGTGGGCGCCGATCGTCAACAACGTGATCGCGTGCATCGTGCTCGGGATCTACATGGCGACCTACGGCACGTCCAACGCCTCGGACGGGTTCACAACATCGCAGGAGGTCCTGCTCGGACTTGGCTCGACGATCGGCATCGTGCTCCAGGCCCTTGTGCTCATCCCGTACCTCCGCGCCGCCGGACTCAAGCTCCGACTCCGGTTCGACCTGCGCGGCGTCGGCCTCGGGCACACGCTGCGGCTCGGCATCTGGACGCTGGCCTTCGTCCTGGTCAACCAGATCGCGTACTTCGTGGTCAGCCGCCTGGCGGTCAGCGCGACCACCACGGCGGCCGAAGGCGGCCACGACAATCCGGCCGGTGCCACGGTCTATCAGAACGCGTTCCTGATCACCCAGGTCCCGCACGCCATCATCACGGTCTCGCTGGTCACCGCCACCATGCCGCTGCTGTCCCGCCTGGCAGCCGACGGGGCACGCGAGGAGATGCGCTCCGAACTGGCCTCGACGCTGCGCCTCACGCTGCTGGTGATCGTGCCGCTCGCGGTCGCCCTGGCCTGCCTGGGACAGCCGATCGCGACCCTGCTGTTCTCGCACGGCGCGCTGGTCGGCGACACCCACGTGATCGGCCGTACGATCGCCGCCTTCGCGCCCGGTCTGGTGTTCTTCACCGTCCACTACTGCATGCTGCGCGGCTTCTATGCCGACGAGGACACCCGGACGCCGTTCATGGTCCAGATGCTGCTGGCCGTGACCAACATCCTGGCTGCCCTCGCCTTCACCGTCGCGGCGCCGCCGGCCTGGATCGCGGCGCTGCTTGCCCTGGCGTACGGGCTCGCCTACCTGGTCGGCGTGATCGCCTCGGCCACCGCTCTGTCACGTCGGGTCGGGCCGATCTTCGACAAGACGATGTTCCGATTCGTGCTGCGGCTCGCCGTCGCCGTCGGCGGCAGCGCACTGGTCATGCTCGGCGCCGTCTGGGGGCTGGATCAGCTCGGGATCAGCGGCGACACCGCAGGCAGTGCGACCGTGGTCGCGGCCGTGGCAGGTGCCGCCGGAGCCCTCGGCTACATCGTCATGGCCCGGCTCGTCGGGCTGCGCGAGATCCGCAGTCTGCTCGGGGCGGTCCGCCGAGGCGCCTGACGATGCGCGGACGACACCCGGGACCACTTAGCATGGTGACCACACACGCACCACCACACGGAGGCGTCGCATCGACGTGGAGGGACTAGCCATCCAACCCGGTTCGATCCTGGCCGGTCGCTACCGAATTGACGACCTCGTGGGAGAGGCGGCGGGTTCGTCGACCTGGCGTGCCTTCGATCAGATTCTCAACCGCTCGGTGAGCATCCGGGCTGTGGCAGCTGACGATCCACGGCTGGCCGCGTTCCTCGACGCCGCTCGGCGCTCGACCGCCGTCTCCGACCCGCGATTCCTGCCGGTACTCGATGCCGTCGCCGACGAGGACGGCATCGCCTACGTCGTACGCGAGTGGTCGCGCGGATTGCCGCTGTCGGTGCTTCTGCGCGAAGGACCGCTGCCGAGCCGACGCGCCGCCACGATCGTCGCCGAGGTCGCCGAGGCACTCGCCTCCGCTCACGAGGCCGGCATGCCGCACCGGGCGATCAACCCGTCGACGGTCCTGGTCAAGGAGAACGGCGCCATCCGGATCACCGGACTCGGCACCGAGTACGCCCTGCGGGCCGCCGCCCCGGCCCCGACCCCGGACGCGACCGACGGCGTGCCGGACGACACGGCCGCTCGTCACGCCGGTGAGCAGGTCGACGTCCGCGCCCTCGGCCGCGTCCTGTACGCCTGCCTGGTCGCCCGCTGGCCCGGCGGCCGCGGCTTCGGACTGCCACCGGCTCCGACCGAGCACGGCCGACTGCTCCGCCCCCGCCAGGTACGCGCCGGCGTCTCCCGCGAGGCGGACCGGGTCTGCGATCGGATCCTCGGACAGCCGCCCCGGCACCACGCAACTCCGCTCACTCATCCACGCGAGGTCGCCGATGAACTCTGGCAGGTCACCGACGACGACTCGATGCTCGACGACGACACCGAGATCACGCTCGGTGAGATGCTTCCGGTCGCAGCCGGCAACGGCGCCCCCGCCCTGCTCCCCACCCGGCCCCGGCCGGTCACGCCGACCCGGCCACCGACCCGACTCGAGCGCTCTCGCGAGATCGCCCGGCACGCCACCGACGGGCATCGGAAGCTGATCTGGATCGGCATCGTGTTGCTGGTCGTCCTCGCGGCTTTCGTGTCCTACTTCGTCGGCCGCGAGTCGGCCCCCAACGTCGCCGACAACGGACCGCCCGGCGGCTCGGCCTCGGCCCAAGGGGGCACCGAGCTCAAGAAGCTGCCCGTCTCGGCGATCACCAGCCTCGACCCAGTGGCGAGTGGTGGCGACGGCGAGGAGAACAACGACGAGATCCAGAACGCCGTCGACGGAAACCCGAAGACCCAATGGGTCACGAACTGGTACGGGTCGCCCGACTTCGGCAATCTCAAGCCTGGTGTCGGCATGATCGTGGACCTAGGCAAGCCCCAAGAGGTGTCCGACATCCTGATCCGGTTCGGCGCGGAGCCGACGACCTATCAGATCTTTACCGCACCCTCTGATGCGACCGAGGCAGCCGACCAAGCACCGGGCACGACCAACGACTGGATCGCGCAGGGCGATCCGGAGCAGACCGGCGAGGCGGACACGTCGTATCGACTTACGACGCCGGTCACGACCAGGTACGTCCTCCTTTGGCTGAAAGAGCTGCCACCCGAGATCGGCGTCACCGGACACTGGCGGGGATACGTCAACGAGCTGACCCTCAAGGGACCTGCCTCGTGACCCAGGCCGAGCCAGACGACGCGACACTTCTGGCGCGGCACGTCGACGGCGACCCCGACGCGTTCGGGGTGCTCGTGCGCCGACACCGGGAACGGCTGTGGGCGGTCGCGATGCGTGCCCTCGGCGACCGCGAGGAGGCGGCCGACGCCCTGCAGGATGCGCTGGTGTCGGCGTTCCGCCGGGCCGACAGCTTCCGGGGCGACGCCGCTGTCACGACCTGGATGCACCGGATCGTCGTCAACGCCTGCCTCGATCGAGTACGCCGGCGCAAGGCCCGGCCGGCCGAGCCGCTGCCGGAGGACGAGGATCGGATGGAGGAGCTCGGCGAGACCCTCGACGAGGATCCGGCGGCACTGATCGAGCAGCGCAGCGCCGTGATCGCCGCCCTCCGGACCCTTCCGGAGCCGCAACGGGCGGCCCTCGTCCTCGTCGACATGGAGGGCTACACGGTCGAGGAGGCCGCGCGCATCCTCGAGTGCGCCGAAGGCACGATCAAGAGCCGCTGCGCTCGGGGCCGGGCCAAGCTGCTGCCGCTGCTCCGACATCTGCGGACCGGCGACGCAGCCGGGAACCAGCCCAAGGGAGCCGCCGTCCCACCAGCGACGGTAACCATGCTCGACGAACAACGCAGAGGTAGCGGCGATGGCTGATCTGAGGCGACACCCTGATGTCGTCGACCTCGCCGAGTACGCCGAGGGCGTCTTGGACGCGTCCCGGCAGGCTGCCGTCGAGGACCACGTACGCGAATGCGCCGACTGCACCGCGACGCTGGCCGATCTGGCCGGCCTCTCCGAGACCCTTGCGGAAGCGCCGGTGTCGCCGTTGCCGACCGACGTCGCCGATCGACTCGATCGGGTCATCGCCGCCGAAGCCTCGGCCCGGGCGGCTGCGACGACCGACAAGCCCTCGTCAACGGTCGTCCCGATCCAGGAGCGGCGGCGCTGGCTGACCCCGATCCTCGCAGCGGCCGCCGTGATCGGCGTGATCGGCATCGCCGTGCCGGTGCTCAACAACGGCTCGGACAACAGCAGCGAGTCGAGCGCGGGCAGCGCTGCCGACTCGGACGCCCGGAGCGCCGAGATGGGTGGCTCCGGCGGCAACCGGGCGCACAGCGGACCCGGTGTCGCACCGAGGGTCCAGGTAGAGGGAGTGCCGGCGTTGTCGAGCGAGAGCTTCGGCAGGGACGTCGCCGACAATTTCTACACAGACCACTACCAAGCACGGACAAGGCCGACGAGTCCGAAGCCGCTCAACGAGGCCCAGACGGCCCAAGGCAAGGGATTGTGTCCGGCCGCAGCCGACGCCGAGCTGCCGCAGGGCCGGGTCTACGCGATCACCCTCGACGGTCAAGCCGCCTACCTGTTGCTCGAGCCGGGGGCGACCATCGAGGCCGTCGCCTTCACCTGCCAGGGCGCCAACGCCCAGGTCCTGGCCAGCGCGAGTCTGAAGGCTCCCTAGCGGCCGACGACCCGGGATACTGTGGAAACTCCGCATAATGGGGCGAACGCTCCGTCGGCGGCGCGCGGCCTCGGGAATCTGCAACCCGTACGATGCGTTGAAGCAATCGTGGAGTTCGCCCGCCTCTGAAGGGACGACTCCTCTGCATTCGGAAGGGGACACATCACGGTGTCGCAGGACGTACGCAACGTCATCATCATCGGCTCCGGACCGGCCGGTTACACGGCTGCGCTCTACACGGCGCGGGCCAACCTCAACCCATTGGTGTTCGAGGGTTCGGTGACCGCGGGCGGTGCGTTGATGAACACCACCGACGTCGAGAACTACCCGGGCTTCCCCGAGGGAATCATGGGTCCGCAGCTGATGGACCACTTCCGTGGGCAGGCCGAGCGCTTCGGCGCCGAGCTGGTTCCGGACGACGTCACGTCGGTCGACCTCAGCGGCGACATCAAGGTCGTTCGCACCTTCGACGGCACCGAGCATCGGGCGCGCGCGGTCATCTTGGCGATGGGCTCTGGCTACCGGAAGCTCGAGCTGCCGAGCGAGGACCGGCTGTCCGGACACGGCGTCAGCTGGTGTGCGACCTGTGACGGCTTCTTCTTCCGCGACCAGGACATCGCCGTCGTCGGCGGTGGTGACTCCGCGGTCGAGGAGGCGACGTTCCTCACCCGGTTCGCTCGCTCCGTGACGGTCATCCACCGTCGCGACGAGCTCCGCGCCAGCAAGATCATGCAGGACCGGGCGTTCGCCAACGACAAGATCAGCTTCGCCTGGAACAGCCAGGTGACCGCGATCAACGGTGACGACAAGCTCAACAGCGTGACCCTGACCGACACCGAGACCGGCGCGACTCGCGAGCTCCCGGTGACCGGCCTGTTCATCGCGATCGGCCACGATCCGCGCTCCGAGCTCGTCAAGGGCCAGGTGCGACTCGACGACGACGGCTACGTCCTGGTCGACGGCTCATCGACCCGGACCAACCTGCCCGGCGTCTTCGCAGCCGGCGACCTGGTCGACCACACCTATCGGCAGGCGGTCACCGCGGCTGGCACCGGTTGTGCTGCGGCGCTGGACGCCGAGCGCTTCCTCGCCGACCGTGCGCATGCCGAGTCGGCCGCCGCTGTCGGCTGACATCTTGCGAGGCGAGACCCTCACTCCGGGTTGATGGAATGTCCGCGGGGTGAGGCATTGTTGACCCTGACGCGGCGGCGGGAGCGCGCCGCGACCCAGACTCAAGGAGAACCCGTGGCAGACATCAAGGCCGTCACTGACGCCGACTTCGCTCAGACCGTCCTGGGCTCGGACAAGCCCATCCTGGTCGACTTCTGGGCCGAGTGGTGTGGCCCGTGCCGCCAGGTCTCGCCGATCCTCGAGGAGATCTACCGCGAGAACAGCGAGAAGATCGAGCTCGTGAAGATGAACGTGGACGAGAACCCGCAGACCCCGGCGCAGTACCGGGTCACCGGCATCCCGACCATGAACGTCTACCAGGGCGGCGAGGTCGTCAAGTCCATCGTCGGCGCCAAGCCCAAGTCCGCGCTGCTGAGCGACCTCGAAGAGTTCATCGCCTGACCTGCTGATGACCGACCGCACCGGCCAGCCCGCGGCACCGGTGCACCGGTCGGTCTCGACGTGGCAACAACCGCTGCCCGCTTCGGCCTCGCCGGACCGGGCAGCCGTCGTTTCCGTGGTCGGCGACCGGCTGCTGCGACTCGGCCCGCAACGGCTCCGGGTCGGCATCGACGGGCTGACGGCGGCCGGCAAGACCAGCTTCGGGCACGAACTCGCCGAGTACGTGAGCCGGGCCGACCGTCCCGTACTCCGGGCCAGTCTCGACGACTTCAAGCGACCGTGGCGGGAGCGGCATCTCTACGACCGGGAGTCCGGACCGGGCTACTACCGCAACGCCTTCGACTACGACGCCGTCATCCGGCTGCTACTGGACCCGGCGGCGCCCGATGGCTCCGGCGCCTGCGTCCTGTGCAGCATCGATCCGCTCACTCAGATCGACCACTCCGACGTGGTCACGCCGGCTGCGGATGACGCCGTCCTGGTCGTCGACGGCGTCTTCGCCTTCCGCCCCGAGATCAACGACCTCTGGGACTACCGGATCTGGCTCGACATCCACCCGCAGGAGTCGATCCGGCGCGGCGCCGCTCGCGATCAGGACGGGCTCGCAGGCCGAGGCGGTGCATCGCGACCGCTACCTGCCGGCCGAGCAGCTCTACCTCGCCGAGGTCGATCCGCTTCGCCTGGTCGACGTCGTGATCGACAACAGCGACTTCGCGAGGCCCCGGATCCTGCCCGCGCCGTAGCGGGTTCGGACATGCCGCTGGGCGGCGCCGGATCGGCGCCGCCCAGCGACGGTTCGTGCTCTGGCTAACTCAGCTGCGAGCTCAGTTGGCCGGGTTGTTGACGTCCACGGTCAAGAAGCCGCCGTTGTCAGCGGTGACTGTCGCCGTGACGCCGACACCGGCGACCTTGACCGAGTTCTGCGGGTTGCCGGGGTTCCAGTAGGCGTCCGGGTTCGAGTCGTCGAACGTCGGCATCGCGGCACTCGGCTCGGCGCAGGCCTCGAGTGTCTCGACCTGCTGGCTCTGTCCCTTGCCGACCACGGCCTGCTTGTGCAGGCACACCCGGTCGGTGGTCTCCAGACCGAACGTCGCGTCGAACGGCTCGCGACGGTTGCTCGGGCTGGTCCCGTCCGGGTAGGTCAGGGAGTCAGGCCGCGCGTCCACCGGCATCGCGTACCCGATGCCCGGGTGCGCACTGGTGTTGTTGTCGGCGACGCCCTGGTCGACCATCCAGACCAGCATCCCGTTCTGGAACGGGAAGCGCTCCACCCAGTTCGGCCGCGTGATGCCCTCGGAGAACTGGTACGGGCCGTTCTCGAGCGTCGCGTCGTAGCCGACGTACTGACGGCTCTCCAGCAGGTAGTAGCGCTCACCGGTCGCAGTCTCGGTCCCGGTTGAAGCCTCCCAGCCGTTGACGGTCCAGCCGTTGTCGCCGTTCTCGGCACCATCGGTGAACGTGGCCTTGTCGGCCTTGATCGCGATGTTGTCGAGGAACGCGCCGGCCTCGTTGACCCCGCCGTCGGTGGCGTAGCGGAACCGGAACAGCGACGGCTGCCCGGCTGGCTTGTAGGAGTAGCGAATGCCGCCCCACTTGGTGTTCGCGCCGGTCAGGCCCTTGCCGATCTTGGTCCACGTCGCACCGCCGTCGAGCGAGTACTCCGCGTAGAGGTAGTCGAAGCCGGCCTCGATGTCGTACCACGCATCGGAGGTGACCGTGACCGAGTCGGCCGCTGGGACCTGACGGGTCAGGGTGTTGTTGAGGTCGTCGCCGCGCCCGGTGTACCAGGCGTGCGTACCCTCCGTCGGCGTCGTGTACGACTGCGTACGCACCGAGTCCGGCAGGTCCACCTTGACCGCCTGGTCGGCGTTGTCGTAGGTGTGCTGCGACGGGCCGAGGTTGTACGTGCCGCTTTGACCGGCGCCGACCTCGGAGTAGTCCAGCCAGCCGAGGTAGAGCTTCTCCTCCGGGCCCATCAGGCCGGGCGTGGTGCCGATGTCGTCGCCACCGTCGTTGAGCCACGAGCCGGACGACATCAGAGTCCAGAACGCGGTCCCGTTCTCACCGCCGGCGGTGTCGTAGAAGTCCGGCAGACCGAGGTCGTGGCCGAACTCGTGCGCGAAGACACCGAGGCCGCCGTTCTCCGGCTCCACGGTGTAGTCGCCGATGAAGTACTTCGACTGCCCGATCTGGGTGCCGCCGGCGAGGTTCGCGCTGCCGTTGACCGTCGGGCCGACCGAGCCGTCCAGGTTGGGGAAGGCGTACCAGCGGTGCGACCAGATCGCGTCGTCGCCGGCGCCGGCCTCCTCGCCGCCACCGGCGTGGACCGCCTGGAAGTGGTCGATGTAGCCGTCCGGCTCGTTGAAGTCGCCGTCGTGGTCGTAGTCGTCACGGTCCCAGACGTCGAACTGCGACAGGTAGTCGTCGATCTCGGCGGGTGTCTTGCCGGCGTCGAGCTGCGAGTTGTACCACGCGTTCGCGCTGTCGCCGATGAACGCCCAAGCGCCGCCGTTGTTCTCGACGGCGTTGTCGCCGTAGGTCGACGCGTTGCCGGGCACCTGCACCCAGTCCGACACGGTGTTGGTCGCCGTGTACCGACCGGACGACAGGTTCTGGTAGTAGTTCTTGAACGACTCGCCGTCGCCGTTGAACATCTCCTCGTAATGCGCCTTGTTGAAGTCCGGCACCCAGTACGTCGAGTTGTCCTGACTGCGGTCGGGCTGCGGGATCTGGTTGTGCACGGGTCCGGGAGTGGTGCCGTAGCGGCCCGATCCCTGAGTCCCGAAGTCGGACAGGACCGTGAAGATCTTGTCCTGCTTCTCGATCGGGAACTCGACGTAGGTGCCGTCGGCGAGCTTGACGGTCGATCCGCCGTCGGCCTGCGGCCGAAGGGTCGCCGAGCCGTTCTGCAGCATCTCCACGGCCTTGGCACGCAGCTTCGCGCGCTGCTTGGCCTGCGGGAAGGGTCGGTTGTCGAGTCGATGGTGCCCGTCGGCCGCGGAGCCGGCGGGATTGTCGTGGCTTGCGGGCGCCGCCTGCGCCGTCGGGAGCGTGGTCGCACCCAACGCGAGGACGGCGGTACCGGCCAGTAGGCTCGGTGCCAGTTTCCTCATGTAGTAGCTGTCCCTTGTCTCGTCCAACGATTCATGTCGCCGGGCGTTGCTATCCCGAGCCGGCTCCTCGCAGACCCTCACCCGAAAGACCGCGTTATAGCAAGCCTTTGTTGGAAAAAATCCGATCACAGGTTCGACACCGGTGACCGGCCTGGGGCGGGCGGCTCGCCGCGGCTGTGGGCGATGAAGCGGCTGGCCGGCCTGTCTCACGGCGCGGCCGAGCAACATCCACTGCCGCCGATGCGGCATGGTAGGACGCGATGCCTTCCGGCGACTCCTCCTCGCATCCTGGCCCACCGGCCGTGCCGGCCGGCCGACAGACGCGGCTCGACACCTACGTCGATCGCTATGCCGCGCGTACGAAGGGCATGTCCGCCTCGGAGATCCGGGCACTGTTCGCCGTCGCGAGCCGGCCCGAGGTCGTGTCGCTCGCCGGCGGGATGCCGAACATCTCCGGGCTGCCGCTGGACGTCGTCGGCGCCGCCCTGCATGAGCTCGTCCTCGAGCGCGGCACGACGGCGATGCAGTACGGCCCGGGTCAGGGCGATCCGACGCTGCGCGAGCAGATCTGCGAGGTGATGCGGCCGGAGGGTGTGTCGGCCCATCCGGACGACGTCGTCGTCACGGTCGGGAGTCAGCAGGCCGTCGACCTGGTGACCCGGGTTTTCTGCGACCCGGGCGACGTCGTCCTGTGCGAGGCACCGAGTTACGTCGGCGCGCTCGGCGTCTTCCGGGCGTACGAGTGCGAAGTCGTGCATGTGGAGATGGACGATGATGGCTTGGTGCCCGAGGCGTTGCGGCAGGCCATCGCGGTCACCCGGTCGGCCGGCAAGTCGATCAAGTACCTCTACACGATCCCGAACTACCACAATCCGGCCGGCGTCACGCTGGCCACCGAGCGCCGGGCCGAGATCCTCGACATCTGCATCGAGGCCGATCTGCTGATCCTCGAGGACAATCCGTACGGGCTGCTCGGCTTCCAGACCGAGCCCCATCGCGCCTTGCGGGCCGACCAGGCCGATCGGGTCGTCTACCTCGGCTCGTTCTCCAAGACCTTCGCGCCTGGTTTCCGGGTCGGCTGGGCGCTGGCGCCGCATGCCGTACGCGAGAAGCTCGTCCTGGCGCAGGAGTCGGCCACGCTGTGCCCACCGGTCTTCTCGCAGTACGCCGTCTCGACCTATCTCGCGACGCACGACTGGCAGGGCCAGATCAAGCAGTTCCAAGAGACGTATCGCGAGCGGCGTGACGCCATGCTCCAGGCGCTGGCCGATCACATGCCAGCCGGGGCGGCGTGGACCAGGCCGGAGGGCGGCTTCTACGTCTGGCTCACGCTGCCCGAGGGGCTCGACGCCAAGGCGATGCTGCCTCGCGCGGTGACTGAGCGGGTGGCTTACGTGCCGGGCACCGCGTTCTATGCCGACGGCTTCGGCAGCCGGTGCATGCGGCTGTCCTACTGCCATCCGAGCCCGGAGCGGATCCGGGAGGGCGTCCGGCGGCTTGCGGCGGTGGTCCAAGCCGAGATGGAGCTCCGCGAGACCTTCGGCGCTGCGCTGCCTCGGGAGGCGCGCGGCTACGAGGCGCCCAACCCGGATCTTTCGTGACGGCTGGAGGTCCCATGACCGAGCATCCCGGTCGGGTCGTCGTCCTGGCCGGCGGGCTGTCGCACGAGCGCGACGTCTCGCTCCGGTCCGGTCGCCGAGTGGCCGACGCGTTGCGAGCGGCCGACTTCGAAGTCCAGCAGCGCGACTTCGACGTGGACCTGGTCCCGGACCTGCAGACCGATCCGCCGGCCTGCGTGGTGCCGCTGCTCCATGGCGAGGACGGTGAGGACGGCGCCCTGCAGGAGGTGCTGGCGCTGCTCGGGATCCCCCACGTCGGCTCGTCGGCCGCGGCCTGCCGGCTCGCCTTCGACAAGGCGGTCGCGAAATCGATCGTGACCAATGGCGGTCTGTCGACGCCGGATGCGCTAGCGTTGCCCGCCGAGACTTTTCGCGAACTCGGCGCGGCCTCGATGATGGACGCCCTGGTGGGTCAGCTGGGGCTTCCGCTGGTCGTGAAGCCCACTCGTGGGGGCTCCGCACTAGGTGTCCACGTCGTGAATCAGCGTGAGGATCTGCCGAGTGCGATGGTGGGCTGCTTCTCTTACGGACCTATTGCCCTGGTTGAGCGTTTTATCCGTGGTACCGAGGTGGCCGTGACGGTCGTCGAGGACGACTCCGGAGCTCGGGCGCTCCCCGTCGTGGAGATTCGGCCGGACGGTGGCGTCTACGACTACAGCGCCCGCTACACCGCTGGCGCGACCGAGTTCGTGGTGCCGGCGCAGCTGTCGGACGCGGCTTCGGACGCCTGTGCGGCGGCAGCGGTGACCGCGCACCGGGCGCTAGGGCTTCGGGATCTCTCGCGTTCGGACCTGATCGTGGCCGACGACGGATCGGTGTGGTTCATCGAGGTGAACGTGTCGCCCGGCATGACCGAGACGTCGCTGGTGCCACTCGCGGTCGAGGCGGCTGGGACCACGCTGAGTGCCGTGTGCGGTGATCTCGTACGTCAGGCCATCGACCGCAAGCACTGACCCTGGGTAGCGACCTACGCGCGGTTGTATCGCAGGCCGATGTTGCTGATAGAGATTTGTCGACTTGTCGCTAGTCGTCCGTGGAGGTCGGTGGCTTCGCCTTCGGATCCATGATCGCCACGATGCGCTCGAGGTCCTCGATCGTGGCGTACTCGACGACGATCTTGCCCTTCCGCTTGCCGAGGTCGACCCGGACTCGGGTGTCGAGGCGCTCCGACAGGCGGGCCGCGAGATCGGCCAACCTTGGCGCGACGACCGAGCCGGGCCTGCGGCGCGCCTCTCGCGCCGACTTCCGGTTGGCGCCGCCGACCGCGACGATCTCCTCGACGGCGCGGACTGACAGGCCCTCGGCGACGATCCGCCGGGAGAGCACTTCCTGCTCGGTGGAGTTCGGTATCGCGAGAAGCGCGCGGGCGTGGCCGGCGCTGAGCAGTCCGGCGGCGACCCGGCGCTGCACGGCGCCCGGCAGCCGCAGCAGTCGCAAGGTGTTGGAGATCTGCGGCCGCGAGCGACCGAGTCGGCGCGACAGCTCCTCCTGGGTGCAGGAGAAGTCGTCCAGCAGCTGCTGGTAGGCGGCCGCCTCCTCCAACGGGTTGAGCTGCGAGCGATGGAGGTTCTCGAGCAGGGCGTCGCGCAGCATGTCCTGCTCGGCGGTGTCCCGAAGGATCGCCGGGATCGTCGGCAGCCCGGCCTTCTGGACGGCGCGCCAGCGACGCTCCCCCATGACCAGCTCGTAGTTGCCGTCCCCGACCGAACGGACCACGACCGGCTGCAGCAGGCCGACCTCACGAATCGAGTCGACCAGTTCGGCCATGGCCTCCTCGTCGAACACCTGGCGGGGCTGGCGCGGGTTCGGACTGAGCCGATCGGTGTCGATCTCGACGAAGCTCGCCCCATCAACGGGCGCCAGCCGCTTGTCGGTTCCGGGTGCCGAGGTCTGCGAGGGTTCGGCGTGTTCGATCGTCGGGGTACCGGTCGGGATCAGCGCTCCCAGACCGCGGCCGAGTCCGCGGCGTGTCGTCACATGCCCTCCTTGTTCTGCGTGGTCGCAGTGGTCGACTGGGACTCCGCGTGCCGGTTCGCGAGCTCGCGCGCAGCCTCCAGATAGGACAGGGCACCCGGCGAGGTTGGATCGTAAGTCATCACCGTCTGCTGATAGCTCGGTGCCTCGGAGATCCGGACCGAGCGCGGAACGGCGGTGTGGAGCACCTTGTCGCCGAAGTGATTGCGCACCTCCTCGGCGACGCCGGCGGACAGCCGAGTACGGGCGTCGTGCATCGTCAGCATGACGGTCGAGATGTCGAGCTCCGGATTGAGGTGCGACTGGATCAGCTCGACATTACGCAGCAGCTGGCCGAGTCCTTCGAGCGCGTAGTACTCACACTGGATTGGAATCAGCAGTTCGCGACCGGCGACGAGGGCGTTGACGGTCAGCAGCCCGAGCGATGGCGGGCAGTCGATCAAGATGTAGTCGACCTGATCCTCGGTGTCCTGGACCTCGTCGAGGTACTCATTGATCGAGCGACGGAGCCGGGACTCCCGGGCGACCAGCGAGACCAACTCGATCTCCGCGCCGGCGAGATCGATCGTCGCCGGAACGACGACCAGCCCAGGGACTTCTGGACAGGGCTGGATCAGCTCGCTCAGGCGCCGGGCGTCGACGAGTGCGTCGTACGTGCCGGGCGTCCCCTCCGTATGGTCGACTCCCAGCGCCGTCGAGGCGTTGCCCTGCGGATCCAGGTCGATGACCAAGACCTGGAGCCCGTGCTGGGCGAGCGCGGCCGCGATATTCACGGCCGACGTCGTCTTGCCGACGCCTCCCTTTTGGTTCGCCACCACCATCACGCGGGGAGAGTCCGGCCGTGGCAGTTGCTTGATCTCGCGACTGCGTTGCAGTGCGCGGAGCTGCTCGTCGGTCTCGACGGCCAACGGCGTCGATTGATCGTTGCGCATGAGGTCGTACCCCGTGACTTCCGGATAGCGAGGCGTCCCTGGGGCGGGCGCAGGACCGAAGCCCTGCTCGGTCGCCGGCTCGGCGAGATGCCCGTCGACCCGACGCTTCTCCGTCTCGATCATCGGATCAGCCTCGTCCTTTTTCGCTCTCGCTGCATGCCGCCCGAGTACCTGTTTCACGTGAAACACCGTGCTCCTCACATGATTGACCGGTCGGCCACCCGAGACCGGCAACGACCCGCCTCGGCTGATCCTCGGAGACAACTTTGCCCGATGACCCGGGCCAACCGAGACCCGAGATCACCGTCGTCTCACTCATTCAGCATCTCCACCCGCGGCGGGAGCGGATCCCGCCGCAGGCGGCGTCGATCCGGTCGAGATCACGACAACCCGCGTGGGAACCTCCAACACTCCCTCACCGTAAATGGCAACGTGCGCATCTGTCGCCCCAAGACCTTGGAGTGTGGAGAACGCCGCCTCAAGTTCGCCTGTGGCCGACTCTCCCTTGAAGGCGAAGAGCGTCCCGCCGGGCCGGACCAATGGCAGGCACCACCCGCCGAGGCGATCGAGGGGGGCAAGCGCTCTCGCCGTGACCGCGTCATAGCGACGGCCGCCGCGCAGCTCCTCGGCACGAGCGCGCACGATCTCGACGCGGTCGAGGCCTAGGCCCGAGACGGCCTCCTCGAGGAAGCTCACCCGGCGAAGCATCGGCTCGACCAGGGTGACCTGTAGATCGGGCCGGCATAGCGCGAGGACCACACCAGGCAGTCCGGCTCCACTGCCGATGTCGGCAACGGAGACGCTCGGCTCGAACGCCGGTGCCACCGCCGCGCAGTTGAGCAGGTGCCGCTCCCAGAGTCGGGGGACCTCGCGCGGACCGATCAGGCCGCGTTCGACACCGGCGGACGCAAGTAGGTCGGCGTACGCGATCGCGCTATCGAGCGCCGCTCCAAAGATCTCGCCAGCCGCAGGGGGTGGCGGTGGGGGCGACGTTTCACGTGAAACCGCTGCCGTCACGAGCGGTGCACGACCACCTGGCGGTTCGGCTCCTCACCCTCCGACTCGCTGCGAAGTCCGGCCGCAGCGACGGCGTCATGGACGACCTTGCGCTCGAACGGATTCATCGGATCGAGCTTCACCGGCTCGCCGGACTCTTGGACCTCCTTGACAGTCCGCTCGGCGAGCGCGATCAGCTCCTCACGCCGAGCCGCGCGATGGCCGGCGATGTCGAGCATCAGTCGGCTGCGCTGACCGGTCTCGCGGAAGACCGCCAGCCGGGTCAGCTCCTGCAAGGCCTCGAGGACCTCGCCGTTCTCACCGACGAGGGAGTCCA
>Ga0081455_10001866_pt1 | contig 25361 bp, 22 predicted proteins | sample TabmetS3T2R1_FD_70207 | JGI IMG/M metagenome (GOLD analysis project Ga0081455, IMG submission 70207) | Tabebuia heterophylla rhizosphere microbial communities from the University of Puerto Rico - S3T2R1 | ecosystem: Host-associated > Plants > Roots > Rhizosphere ...
GAGCTGGTGGAGTACCTGCGCGGGACCGGCTTCACGCCCGGGGAGCTGCTGCCGGTGGCCGAGCACCCGTACGGCGGATCGTGGGGCTACCAGGTCACCTCGTACTACGCGCCGGCCTCCCGCTGGGGGCAGCCGGACGACTTCAAGTACTTCGTGGACACCCTGCACAACGCCGGCATCGGCGTGATCGTGGACTGGGTGCCGGCGCACTTCCCCAAGGACGAGTGGGCGCTGGCCGGCTTCGACGGCACGCCGCTGTACGAGCACGCCGACCCGCGGCGCGGCGAACACCCCGACTGGGGCACGCTGGTGTTCAACTTCGGCCGCAACGAGGTACGCAACTTCCTGGTCGCCAACGCGCTGTACTGGCTGACCGAGTACCACGTGGACGGCCTGCGGGTGGACGCGGTCGCCTCGATGCTGTACCTGGACTACTCCCGCCCGGCCGGCGAGTGGGTGCCGAACGAGTACGGCGGCCGGGAGAACCTGGACGCGGTCCGGTTCCTGCAGGAGATGAACGCGACGGTCTACAAGTCGGTGCCGGGCGCGATCACCGTGGCCGAGGAGTCCACCTCGTGGCCGGGCGTGACCCGGCCGACCCACCTGCTCGGGCTCGGCTTCGGCTTCAAGTGGAACATGGGCTGGATGCACGACACCCTCGACTACGTCAGCAGGGCGCCGGTCTACCGCACGTACCACCACCACCAGCTGACGTTCTCGATGATGTACGCCTACTCGGAGAACTTCACCCTGCCGCTGTCGCACGACGAGGTGGTGCACGGCAAGGGCTCGCTGATCGGCAAGATGCCGGGCGACCGGTGGCAGCAGCTGGCCACGCTGCGCGCGCTGTACGCGTACATGTGGGCGCACCCGGGCAAGCAGCTGCTGTTCATGGGCGGGGAGTTCGCGCAGCAGGCCGAGTGGTCGGAGGCGCGCGGGCTGGACTGGTGGCTGCTGGACAACGCCGACAACCGCGGCGTACACCGGCTGGTCTGCGACCTGAACCGGGTCTACCGGGAGAGCCGGGCGCTGTGGTCGCAGGACCACTCCCCCGGCGGGTTCCAGTGGATCGACGCCAACGACGCCGACAACAACGTCTTCTCCTTCCTGCGGTGGGGCGATGACGGCTCCGTACTGGCCTGCGTCGTCAACTTCGCCGGCGTACCGCACGAGGGGTACCGGGTCGGCCTGCCCCGCCCGGGCAGCTGGGACGAGGTGATCAACACCGACGCCGAGGCGTACACCGGCTCCGGGGTGGGGAACCTCGGACGGGTGGAGGCCGTCGGTGAGGGTTGGCATGGCCAGCCACATTCGGCCACGCTGCGAGTCCCGCCGCTCGGCGCGCTCTGGTTGCGGCACCGCGGCTGAGCCGGTCCGGCGGGGGAGGCCGGGCAGCTACTGTGCGTATCCGCCACAATGGGTACGGCACGGTCAACGGGCGAGGCGGGGTGGGGAGAGGCAATGCAGCACTCGCGGTTGCGGTTCGCCGGTGCGGTGCTTGCCGCGCTGGCCCTGGCTGGCACCGGTTGCGGTCCACTGGTGCACGGCACCGGTGAGTTCGCGGCGAACCAGAAACCGGTCGCGGACGCGAAGGTCGACATCAAGGGCCTGAACGGCCAGGCGACCGACGTGGACCGCATCGCCGGCAACGCGATCTCCGACATCCAGACGTTCTGGACCGAGAAGTTCCCGGAGATCTTCGACGGGCGCAAGTACAACGGTCCGCAGGGCGGGTTCTACTCGGTCGACCCGGGCGACTCCGGCGCGAGCGTGCCGTGCGTGGACAGCCCCTCCGAGATCCGCGGCAACGCGTTCTACTGCCCCTCCCGCGACATCGTCGCCTGGGACCGGGTCAACCTGTTCCCCGACCTGAAGAAGCACTTCGGCGACTTCCTGATCGCCATGGTGCTGGCGCACGAGTGGGGGCACGTGATCCAGACCAAGAGCCGGGTCGACCCGTCCCGGACCATCGTGCGGGAGACCCAGGCCGACTGCTACGCCGGCGCGTGGACCCGGTGGGCGCTGGGTGGCCAGGCGCCGCACTTCCCCATCCAGCGGCAGGAGCTGGACAACGCCCTCGCCGGCTACCTGCTGTTCCGCGACCCGGTCGGCTCCGGCGCTGACGAGCAGCAGGCGCACGGCAACGGCTTCGACCGGATCACCGCCTTCCAGGAGGGCTTCGAGTCGGGCGTGGAGCACTGCAAGGGCTTCAACGACGACCGCAAGTTCACCGAGATCCGGTTCACCCGCAGCGACGACCAGGAGCGCGGCGGCAACCTGCCCTTCGACGGCCAGGACGGCGCGCTCGCGGTCGGCCAGAAGGACCTGGAGGAGACCTGGCCGCAGCTGTTCCAGCAGAGCTTCGGCAAGACCTTCAGCAAGCCGCAGATGGACGTGGCGGCCAGCGGCGACACCGTCGACTGCAACGGCCAGCAGTTCAAGAAGGGCGTCTACTTCTGCGCCCAGGCCAACAACCTGAAGATCGCGCACGACCCGCTGCAGAACGTCTACGAGCGGGTGGACAACGGCGACTACGCCCCGATGACGCTGGTCGGCATCGGGTACGCGCAGGTGGTGACCGTGCAGGGCGGGCTGGCCACCAACAGCGAGGCAGTGACATTGCGGCGGGCGATCTGCCTGGACGGGGCGTACACGCGGTCGGTGGTGGACCGGCCGGCCGACACCCAGGCGGTCACGCTGTCCCCCGGCGACCTGGACGAGGCCATGCAGGCGCTGCTGTTCTACGCCGGCCTGGACACCTTCTTCGGCTCCCCGGACAAGATGTCGGGGTTCGACCGCGTGCAGGCGTACCGTATCGGCTTCGGCGACATCAAGCAGTGCGCGAACCTCTAGCGCTGACCGTGCTGTTCCTGCTCAGCCTCGCTGGCTAGAACAGCACGCTCGCGAGGTCGCGGCGGGCCTTGCCGACCAGCGGGTCGCCGTCGCCGACGATCGCGAACAGCTCCAGCAGGCGGGCGCGGGCCGCGTCCCGGTCCGCACCGCCGCTGCGCCGGATCAGGTCGATCAGGCGGGCGAACGCACCGGCCGGGTCGCCCTCGATGAGCTGGAGGTCCGCGGCGGCGAGCTGGGCCGGCACGTCGTCGGGCCGGGCGTCGGCGTCCCGGACCGCGGTCGGCGGCAGCGTGGCCGCCCGGCGCATCAGCTCCACCTGGCGCAGCGCCAACTGGGCCAGCTCGTGCGCGGGCTCGGCGGCCAGGATCTCCTGGTAACGCCGGGCCGCCTCGTCCAGGTCGCCGCGCGCGACCGCCTCCTCGGCGGCGTCCAGTCGCGGATCCTCCAGGGCCTGCTCCTGCTCGCCGTCGGCGCCCGCTGCCTGCGCACCGCCGACCGCCTCGACCAGCGCGCCGATCCACTGCCGTACCTGCGGCTCGGGCACCGCGCCGGTGAACTCCGCCACCAGCTGCCCCTGGAAGACCGCCTTCACCGCCGGGATGCCCTGCACCCGCAGCGCCTGGGCGAGCTGCGGGTTGGCGTCCACGTCGACCTTGGCGAGCACCCACGAGCCGCCGCCCTCGCCGGCCAGCTTCTCCAGCACCGGGCTGAGCTGCTTGCACGGCCCGCACCACTCCGCCCACAGGTCCAGCACCACCGGGACCTGCATGGACCGCTCCAGGACGTCGGCCTGGAAGGTGGCCTCGGTGACGTCCAGCACGTACGGGTTGCTGTGCCCGGGCTGCGCGCCGTTGCTCCCCGCGGCCGGCGGCGGGGCGGTGGCCCGCGCCTTCAACGCGGAAAGATCGACTGCGCCTGCGAGCGCGGCGCTGAGCGGGGGGTTGCCTGGCGTCATGCCGCCAATTCTTCCACCGCCCGGCGGGTGCCCGCTCAGCGCACCTGGAAGGCGGCCATCATGCCCATATCCTCGTGTTCGAGGTTGTGGCAGTGCACCAGGTAGCGGCCGCGGTGCTGCTCGAACCGCACCGCCAGGTCGGCGTACTCGCCCGGGCGCAGGTCGACGGTGTCCTTCCACCCCGCGTCGTACGCCCCGGGTGCGCCGCCGCTGCGTGACAGCACCCGGAACGGTGACAGGTGGATGTGCACCGGGTGCCGCAGGTCGGTCACGACGCGCCACACCTCGGTACGCCCGAGCGCGGGGTCGGCGTCCATCCGGCGCGGGTCGAAGCGCTGCCCGTTGATCAGCCACCCGTCGCCGGCCCGCGCGAAACTCCACAGCCGGTCGTACGTGCCGGTCGCCCTGGGCAGCGGCGGCACGTCGGCGAGGGTGTTCGGGACGGTGCTGTCGTCGCGTACCTTCCTGGTCACCTGGAAGCGCATCACCTGCCCGGTACGCCCGGTTCCGGCCCGGTTGACCAGCGTCACGCGCGTACCGGGCCGGTACGCCGCGAAGTCGATCACCACGTCGAACCGCTCCCCCGGCGCGATCTCGAGGTTGGCGTGCCGGATCGGGCTGGCCAGCAGCCCGCCGTCGGAGCCGACCTGCGTGATGGCGGCCGCCGGCTCCAGCGCCAGGTCGTACCGGCGGGCGTTGGAGGCGTTCAGGATGCGGAACCGGTAGCGGGCGGCGACCACCTCGAAGCTCGGCCAGGCCACCCCGTTCACGCAGATCACGTCGCCGAGCACGCCGCCCATGTAGTCGCCGGCCACCCCCGGCGACGTGCCGGTGGGGTCGGTCGCCGGATACCACAGCGCGCCGTCGGCCTTGAACGACCGGTCGGCGATCATCAACGGCACGTCCCGCTCACCCCGCGGCAACGGCAGCGCGTCCTCCTCGTCATCGTGTACGAGGTGGAAGCCGGCCAGCCCGCGCCAGACCTGCGCGCCGGTGAAGTCCATCCGGTGGTCGTGGTACCACAGCGTGGCCGCGCGCTGCCGCATCGGGTACGTGTACTCCCGGCTGCCCGTGGCCACCGCGCCACCCATCGCGTCATGCTGGTGCTGGGCGGTGCCGCCCTCCGGTAACAGCAGATCGACCGGGTACCCGTCGGACCCGCTCGGCGTGTTCCCCCCATGCAGGTGCGTCACCGTGGGCACACCCAACCGGTTCACCTGCCGCACCACGGTCGGCCGCCCGCTCCGCGACACGATCGTCGGCCCCGGGAAGGTCCCGCCGTACGCGTCCACCTCGGTCGGTACGCCCGGCAGGATCTCCACGCTGGCCCGCCGCTGCACCACCTCGTACCGCCCGTCGCGCCCCGGCGCCAGCACCGCCGGCACCGGCAGCGGCACCCCGAACGGCTCCGGCAACCGCACCTGGCTCACCAACACCGCCGGCTCCGGCCCGACCACCTCCGGCTCGCCCGCACGCCGGCTGCACCCGACCAGCGCGCCAACCCCGACCCCGCCGGCCAACATCCCGAACCGCCGCCGCGACAGTCCCCCACCCATCCCCGAACCGTACTCAAGCAGCCCGGCGCCAAAGACGCCGGGCTACAGGAAGAACGACCCCACGCCGAAGGGCCGTCGACCCCGGGAATGCTCTCCCCAGGGGTGGTATCGCCATCCTATCGACACCCATCCACAGCCCCACAATCCGCGCGGCATATGGGAATCGCAGTGCTGTACAAATGAGAAACGGCCCCCGAGGAGGGGGCCGTCAGCCCGGGGATGTTCTCCCTGGGGTGGTGACGACGATGCTACCTGACAGCGCGCCCGCTGTCACGAGGGGGAGCGGTGCGCGAACGCGTCATGGCCTACATCGATGGCTTCAACCTGTACAACGGCCTCAAGGACAAGCACGGAAAGCGCTACGCGTGGCTGGATCTGGTCGCGTTGGTACGTGCCCTGCTCCGACCGGGTCAGGAGTTGGTCAGGGTGCGGTACTTCACGGCCCGCGTACACCGTACGGCCAGCACCGCCCGCCAGGCCGCCTACCTCGGCGCGTTGGCATCGGCCGGCTCGCTGTTGACCGTCACGGAGGGCCGGTTCCAACCGAAGTCCGTTCAGTGCACCGCGTGCGGCCGGACCCGAACCACCTATGAGGAAAAGGAAACGGACGTCAATCTGGCCATCGGGCTGGTCGAGGGCGCCCTGCTGGACCAGTACGACACGGCCCTGCTGATCTCCGCGGACAGCGACCTTTGTCCGGCCATTCGCACCATCCGGCGGCTGGCGCCACAGAAGCGAGTGATCGCCATGTTCCCGCCGCGACGCACCTCATATGAGCTACGCCAGACCGCGCACGGCTGGATAACCATCTCTGACAGCAAGATCCGGCAGAGCCAGTTACCGGATGTAGTCACGACGGCGGGCGGGGTGAAGTTGGTGCGGCCGGTGGAGTGGTATTAGAAGCGGGGGGGTTCGGTGTAGGGGCCCCATTCGGTGCGGAGGGCGTCGCAGATTTCGCCGAGGGTTGCTTCGGCGCGGGCGGCGGCGAGCATTGCGGGAATCATGTTCTCGGTGGTGCGGGAAATGGCGACGAGGTGTGATACCGCGGCGCGGGCGGCGGAATCGTCGCGGGCGTCGCGGCGGGTTTTGAGTTCGGCGCGCTGGTCGATTTCGACCTGGTGGGAAACGCGGAGGATGTCGAGGTCGTTGGTGACCGAGCCGTGGTGCACGTTGACCCCGACAATGCGCTTGTCGCCCTTTTCCAGAGCGCGCTGGTAGACGAAGGCCGCCTCGGCGATCTCGCCGGTGAACCAGCCGTCCTCGATGCCGCGCAGGATGCCCGCGGTCATCGGGCCGATCGGGCGTTCGGCGCCGCCGGCCAGTTCGCGGATCTTGGCGAAGATCTCCTCGGCCTCGGCCTCGATCCGGTCGGTCAACGCCTCGACGTACCAGGAGCCGCCGAGCGGGTCGGCCACGCTGGTCACGCCGGTCTCCTCCATCAGCACCTGCTGGGTGCGCAACGCGATCTCGGCGGCGCTCTCCGAGGGCAGCGCCAGCGTCTCGTCCAGCGCGTTGGTGTGCAGCGAGTTGGTCCCGCCCAGCACGGCGGCCAGCGCCTCCACCGCCGTACGGACGACGTTGTTGTACGGCTGCTGCGCGGTGAGCGACACCCCGGCGGTCTGGGTGTGGAACCGCAGCCACTGCGCGCGCTCGGAGGTGGCGCCGTACACATCGCGCATCCAGCGGGCCCAGATCCGCCGGGCGGCGCGGAACTTGGCGATCTCCTCGAAGAAGTCGACGTGGCTGTCGAAGAAGAAGGACAGGCCGGGCGCGAAGGTGTTGACGTCCAGCCCGCGGGACAGCCCCAGCTCGACGTACCCGAAGCCGTCGGCGAGGGTGAAGGCCAGCTCCTGCGCGGCGGTCGAGCCGGCCTCGCGGATGTGGTAGCCGGACACCGACAGCGGCTTGTAGCGCGGGATCTCGGCCGCGCAGTACTCCATCAGGTCACCGATCAGGCGCAGGTGCGGCTCGGGTGCGAACAGCCACTCCTTCTGCGCGATGTACTCCTTGAAGATGTCGGTCTGGAGCGTCCCGTCCAGTTTGTGGATGTCGGCGCCCTGGCGCTCGGCGGCCACGACGTACATGCAGAAGACGGGGATGGCCGGGCCGGAGATGGTCATCGAGGTGGTGACGTCGGCCAGCGGGATGCCCCCGAACAGGACGTCCAGGTCGGCGGCCGAGTCGACGGCGACGCCGCAGTGCCCGACCTCGCCGAGGCTGCGCGGGTCGTCGGAGTCGCGGCCCATCAGGGTCGGCATGTCGAAGGCGACCGAGAGCCCGCCACCGCCGGCGGCCAGGATCATCTTGTAGCGCTCGTTGGTCTGCCGGGCGTTCCCGAAGCCGGCGAACTGGCGGATCGTCCAACTCCGCCCCCGGTACCCGGTCGGGTAGAGGCCGCGGGTGAACGGGAACTCCCCCGGCCAGCCGATCCGGTCGAACCCGGCAACCTGGTCGCCGGGCGCCGGGCCGTACACCGGCTCGACCGGCACCCCGGACAGCGTGGTGCGCTCCCAGTCCTCGGCGGACCGCCCGCTGCGCGCCCGGGCGGTGTCGTAGCGCTGCTGCCACCGCTCGCGGCCGGCGGCGATGTCCTCGGCTCCCATACCAGGGATAGTAGGACGTCCGACTAAATCAGCGCCACGTATCGTGCCGCGTCCCACAGTCCCGGCGCCCGTTGATCGGGTGTTAGTCCGGCCGCCCTGCCGGGCACCACCGCAGCACGGGAAGGGGACGGCATGACGGACATCTCGGCACCGGACGAGCAGCAGGCCGACCACCTGAAGGAGGAGGCGGGTACGCCGCCCGAGCAGCCGGCACCGCGCCGGCCGGCGGACACGGTGAGCTGGGGCATGCGGGTGGCCGCGGAGTGGTCGGCCCGCGCCCTCATCGTGGCCGCCGCGATCTACGTACTGCTGCTGGTGGTGAACCGCGTCCGGCTGGTGGCGTTCTCGTTCGTCGTGGCCCTGCTGCTGACCGCCCTGCTGTACCCGCCGGTGGCCCGGCTGCGGCGGGCCGGCGTGCAGCGCAGCCTGGCCAGCCTGCTGGTGCTCGTCCTCGGGCTGGGCGCGCTGGCGCTGGTCATCTGGTTCGTGGTGACGCAGGTGCAGGCCAACGCCGGGCGGCTGGGCGACCAGGTGGGCGAGTCGGTGGAGAAGATCCGCTCCTGGCTGGCGACCGGCCCGCTGCACCTGGACGACGCGCAGCTGCGCACGCTCGCCAGCCGGCTGTCCGACGCGGCCGGCAGCGGCGAGAACGGGCTGGCCTCGCGCGCGTTCGCCACCGCCAGCACCGCGGCAGAGGCGATCAGCGGCATCCTGCTGGTCGTGTTCAGCACGTTCTTCCTGCTCCGCGACGGCGACGTGGTGTGGGCGTGGGTGGTCCGGCTGTTCCCCGCGCAGGCCAGGATGCACGTGAACGTGGCCGGCGGGCTGGGCTGGCGGACGCTGTCCGGGTACGTCCGCGGCATCGTGATCGTCGCGCTGGTGGACGCCGTCTCGGTCACCATCGTGCTGCTGGTCGTCCGCGTGCCGCTCGCGGTGCCGCTGGGCGTGCTGGTCTTCATCGGCGCGTTCGTCCCGCTGGTCGGCCTGACCGTGGCCGGGACGCTGTGCGTGCTGGTCACCCTGCTGGCGCACGGCGCCGGCGCCGCGCTGGCCGTACTCGCCGCGATCGTGCTCCTGGTCCAGGCCGAGGGCCACCTGCTGCACCCGCTGGTGATGAGCCGGGCCGTCCGCATCCACCCGCTGGCCGTGGTGCTGGCGGTGACCGCCGGGACGCTGGTCGCCGGGATCGAGGGCGCCATCATCGCGGTGCCGCTCGCGGCGGTGTTCAGCAGCATCGGCGGCTACCTGCGGGCCGCGCACACGCCGGTGACCAACTCACCCTGACGGCGGTACGGTCCGGCGCGTACCAGCCTTGAAATCGCCCGCATCGGAACGTACCCGGCGCAGTGCCTCGAACACGGCCGTACGCTCCTGCTCCGGCAGCGCGGTGAGGCCGAAGTCGGCCGAGGTCAGCTCGGTGGTGGCCTCCTCGACCACCCGGCGGCCCTCCTCGGTGATCGCGGCGATGACGCCGCGGCCGTCGTCCGGGTTCGGCTGGCGGACCACCAGGCCGGCCGCGACCAGGCGGTCCACGGTGTTGGTGGCGCTGGTCGGGTGCACCATCAGCCGGCTGCCGATCACCTTCATCGGCAGCGCGCCGCGGCGGGAGAAGCGCAGCAGCACCAGCGCCTCGTACCGGGCGAAGGTCAGCCCGTACGGGCGGAGGATCTCGTCGTAGCGGGCCAGCAGGATCTGCTGCACCCGCATCACCGAGGTGGCCACCCGCATGCTGGAGGCGGGGCCCCAGGTCTGTTCCCAAATCTCGCCGGCCCGCTCGATCGGGTCGAAGGGCAGGTCAAGGGGCTTGCTGGCCATGTACCGCACGGTAGCCGACCCGGTTGTGAGGCTGAGTTCACCTCCCGCTCGTAAGGTCGGCGTCAGGCGGATTGGATACAGTCTCCAATCGTGCAGGCGCTGTCCGGGATCGTGGTCGCCGACTTCACCAGGGTGCTGGCCGGGCCGCTGGCGACCCAGGTGCTCGGCGACCTGGGCGCAACGGTGATCAAGGTGGAGCGGCCGGACGGCGGGGACGACACCCGCGCCTGGGGCCCGCCGTACGCCGCGGACGGGCAGAGCACGTACTTCCACGCCATCAACCGGAACAAGCGCAGCCTCGCGCTGGACCTCGGCAGCCCGGTCGGCCGGGCCGACGCGCGGGCCGTGGCGGACCGGGCCGATGTGCTGGTGGAGAACTTCCGGCCCGGAACGATGGAGCGTTTCGGGCTCGGGTACGCCGACCTGGTGGACGCCAATCCCGGGCTGGTCTACTGCTCGCTCACCGGCTTCGGCGCGGGCGCGGGGGCGGCGTTACCGGGGTACGACCCGGTGGTGCAGGCCGTCGGCGGGCTGATGAGCGTGACCGGGCCGCCCGAGGAGCCGAGCAAGACCGGGGTGGCGTTGGTGGACGTGATCAGCGGGTTGTACCTCGCGCTCGGCGTGCTGGCCGCGCTGCGCGAGCGGGACTCCTCCGGGTACGGGCAGCTGGTCGAGGTCGACCTGCTCAGCTGCCAGCTCGCCTCGCTGGCCAACCTCGGCTCGGCGTTCCTGCACACCGGGGTCAGCCCGCGGGCGATGGGTAATGCGCATCCGAGTATCGTCCCGTACCAAACTTTTGAGACCGCGGATCGTCCGCTGATGATCGGGTGCGGGAACGACCGGCAGTGGCGGGCGATGGCCGGGGTGCTCGGCCGGCCGGAGCTGGCCGACGACGCGCGGTTCGCGTGCAACCCGCAGCGGGTCGCGCACCGGGAGGTGCTGATCCCGATCCTGTCCGAGGCGCTGGCGGCGAAGTCCGCGGCGGAGTGGACCGAGCTGCTGGGTGCCGCCGGCATCCCGTGCGGGCCGGTCAACGACATCTCGGCGGCCTACGAGCTGGCCTCCTCGCTGGAGCTGGACCCGGTCGCGCCGGTCGGCCCGGCGGGGGTCCCGTCGGCGGCCAGCCCGCTGCGGCTGTCGCGGACCCCGGTGGTGTACGACCTGGCGCCGCCGCAGCTCGGCGCGGACACCGCGGCCGTACTGCGCTGGCTGGCCGGCGGACCGCAGCCGGGGACCGAGTCCGGTGACTGAGCTGCGGCCGGGGTTCGTGCGGCCGCCGACGGCGCAGGAGGCGGTGCTGGCCGAGCTGCGGGCCATGATCAGCACTGGCGAGCTGCGGCCGGGCGAGCCGATCCGGCAGGCGCCGGTGGCGCGGGCGCTGGGCGTGAGCAGGGTGCCGGTGCGGGAGGCGCTGAAGGTCCTGCAGGCCGAGGGGCAGGCGGCGTACTCCCCGCACCGCGGCTACGTCGTGCGTACGCTCGACCCGACCGAGCTGCGCGAGTGCTACCGGATCCGCGAGCTGCTGGAGGCCGAGGCGGTCCGCGTGGCCGTGCCACTGCTGTCCACTGTGGACGATCTCGCCGCGGCACTGTCCGATGTGGAGGGTGCCGCGGCGGCCGGCGACCTGCTCGGCGTGGCCGCGGCCAACCGCAGGTTCCACTTCGGGCTGTACGAGGCCTCCGGCATGCCGCGGCTGGTGTCGCTGATCCGGATCCTCTGGGACACCACCGATCCGTACCGGTCGCGCTACGTCGCCGACCCCGCGAACCTGCGCGCCATCAACGCCGAGCACCGCGCCGTACTCGAGGCTGTCGCCGGCCGCGACGCCGAGCACGCCGTCGCGCTCCTGGACGACCACAGGACCCACGCGCTGCGTACCCTCACCGCACAGCTGGAGGAACAGGCCCATGACTACTGATCTGCTCGCCCTCGACGCGCAACTGTCCGACGAGGACAGGTTGATCCGCGACACCGTCCGCCGGTTCGGCGAGGAGCAGATCCGGCCGCACATCGCCGGGTGGTTCGACGCCGGGACGCTGCCGCGCGAGCTGGCCCAGGAGTTCGGCAAGCTCGGGCTGCTCGGCATGCACCTGACCGGGTACGGGTGCTCGGGTTCGACCGCGGTCCAGTACGGCCTGGTGTGCCACGAGCTGGAGGCCATCGACTCGGGCGTACGCAGCCTGGTGTCGGTGCAGGGGTCGCTGGCCATGTTCGCGATCTGGAAGTTCGGCTCGGAGGAGCAGAAGCAGGAGTGGCTGCCGCGGATGGCCGCCGGCGAGGCGATCGGCTGCTTCGGGCTGACCGAGCCGGACTCCGGCTCCGACCCCGGCTCGATGCGGACCCGGGCGCGCCGCGACGGCGACGACTGGGTACTGAACGGCACCAAGATGTGGATCACCAACGGCGGCTGGGCCGACGTCGCGGTGGTGTGGGCGCGTACCGACGACGAGGGGGTCCGGGGATTCCTGGTGCCGCGCGGCACGCCCGGCTTCAGCACCCGCGACGTGGGCAGGAAGCTGTCGCTGCGCGCCTCGGTCACCAGCGAGCTGAACCTGGAGGACGTACGGCTGCCCGCCTCGGCCATGCTGCCGGAGGTGCGCGGGCTGCGCGGCCCGCTGTCGTGCCTGACCGAGGCGCGGTTCGGCATCATCTGGGGCTCGATGGGCGCGGCCCGGGACTGCTACCAGACCGCGCTGGAGTACGCGAAGACGCGGGTGCAGTTCGGCCGGCCGATCGCGGCGTACCAGCTGACCCAGCAGAAGCTGGTGAACATGGCGCTGGAGCTGAACAAGGGCATGCTGCTGGCCCTGCACCTGGGCCGGCTGAAGGATGCCGGGCAGATCACCCCGGAGCAGGTCAGCTTCGGCAAGCTCAACAACATCCGCGAGGCGCTGGCGATCTGCCGGGAGGCGCGGACGATCCTCGGCGCCAACGGGATCACGCTGGAGTACCCGGTGCTGCGGCACGCCAACAACCTGGAGTCCGTACTGACCTACGAGGGCACCTCCGAGGTGCACACCCTCGTCCTCGGCCAGACCATCACCGGCGAGGCCGCCTTCCGCTGAGGTTCCCGCGGGAGCCGCGCTGGCGGCGCGGATCCCGCGGGCGGTGCTCAGCCGATGCGGATGCTCTGGGTGTAGGCGTCCTGGTTGGCGGTGTTGGTGCCGGGCCGGCCGCGGAAGTCGGTCCAGCAGGGGTGGATGCGCAGGTCCGAGCCGATCGCGACCGCGGCGTAGTCGCCGATGAACAGGCCCTGCAGCGTCTCCCCCGACTCCAGGCCGGTGCCGACGAACTGCACCTGCGGGTTCTCGCTGACGGTGGTGATGCGGTGCGTCCGCGCGCCGCGGAAGCCGAACAGCCCGGCCTGCCAGTAGGCGAAGTCCAGGTTGATGCCGGCCGGGTCGAAATGCCTTGTGTACGAGGCGATCGCGACGTGCCCGGCGAACGCGGTCACCGCGCCGAACACCTCGTCCTGCGGCGTACCGACCACCACCGGCTCCGACCAGTGCCGCCCGTCGCGCGAGGTCGAGACGATGTTGTCGCCGTTGGTGCGGATCGACTCACCGTCCGCCGTGTACCGGCCGTTGCGGTCGTCGGCCCAGGTGACCCACAGCCGGTCGGCAACCGGGTCGTAGCCGAGCTGGGGGAAGGAGTTGATCCGGAAGTTCTCCCCGGTGAGGCCGGCGCTGCCGGTGTCCTCGTCGGTCGGGAAGTCGAAGTCGGTGTCCACAATGGAGTGCCGGAAGGTGCGGCCACGGTCGGTGGAGGTGGCCACCACGACGGCGTCGCGGTCGTCCGGACCGTCGCAGTCGGCGGTGTCGCAGACCGAGGTCTCGTACGCGATGTGCAGCGTGCCGTCCCGCGCGACCCGCGGGTTGGAGCCCTGCGCGAACGGGGTGATACCGCCGCTGAACCCGTCCAGGCTCGGGCTCACCCGGGTCTTCGCCGACCAGGTGCGGCCGAAGTCGGAGGTGCTGGAGACCACGATCGGCGACTCGATGTAGTTGCCCTCGTCGTCGTTGGTGAACACCGTCCAGCTCACGTACGCGCGGCCGCTGTCGGGGTCGGCGCCGAGCCAGACCTTGTCGTTGAACAGGTTGGTCCGCACCGGGGTGCCGGCCGCGGTCACGCCGTCCATCTGGATGGCGACCGGGTTGCCCCAGTGCAGGCCGCCGTCGTGGGACACGTTGACCACGATGCCGCTGGCCTGCTGGCCGCCGTCGAAGGGCGTACGGCTGAAGACGATGTTGCCGAAGTAGACGGTGTTGCGCGGGCCGAAGGCGATCACCGGGTCACCGGCGCCGTCGATGTAGCTGAACGGGCCCACGCCGCCGGTCTGGAAGGTCAGGCCGGGCAGGGTGATGTTGCGCCACGTACGCCCGCCGTCGAAGGAGGTGTACGCGACACCGGAGCTGTCGTTGCGCTGCTCGCGGCTGTTGAAGAAGCGGTAGTCGTTGGCGCCCGCGACGATGTTGCGCGGGTTGTGCGGGTTGACCGCGATGCTGGTCTCGTTCTGCGCCGCGCGGCACCCGGTCTGGGAACCGACCTCGACGACGGTGTCGTTGACGATCTGGTTGACGTTCGGGGCCGGGTTGCCGTAGAGGTTCGGCTGGCTGATCAGGTCCTGGCACAGGGCGTTCAGCGCGGGGTTGTCCTCCAGGCCCTCGTCCTCCTCGCCGAGCACCTCCTTCAGCAGCGGGTTCGGCACGGCGTGCGGGGAGTCGGGTTCGGCGCTGGCGGGTCCGGCGCTGGCGGCGATCACCACGGTGGCGGCCGGGAGGGCCAGGGCCGCGGCAAGGGCGATCCGGCGGATGAACGTACGGTTCACGCGCGTCACCTTTCCGGGAGGGGAATCGACCGGTGCCCAGCCTGAACCCCGTTCGGGGTGCCGGGGAAGGAGCCGATCGGGGGACGCAGCGTTACCAGCGCAGCTCCGGTGGGTATTCGGTGCCGCGCAGGTGCGCCGGCAGGTGCCCGGTGTCGTTGTACGCCAGCAGCGCGGCCGGCCGGCCGGCGCGGATGCTCAGGACCGTGATGCCGCAGTTGTAGTCGGCCAGCTGGATCCAGGCGTACCCCGGTGCGCCGGTGGCGGTGACGGTGAGCCAGCGCAGCAGGTTGCCGTGGGTGATCAGCAGGTCGGTGCCGGTGCTCCGCGGCGGGCCGAGGTAGCGGTGCGCGGCCGCGGCCGCCTGCTGGGCGCCCTCCTCCCGCTCGGCCGCGGTGAAGGTGGCGAACGCGTCCCGCTGCCGCTCGGTCAGGACCTCCTCCGGCGGTACGGACGGGATGCACTCGGCGAGTACGTCGTCGGCGCCGGCCGGCAGGGCCATGGTGGCGGCGATGATCGCGGCGGTCTGCGCGGCGCGTGGCAGCGGGCTGTGGACCAGCCGGTCCGGGCGGCGCGGCAGGGCGGCGAGCCGGTTCGCGGTGAGCGTGGCCTGCTCGGCGCCCACCTCGGTCAGCTGCCCGTCCTCGTCGGCTGCGCCGTGGCGTACCAGGATGATCACTCGGTGGTGCTCAGCCAAGGTGCCGCTCCACCGCCTCGACCTTGCTGTGCAGGCCGTCGGTGACCCCGTCGCGCAGGTCGGCCTTGAGCACCAGGCTGACCCGCGGGGCGTGCGCCTTGACCGCCATGACCGCGGCCTTGACCACGGCCATCACCTCGTCCCACTCGCCCTCGATGTTGGTGAACATCGCGTTGGTCTGGTTGGGCAGGCCGCTGTCGCGCACGATCCGGACCGCCTCGGCGACCGCGGACGAGACACTGTCCGGGGCGCTCTCGGCTGGCGTACCGCCTGCTGGGCCGACGCTGAAGGCAACAAGCATGCGCCCGATCGTCCCCTACCCTGTGCGCCGTTGGCCGGGCAGGGGTGGCCAAACGCGCCGGTGCCGCTAGTCTCGCGCGGTGGACTGGAGCCTGCGCGCCTGCGCCCGCAAGGGTCACGTGACCTACGCGCCGACCGAGGCGGAGCTGCGTACGCGGCTGCACGCGCCGACCCCCGCCGGCCCGGCCTGGCGCTGCCTGCGCTGCGGCGACTTCGTGCCGGGCGAGCCGCACGGCAGCGGGCCGGCCGACGAGGCGCCGCTGGTGCCGCGCGGCAAGGCGCTGCGGGACCTGTTCATCCTGCGGGTGCTCGCGGTCGAGCGCGCCATCCGCGGCGTGCTGATCCTGCTGCTGGTGTACGGCGTGGTGCGGTTCAAGGACCGGCAGGCGGACCTGCGGCGGGCCTTCGAGGAGGACATGCCGCTGCTGCGCCCGCTGGCCGACAAGCTGCACTTCAACCTGGACGACTCCGGTGTCGTGCACACCATCCAGCGGGTGCTCGCGCTGGAGGCCAAGACGCTGGTGTGGATCGCGGTCGGGCTGGCGGCGTACGCGCTGATCGAGCTGGTCGAGGGCGTCGGGCTCTGGTATGCCAAGCGGTGGGCGGAGTACCTGACCGTGGTGGCGACCGCGGCGTTCCTGCCGCTGGAGATCCGCGAGCTGACCGAGAAGGTGACGTGGCTGCGGATCGGCGCGCTGGTCTTCAACGTGCTCGCGGTGGTGTACCTGCTGCTGGCCAAGCGGCTGTTCGGGCTGCGCGGCGGGCACAAGGCGGTCGAGGCGGCGCGGCACTCCGAGTCGCTGCTGGAGGTCGAGGTCGCGGCGGGGACCGTACGCTAGCTGTCCTCCACCGATTCGGGCAGGTGCTCGCGGGTCCACAGCGCGGCCGAGGTGCGGTCGCGTACGCCGATGCGGCGGAAGGCGTTGCCGAGGTGGACCTTGACGGTGCGTTCGGTGATGCCGAGGGCGCGGCCGATCTGCTTGTTCGCCAGGCCCTTGCTGACCAGCGTGAGCACCTCGCGCTCGCGGGCCGACAGCGTGCCCATCGGGTCCTCGGCGGCGCGCCTGGGCAGGAGCGCGCGGGCGACCCTGGGGTCCAGCGGGGATTCGCCCCGGGCCGCCGCGCGTACGGCCGCGAGCAGGTCGGCCGGCTCGCTGTCCTTGAGCAGGTAGCCGATGGCGCCGGCGCCCAGGGCAAGGTCGACGCGGGTGCGGTCGGAGAAGGAGGTCAGGACCAGCACCTGCACGGCCGGCAGCTCGTCGACGATCTGCCGGGTGGCCGCGACCCCGTCGAGCACCGGCATGGACAGGTCCATCAGGATCACGTCCGGGGCCAGCTCGCGGGCCTGCTGGATCGCGGCGGCGCCGTCGCCGGCCTGGCCGACGACGATCACGTCCTCGGCGGCGCCGAGCAGCGAGGCGAGCCCGGCGCGGACCAGCTGGTGGTCGTCGACGAGCAGGACCCGGATCACTGGGCGGGCACCTCCAGCCGCCAGCGGGTGCCGCGGGAGGGCGCGCTGGCCACCGAGAGGGTCGCGCCGGCCTCGGCCGCAGCGTCGGCGAGCAGCCGCATCCCGAGGTGGCCCTCGGGCGGGTTGGCCAGCACCTGCGCGACGTCGAAGCCCGCGCCGTCGTCGGCGATGTCCAGCAGCACGACGCCGTGGATGTGGCGCAGCCGTACGCTGACCGCGGTGGCCTTCGAGTGCCGGGCCACGTTGCGTAGGACCTCCTGCGCGACCCGGAAGACCAGGGCTTCGGTCTGCGGGGGCAGGTCCAGCTCGTCGGGCAGCTCCAGGTCGACGGCGATGTCGCGGGAGCGCAGGGTGGCGATCAGGTCGCTGAGCGCGACCGACAGGCCCGCATCGCGCAGCGTGGCCGGGTAGATGTCGACCAGCAGCGAGCGCAGGCCGCCGATGCTGGCCCGGACCGTACCGGCGACGGTCTGCAGGCGGGTGGCCAGGGCCTCGTCGCCGTCGGAGCGGGCCCGGTCGGCGGCGCCGGCCACCACGAACGAGACGCCGGCCAACTCCTGCACCACGCCGTCGTGCAGGGTGGCCGCGATCCGGCGCCGTTCCTGCTCGGAGGCGGAGATGGCCCGGTCGCGCAGCAGGTCGTGCTCCCGCTGGGAGCGGCGCAGGCGGGCCACCAGCGCCCAGACCAGCGGGGCGAAGCAGACCATGAGCAGCAGCAGGCTGGTCAGCGTGATGCCGGCGAATCCCTTCCAGAGCTGGCCGCTGCGCTGGGCGACCTGGTCGTAGCGGGAGTACGTCTCGAACAGCAGCGTGTCGTCGGCCAGGGCGTTGTTGCTGTTCGGCAGCCAGACCGGGCGGTAGACCTCCAGCAGCTTGCGCTCGCCCGCCTCGAACCGGTTCTCCGGCAGGCGCAGGTCGGTGACCTCGGCGTGCGTGGTGGGCACATCCATGGCGGCCCGCTCCTCGGGCGCCAGCGGGAACACGTCGCCGACCAGTCGCGGCTCGTCGGAGTAGACGATCTTGCCGTCGCGGGTCCACACCTTGACCCTGATGACCACGTCGGAGAGGACGTGGGCGCGGACCACCGCGTCCAGCCGCTGCCGGGCGACCGCGGCGATCTTCGGGTCGGTCGAGATCAGGCCGTCCTCCAGCGCCGGTTCGACCACGGCGCTGGCCAGGACGCCGGTGGTCTGGAGCGCGACGTTCGCCGACTCCCGCTCGGAGGTCTTGCGGGCGGCGACCGTACCGGCCGCGGCCACCAGGACGAACACGACCAGGGCGGCGGCAACGGCCTGCGCCACGATCCGCCGCCAGGTCACCGGCGTGTCCGGGGGCTCGATCGGCTGACCGGCGGTGATGACCGTCCAGGGCACCGCGGCGTTGGGCAGTGCGCCGGCCTGCGTGGCCGCGCTCATCCGGTCACCTCGTGGCCTCACATCTCCTAGTCTGCGGCACTGCCCGGGCCGGCGCGTCAGTGCCGACCCGGGCGAGGTCCCGGGGGAGGTCAGTTCTGGCTGAGCGCGTCGCCGCCGCCGTGGTCGTCGCCGCCGTGCCCGCTCCCGCCACTGCCACGGTTGCTCCCCGGTTCGGCGTGGTGCCCGCCGCCGCTCGAACCGGAACCGCTGCCTGGCGTACCGCCACCTCCTGGACCACTCGAGGAGCCCTCGGAAGGCTGGCTCCCAGAGGTGCCGCCAGAGGAGGGGCTGCCGCTCGCCGTCGGGTTTGCCGACCCGGCCGGGCCGGGAGCTCCGTACGACGGGCTGCTGGTCGCGGACGGCTCGGACGACCCGCCGTTGGGGCCCTGGCCACGTTCGCCCACGTGGTCGTTGCCCGGCCCGGGGTGGCCGCCGTTGGTGCCGTCGTTGTCCCTGCCCCCACTCTCATGGGCGGTCGGGACCAGGAGGTTGCCACTCTTGTCGCCGCTCCCACCGGGATTGGTGGTGAGCGGGACAGTCTGACTGAGCGACGGGTTCCCGACCAGACCGACCACTGCCGGAGCCAGCGCCACGACGGCGGCGACTCCGAGTCCTACCAACTTCCACATCCGCCTGTCTCCGATATCTCCCCGTCGGACAGGCTTATTTGTCTCCCATGTACGGTCGTGGGCACTAGTGGACAACAGGACTAGTACCTCCCAGTAGTCCCCCGTCTAGCTGGTGACCGCACCGACCAGCTCGTCGGCGGCCGCGTACGGGTCGGACTCCCCCCGCGCCACCCGCTCGGCCTGCGCCCGCAGCGCCGCCGAACCGCGCACGTCCCCCATCTTCTCGCGCAGCGCCGCCAATGCAATGGCCTCGATCTCGCCCGCCGCCCTGGCCTGCCGCCGACGCTCCAGCTCACCGCTGCCCAGCATCCAGTCGCGGTGCTTGTCGATGGCCGCGACGACCTCGTCGATTCCCTCCTGCCGCGAGGCGACGGTCTTCAGGATCGGCGGGCGCCAGGCACCGGGCTCGCTGTGCCGGCCGCCGAGGGACTGCATGTAGCGCAGGTCGCGGACGGTCTGGTCGGTGCCGTCCCGGTCGGCCTTGTTGACCACGAACAGGTCGGCGATCTCCAGGATGCCGGCCTTGGCGGCCTGGATGCCGTCGCCCATGCCCGGGGCGAGCAGTACGACCGTGGTGTCGGCGAGCGAGGCGATCTCCACCTCGGCCTGGCCGACGCCGACGGTCTCGACCAGGATCACCTCGCAGCCGGCCGCGTCGAGCACGCGCAGCGCCTGCGGGGTTGCCCAGGACAGGCCGCCCAGGTGACCGCGGGAGGCCATGGACCGGATGAAGACGCCGCTGTCGGTGGCGTGGTCCTGCATCCGCACCCGGTCCCCGAGCAGCGCGCCGCCGGAGAACGGCGAGGACGGGTCGACCGCGAGCACGCCGATCCGCCGGCCCAGCGCGCGGTAGGCGGCCACCAGCGCCGAGGTGCTGGTCGACTTGCCGACACCGGGTGAACCGGTCAGGCCCACCACCTGGGCCGTGCCGGTGTGCGGGGCCAGCGCGCTGGCGACCTCGCGCAGCCGGGGGCTGGCCCGCTCCACCAGGGAGATCAGCCGGGCCACCGACCGGGCGTCACCCTCGCGCGCCCTGCTCACCAGGGCCGGTACGTCGATCGACTGCCGAGAACCCGTCACCGCTGCACCGTACCCACCGCTCCTGACGCCCCGCGCCCGCGCCGCCCAGCCCAGCCACCCGCCCGGTACACGCCCCCACCCGCCCCACTCGCACCGTCGCCGTGGCTGCGCGGCTTGCCGTGGCTGCGCGGCTTGCCGTGGCTGCGCGGCTTGCCGTGACCAGGCCGCTCGCCATGACCAGCCCGCTCGCCATGGCCAGGCCGCTCGCCATGGCCAGGCCGCTTGCCGTGGCTGGGCGGCTTGCCGGCCGGCTGGCGTGGATTGCCGCCGCCCGGTGTGGGTGCGTGGTTGCCGTTGCCGGCCGTGGGTCAGGCCTTCGGGACCGACAGCAGCAGCGCATCGCCCTGGCCGCCGCCGCCGCACAGCGCCGCCGCACCGAGGCCGCCGCCGCGCCGCCCGAGCTCCAGCGCCAGGTGCAGGGCGATCCGCGCGCCACTCATCCCGATCGGGTGGCCCAGCGCGATGGCGCCGCCGTTGACGTTCACGATGTCCGCGCTCACACCGAGGTCGCGTATCGACTGGATGCCGACCGAGGCGAAGGCCTCGTTGATCTCGATCAGGTCGAGGTCGGCGACGGTCTTGCCGGCCCTGCCCAGCGCATGCTGGATCGCGTTGGACGGCTGCGACTGGAGCGAGTTGTCCGGGCCCGCGACGTTGCCGTGCGCGCCGATCTCGGCCAGCACCGGTGCGCCCAGCTCCTCGGCCTTCGCCCGGGACATCACCACCACCGCGGCGGCACCGTCGGAGATCTGCGAGGCCGAACCCGCGGTGATCGTGCCGTCCTTGCTGAAGGCCGGGCGGAGCTTGGCCAGCGACTCCACCGTGGTGTCGGCCCGGACGCCCTCGTCGGTGCTGAACACGATCGGGTCGCCCTTGCGCTGCGGGATCTCCACCGGAACCAGTTCGGCGTCGAACAGGCCGTTCTTGGCCGCCGCGGCGGCGCGCTGGTGGCTGCGGGCGGAGAACTCGTCCTGCTCGGCCCGGCCGATCCCCAGCTTGCCGTTGTACCGCTCGGTCGACTCCCCCATCGGGATGTGGTCGAAGGCATCGGTCAGCCCGTCGTAGGCCATCGCGTCCAGCATCTCGATCGAGCCGTACTTGAAGCCGCCGCGCGACTTGGGCAGCAGGTGCGGGGCGTTGGTCATCGACTCCATGCCGCCGGCCACCACGATCTCGAACTCGCCGGCCCGGATGAGCTGATCGGCCAGCGCGATCGCGTCCAGACCGGACAGGCAGACCTTGTTGATGGTGATCGACGGCACGGTCATCGGGATGCCCGCCTTGACGGCGGCCTGCCGGGACGGGATCTGGCCGGCGCCGGCCTGCAACACCTGACCCATGATCACGTACTGCACCTGGTCCCCGCCGATCCCGGCCCGCTCCAGCGCTGCCTTGATCGCGAAGCCGCCCAGATCGGCGCCCGAGAAGTCCTTCAGGGACCCCAGCAGCCGACCCATCGGGGTGCGTGCACCGCTGACGATGACAGAACCGGCCATGACAGGACCTCCGCGGATAATCGGGTACCTGGCTGGTAACGGCCAGGATACGCAGCCGCAACCGGCCAGCCGGCTGTGAGCCGCACCACCGTGCTGTTCCTTCTGTACCAGGTGCTGCTGACGTCCCCCGCCGGTCCCGCGCCCAGTCCGGCACCGGTGTGAGCCGCGCCACCACCGTCGCCCGCCCGGCTGGGGCGGGACCGGTGCCGCCGGTAGCGTGCCGGGCATGTTCAGCGCGATCGATCACGTCGGCATCGCCGTGCCGGACCTGGACGCGGCCATCGAGTTCTACCGCGCCACCTTCGGCATCGCGTCGGTGCACGAGGAGGTCAACGAGGAGCAGGGCGTACGCGAGGCCATGCTGGCGGTGGGCGACGGGGACACTCGCATCCAGCTGCTGGCGCCGCTGACGCCGACCTCGGCCATCGCGAAGTTCCTCGACACCCGCGGGCCGGGCATCCAGCAGTTGGCCGTGCGGGTGGCCGACGTGGAGGTGGTCAGCGCCGACCTGCGGGCCAAGGGGTTGCGGCTGCTGTACGACGCGCCGAAGCGCGGCACGGCCGGGTCGCGGGTCAACTTCGTGCACCCCAAGGACGCCGGCGGTGTGCTGCTGGAGCTGGTCGAGCCGGCCGTGCACCCGTGACCGCGCCGGTCGGCACCGCCATCCGCCGGCTGGCGGAGGAGGACTGGGCACTGCTGCGGGACCTGCGGCTGACCGCGTTACGGGACGCGCCGGGTGCGTTCTGGGCGACGTACGCGCAGGAGGTCGGCCTGGATGAGGAAGCCTGGCGCACGCGGCTGCGGGATCGCCTGGTGTTCGCCGGCTACCACGCGGGAGAGCCAGCCGGGCTGGTCGGCGGCTACGTCGATGGCGACGGCGAGGCCAACCTGATGATGATGTGGGTGGCGCCGGCCGCGCGCGGGTCCGGACTGGCCGGGCTCCTGATCGAGACGGTGCTGGACTGGGCGCGGGCGGCGGGGCGGCCGCGGGTGCTGCTGTGGGTGGCCGATCCGAACACGGGCGCGCGCCGCCTGTACGAGCGGCACGGGTTCTCACCGACCGGTCGGACCGGGCAGCTGCCGCACGAACCGCCGGTGCCCGAGCGGGAGTACGCCCGCGAGCTGTGAGGGTCGCCGGCCTCGCGCCAGCGCGACCCGTACGGTCGAAATCCGGCTCCTGGGGACGTTGATCGGCGCCACCGCGGGTAGGAACTAGAAGCACGTTCGGTCCGGCGTGGGGCCGCTCACACCACGTACCGGATGGCGTTACCCGGCGGTAACGTTTCGCGCACGCCCGACCTACCCCGCTCGATGAGCTGGCCCGACCCGTATCTGGAGGCAGGCCGTGCAGGACATCCTCGACGCGATCCTTTCCGGCTCCTATACCGACCTCGGCGGCCTGCCGGTGCCCGAGCACTACGCCGGAGTGGTGGTGCGCAAGGACGAGGTCGGCATGTTCGAGGGGCAGCCGGCGTACGAGAAGGACCCCCGCAAGTCGCTGCACGTGGAAGAGGTGCCGACGCCGGAACTCGGGCCGGGCGAGGCGATCGTCGCGGTGATGGCGAGCGCGGTGAACTACAACACGGTGTGGACCTCCATCTTCGAGCCGATGTCCACCTTCGGGTTCCTCGAGCGGTACGGCCGGATTTCGCCGCTGGCCAAGCGGCACGACCTTCCGTACCACGTGGTGGGTTCGGACCTGGCCGGTGTGGTGCTGCGCACCGGACCCGGCGTGACGCGGTGGAAGGCCGGCGACCCGGTGGTGGCGCACTGCCTGTCGGTCGAACTCGAGGACCCGCAAGGCCACGACGACACGATGCTCGACCCGCAGCAGCGGATCTGGGGCTTCGAGACCAACTTCGGCGGTCTGGCGCAGCTGGCCCTGGTGAAGTCCAACCAGCTCATGCCGAAACCGGCGCACCTGTCGTGGGAGGAGGCCGCCTGCCCGGGCCTGGTGAACTCCACCGCGTACCGGCAACTGGTCTCGCACAACGGCGCCAACATGAAGCAGGGCGACACCGTGCTGATCTGGGGCGCCTCCGGCGGGCTCGGCTCGTACGCGACGCAGTTCGCCCTGAACGGTGGGGCGACCCCGGTATGCGTGGTGTCCTCGCCGGAGAAGGCCGAGATATGCCGGCGGATGGGCGCGGAGCTGATCATCGACCGGGCCGCGGAGGGCTTCACGTTCTGGTCGGATGAGAACACACAGGACACCCGCGAGTGGAAGCGGCTGGGCGCGCGCATCCGTGAACTCACCGGCGGCGAGGACCCGGACATCGTGTTCGAGCACCCGGGGCGGGAAACCTTCGGCGCCAGCGTCTTCGTGGTCAAGCGCGGCGGGACCGTGGTGACCTGCGCGTCCACCAGCGGCTTCTGGCACGAGTACGACAACAGGTATCTGTGGATGAACCTGAAGCGCATCGTGGGCTCGCACTTCGCGAACTACCGCGAGGCGTGGGAGGCGAACCGGCTGATCGCCAAGGGTGCCATCCACCCGACGCTGTCGAAGTCGTACCCGCTCGATGAGACCGGGCAGGCGGCGTACGACGTGCACCGGAACCTGCACCAGGGAAAGGTCGGCGTGCTCTGCCTCGCACCGGAGGAGGGGCTGGGGGTCACCGACCCGCAGTTGCGCGAGCGGCATGCGGAGGCGATCAACCGGTTCCGCAACGTGTGAGGCGTACATGTACTCGATTGAGCCGAGTGGCTGGAGCGTTGCGCCAATCGAATTTGCGGCCTGTGGATAACCCGGAAGGCTGTGGACGGAGCCCAGCGGATTCTCCTGGTTGACCCTAGGATCGGGCCATGAGCCACCACGAGCAGCACACCGAGCTACTGCCCCTCGGCAGCGCGGTCAACCAGTTTGACGTGGTGCTGCGCGGCTACGACCGCGGCCAGGTGCACGAGCACGTGGATCGGCTGGAGTCTGAGCTGCGCGTAGCGCTCGCCGATCGGGACCTCGCCGCCTCCAGATCGGCCGACCTGGCTGCCCAACTCGCCGCCGCGCACGGCGAGATCGAGGCCCAACGGGCGAAGATGCAGCGACTGGAGCTGCCCACCCCCGAAAACATCGGCGAACGCATGCGGCACATGCTCGCCCTCGCGGATGAAGAGGCACAGGAGGTACGCAGCCGCGCACACAGCGAGGTGGCGGACCTCCAGGCCCGCGCCGACCAGTTGGCCGCGGAGATCGAGGCCAAGCACCGCGAGGCGGACGGGTACGCCAGCAGGCTGGTGGGCGACGCTGAGCAGCGCGCCACCACGTTGCTGAGCGAGGCCGAGCAGCGGTCGACCGCCCTGATCACTGACGCCGAGAAGCGGTCCACGTCCATGATCGCCGAGGCCGAGGCCATGGCGAGCAAGGCGCTGGCCGACGCGCAGCGGGAGCAGCAGCGCCGGGACACCGAGTCCGAGGCGAAGCGGCAGCAGGCGGATGAGGACTTCGAGATCGCGCTGCGCGCCAAGCGGGCCGAGCAGGCGGGGCGCGATGAGGAACGCCGGATGTCGGTGGCGCGCGACTGCGAGTTGCAGTTGTCGACCGCGCGCGCCGAGGCCGCCCGGCTGATGAGCAGCGCCCGCGCGGCGGCCGAGCAACTGCTGGCGGGAGCCCGCGAGCAGGTCGGCGTGCTGCGCGCCCAGCGGCGGCAGGTGCTGGAGCACCTGTCC
>Ga0081455_10001867_pt1 | contig 25356 bp, 23 predicted proteins | sample TabmetS3T2R1_FD_70207 | JGI IMG/M metagenome (GOLD analysis project Ga0081455, IMG submission 70207) | Tabebuia heterophylla rhizosphere microbial communities from the University of Puerto Rico - S3T2R1 | ecosystem: Host-associated > Plants > Roots > Rhizosphere ...
GCTTCACCGATGAAGTTGGTTGCAGAAAGAGTAGCCGTAAAACTTTTGGATCCGGATACACTCTGTCCGGATTGAGTGATCGTGCAGCTTATCGAAGCTGAAATCTCGTTTGCCATGCCAGATCAGAAAGTGTCAACCGATCATGCTGCGACCACCCATACCCTGCATGAGGCTGTGTCTGCCTTAATATAAATCGTTCCCGTCTGAGGATACAAATAGATGCCTTTATTGGGTAAAATCTTCTGCGGGAAATTGGTCAATGTATTAACCGAATCTACAGTGACGAAGTTTGTGCCGTCCATGTTCCGGATAAATAAAAATATCGGAGCCGATCCAATATCACCAAGGAAAATAGTCTCAGCCGTGGTTCCTATGAGCTGCTCATTTCCAATGAAAGCATTATTGGATGCATCGGATGATCCCGATACTGTGCCCGTGGCTGTTTGGCCATTTACTGTAACCGAGACATTGATATTAGTAGTGATTTCGTTTGCCATTCATCAGTTGAACGGATGTCAATTTACCAGGTCCTTGACCGCATATGTCTGTTCTCCATCATTAGTAATAAACATTGATCCATTGGAATATGTGCCGTCAGGAAGATATCCAGAAACCATTGACATCCCAGGGCCTGTGATAGATTCAAATGGAGGAATGATCGTCATGGAGTTGAAATTAGCAGCGAAAATATTGGTATCGCCGGCGAACCCTGTTCCCATTTGCAATGTGTCCAGGTACCTGCTTGCCACCGTTCCATCGTAACGCGCACCGAAACTAAAGCTGCCAAGCTGTGTTCCTGACACGGTTAAAGGATCGTAAGTCGTATTTTCAAATGTCTGAGTTACAGTTATATTCCCGCCTCCAACTTCAATCTTAAGATCGATTTGAAATTGCGACCAGTAAGTCACGTAGCCTATTTCAATTCCTCCGGGGGATCCCGGCACTCCAAGTACCCAGTGAGAAGGGGTCGCGAAATCAGGCCAGACACTAAAGAGTAAACCAGTATCAGCTCCAGCATTTTGGAAGAAATCTATCACGGTTGCCTGTTGCGCTGACGTAACCCACTCAGGTTGATCGAACATCACGAAGAACCGTACATAAAGGGTCGTTATCGGCGGCAGGGGCTCCGGGAATCCAGGCAGGTCACCTGAAAGTGGCAGGTGAGCATCAAATCGCCTCTTTAATAATCTCGGCGGTACAGCTGGACTCAGCAATACATCTACAGGGGCCCCAATGGCTCTGGCGTATATAGTCGTTGTGTTAGGTGACAGAAGCACCCCCATTGTCGGCGGAATCTTCTGCGGGAATGCTGTGAAAGTATTAACCGAATCAACCTCAACCCAATGCGTCTCATCAGTATTTTTCACAAACAGGCATGGAGATGGAGCCGTAAAATCAGTCAAATCAATTAACTGCGTGGAGGTCCCTATAGTCTGGATAGCTCGTACTGGTTCGATCAATTGCGGCGATTTGTATTCTGCCTGAAGGAAACCTGCCACTGTTTCAATGGCATCATGAAGAGTACCCTGAATAGCTTCACGAACATATTGGATTACGTTCACAAACATGGAGTAAAATAGACTGATTCTAGTTCCTGTGAATCTAACCACTGCCGTGAATGATCTCGTTGCTGTCTTACGTGTTGGAGCGACAAACGATAAGATGGAAGTCATCAGTATTGCACGAGGGCCCCTGACTTCGAGATCCCCAAGGAATGACAATATACTACGAACAGATTGCCGTATTGCTCTGGATACTTTTCCGGCAAATGAAAGACTGGCCAAATACAGCTGATAATAAAGTTTGCCAGAACGAAAGAATCCAACAAATGAGATCGCAGCCGTCAATAGGGCCGGTTTGATTCTACCGAAAGTACCTACAAAAGAGAGAGATGAAGTGAATTTGTGGCTGATGACCCGGGTTACTTTCCCGGAGAAATTCAGAACGGCCCTGAAGATCTTGCGTGGGGTCAGGCTGCCGGTAAACGATAAAATGGCACTAAGTGCCTGATGGTAAACGACAACGATTAAGGAAGAGAGATTACCGACGAAGGAAAGCACGCTGGCCAGGATGGCAGTCTCCCTTTTCTTTACAGCTCCAGAAAAAGACAAAGCACCGGTCCTGAATTTACCGGTCTTCTTAATTCCCAAGGCTTGAAACGCCACCACGGCCGACATCAGAGCTGGAAATCGTTTTAATACTTGTGCCTGCAGTAATAGGTTGGCCGTGAATGTTATGGCCGCTGCCAGTATGAATGCAGCAGTAGCAAGAGCGCCCGTTAAACTCAATCGTGGAGCAGTCTGGTCCTCGAAAGATTTTATATAGATGTTCCTCGGATCGCCAGTACTGATATACCGACCATCTATCATCTGGAATGTTGGCCAAAGAAAAGAGACCAGTGATGACGGATTTTCTACAGTAGTCCCGCTACTTGCTGATCCTGGCTGAGGAGTAGTATCTGCCCAGTCAGCTACATCGTCTGGATAACCAGTGGTTGCATTAATAAGTGCTGCCACATTAATTAGCCCTGGTTAAAACAATTAAAGTCTGTCCACTCCCGAATGCATTGGCACTATTAGAAATCACGGTCCAGGTATTGCCACTGATGGTCATAGTGTCTCCTAATTGAACAGTTCCGCCTCTTTGTATGGCAAGAAAATCAGATTTCCATAATCCTCTGGCATATCCATTGGTTGTTGCCAGCGTAGTTGATCGACCAGGGCTATGTGCTACAAAAATTCTACTGACATGAACTTTTTGACTAGCCCATAGATCCTGTGAGCCAGCAGAATTTGTGGTAAAGCCTTCCTGCATTGGTGTGGTCCAGCCTTGTGTATAACATGTGAATGCACTGGTACCAAGGGATGTTCCAGTTGCTCCAGGTATACAGCTAAATGTATTTCCTGCAGCAACATTAGATATATTAATCAGGGGAATATTGTCGGTGGCATTTGTGACGAAAGAATCTAATAATGTCGCACCACTCATCGCCTCGCTGGCGCTCACTCTTGTAGATATAGTCACCGCATTCTTGGTTAATTTGATCCAGTAATTAAAACCGCTAGTATTTAATATCTGATGAGTAGTGCTTCCTCTGTTGTTTCCAGTGATTAAAGTATTCCCATTTATAGTTCCACCGTATGGAGCTAATGTATCAGTCCTCCATCCACCAGATCCTACAGGGATAAGACCAGTGCCACCGGCAGGTGGCATCCGATTGAACAGATGATAGCCATCATAATCCTGAGCAGAGTTAAATGAAGAGTTCACTGCACCATCGGTTGCAGGAATTTCGATAACAAAATACCAATCAACTCCAGCATCATTAGCGCTGGTAACAGATGTTGATGCTGTAGTCCTTTGAAATTCTAAAGCTATACATGACCAATCAGTCTCTGACGTGGCTGAAGATAATGTCATAACCCCGGTTAAATCATCCTGATACGGACGAAACATTCCCCTGGCATGAACCACAGGTGTAGACATCGTAAGCTCTGCCGCCAGTCCCGTCCATCCTGCTTCAGGGGTATATGTTCCAGTTGAAGCCGTCTGGCTCGTCCAGGTCACGGCAATACTCTGAGGTCCGAGCATTGTAGCCAAAGTGGCAGAATGAGTCGTCTGGTTTGTACCATTATTTCCTACAACCTGAATTCCAATCTGGGTAGCTCCTGTGGCATCCACATTATTGGCCGATAAAGTTAGATCGCATCCGGCCCATTGATCTACAATGGCAATACATCCTGTTTGAGTAGCACCAAATGAAACAGTTAACTGCGTTCCCGTTGGGGCAGATCCACCAGTTTTGCCAATCCAGAGAGTCATCTTTAGAATTGTGCTCGCTCCACCACTGGCCTGAGATTTAATCTTGGTAAATGTTGGTGCGTTACTTCCATCCAGAGACACGCTGGTAGGATCATCTGCAGCTGAAGCTTTGCTGTTAATTATACAAACAGTGATGAACTGATTCGTGGATGGTGTCGTAATAGTATGAACAAAAGATGATCCATCAGTAGTAATCTGGCTATTGGCAAGATTGATCTGAAGCGCTCGATTGTAGAGATTTGTTGCTCCCCGGCAGCGGAATACATCCAGTGAATAAGAAGCGGAGCCGGATTGTCCCTGGCTGGTTCCAGCAGGAACATTTTCCACATAAGACCAATTTTCTACACCAGTCGTTCCACACAATGCCTGTAATTTTCCAGACAATGTTGCCCATGGAGCGGCATTAGTAATTGTTCCTGCATCCCAAGCCATAATTAGTCAAACTCCGTTGCACCCATGGTAAAAGTGATCACATCGCCGTGGGCCTGACGATCGGCGTCATTAAATTCATTCACAACTGAAATATCTATTCCATGCACGATTAATTGGTGATTGGGATCTGCGCCACTCTCGATTGTGAGAATAGCATTATAAATCTGGGTCACCGTATCTGATTGATCTGCTACATCGGTTTTGGATTCCCGGGACACCCAAACAATATTACCGGTGAGTAGGTAGGTTCTCTCGTAAGCGACCGTTTTCTCTGCGTCTTCAATCCATATCGCCCCAAATGGTGGGCGGGGCAGGGTTACTCCCCCGTCGTCATCCCCACCCTTGGATGGATAAAACGACAGGTCGGGAAGCAGTTCCCCGAGCAATCCTACGAGACAGAGTTCTGCTTTTCGTTTGATGTCAAAGGCCATAGTTTTTCCAATGTTTTCAGCCAGTTCTTTTCAGCTTCCAGACGAATCCGCTGCTCTTTCATAATGGAAATGGAACAGGAGATCTTATCTATCATTTTGCCCAGACGTCGATCTGCGTCGGGCCGCAAATCATGGTGACGCATTCATCTCCCTCCTTATGTAATTGTAGAACTGCGAAATCCTTTCCACGGACTGTAACAATTTCATCCTGCTTTATTCCACTGGAATCAAAGATTTCCGTTCGAACGTAAATAGTGACAGAAACCGCATCGTATGAGCCACCCTTCATGACCTGGGTCTGGCTTGTCTGGACATCAATAGCGATCGCAGGATAATCCACATTATTAAATTTCCAGCTCTCCCCGAATATCGCTTCGAATGCCGGCAGTGTGGCATTCCAGGCGTTAAAAAACTCCGTAGCCATTAACCTAAACCTGATATCAACCTATGAACTATGAAGATGAAGTAGTGGAAACTCTAGCAAAAAAAATGACAGCAGAAGCCAAAAGACGCGTCCGGCGGATGACTTGCGATGATCCCTGCGAATGCAGAAGGAATCTGTATCTTACGATTGATGCTATTGTAAAATTCAGCCATGACGTGTTCCACCATCGGCCTGAATTCCACGCAGCGATTTATGTTCTGGCTCAAGCAAGCCAGGAAATGGCAGAAGCATTCCACAAAATGCAAACCGGTAAGACGATCCACCTATGAGTATAAAAAGAGAGGGGCTCAAATGAGCCCCTCCACCTCTATCTGTCTTTATGCGCTACAGGAAATTACGTAATGAAGCTTCCGCTTGCTCCAGTATCGATCAATTGAACACAGTTCGGTGAGACTGTCTTAATAACTCGGTTACTTCGCACTCGGAGCATATTGCCCCGGCGTTTCTCATCGCGGTAACTTTCTGATGTGAACAGTCCACCTGGTGCATCCGCATCCCATATGATTGTCCGTCCGACTCCACCGTTCATAAAGTCGCCTTCAGCACGCCGGATTATTGCGATGAACGAGGAAGGCCAAACCGCGCTTACAGTGCTTGGACCAGAACTCAGACCTTTAAGAGCAGTGTCATAGGATTTCTTGGCAATCAGGATCTCCTGCAGTCCGAACACGTTCGCAAACATCTGTTCGGTGATTTGGCTGCCACCCTGGTTCACGTTCAGGTAACCATAGACGTAAGTCTGAAGTTTCTGGCTCCTGCGGATGCGGTTCCAGAGCTGCAAACTCATGACCACTGTCGTGGGAACTTCTCCCAGCAGCGTCATCTTTTCGAGGGCTGCGTTCATGTCCAGAGGGACATCGAACGTTGTGAGGTTCGCATCGGTATATGCTACCGTGGCGTTTGTATCCCCAAATGTGGCGTAATCGTAAGTTTTAGCCTGGACCTCGATCTCGTAATCGAGCATCAAAGAGTTCATAAGGAGTTTAGAAGTCACAACTTCGGCATCGAAGAAGCTTTCCATCCGGCGGGCAACCACGTCATCGACGCGCTCTTCCAAGCCGAACTCTTCAGTCTGGAAGCTGTCCCATTCGAACTTACGAGTAAGCTCGTTGTAGGTGCCGGTCTCATTCCTCTTTGTTGAGCCATATCCAGCTCCAGCTTTCAGGAGTTCAGCCGCACCGATCCGGAACTTTGGATAACGACCAACCTCACGGCCACTGGGATAGACCGGATAAATCAGCTGCCCAATATAGAGTTTTTCTTGAGCAACTGCTTCCATCAGCACAGTGCTGATATCAGCCCTTGGTACACTGTCAGTTGTATTGAACATAAGGTCTAAGGGGATTGATTATATGAACATCGCTCGGACTACCGCCCCGCTTGCCGCAGTAAAGGCATCCACTGAAATCGCCACGACGTTTGATCCACTCGGGATTAGCATTCCAGCATTTGCAGCATCCAAAGCAAGGGTTGCTCCAGCCGCAACTGCAGCACTGGATGCACCGATCATGACATAATGGACTCCGCCGCCATATCGATAGTGCACGCCAATTGCCTTACCGGCATAAACTCCATCCTCCTGCTTGGGCATAGCTCTTACCATTGTGCCGACGAAAACGGCATTGTCGGCAGAGGTTGCTAATGCAGCTCCGGTGGAAGTAAGCTTAATGCACTTGTACTCCTGGCCTGTGAGATCACCGGCTGCTTTTAAACTGACTACGTTATTGGTATTCATAAGCTGTTCTGGAGGGACTTTAGGCCGCTGTTGCTGGTTTGTTCTTCAGCGTCTGCAACCAAGATGCGTGTAGGCCAGGATTTTCCTTGATCGCAAACCGCAGGGCTTCTGCCTCTGTTTTTCCACCTTCGGTGAGTTGTTTGACTCGCACCTGAAATTCATGCATTTCACCATTGTCATTGGCGCTGAACATCCGCATCCCGTTGTCTATGCCGGCCCTGACAGGACGAGTCCCAGTTTTTACTGCCAGTTCCAATGCCTCATTCTTAGCCTTGAGTGTTTCTGCAAATTCAATGGCCTCATCTCTTTGCTTGGCGAGGATCATGACCTTCTCTTCGATGGAGTTAAGTTCTACTTCCTCAGCGTTCTTTTTGGCCGTAAGCTCTCGTAGTCTGTCTTTTTGCTTGAGTTTGATGACCTCCTTTTGAAGAGAGGCTAAATTGGCCGCACCACTAGTTCCACCAGCAGCCTCTCCAGCGATACCAGCCATGGCTGGTTCACCAGCAGGTTCAACCCCAGGAGTTTCACCGGATGGTTCGCCTTCCCCGGCTTGCTCAGCTTCCATGCCGGCCATGACTTCCTGAACAGCTGCATCGACCTCGGCTCGTGTGAGCCCAAGTTCGGCAAGTTGTTCATCACTGGCATCTACCAGATCCTGGAGTGATGGTTCAGCGGCCGGGAATTGCTCATTAAGAAAACTTTCATGCTGATCTAGCCGTTCATTCAGCTGGTTAATGGCAGCCAGCACATCCTGCATTGTTGGCTCCGGCTCGGGTTGCGTTCCTTCCTGACTCTTTTCTTTAGCCATGCCCATTTCGATATTGTCAACTTTTTCAGGCACAGAGAAGAGGCCGGCATTTGCCGCTGGTCGTGTCACGCAATCAACGCTCATCAGTTTTTCACATCTTGCTGCAAATTTGCCTCCGCCTAATGGTTCACCTTGCATATTGCCTTTGGGTGGCCGGAATGCCGTGCTCATTCCAAAACAACCTGGCATAATTTCGGCACGCTCAAGGAGTTTACTGGTTTCATCGTGGCTCTTTAACAAATGCCAATCAGCGCGAAGTTTATTTCCATCTCTTCGGAAACCGGTGAGATAACCATTCAGGTCCTTCACCCCGGAACCATGATCCAGACAGACAGGAACCTTCCCACGTTCCTTGGCGCATGCCTGGATTTGATCAAGTAGAGTGTCATCGACTTGAAGATTGTGACCTTCAGCAACCAAGCCTCCAGTAATCACACTTACGCCCCTGATAACGGCGTTCTGGCGATCGATAGCTCCGGTCGTTCCGGTAAATAGTTCATCACTTTTAAAACAGATTTCACCATTTGTTTTCGGCATGTCCGAAGGCAAAATGTCAACGAGATGTGCCATGATCCGATAGTCATGGACTTGACGGATTATGACTCTCTACGTTGCGATTAGACACGACAGACGTGACGGGGCTTAATTAAACGAGCTCCGACTCGACAGGACAGATACGATTAATCGAGACTCGACAGGATAGGTTCCGATTGGACAAGACAGACATGACAAGAACGATCGAACCAGCTAGATCTTGATTAGATATGCTGAGGCATGACAGCAGTGATGTGATTAGGTCTTGATTTGATATATCAAGCCTCGACAGCAGTGACCCGTTGCACCCCGTTACACCAAGTGGGGCTTCGAAAGGTTACGTCAGACCTCGATCCGACAGACATGATAGATCGTGACCGGATAGATTGTGATCGGTTACGTTGGATTACGATCCGTCTTGATGAGACAGACGGGAATTGATGGGATCGGACTATTCGGGATTATCCGGGTACTGACCCGACACGACAGACGTGACGTGATGCATTGTGCTTGGATTCGGCCAGATATCTGCCTGGTCAAGCTGAGACATGACTGCTATGACAGGAATATACTCCGTTCCGCTTCGTTCGTCCTGGATCCGAAAGGAACAGACTGAGTGCGTCATGCCGTGACAGATTTGACAGGCACTGACCCGATAAAATCAGTTGCAACCTGTTTAGATCAGTTACGACAGCCACGATACGTCATGTGAAATCGTGAGCTGCCAGGATAAGTTGAGTCACGCGACACACTGGCCATCCGTTTTGGGTGGCCAGTAATCGCCTGACAATAAAGTCAGTGCGAAACAAAAAGGAAAAATAAATGATAACTGAACAAAAACAAAAAACGCGCTCCAGGGGTCTCCCTGCGAACGGGGAAATAAAAGTAAGAAAATCTGACCTGAAAGCTGGTACGATCCATGTGACCGAGATAGAACTGGGTTACTCCGTATTCTACCTGCATGGAACAACTCCGCTCGTCTACAATAAGATGTCGGGAGCAAGCAAGCGCTACCTCCTTCTTCCTCCACTGAAGAAGACGACGGCAGATAAGGTCATGCATCTGAAACATGATCCGATAGCGGAGTTCCGTTCTTCGGTTCATTACATGCCTCCTGGCAATAAAACCTTCCTCGGGTTTCCAGCTGGTGGAATAAAAAGAGCAATGGCCTCTGCCGCGACTGATATGCCTGGTAGTTCCAAGGCTCAGATCGGGAGATTAGTCCGCGTTACGGCGGATGATAAGTGGACCAACCTCGTCTGCGTATGGGGCTTGCCGAAGCTCTTCATGCAGATAGTCCGCAACTCAGATATGAAGCGTACTCCGGATGTCCACACAGTCGCCAAGCTGGATGAATGGCTCATTCGAATCGAGGTCATGTATCCGAGACTACTACTCACCACTACCTCCATCTATAACCTGCTTAATGCGGCAGGGATGTTCATTGGATTGGGAGACGGTCGGCAGGAAAAAGGGAAACTCGATAACGGTTCATTCGAGGTCTTCGGCCAAGAAAATGCCGGGAAGTTCAAGGACCTGATAAAGATCGGGTACAAGGAGCAGGAGAAAGCAATGGAAAAGGCTGAACCATACAGTGCTGAGGAACTTGAACTCCTGACCTGGTACAATGAGGAACTGAAGATCAGAGGGAAGGAGAAGCCTGATGGTAAGGCGAAATAAGAAAGCAATCGATGCCGAACTCGAACAGCTCTATGCTAAAAGGCAGCTAACCAAACCCAACGTGGTTAGGGTAGCAAAAGATCCGAAGAATCCATTACACAAAGTAATCTACTATTGTTCGGATGATAAAGCTGCCTATGAGCATCGCCTGGAGAAGGCCGGCGAAATCATACGCGAGTTCGAGGAAAGGATCGTCATTAAGAAAATGGAGATCCGGATACCTAAGTGGGTGCATGTTAAAAATTCACCGGGATTCATTCACATTGGTGATGTGAAGAACAATAAAGCAACTGCCAGGGAATTCATGAGAAACGAATTAACCATGGCCAGGGCACTTGTTGACCGGTGCTATAAATTCTCACTCCTTCTTGGGTTTAATGGAAGGCTCAACACCATAGTCACCAGTATAGATCATATCTTGGAGAACATATGACACGAGTCGTTATATTCATCCTTGATTAAATTCGATCTGACCGCTGTGATATGACGTAATTTGTTTATAACGCGATTAGTCCTGATCCGACTGGACCGATGGGAAGAGACAAGTTATGACCTGACTCGTTAAGATTCGACAGATATGATCCGGGTGGATAAGACCCGTTAAACCAGCATCTGATGATCCCAGATCGGTCATGACAGACATGACTTGCGTGAGTGAGATGGGATTGATCTTGATTGGATCAGACGAGACAGATCGGCCTTGATACGAAATGAGCTCTCAGAAGAGAACTGATGGAATCAGTCTTGATTGGACAGCTAAGACTTGAAACGTTGAGCCTTGATCCGTCTATCGAGAAGCGTCCTGATTGGACAGACGAGACGGGACGATAATAGAAATGTCCAGCTTCGTCGTGAGAGACTTGAATAGACGCTTAATGCCGAGTTGGGTTCAGCACAGATCGATCATGATATGATGGGACAGACAAACTGGACCAAGCATAGACCGATCATGATATGCCGAGTTGGGACAGACGTGATATGAAACGTCGAGTTGGGTTCAGCGCAGACCGAACCGGATACGACAGCCACGATGGGTCGGAATCCGATCCGATTGGAAACAGCCGCACCTTGTCTCGACAGACATAATGAGACCCGATCCGTTCAAGGTTATCTAAGCTGAGTGTAGTAATGTCCTGATCCGCTCTGATCTGACAGACGTGATGGGCAAAATACGACCAGATCAGTACTGGCCAACCTAGATCTGACCGCTCTGATACACTGCGTCGGGATTTGATCCGAATGGATCAACCCCGATTTGGTTTGAAAAGTGGGACCACGTAGCTTCAAAAACTACGTGGTCCTGTTTCACCGAAAACCTGGACTTTCGCCCAGTTTTTAAAAGTTCGACCCTTGATTATGAACGACTTATAAATGCTAATGGGGTCATTTGACCCCTTTTTCTGGTTACCTAAAAACCGTCCCCGCGTTCCCAAAAACCATTGCAGCGGTCAAAAATGCCAAGCCAGCAGAAACGAGTTTGTTCCAGTTCGGACTCGTGGCCTGCCATATCGACAGACAGAAACACACGAAGCTGAACACCAATAGTACCAAACCTAGTTTATCCATAGTTTTGTATTCGTTTTATTTGCGGAATCTGGATTTAAGTTTACCGGCCAAGTGGGCTAAAGCTTTTCCTCCACCTTTAACAGCTTCCGATCCTAATGTACCGGCCGCTCCGCCAAGTGCAGCAACGGTTGCTAATTGTTTAGCATTATTCGGCAATAAGCCTTCCTTATCTGGTGCCATTCCTGGTTGAGATGGGGCGACACGATAAGTTAGATGCATGGCATTGGAGTCAGGTGCGCCTTCTCCTTGTGGACTAAATTCGCCTTGTGCATTCCTATTGCGAGGGATTTCCTGGAATTCAATTAGATCACCCTTCCGTGAGAATTGAAACTTACTTAGTTTTTCCGCAATATCTTCAACATGTGGAGTGAGTTTTCGGTATGTCATCAAATCCTTACCTTCACTTTTCCGAATCTTGTTCAAGGTTTTGTATGATGGCTTTTTGATCCTGCGCCATGCTGATTTAATGATCGCTGGATGATATTCAAATTCAATCAGATCATCCAGTAACGCCGACAGATTTGGAAGAACAGTAGGGTGTTCAGCATTGTATTTATTGCCAAATAAAGCTGGCTTCTCTCTGCGTGCTCTCAATTTGTAACTCTTTATCCTGTCGAGAATTCTCTGTAATCCTTGAGGAGCAGCTTGATATGATTTCCCCGTATCGACATCAGTCGTTGGGACTGGAACTTCCATTTAGGTCCCCCCGCCATGTGATCTGTGTCCTGGTTCTCTGCGGATGCGTCCACCGATATGACCTCCGACACCTGCACCGCCTAATGTTCCAACAGTAGCACCAAGAGCACCAGCGCCAATCCTACCTTTCCATCCCATGCCACGGCCTATGGTACCAGCTCCTACCACGGCACCTATGGGTGCGCCAGCAGCTGCACCAATTCCTGCTCCTTTTATCATGTATGATTCCTCTGCAATCTTCTTTTGAATGCTGGGAAATCCTTTACCAACATTATAATTCAACGCATCGAAATATTCTCGTTTCGATGCTTTGTATCGTTCTTTCGCTCGTTGTTTCTTTTCTCGGAGTGGTTCAATTAATCCCATTGCTGCTTGATTGTATTCAGACCACGGACTTATAAACTCGATGAGATCATCGATTTGAGCAGATAACGCAGCATAGCGAGCACCTTTCCAGCCAGCTTGAAGTATACGTTTTCTGAGACCCTCTTTACCGAATAATGGTAGATTGTGAATACCCCTTTCTGCTGCTTTGCTAGCTGCTTCAAATCCAGCCTTAACTCTTTTAATTGGATGCGTCCTGTAAATCCCATATCCACCAGCAGCAACTGCACCTGCCCCGAGAGCACCTTTCCAAGTTTTACCACTGGTATCTTCACGGAATTCAATAAGACCATCCAATTTCGCAGCAAGTCCTGGGAATTGCTGCTGAAGAAGATTTCTCTGTTTCAAAAGCCGCATCAATTCTGGAAACGGCAACCTCAAAGCTGCGGCCGGCGATAGACCGGCAGGAAATTGTTCTTGTATGATCTTGGAATCAGGGACGGCTCCTTCAGCAAATGGTTCCAGGATATGCTCATCGAAATAGATCGGCCGCTCCCTGGAAGACCAGAACTTCATCTTTGACAGAAGTGGCGTCAGTCTTTTTAATCCCATCGCTCCGTATTTCTTTACATTACCAGCAAGCCCTCTTGCGCCGGCACCAATACTTCGTCCGATATCACCAACTGCAGCAGTTGGTATCCTGCCTGCACCCACAGCGCTTCGAACATTACGGACATCTGTCCCAGCCGCTTTATAAAGACCGCCTGCGGTAGGGTTTACCCCACGCCTTAGAAGACCGTATCCATAAAGACCAGCTCCTGCCCCCACAGCTCCTGCTCCAACCAGAGATGCTTTTTTAAAGAAATTACCTTGCCTATCATCATCGTCATAGGCAAATTGGACAATGGAATCGAGCTGATTATCTATCTGGGCAAGCCGAACCAGTTTAGATTGATCGGAAAAAAGCCGAGGAGCCCTTCCACTCTGCTTGAACGGGCTTCCATACTGAGGACCAACGTTGCCTGGCGATGTACCTGCCATTTTCCATGGAGGCGTAGTTTTACCAGCACGAATAGCAGCAGCTCTATCTTCTTGAGCATGTATTCCCGCCCATTTTGCCTGTCCTATCGAAGCTTGATAATCCGATTTTATGTCTGGAAACCAGCCTCCCCAGCCCTTGGCTGGAGTTGGAGGTTTCGACAATTGCCCTATTCGTCCTCTGACAATTCCTCGCAATCGTTCCAGGGATTTACCGACGGCAGGGAGTTCCTCCCCCAAGCCTGCAAACTGGATAAGATTTTCTACTGAACTCATTTTCTTCTCCTTCTTCTTCTGTGTGGAAGGTTTCCAGCCAGTTTTTCTCAAAGTGCCGTACGTGTAAGCATCTTTCCTTTCCTGAGACCAATCTGGATGTTCTTCACCAACTTTACGTTTTAATTTTCTTTCTAAAGCTGCTGGCATATACGAACAAAGTGTGTCAATCTCCTGGTCCACGTTGTTCTTTTGACATTTTAAACTTTCACCTGTGATGAAGGCAGCGGATACTTCTATCTACAAAAAAGGCCGCAGTCGATCGTTTCCAGGTGAATCACTTTCGCGGTGATGAAGGAATCGGTTACTTCAATGACAATGAAACGCCGAAAGGCAATATCCGAGTCCGCCTGTTTCCCGCGATACATTTTTGGCCGTGATGAAGAGGGCAGTTACTTCACTGCAAATGAAACGCCGAAAGGCAATATCTGCACTCGCTTGTTTCCGGCCATACAACTTTCGTCCGTGATGAAGGAATTGGTTACTTCTGGTATAAAATAGGTTCGAATCCTATATCCCATAGTCATAAAGATCGTGGGATTTGCCCGAAAGGGCGGTTCACCAAATCCGCTTGTTTCCGGACGAATAACCCAACCAAACCTGAAAGGAAAAAACAATGAAGACCAACGTAAAGAAAGCACCAATCCGCACCCATGAGGGCGGACGTGCAAAGCACATCAATCCGGAGCAACAGCTCCGTCGCAGTGTCATGGCATGCATGCTGTGGGAGAGCACCTTCTACGAGAGTGGAGAAGATATCGCAGAGCGTGTTGCCAACACTATTCCAAAGGTGAAACCCGACACGGTTGCCGCCATGGCGATCGAGGCTCGGGAAAAGATGAAGCTCCGCCACATGCCGCTCTTTATGGTGAGCGTGATGGCTAAGCTTCCGACTCACCGAGATAAGGTTCGTGAAACCCTGGGTAAAGTTATCCAGAGGGCTGATGAACTGGCAGAGTTCCTGGCTCTCTTACCGCTGGATCGCAATAAGGGTCACAAGATGACCCATGCTGTCCGGAAGGGAGTGGCAGACGCCTTCAAGAAATTCAACGAGTACGCCCTGGCGAAATACAATCGTGAGGGCACCGTGAAACTGAAGGACGCATTGTTCCTATCTCACGCCAAGCCGAAAGATAAGGAGCAGGAAAACCTCTGGAAGCGCCTGATCGATGACGAACTGGCTATTCCAGATACCTGGGAAAACCTTCTTTCCAAGGCTACTACGCCTGAGGAAAAGAAAGCAGTGTGGGAGAAACTTCTCTCTGAGAACAAACTCGGTGCACTGGCACTCCTGCGGAACCTGCGCAACATGCAGTCTGTCGGGATCGAAAAAGGTCAAATCCGTGAGGCGCTCGCAAACATGAGCGGCTATCGGGTCCTTCCGTTCCGATTCATTGCCGCTGCGCGGTACGCTCCTGACCTTGAGCCCGAACTTGAACAAGCCATGTTCAAGTGCCTGACCGAGAAGCCGAAACTTTCGGGATCTACTATCCTGATGGTAGACGTTTCAGGCAGCATGGATGCACCGATCAGTAATCGTTCGGACTTGATGCGTATGGACGCAGCCTGCGGTCTGGCCATGCTCCTGCGTGAGGTGTGTAGTGATGTGAGAGTCACTACTTTCTCGAATGACCTCAAGAATGTGCCGGCACGACGGGGATTTGCACTGCGTGATGCAATCGTGGAATCCCAACCACATGGCGGGACTTATCTTGGGAGTGCTGTCACCAGGATTCTACCGAGTCCAAGTGATCGGATCATCGTGATCAGTGATGAACAGGCTCACGATAACGTTCCAGATGCCAATCGGAAAGCTTACATGATCAACGTGGCAAGCTACAAGAACGGTGTCGGTTATGGCGCATGGACCCACATCGATGGCTGGAGTGAGGCCTGTGTTGACTACATCGCTGCCCTGGAGGCCGAGGAAGAGTCACACTTCTAATTAATTTGTCAGTCAGGACTCGGACAAGGCTTTGGCCACGTACCCCGTCTTCTTCTCGGGAAATCGTGGATAGGCAGCGCGTGGAGATTCTGGCTGACAATTGAAACCATAAACAAGAAAGGAATTACCATGAGTGTTAGACATTATGATGCTAATTTGAATTTGAGCGGCGGCGATAAAGAGAGCGTCCCATCGGTTGGAAGTCCGATATTACCGTGTGACCCACGGGATAGAGGCGCATCGCCGTCCGCTCACCCTTCCGCAAGCATGGCTGAGAAATTATCGTCGTTACGAAAAGTTCTCGAACACATTAAGAATGGACGATGGAGCGACGCGCAAGAAAAGTGTGCTGCCGGAATGATGCTTATAGATAGTATGTTGTCGAAACCAGATGGAGGTGATGAACCATGCGAGAGTCACAAAGCGGCGACGAAAATCTCGTCAGGTAACGCCACGCAGACCGTTCAACCCGCAAGCGTGGCTGAATGTTCCGTATGCGGCAAGCCATATCAATTAACTAAGCAAAGATTGATTCGTTTCCATAGAAATGGAGAAGTTCAATGCGAAGGTGGAAACAAACTGCCAAGGCAACCCGCAAGCGTGGCTGAGATTGTGGAGCGAGCATGGGACACATGGCGTGACCCTGCTTGCTCTCACGGTAGCACAAACTTTAAGACGATAGTCACCCGCGCCTGTGAGGAAGCGATTGCGTGGGCAATGAAGCAACAGGTTTCAACATGGACAGACGATATAAGGGATGCCGTAGAGGATTTACCGAAAGGCACAAGCAAGCAACTGCGAGAGGAAATCCAACAGCTACGCCAGCAGGAATCAGAATTGAAAGGCGAACTGCTCGCAATCAAGGAAGGTCTGTCGGAACACGGTTACACATTCGAGGGCAACATCGCAGATGCCACACTTCATTTTGTCCAACGGCTTCACCAGCGTGTAAAAGAATTGGAGGCCGAACTTGGACGAAAAGGTTAGAACTCGATTCTTGGGCAACTTGAAAGCTAACGAAAACGGTTGCTGGATTTGGCATGGAACGATTTACCCGTTTGGGTATGGTCGAATGTATATCGGAAGCAAGCCGTATCGAGCGCATCGACTGTCATGGATGCTATTCCGTGGTGCAATCCCAAAGGGGATATGCGTCTGCCATAAGTGCGATAACAATCTTTGCGTCAATCCCGACCATCTATTTCTTGGAACTGTGGCGGATAATAACCGAGATATGGCCGCAAAGGGCAGACACTTCAAAGGTCGGATGACGCACTGTAAAGCTGGTCATCCTCGAACGCCAGAAAACACCTATATTGAGCGGGATAATGGCCGCAAATGCCGAATCTGCCAAAGAGCATGGCATAAGGCGTATCGCATGAGGAGGGCAGCATGACCATCGAGGAACTTCAGAAAGAGAATGAATCCTTACGCCAGCAGCTTGAGGAAGCACAAGGCAGGTTGGTAAATCTACGCAGCGAGCATTTCCTTAAACTCCAACAAGCCGAAGCCGACACGAAAAGGCTGGATCATTGGGCTAAGATTAAGGGCGTGGACTTTGAGGCTTTCCGTAAACTAACTGACGAGGCAATGAAGAAATGAACGAACATATTTATTACAACTACACAGATGAGAATAAAACTGAAGTTCGCCGTTCTGAATTAAGTGGTAATGGGGTGTTTGCTAAACAATCCATTCTAGAAGGCCACGTAATTGAACGCTGCCGGGTTATCTTAACCGATTTAGAAGACATCAAAACCAGTGCGTTATATCCGTATTGCTTTGGATGGCATGACGGACGTATCGCTATCGCTCTTGGAAATGCCCCGCTCTACAATCATTCGGATTCACCAAATGCCAAGATGGAGCAGGCTGGAGTCAATTGCATGATCTTCGTGGCATTGAAACCCATTGCTGCTGGTGAAGAAATTCTGATTGACTACGGATTAGAATAGAAAGGAGAACAAAACATGAACAACAAACTGCGCAGAGTTGTTGCAGTAGGACTGCTCACTACACTGGCGACAGGTAGTGTTTGGGCAGTAGGGCCGATGGCGAAAGTTGGGCCAATGGGTAGTGTCGGGCCAATGGGCAAGATCGTCCAAGTGGAACAACCCAAGTAGTCGGATAAAGGACTGCGGAAGGTATAGCCTTCCGCAGTCCGCCCCTCCCCTAGAACACACTCAACACAAGGAATAAACAGAAGAAATGATTAAATCACTATTTGAACTCTTTTTTGGAGAAGGCTCTTGGCGGCAAATATTCGGACCGAACAAACAGGAACGTAAGGTCATGGATAAATGGCAAGAGGAACAGCAAAAGGGAACTCCGGGGGACAACTATCCGCCGGATAAGTTTGGAGGATAACTACTTCCCTTCGTCGATTGCTATGAAGCTGGGAGCCCTTAATCTTCCAGATGGGAATCGTTCTTGATATTTAACTCGGGCAACTCGACCTTTGTATTTGTGGAGTTCCCGCCTGGTCTCTTCCGTAAACCCCGTGCCAACTTTTCCCAGTCTCTCGCCAGACTTGCCCGAATAGTAGAAACCGCCGTGCGACCCTTCGAATTTACCTGCTCCAGGAAACGTTGAATGGATTGTAACATTAGCCTCCTTGGTATGTTTCACCTTGACCATCTTGCCTTCTGGTGGGTGGATGACAACTCCTTCCTTCGTCAATGGATGACGACCTGAACGAATCTTCTCATATAGACGATGGGCAGCTCCAGGAGTCGTCGCTTCTTCCGGAGCATGGAACACGTCAGCCGGAAGATGCTTCACGGTCTGCCTTACCTTTGCAAGGCGTTCTGCATATCGTTCACCTTGACCATCAACAATGTCAAAAGGCATCACTTTCAGTTTAACTCCGGATGCTTTTTGTTTTCTAAGAGATTCATGTATATGAGCGTTCAATATACCTCCCAGCTCCTGCGGTGGAATGGATTTTCCCCGGACCTTGCCGTAGAGCTCAGCAACCAGCGTCCGTTGGTGCTCTCGTGGAATATCTACTGTAGGCCGACCTCGAAAGACTCGTTCCGTGTGTATGGGGTGCTGCCCTGTGGTCTTACTAACTCGATGACTGAAAATCTCGGGACGGCCACCTTTAGTACTTACGTAGACCAAAGCACCATCAATCTTGGGCTGGACCGATGAACCAGGAGGTAAGTCTTTCAGATATCCTTTCGCTTCTTTTGGTTCTAGGGATTTGGCTGGTGGCTTTTGTGCTTCTGCTGGTGGCTGTGGCGCTTTTCCTTTTGAAAAAAGCCATCCGCGCTTCGTCTTTACAAAAGCCACCCGATGGCTACCCTTTTCGCCGCTTAAAGTCGCGTGAAGTTCCCCCTCGGACGATTTAGTAACGAGGGCCTTTTTTAAGTCTTCGCTTTTTACTTCACCTGCGCCGTAACCGGAAGGTATTGTTCCACTCCATCCGAGGTACGAATGCGGATGAACTGGTTGCTCGTGTATGGCAGTTGTTTCCCCTGGATCTGGGAGATCTTTCCGTGTCGCCCATGAAAAGAGGCCGTGCCGGCGACTGCCAATGCGCACATCCCTGTGCAGTCCTGCCCTTCTGGCATGATGTCGTTGAATATTGTAATCAAGTGTTTCTCCTTCTTTAAAAACTGGAAGCGATTCAGGGGGCTCATCTGAGCCTGCCGGTTGGTAGAGCTTCGATTTGAAGTGGATCAAATGATCCAGCCTGGCGATCAAGTCCTTCTCATAGACTCTGGCACGAATAGTCTTTTCGCCCTTCTCCTTCTTAGCGACGATCCGATGATTCCCGTCTTCAACGAAATACTTCTTTCCCACCCTATGAAGCGTAGGAAGATCTCTGCCTGGCTTCTTTTTGTATTCCTTTACAACATGCGATTTAACAGTCTCCTGGTGAGAGATAATATGCTTGATGGGAACCTTTTGGACCGATGATTTTATGTCTTTGGGATAGAGTGGATTATCCTCCCACGTCACGGTTTTGAACTGGATCAGATCATCCAGAATAGAGATCAGCCTCATTACACTGGCTTTTTATGCAGCAATGAACTCCAGGTACCAGATTGCTCAAGGCTCTTTGCAGTGATTTGAGACAATCGATTTTGTATTTCAGCATTAATACTTCGTTGATGAGCTGCACGGCTAGCGGCCTTTGCCAGGGCGTATTTGCCACCAAAGATAGCGGCTCCCAGACTTCCAACGCCACCTGCCCCGAGCAAGAAGCCTTCCCTGATACCTTTCTTTTCCGACTTGTACTGCTGACGGCGAGCTCTCCTGGTATGCGGTCTGACCAGAACATCACCATCCTGGAAATAAATCAATTTCAATCGAGAGTTTAATTCTTTGGATTTAATTATATCTTCCACCTTGCGTCTGGAAGCCTGAGATTGAATGGCGCGTTCCCTTTGTCTACGTATGCGCTCCATCCCTGATTGCAGCTTGGTTCTTTCCTGTTCAAGTTTCTTCAAGTTCTCTTCGGCATAAGCAGGATTATCGACTTGCAAAATGGTACGCTTTCTTCCCTCTGGACCTACTTGCCTAACCTTACCTGATTGAATCTCACCAACTTCGCCCTCAACAGCTTTATTAATCCTGCCAAATACTCCTTCTTTTGCCTGACGTGCTTCCTTACGTAGCCCTTCATAAGCACCAGTGATTCTTCCCGTGACTCCTGTGGTCTTCGGCAGTTTGGATTTAATTGCTCGCCAAATGTTTCCACTACGAAGATTAAGAGCAAACTGCTCACTCTGGCTGAGCTCCGATGGATGAACTCCCTTACTCAATAATCCTGTCGCAACTTCAGCAGTCTTACCAGTTTTGGTCCAAAGACGATGTGCACCCACTAATCCTGCTACAGCCACACCGGTACCTATTGCTGATTTAAACCATGGTTTTTTCCATTCTGGAGTACGGGTACGACCTCGTTCATCAATGATATTTCCTTGCTCGTCCCTTGTTAATTTGATATCACGATGAAGACGGCCGGCGCGTTTCAACCATTTCTCACTTTCCTTTACCCGTCCAACTGGATGTTTAAACCATCGTCCAATTTGTCTGTGAGCCCATTCCTCTGGAATTGCCGAGGGTTCGCCAAGTGGAATGTTTTGCTGGAAACGGATGAGTCTCGATCGGTCGGACAAAAGCTTCCTCCCCTTCCAGTAACGGTGGGCTAATACTCCAGCAATACCCAATCCGGCCGCCTGATATGGAACCCGTTCTACACGCCTGGCAGCAATTGATTCTTCACCAAATGGATCACGGGTCCTGCGATTGCGTAGCGTCAATGCAGAAGACGTAACTATGCCAGCCGCAGCACCAATTCCAGCTCCTTTACGCTTACCCAATAGATAACCCAATCCCGCTCCAGCAGCAGCCGTTTTGGCAAGATTGGCTTCCTTCCTTTCAATCTCGCGTGATCGAACCAACTTACGGTATTTGTCCTGAGCCACAGTCAATCGGCGTTTAGGGTCATAAGCAGTAGTGTATCCTTCAGAATCAAATGCGATCTCTTTCACTTTAGCAGCCAATTGCCTTTCTTTGTGTTTACGTTTAAAACTTCTAAGGAATCGATTGAGTCCATATCCGATAGTGCCAGTAGCGGCACCACCAACTGCAGCAGCTACACCAACCTTTCCAGGTGTGGTTTTTGGGCTGAGACGTTTCAGGATCTTCTCGGTGGTCCAGAATCCAGCTCCACCCTCAATTCCGCCGATGGCTATGTCTCGGGGTAGATCCTGTTTTTCTTCCCTGAATCGGATCTCTTTTGTGTCGGATTTCCAATGATACAATGGCTTTCCTTTCATAATAGCTCTCCGTAATGGGAGCTCAGTGCCAGCCAGAACAGTTCCATAAATCGCTCCACGTTTAGCACCGGCCCATGCCGACCCTGCCCTACTCTTATCTGGGTCGGGAAAGACTGCGCTTGTTGCAGCATCGGCAGCAGTAATCCCGCCCGCCAGCGCACCACCTAGAATTGCCTCCTTCTTGCCGATTCGAGTAAGGCGGAATCCTTTGAGTTTTTGCGCTAGATTCTTTAACGGAACCTCAAATTGAACAGCATTTTGCTTGTGCCTCTTATATAGATATGTGCCAAGGCCAGCCGCACCTGCAACTCCAGCACCAATCGCTCCGACCTTCCCAAGTCTCTTAGCCAATGGATAAGCGGCCTTGGATGCTTCTTCAGGAACCCGCTTAAATAGTTTAAGCATTAATGCTGATCGAATCTTCTTTTCTCCTTTTTCAGTAGTAAGTCCAATATGATGGCGATATTGCTTGTGTAACTTTTTAAGGAAATCAGGAGTCGTTCCCAGATGTTCAGAAAGATTCTTTGCATCCAGGTCTTCCAATGGAAGAGTTCGATTGGGATGAAATGATTCATTTTTTAAATGTTCCACCGTCCGTTTAAGCATCTCTCCATATTGAGGAGTATGCCGTTGCTGATCTATACGGCCGAATGCTTCAGTCAGCCTGGCATCTATGTAACCTCTAATCTCTTTCGCTTTTTGTTCGTGATGAGCAGTTGCTTTGGTAATACCCTCTCGCAAAGTTTCATGCAGTCTGCCTATGGTGCGTGGATGAAGCTCAGCTCCACCTCCGATCGCCACCATCGTCTTGCTGCTGGGAGTAAGATATGGGCGTCTACCAGGTGTAAATGGTGTACTTCTTGGCTGCCATGGTCTTCCTTTTGGAATCTCGGTGCCCATGGCCTCGCTCTTTTGCCACAATGCCTGTTTCTCCACCTGGGTCATCGGTTTAACAGGAGCAAGTCCAAGAGCTTTCCGGCGTTGTGCCCGTAGCGGCAATACAATGTCCCGCCTGACCTGCTTGGCTTTGCCGGCCAAATAATCACGTAAAGCCTGAGCCTGCCGGCGTTCTTCGCTTTCTGCCGCATGCGGCAAATAAATATCAGGAAGGTTTTTAACGTGTTCTACGCGATGCTCAACCAGGCTTGGCGTGACCCCAGCCGCAACCCTGGCTTGATGACTAACCATAGGATCACGCCATTTCCGTGCCCTGGCGCTAATTTCTTCAGGAGTTAACGGTGTACGGACATGTGGATGTTCACGTTCCGGATAAATATACTTGATGTTTTCTTCGGATGGCTTTGCTGCCTTTTCGCTCCACAGTCCTCTCGGAAGATCTACGCCTTCATAACTGCCACCGCGCACAGGCATTTTGCCACGCTGTTTTGGAAGCATCTCGCCTGGCATCGGTTCTGGTGCCTTGGGTTCCTCGGTTATACTCCGCTGTTGCTGGCGCATCTGTGCCCTCGTCTTCCGATACGGGCGTTCAATTTTAACGCCAGGAATCATCCGTTTATGACCTTCTATCTCATGGGAGATGTATCCAGACTTGAGAACAGCGGTTTTACCGAGCTCCTTGGCTTGAGCTCGACGGACAGCTTCTCTCGGCGGCTGTCGATGCGTTAATGCGGCCTGAACCTCCCGATGAACGCCAGGTTCGTATCCTTCTTCGCCTTTTCTGGCCAGGAGTGGTTCAAACGGTAAAAGCTTCCTGATATATTCACCGGCAGCCAATTCGATCAATCGTTGCCTGGCATTCATGCGAAACATTCGTTTGGCCCGAGCAAGAATGGCGTTTATTGCATATCGGGGGGTAGATTTCTCTACTGCTTCGGCAGTTTTGTGTAGTTGTGGTGCCAGGCGAGCTAACTTTAATCCGGCGTATCCGAGCCCAGCGCCACCTGCGGCAACTCCAAGTCCGCCAACACCAACACCGATGTTTTTAAATGTCGTGGATTTGTGTTTTTGGAATCTGCCTTCTTCACGAGGCACTGGATCTGTGGTGTTATGCACATCGATAGAGACGATGTCAATGCCATTCCAAACCAAAAGTATTTTAGCTAGCTATACCTATCCGTAGCTAGCAAAAAGGGGGGAGAGGGTAGGTAAAATACAAGGGGCTCATTTGAGCCCATCATCAGCCATAATTGGATTGGCAACATTTAGAGAGGACCATCAAATGAACGAAGAAGTAAACGGCAACAATGAAACGATCAAAGCAATAGCAGAATCAGTTTTGGTGCTGCTCGATGAAGCAATCGAGTGGATAGTTTATCAGCTCAGAAGGCTCTGGAGAGAGCTCAAAAGAAAGTTCTGGGAATGGCTGTCAAAACGCAGAAACCGATCTATCGACAGAGCACAGCGAAAAAGATACGCTGCGTTAGTCGATGGTAAAGGCCATCGGGAGTCGCAGACTCTATCTGCAAACCTGAAAGGAAAAGTACCTATGCTAGGAATAGGAAAACTCAAACGTGGAGTAAATCACGTTAAAACTGCAGTGATCAAGAAGATACACGCTAAAACGCAATATCTTCTTGAGACCACATCACAGGAACGGAAAGTGAACCGGAAATTGGCTCGTCGTCAAAGACGAATAGCACGCCTAAATGGCATCCGGGAATTCCGTCCGTTTAACTGGGGTCTGCTACGGAAGTGGCAGGCAGGCGTAGAGAGAAAACTGCTGGTTGTGGTTCAGCCAGTTGAGTAATTCCAGAATTGGGCCCAATTCTGAGACCGCTGGCAGACCGGCTAAATGTCTGCCAAACCCTAAAACTGAAACAAAAACAACACGAAAGGATAGTTATGAAAGATAAAAATGGTACAGGTGAAGGCCACCAAGCGAAATTAGCAATAGTGGCCGATTGCACCACTGAGATCGATGGAAAGAAGCAGGTATACAAAATCGACTGGGAAGTGAAGTTCACTATGGAAAATGTCGATTATGCCGTCCGGTTAGTTGCTGGCTGCATTGCGCAAGTAGCCGACAATATCTCCAGGGACGGGCTTTCCAAGAGAAAAGCGGTAACAGCCTAAACTCCAAGCCCGCTGGCAGACCGGGACAAAGTCTGCCAAACCCTAAACATGAAAAGGAAACTCAATATGGCAGTGGTGAAATCGGTCTGGAGACGATTACCTCGTCCCAGTCGTGAAACCATACAAAAGATAACCCCGCTGGCAGACCGGGCAACAAAAGTTTGCCAAACCAAAAAACCATGAAAAAGCCAACCAAAAAGGGAAAGAAAACAAGCCTAAGGGAACGCAACATAATCCAAGGCTATGTAATGCTATTGATGGCTATTCTCTATAGAGGGTAGTCAATCTTCGACACCATGAGATCGAGGTCCAATCCCTTGATCTCATGTGTCGGTGATTAACCGTATCATCGAGAGCCGCAGACTCAATTCTGCAAACCTTAAACTAAAAATGCAAACAATAATCGCACTAGCAATACCAATCATAATTCTGATCTGCATCATTATCATGATCAAAAATCACGAAGATTGGGATTAACCTGAAAGGAAAACAACCATGAAAACTGAAATTAAACAAGCAGTAGTGCACGCAAAAGCTCTGGCAGAACTACTCAACGTGTTAACCCACGTTGAGCTTTTCGAGGTCGTCCAGCAACTCCTGGTCATTAAGATGAACCCAGAATCAGGAGAGAGAACCAGGGACCTGGTAAAGGCGTTAATTCATCTAATCGGGGAGTGGATGGTCAAATGAAACGGTCACAACATACTGAACATTGCATACAGGTCCTCGGCAAAGGATTTCCGGAAGTCCATGACTGGCTGGACGAATTTGCCGATAAACTGGGACCCGCACATCGCCAGGT
>Ga0081455_10001868_pt1 | contig 25350 bp, 25 predicted proteins | sample TabmetS3T2R1_FD_70207 | JGI IMG/M metagenome (GOLD analysis project Ga0081455, IMG submission 70207) | Tabebuia heterophylla rhizosphere microbial communities from the University of Puerto Rico - S3T2R1 | ecosystem: Host-associated > Plants > Roots > Rhizosphere ...
TGAGGCGGCCGTAGCGCTGGCCCAGGAGCTGGGCCATGCCTTCACGCTGGGGCATGCCCTGCAGAGTGCGGCCGGGCTCCATCAGTGGCAGCACGATGCCCAGCGGACGTACGAGCGGACCACGGCTGCGTTGCGCCTGGGCGCCACCCAGGGCGCGCCGTACCAGGTAGCCATTAATACGGTGCGGCGGGGGTGGGCCGTCGCCATGCAGGGGCAAGTTGCAGAAGGTATCACCCAGATCGGTCAGGGGCTGGCGGCCTGGCAGGCGCTGGACACGTCGCAGATACGGGTCGGATTTCTGGCCCAGCTGGCGGAGGTGTATGGGAAAGCTGGGCGCTTGGCGGAAGGGTTGGCAGCTCTGGACGCAGGGCTGGATCTCATCAAAGCCACGGGGGGATGGCTCAGCGAGGCTGAGTTCTATCGGCTCAGAGGGGAGCTGCTATGGCGCGCTGGCCAGCCAGAGGATGCCGAGGCGTGCTTTCGCCACGCTCTGACGCTCGCCCGGCGCCAGCAGGCCAGATCCTGGGAGCTACGTGCCGCGCTCGGCCTGAGTCGCTGCTGGCAGCGCCAGGGTAAGTGCACTGCAGCCCACGAGCTGCTGGCACCCATCTACGACTGGTTCACTGAGGGCTTTGACACCGCTGACCTGCAGGAGGCCAAAGCCCTGCTACAGGAACTGAGGCCATAGACAGGTGGTCTACACAGGCATGCACCGTCGCCAGGAGGCAGCCCCCCACGTGCACTCCTGTGCTATGCCAGGCCAGGTGCGCCCCCTCCTGCCTCAGACACGCGACATGGCGTGTCCCGACGTGCCAGCAGAGACGCATAGCAGCGCTGCAAATAGTCATACAGCACGCCTTCCTGGGCACGCACTGCTGACTAGAGCAGTCGATTCGCGTGCATGGGCATGAAGCTCGTGACCAGTTAGCCAAGCGACTGCGACAGGCACCCGGCGTGCGCAGGACGCAGAACCCGGGAGGTGCATAGGGGCTCGTAGACTGTGCCATGGTTGCTCATGCATGCCTTGGTTGGGCGGCTTCCTCCTTAGTCGTCGCCATCATCATCGTCATCCCGGTCTTCATCGTCATCTCCCTCGGCATCATAGGCCCGGACGAGAAGGTCGCCAAGCAAGTCGGTGGGATCGACGACAACGCTGGCTACAAAGACCTTGCCGTCGTCGGCCGCGATATCTTCGCTGGCGTCATCGGTCCCCATACTATCCACCTGGTCCTCCCAGAGCACTTTTCCCGACTTCGGCTTGTAGGCTCGGATCAAGAGGTCGCAGTTCGTCAGAGTCAGCTCCGAATTGTCACAATCGTTGCCGCCGAGCCCGAGGGCAAACACCTTGCCGTCCTTGGCGGCGACCGAAGTCGCCAGGTCGAAGGGCGCGCGGTCGAGCTGATCCTCCCAGAGGAGTCGCCCAGTCTTGAGCTTGTACGCGCGAACGATGAAGTCACAGTTATCTGGAGCGGTGACGTTCAGACTGCAGCCTGCGCCTCCAGAGCCGACGACAAAAGCCCGGCCGTCGAGTACTGTTACATCGAAGGCGGCCTCTGGGAAACTAAACCCTCCCTTGTCCACTATGTCTTGCCACAGAAGCGCTCCGGTCTTGGCGTCGTATACGCGAATGCGCCAATCGTGATTAGAAAAAGGCGGTGTGGTCGTCCTGGTTACCACACTGCCGACGGCGATAACCCGGTTGCCCTCGACGGCAATCAATCCGGCCTGACCACCGATTCTATCGGGGGCGTAGTCTTCCCAGAGGACGGTTCCCGACGAGGCGTCGTACGCTCGCACGAACCAGTCGCTGTGAGCCGCACCTAGCGGTTGCGCTCTGCCGCTGACAAAGACCCGCCCGTCGTGTTCCGCGACGCCGATGGCCCGGTTGTCCATGCCAACGCCAAACCGATCCCCCCACTGGAGGGTTCCGGTCGCGACGTCGTAGGCCTGGACGAGCCAGGCAGTATTCCCCCCAACCACAACGACTGTTTTCTTATGGACGACAGCCCTGCCGAATATCCCCTGGCCGTCGGCGACCTCCTGCTGTCAAAGCAGGCGTCCCGTCATACTGTCGTACGCGCGGATGAGGGGGATGCCGCGGAAGTTTGCAAGATTGGCACCGCCCAAAGCGAAGACCCGTCCACCCGCTAGCGTGATCCCATTGGCCTCATCGTTGCCTCCCGCACGGTCGAAGACGTCCTCCCAGAGCAGCCTGCCGTTGTCGGCGCTGTAGGCCCGGACGAGAAAGTTGGCGTCGCCGCTTGCGCTCTGAGCGGTGCCGACGACAAAGACGACCCCGTCGCTCGCGGCGATTCCATTGGCAGCGGGAAATTCATTCTTTCCCGGCTGGCCGAATCGGTCCTCCCAAAGCAGTTTTGCGGGCCTGGGGGGAATCGGGCGCTGCTGGTCTCTGGGGGCGCTCCACGCAGCGCCGTCCGACAAGAGCCAGGCCACCACGCCCAGCAAGACCATGACAATCAGTGCACGGCGCCTCGCGGAAAGGCTGAGAGCGTAGGCTGGGTGGTACGTACATAAAGTCCTGCGATCCCCTCCATCGAGAGAAACGCCCTTTGGAGACGCTGGTGCGATCCGCTTTGTCATGTCTCTTCTCCTGGTATGCTCTACGGCAAAATTGCGTTTTCGACATCCACCAAGTTCTTGTCCCCCGCACGATTACTGAGCGGGCGACGTGACGTCCTCCTGCATCATGGGAGCCTCCTTGCCCATCCGCCTAACTACCTACACCGTACCGGGATGGCGCTGCGCGAGCCGATGCCCTCACTCATGGAACCTGGTGAGGGATGATAGGCGCACGCGCAGGTCCATACCTGATATAAAGCTGATATTTTGCTGATAAAAGGCTGAGCCGGTGCGCTATATGCTTCCTGAGTGATTTTGCGGTACCCCTATACGCTAAAGGGTTCAAGCTACTGGCTTTAGACCGTGAGCGCACCACGAACACCGCAACCTCTTGTTGAAAGCATTTAGGGCTTCAGCTGTGGCCATGCCGGCCCCACATCGGCGCAGCTCCCTGGAGGCCTGGCATGCCGTGTCCATGGGAGGGCGCGTCGAAGCAGTCCTACGCTTCTATCGCGGGGGAAATTTTCCTTCTTCGATGAGCTGGCGGCGGAGTTCAGCACGCAGTGGGTGGTTCATGTTGAGCACGTAGACTGTGACGCGGCCAATAGGCGTGCGTCCCACGATGTAGGGGCCATCTAGACGGAAATGGTAAGCCCACTTGTGCCGACGGGGATGAAAGAGCGGTGTCAGCTTTCCAGTGTGTGGATCCAGCCCAGCCAGATTAGGCCCCTTGCTCTTATTACACCGCAAACAGGAGAAAGCCAGATTGTGCAAGACTGTACGGCCATGGTGTTGCCTGGGAATGATATGCTCGATTTCGAAGGCGACCGTCTCCACAAAGAATGCAGCGGGGTGATCCTACTCAGGAAGCAGGCAGTATTCGCAAGCATGCCCGGCACGCTCACGAACGATTTGTACCAACTCATCCATGCCTGGGCGACGACGCTGGGTATTGCTTTAAAGTCTAGCGGGCTTTGGACTGCCAAATGGCCAGAATATCACCGGCGGTAATGTAGTGGTCAAGTTCCTCGAGTTCCTGGGGGCTGATCTCGCCTCGTCGGTTCTTGGTAGCCAGTTCCTGCATGCGAGATCTATCCTCCGTGGAAAAACCCAGTCCCAGGATATGGCGGGCGAGTTCGGGGGAGATGCCTTCTTGGTTGGACTCAAAAATCCGGCTAAAAATGGTGGCTCCTGAAGTGCCGTTGGTAAGATGCGGGGCTGGCATGGCCAATCTCCTTGAGTTTACGCATCAGTATACCATAGGCAGAAGTCGTTGGTGGCAATCTCTCGCGTGATGTTTCCCACCATGCCCCCTTGGGCCACGAGCCTCTCACACGCAACGCCCGTGACCCATTGGCCCCAGCTGCGGCCTAGCGCTGCGGTTGTGGCGATGCCTGTCCCACATCGGGTCGTGGGTCGGGCACGAACCCGTCACGGTTTGGCATCTTGACCAGGGGCAGAGTCTTTGCGTCCATGACGTCCTGCTCACCGATGATATCGTTGAGGTGCAGGAGGTAGGCGGTCACCGCGTACACCTCGTCGGCCGTGAGGGAGCCAGGTTCGTCGAACGGCTGCGCCCGGCGGATGTAGCCCCAGAGTGTGGTGGCGTATTGCCAGAAGCTTCCGATCGTCCTGACAGGCTTGTCCGTGGCCAGCGTGCCGCGGCCGCCGACGAGGCGGCTGTATTTCGGGTCTTCTCCCTTCTCGCCGTGGCATGAGGCGCACCGCTCCGCGTAGATTGCCTGGCCGAGCGCGGCGGTCCCGCTGCCCGGGGGCAAACCCTGGCCATCGGGTGGGATGGTGAGATCCCAGGCCTTGATCTCCTCGGCGGTGGGTGGGTGGCCAACACCATAGGTCGGCAGCTGGGCTGCTGCCGGCCAGACGCCAGCCATGACGATGAGCGCGACGATACCCGTCGACCACCATAACCTACACGTGCACATTGTGGACACTCCCGTCGGCTGCCACCTTCCAGTTTTGGATGGCGTTGTTGAAGTAGACCGAGTTCAGGCCGCGGACCTTGACCAGTTCGGCCAGCGTTGGCTGGACATAGCCGGTCTCGTCAGTGCATCGCGCCTGAAGGACGACCTCGCGCCCATCCCAGCGCCAGTCGAGCCGGAAGCGCGTGTGGGCGAGCGGCAGGACCGGTTCCTGGAGGCGAGCGTCCCGCCAGGTCTTGCCGCCATCCGTGGAGACTTCGACGCGGCGGACCAGACCGCGACCCGACCACGCTAGTCCCGTGATCTCATAGAGCCCAGGCCTCGGCAGTCGCTGGCCACCCGAAGGGAAGGTGATCACCGACTTCGCCTCCATAATGAACTGGAGCTGTCGGGCTTTGCCGTCGGGCATGAGGGTGGGTTGCCCGACCCCGTCCATCCGGGTCAGGTAGGGCCGCTCCACCACCGTGATGCGGCGCAGCCACTTGACGTTGATGTTACCCGTCCAGCCGGGAACGATGAGCCGGAGGGGGTAGCCGTTGTCCGGGCGCATTGCCTCGCCGTTCTGACCGTAGGCGACTAGGACGTCGTCCATCGCTTTCGCCATGGGGATGCTACGCTCGTTGCCGCTGCCATCGGCGCCCTCGGCGACGATCCAGGTAGCGCCCTGCTGGACACCGGCCTCGCGCAGCAGGAGCGAGAGTGGCACGCCAGTCCACTCGCTGCAGCTCGTAGCGCCGTGCGTGTCCTGGATGGTCTTCCCCTTAGGCTCGCGCCACTCCGTCATCGTGTTGCCCTGGCACTCGAGGAAGAGGATGCGTGACGTCGAAGGTAGGCGCCTGATCTCCTCCATGGTCAGAATCACCGGACGATCGACCAAGCCGTGGATCAGGAGGCGGTGCTTCTGGGGGTCGATATCGGGAAGGCCACCGCGCTGGACCACATAGTGGAGCGCCGACGGCGTGATAATCCCCAGTGTCTCATCCAGGGGCGTGTGGGTCGAACCCCACTCGTCGGTCTTCGTGATCGACTTCTCTCTTACGGTCTGCTCAAAGCGTGAGCGTTCGCCATAGGGCCGCAAGGGGCTGCCAAGGACCTTTGACGGATCCTCAGGCGCCGGCTGCGCCCGACCCACGCTCGGGTGGCCCACCCAGGCGGCCAGCGCGGCACCGAGGGCGGCGCCACCTTTCAGGAACCGGCGGCGGCTGGGGGCTTGCCGGGAGGACTCGGGGTTCGAAGTTGGATCGCTCATAGGTGCCTCCTTGGCCATCCAGGCCGCGTGAGTTATCGTGGCAGGTTCCACTTCGCAGGGAGCGTGGCGAGATTCTGCATTCTCAGGCAGGGGTTGTCAAGGAGATCCGCATGGTTCTTGACCCTTCTCGTACAGTAGGCTAAGCTTGGCGCCACGTTTTCCATCTGCATCAGCATGGCTTCCTGGAGGCCAGGCATGCAGTGCCCACATGACCAGTGCAAGGAGAGTGATATGAGACGATCTTCTATGTACCCGGCGAGCCCGAAACAGACCACGCCTGTCTTCGTCCTCCTCTGCCTGGTGGCATGGTGCATGGTTGCAGGTGACACGGCATGGGGGGGCACGATCCGGGGGACGGTCCGCTTCACTGGCGTAGCCGTCGAACAAAAGAAGCTCCCAGTGACCGTCGATCACTCCGTGTGTGGGAAGGAAAAAACCGCCGAGGACGTCGTCCTCTCCCCGGAGAAGGGCATTCGCAATGTCGTGGTGTCCCTGCAGTCGCCCCCTCCTGGCGCGTCATGGCCGGCGTCCCTGCCTAGTATACAGATGGATCAACAGCAGTGCGTGTTCGTGCCCCGCGTCGTGGTCGTACCAGTCGGCGGCACGGTGGAATTCCTGAACACTGATCGCCTGTTGCATAACCTGCATAGCGCCAGCACAGGGAATCCCACCTTCAACCGGACGCAGCCGCGAGGGCGGACGATTCCCATTGTATTCAAAAAACCGGAAATCGTCCGGGTGGACTGCGACCTGCACCCCTGGATGCGGGCCTGGGTGGTTGTCGCTGATCATCCCTTCTATGCGGTCACGAACGACCAGGGAGAGTTCATTCTCGACAATGTTCCCCCAGGCAAGTATACTCTCCAGCTCTGGCAGGAAAGCCTGGGAGCCGTGACACAGGACGTGACGGTGAAAGACGAGGCGATTACCTCCGTGACAGTGGAAATGAGCAAGAAGTAAGAAGGCGCCATCGCTTTGCCGATCATGCTGGTTTCCCCTTCTCAAGGCGCAAAGGAATCGAGAAGAAGAATGTAGAACCCTTTCCCAATTCACTCTCCACCCAAATGCGCCCTCCATGCATCTCGACGAACTTCTTGGTGATGCTGAGCCCGAGCCCCGTCCCGCCGAATTCGTGGGTGATGGTTGGTTCCGCCTGCTGGAACTCCGCAAATATGGTTTCCAGCTGGTGCTGAGGAATGCCAATCCCGGTGTCTGAGACACGATAGACGAGCGTCCCCTCCTGACACTCGACCCAGATTTCGACCCGCCCCTGCCTGGTGAATTTCAGCGCATTCCCCGCCAGGTTCATGAGGCATTGCGCAATGCGTTGCCCGTCACCAAAGGCCACCGGAATATCCTCCTGTGCTTCGGCAACGAATTCCAGCCCCTTCTCCGCAGCCAGCGAGCGCAGCGAGGAGCTTACGGTATCCACAACGTCCTGCACCGAGTATTCTGTTGGGCTCAACTCCATTCTTCCCGCTTCGATCTTCGAGAGATCGAGGACATCGTTGATCAGGCCAAGCAGATGGCGTCCGCTGTGCTGCACGCGCTCCTGCACATCCCGGATCGCGGCTGGCACCTCACCATAGATCTCATCCAGGATCAACTCGGTATAGCCCAGGATAGCGTTCAAGGGCGTGCGCAGTTCGTGGCTCATGTTGGCGAGAAAGTCCGATTTGGCCTTGCTGGCACGTTCAAGCTCTGCATTGAGCGTCTGGAGTTGCTGGGCAGCCTGGTGCTGGTCCGTGTAGAGGCGGTGCAGTTCCCGGCTCATCTGGTTCATACGAGCGGCCAAGGCGCCGAATTCGTCCCGATTCGGTACGTTAATGGTCGTACTGAAGTCCCCTTGTGCCACCTGGCCGAGGAACTCTTGCGCCTCCTGCACGGGCAAGATGAATGACCACGAGATCACAAACCCCAGGAGTAGGGCTAGCAGGATTGAGGTCCCCACAAACCCGCCCATGAGGATGAGGGCTCTCCGATGTGAGGCAGCGACAACACTGCGGAGGGTGCCCATCTTATCTTCTTCGGTCTTGACGACCTGACCGACCAGTCTTTCAATCTGCTGGTACTGCGGATAGCCGCTTGTAAGCTGCAACGTCATTGCCTCGTCGACCTTGCCATCCCGGATGAGGTTCGCAATGTCTGCCACCGTAGTCAGGATGTCGTCCTGGGCGGTGTGAATCCGCTGGATCATCTGCCCCTCCTCCGGTGGGGCGGCCTCTTCGAGTTGGGCCAGCGTATTGTTGAACCGGTTGTTTTCACGCAGGAAGTGTGCAATCGTGTTCTCGTCCTTCAGGAGCAGCGCCATCGCGATAAAGTTCATTTGCAGGGCCAGGGCGTGCTCGATCTGGCGCGACGAGTCAACCCGCTCATGGGCCTGGTGGAGGAGCTGGCTTTGGCGGGACATCCTGGCGATCGTCTGCAGGCTCAGCGCTCCCATGGCAATGAACAGCAGTACGACCAACAGGAATGCGCCGAGAAGTTTTGTGTGGACGGAGACCTGGATTCCCGCAACCCAGCGAGCCAGTAGACCTAAGGGTGAACGAGTCAGGAGGCGGTGTGCCATTCTTTCACCAAGGCCCGGCGTTGACGCAGCGGCGGGCATCTGATCCATGAGCATCGCTGCCTTCCCTGAGCTTTCCTTGACGGGAGAAGCGCTTCCCTACTGCGCAGCATGCTTTCCCCAACGTGTGGTACGCCTACCAGAGTTCCCTAGAGGCGAGTCGTGCCCCTTCCACCAGTGATTGCAGTTTAGCCCAGGCGATCTTGCCATCGACCTTGCGGCCCCAAGCGGAGGTGCCGAAGCCACAGTCCGTACTGGCAATGACCCGCTCCCGTCCTACCACTTCGGCATAGCGCACAATGCGCTCGGCTACCAACTCCGGGTGTTCAACGAAGTTGGTGGTGCTGTCCAGGACACCTGGGAGAATGACCTTATCGTCCGGTAACCGGACCTCTTGCCAGACCTTCCACTCATGGGCATGGCGCGGATTGGCCCCCTCAAAGGAAATGCCTTCCGGACGGGCTTTGAGCACCAGATGAATAATCTCCTTCAGCGGCACGTCGTGGTGATGCGGTCCTTCGTAGTTGCCCCAGCACAGGTGTAGCCGCATACGCTCTGGCGGCAGACCTTCCAGCGCCGAGTTGAGTACATCAATGTGTAGCGCCACAACATCTTTGAACTCATCCACCGTCAGGTTGGCGAACTGGGTAACGCGTGTCATCGCCAGATCCGGGCAGTCGATCTGCAGCAGAAACCCCGCCTGCACGATGGCCTGGTATTCATGCTTCATGGCCTCGGCGAGGGCATGGAGATAGGACTCTTCAGTTCGGTAGTATGCGTTGGGGAGGAAGTTGGCGATGACCCCTGGGGAGGCCGCGGTCATGAAGACCTCCTCGACCTGGTGTGTCCCGACCGCGGCCTTCAGGGTCGCAATATCCCGCTCGACAGCCTCCTTGTCTTTCCACGTGATCGGTCCTGTACAGGCCGGTTGCGGAATCGAGGTGGAACTCTGGGACGTGGCGACAAAATCGGGGAAGTCGCTATCACCGAGCCGTGGGCGGGCGCGGATCAGCCGCTCGCCCTCGAAGCCGGTCAGGCGCTCTTTGACATACGCGGCATATTGGGAGCGCTCCTGCTCGCCATCATTGATCACGTCGAGGCCAATGGCGGTTTGCTGCTGCACGACATCGGCCACTGCAGCGCGGATACCTGCTGTAAAGGCAGCCTGGTCCAAGGGGCGACGTTCCTCACGCAGGCGTAGCAGCTCCTGGAGTTCCCGCGAGCGCGGCAGACTCCCAGTGTGGGTCGTGAGTATGTGTGACGTACTCCGCTTCATGCCGTCTTCTCCCTCTCGAGCCGCAGTTCCACGTGGACACCATCTGGATCGTAAACATACACGGAGGTGCTGCTATGCCGTTCCACCGGTCCCCAGAAAATTTCAACATTGGCCTGGCGTAAGTGCGCCATGAGGTCATCGACCGAGGTGGCATCCATGATCAGGCAGAGATGGTCCATCCCTACTGGATTCTCCTTATCGGCCGAGACAAAATCGGGACGGTAAAACATGTCGATCTTCTGGCCACCGGCCTGTACGACTGCCGACCGTCCACCCTCGGCATTGGGGCCAGACGTGCGCAGCAGTTCCAGCCCCAGCACCTGATGATAAAAGTGCAGGGTCTTGTCCATATCGGTGACCTTGAGGGCGAGATGATCCAGGGCCTTGGGGTGTAACATAAGCGTATCTCCTTAGTAAGGGGTGCGATCACGCCGCCAACGGCATGATGCGGTCAGCGAAGCGCTGCATGCGCTCCAGGGTCTGAGCTTGCGTCTCGCCCTGCAGGTTTACCATCATATGGCGGACGCCTAGCTCCTCATAACGTTTAATATCATCTGCGATCTGCTGCGGCGTACCCGTCAAGGGGCGGCGCTGGCCATCGGGCAGCGTCTGGACCTGTTGGTCGTTGTACCAATTCGCGCTGTAGGCAAAGTCCAGCGCGGACGGATCGCGCCCAGCCTCCGTGGCGTAGCGCTTGACTTTCGCTGTGTATGCAGCGAATTGCGCTGGCGTACCCACGGGGAAGCGCGGGTTGCTACCGATAGGATACCAGGCATTGGCGAGGCGTCCTGCCCGCCGCAGGGCCGCCGGACTCTCGCCGCCGGTCCAGATGGGCGGGTGTGGTTTCTGTACGGGCTTTGGCGCGAATGCCACGTTGGCGAAGCGGCAGTACTTACCCTCGAACGTTGGATTGTCGCTCGTCCACAATTCCTTGAAGGCGCGGATGTACTCGTCGCCGACAGAGCCACGCTCGTCGTAAGAGGGCGCGCCAATCGCCTCAAACTCTTCGCGCATCCAGCCCACACCGCAGCCGACGATGAGGCGCCCATTGGAAAGTACATCGACTGTCGCTAGCATTTTTGCCGTGAGCACGGGTGGACGGTGTGGCAGCACCATGACCGAGGTGAGCAGCTTCGCAGAAGACGTGATACCTACCAGGAAGCTCAGGAGCGATAGCTGCTCCAGGCACTCACCCGATGGACTGCCGGCAAACGTGCCGCTCTCGTTGTAGGGGTATGTGGAATTGATGGCCTTCGGGATGATGACGTGATCACTCACACTAATAATGGCAAAACCTAACTCCTCACCCGTACGCGCCAGCGTGGCGAGGCTCTGCGGTGCGGCCATTGGTCCGCGTGTCGGTAGTCCAAAGCCAAATTCCATCGTCATTCCTCCTCTTGCACTGCCTCTGGGACTCTGTCCGCCGCCGAAGCTGTCCCGTAGTGTAACCTCTCAGGAGGCGCAGAGCCAGTCTATTCACCTGCACTCAGGATCCTACAGGCATTGCTGGAGCCATCCTGACGGCCGCCTGCCCATCATCCCAGGAAAGTGGCAAGTCAGCGCCATCAGAGCAGACGTGGCAATACCTTCTCAGTGAGCATGAGAAACGACGAGTGGCTCAGTGGCGCACAGAGCAAATAGTCAAGCCCTATCTCCTCATGCAGCTGCTGTAGTTGGTCCAGCACGCGCTCTGGCGTCCCGTGTATGACGATACCATCCAGGTAGAAATCTACAGGATCGACCATTCGACCGCTCTGGTCGTGCCGCGCGGTTACCATGGCCACAGCATTAGGAGCTTTGGCGGGATTGACGTACGATTCCACTAGCCACTGGGCCCCCCGGCGCGCGATGGCCTCGGCTGTCTGCTCTGTCTCTGCCACGGCAAGCAAGCGTGCCATGGGAATATCACGTCCCGTCATGGTATGGCCGTGTGCCTCCAATGCCTGCCTGTAGATCTCGCGTTTCTGGCCCAGCTCTGTATAGTGCGTGTGTGGTCCCAACATGATCGAATAGCCCTGGGCGGCAGCCCAGCAGACCGAATCTGGCGAACCGGCAGCAATCCAGGTATGCGGATAGGGCTGCTGGAGCGGTTTCGGCAAGATCTCAATATCCTCGAAATGCCAGTAGTTTCCGTTCCAGGTGAGACGTTCGTTCTGCCAGGCCGCCAGCACGATCTCGACAGCCTCACGGAAGCGCGCATGGCTTTCCTGCGGCGGCACGCCGAAGGCCCTGAACTCCGTTGGATCAAACCCCCTACCAGCCCCCCAGTTGACTCGACCACCAGAGAGCACGTCGAGCAACGCCACCTCTTCGGCCAGGCGCAACGGATGGTAGAAGGCCGCCAGGGAGATGCCCGTGCCAATACGCAAATGCTGCGTCCGGCTAGCCACGTGCATGCCCATGAGATGCACTGAGGGACAGACACTATAATGCGTAAAATGGTGCTCGGCCAGCCACACGGCATCATAGCCTGTCTTATCCATGATGGCGATGCGCTGCAGAGCTCGCTCGTAGACGGTCGACAGTGGCACGCGCTGCTGTGGCCAGCTGAAAAATTGCAGAACACCGAATTTCATGGGGCCAGGTTCCTCTACGAGGGCGTATTGTATGATGCTGAGTATCAGTGATGAAAGGGGGAAAGACAAGCTGAAATGTGGGCTGCCAGTGGTAGACGTGGTTGGCAACCTTGACACATAGGCCGAGTGGGGGTAGCCTGGGGTAAATCTACGATGGCTCTGGCAATGAAGCGTAGCTGATGGGAGGAGGCAAGATGACAGTTGCCTACGATCCTACAAAGCAGTACGAGATCAAGGTCTGGGACGTGGCTTACCGACACGATCCGGTTCGGACGTTGATGGCCCGCATCTACCAACCTCAGGGGGCCGGTCCGTTCCCGACCCTCCTCGACGTGCACGGTGGTGCCTGGAATGACCAGGACCGCACGGCCAATGCGCCCGTGGACGAGCGGCTGGCGGCCAGCGGTATCCTGGTGGTGGCGATTGATGTGCGCCTGGCCAGGGAGGCCCCGTATCCTGCCTCGGTGGCGGATGCGAACTATGGTATCCGCTGGCTCAAGTCGAAGGCCAGTGGGTGGCATGGTGACCCAGAGACCGTCGGCGCTCTGGGGAGTTCGAGCGGGGGCCATGTACTGGAACTATGCGCCATGCGTCCGCACGATCCTCGTTACACCGTGTATCCGCTGCCGGAGGCGCCACACCTCGACGCAACCCTTGCTTACCTGGTGGCCCGCTCTCCGATCAGCGACCCCGTGGCTCGCTACGAGCAGGCGCAGAAGATGCAGCGCACCTCCCTGATTACCAACAGCGAGACCTATTTCAATCCGTGGGATACCATTGTCGATGCCAATCCGCAGCGCATCCTTGAACGCGGCGAGTCGGTCACCCTGCCGCCCATGTTCGTCCTACAAGGAGAATTGGACGACAACGTGCTCCCCACGGTGCAAGAGCGCTTTGTGGCGACCTATCGAGCCGCCGGCGGTGAGATCGACTACGAGGTCTTTCCTGGCGCCGAGCACCGCTGGATTATTCAGCCAGGTCTGCAGACAGACCGCGCCATCGGGATGATCAAGGCTTTTATCGCTCGCCAGTTGCACGCGCGGCAACCGGTGGGGTGAGCGTCATCTTCTCGACTACCCTGATGATCTCGTACTGGGGAAATGTCAACACCACAAACGACGGCAAACCGAGACGCTTCCACAAGGTGAACGGTTCCAGGCCTGTTGCACGTGCAACATATAAGCCATCCACTACCTGAACACTTGTGTGCATCCTCTGGGCAACCAGGTGCGCAGTTTCGAGCGCTTTGGGCTCTGAGCTGGAGACCAGAGCCGCTGGGGCATAGGTGCCTAGCTGGCCAGCTAGCGCTGTACATTGGGCACGACCGACCTCTGACAGGTGCCATTGGTTGGCCGGTAATGTCGGAATGATTTCAGGCAGCGCATGTTTGACGAGAATGAGATGGGGCACAAATGAACCTCGCTGTATGATGATAGTAGCTATAAGCACCATGCCCGGTTGCTATGCTCACACCCCGAACCATAGGGCGAAAGCAGCGCTGCTCTCCTTACCTTGCTGAGGGTGAACGAAATGCCGACACACTCTGCCTACGATGCGGTCGTCGTCGGCTCGGGGCCTAACGGCTTGGCTGCCGCTATCACCCTGGCTCGCGCTGGATGCTCAGTGCTCGTGATTGAGGCGCGCGAGACCCCAGGGGGGGGCATGCGCTCGGATGCCCTCACTTTGCCAGGCTTTGTGCACGATGTCTGCTCGGCTATCCATCCCCTCGGGATCGCTTCCCCTTTCATGCGCACTGTGCCTTTAGCCGAGCATGGCGTGACCTGGATCAATCCACCTGCTGCAGTAGCCCACCCCTTCGACGACGGCACTGCCGCTGTGCTCGAACGCTCCCTCGCGCTGACGGGAGAGACCTTGGGAGCCGATGCGGCGTCCTATGAGCGGCTCATGGCCCCTCTGGTGACGCACTGGGAAGCCCTGGTGGAGGAGCTACTGAGCCCCCTGCACCTGCCGCGGCACTCGCTATGCATGGCCCGTTTTGGCTTGCTGGCCGTGCGCTCGGCCCGGGGCCTGGCGGAAGCGTGGTTCACTGGTCCGCGCGCCCGCGGCTTCTTCGCCGGCCTGGCGGCGCACTCTATCATGCCCCTTGATAAACTGCCAACCGCGGCCTTTGGACTCATACTTGGCATGCTCGGGCACGCCGTTGGCTGGCCGCTGCCACAGGGTGGCTCGCAGCAATTAGCCACTGCCCTGACAGCGTATCTGCGTACACTCGGAGGCGAACTCGTCACCGGGATGCCTGTGACATCGGTGGATGCACTCCCGCCGGCCCGCACTATTTTCCTCGACGTCACGCCCCGACAGGTCCTACGTCTGGCCGGTCACCGCCTGCCGGCACGCTACCGGCGGCAGCTTGAGCGCTACCGGTATGGGGCCGCAGTGTTCAAGATGGATTGGGCCCTCAATAGCCCTATTCCGTGGAAGGCTCAGGCATGCCAACGCACCGCTACCGTGCATCTGGGAGGCACACTTCCCGAAATTGCCGCCTCTGAGCACGCCGCCTGCACAGGGCAGCACGCCGAGGCGCCCTATATGATCCTCGCCCAGCAGAGTCTGTACGATGCCACACGGGCACCCGCCGGGCAGCACACCGCCTGGGCCTACTGCCACATCCCGCACGGCTCAACGGTTGACATGACAGCACGCCTGGAAGCGCAAATCGAACGCTTTGCCCCAGGCTTCCGAGACTGTATTCTGGCGCGCAGCGTTATGTCTCCTGCAGCCCTCGAGCAGTATAATGCCAACTATATTGGTGGGGATATCAACGGTGGTGTACAGGATCTGTGGCAGCTCTTCACACGACCTACCGTTAGCCTCATCCCCTATGCCACACCCGTCAAGGGGCTCTACATCTGTTCGTCCTCGACGCCGCCAGGTGGGGGTGTACATGGTATGTGCGGATACTGGGCTGCACGTGCCGCTTTGCGTAGGGAGCTTGGATAACCATGCTCCAGTGGCACCGCGATACCTACACTGCGTGTGGTGTGACCCAAGCGCTCCGCTACCATTGTCAGGGGCCTTCATCGTGAAAGGTAGGAAGGCCACGCAGGGGGAATTCGCGATAGGGATATCGTGCCAGCACCTCCTGGCGTAGCTCGATGCCCAGTCCAGGAGCAGTGGGCAGGGCAATATAGCCATGGTCCACCTGGAAAGGCGCAGTGGCGACTTCTTGCGCGCGAGCCTCGAAATTCACAAAGTATTCGGTAATAAGAAAATTCGGCATGGTAGCGGCGACCTGAAGGGTAGCGGCCAGACCGATGGTGGTGCTGTTGTAGTTATGCGGAGAAACAGTGACATAATAGGGTTCGGCCATCGCGGCAATTTCCTTGAGTTCGAGTATCCCGCCACAGTTACAGACGTCGGGATTGATGATGTCTGCCGCCTGCTTTTCGAAGACGGGGCGAAATTCGGCTTTGGTATAGAGCTCTTCGCCCGTCACAATGGGTAAGTGAATCGCCCGTCGACACTCTGCCAGAGCCTCGAGGTTACGGGCTGAGACAGGCTCTTCGTACCAGAAAGGCCGATAGGGTTCGAGGCGTTGTGCGACTCGGATCGCATGCATGGGGGCGAGGCGGCGGTGGGCTTCAATGAGCAAGTCAATGTCGGGCCCTACGGCCTCGCGGACAGCGTGTACTGTCTCCACCGCGTGCTCTTCGGCCTGACGTGCGATATGGGTGCGCCAGGGACCCGGGAACGGGTCGAATTTCAAGGCGGTAAAACCACGCGCCACCACCTGCTGGGCTTTCGCCGCGTATGCTTCGGGGGTTTTGGCACCATGGTACCAGCCATTGGCATACACACGGATTTTATCGCGACAGGGCCCACCCAGGAGGTTGTAAACCGGTACACCAAAGCGCTTGCCAGCAATGTCCCAGAGGGCCTGTTCGATACCGCTGACGGCGCTATACAACTCCATCGACCCACGCTTCCCAGCAAAATCGTTGTATGCCATGTAGGTAAAATGCTTGATGTGCAAGGGAGAACGTTCGACGAGATAGCGACTGAGCTGGCGCACATGCGCGACGATGCTCTGATCACGGTCAGCCTGTGTGTAACATTCTCCCCAGCCGCTGATGCCATCACTGGTGTCGACTTTGACAAAGAGCCAGTTTTTCCCCGTGCCCGGATCAACCAGGAAGGGGGTGACTGCGGTAACGTACATAGGAGGTCTCCTTCAGCCGTGGGAAATAAATTCTGATGCTTGACGTGGTGGCACCATAAAAATGGGGCAGGCGGTATGATGCAACAGCCGTTCTGCCGTGCTGCCAAAGAGCTGATGCTCAGGCTTATCCGTGCTGTGTGCACCCAGCACGAGGCAATCGACGTTATACTGCCGGACCAGATGCTGGATTTCGACCACTGGACGACCTGTCACCACCACGGTTTCATAGGGAACCTGAGTTCCCAGCTGACTCTGACAGAGGGCTTCAAGATATTCGTGTGCTTCTGCTTCAAGGCGTTGCTGCAGTTCGGGCAACGGTGTATCCGTGTGGTAAATCCCTGCAAAGAACGACAGATCATGGACCACATGGACCACTAATAACCGAGCCTTCCACGCCATCGCCAGGCTATATGCATAATCCAGAACTGTTGAAGAAAGATCAGAAAAATCAATGGCTACGAGAATGATGCGGATGTTGATCATGCTCGTTTCTCCCTTCTAGCGCAACCAGCGTCTGTTGAACATATGCCTCAACACTCTGGGTATGTCAAGACGCACGGGTCACAGTACATAGTACCGCACTTAAGCAGGCCTTTGGCTTGCAAAGAAAAGCCTGGCTGAAGCCGGTACTACGAACTCCTCACCTACAGCCTGACGAAGGACTTCTGACAAGCTCTCACGTTGAAGCAGAACCGACTCCTGGCCACCAGGTATGAGAAACGCGCGGCCCACTATCATGCGCTGTGGTTGAGCGCTGCTATACTGTTGTGGGTATAGTTTGCAAACACGCGCTAGTCTTGCCTCCTGCTCACTGTTGACGTGGCTTGCCTTGTCAACTAAGCTATGCCGTGCACAATCTCAATCACGTGGGCCGTGGAGGAGACGTATATGGATGTGCGTTTTGATGATGCCGCCGAGGCATTTCGGCAGGAGGTGCGGGCCTGGCTTGAAGCCAATGTCCCCAAAGAGCCGATGCCGAGTGACGCTGAGGGTGCTTTTCACTATACGCGGTCCTGGCAGAAAAAAATGTTCGAGGCCGGCTGGGCCGGCATTCACTGGCCTAAACCGTATGGCGGGCGTGGTGCGACACTGCTGGAGCAAGCGGTCTTCCAGCAGGAACTGGCTCGGGCCCAGGCGCCGCCTATGGCCAACACACTCGGGCTGATGATCGTTGGCCCGACGCTTATGGTACACGGTACAGAGGAGCAGAAAAAGCGCTATATCCCGCGCATTTTGAGCGCTGAGGAGATCTGGTGCCAGGGTTTTTCTGAGCCCAACTCCGGCTCTGATCTGGCCTCGCTGCAGACCCGGGCGGTCGAAGACGGCGATGATTTTATCGTCAATGGGCAGAAGATCTGGACCAGTATGGCGCACTTCGCGGATATGTGTATCCTGCTGACGCGCACTGATGCGCACGCGCCTAAGCATAAAGGCATCAGCTTCCTGCTGGTGGATATGCACAGCCCCGGCATCACGGTCAAGCCGTTACGCCAGCTTACCGGGGGCGCGGAGTTTAACGAGGTGTTTTTTGAGAACGTACGCGTGCCCAGGCAACAGCTCGTGGGCCAGCTCAACGATGGCTGGCGCATTGCTATGACGACGTTAACCCATGAGCGTGGTTCAGCCTCATTCGGGACGCAGGTGCAGATCAAACGGGCCCTGGATAACATCATCGACGTGGCCAAAAAGGTCAAACGCAATGGCCGGCCGCTGAGCGCTGATCCAGTGATCCGACAAAAACTGGCGCAAGCCTACATCCGTGTGGACGTCATGCGCTTCAATAACTACCGATCAATTACCAACCAGCTGCGTGGGCAGCCACCGGGGCCCGAAGCCTCGCTGGATAAGCTCTACTGGAGCGAGACGAACAAGTGGATGCAGGAGATTGGCCAGGAAATCCTCGGGCCATTCTCACAGTTGGATCCAGAGTCGCCGCATTATCCGACGTCGGTGAATTTGCAGCAGAGTTTCCTGTGGAGTCGTGCTGAAACGATCTATTCCGGGACCTCGGAAATCCAGCGAAACATCATTGGTGAACGAGTCCTGGGTTTGCCTAGAGGGTGATGCCCAACATGGTATACTTGTGGCACGCAGGTATGGGGGGCAGAGCACCCTGGTACGGCTCCCGGATTGAGGAAAGGAGAGGCGTATGTCTGGACATTCGAAATGGGCTACTATTAAGCACAAGAAGGCAGCCGTCGATGCGCGTCGTGGCAAGGTCTTTACCAAGCTCATTCGCGAGCTAACCTCCGCCGCCCGCATGGGTGGTGGTGACGCCGACTCGAACCCACGTCTACGCACTGCAGTAGCGGCAGCCAAGACGGCGAATATGCCGTCCGATACGATCCAGCGCGCCATTAAGAAAGGCACTGGTGAACTGCCAGGCGAAGTCTATGAAGAGATCGCCTATGAGGGTTACGGTGCCGGTGGGGTGGCGATCCTGGTAGACGTGCTGACCGACAATAAGAATCGTACCGTCGCCGAGATCCGCCATCTCTTTGCCAAACATGGAGGGAACCTGGGAGAGAGCGGTTGTGTAGCGTGGATGTTTGCTCGCAAGGGCGTCATTACGCTGAATACGAACCAAATCGATGAAGATACACTGCTCGAACTCGTCCTCGAAGCTGGGGGAGATGATGTCAAAACTGAGACAGACGTGTACGAAATTGTTACTGCTCCCGAGGCGTTCGAGGATGTGCGCAGTGCCCTTGAACAGAAGGGGCTGACGCTCGACGTAGCTGAAGTAACGATGATGCCGCAAAATACAGTCTCAGTAGAGGGCAAGCAGGCCGAGCAGGTCTTGCGCCTGATGGAAGCCCTGGATGACCAAGACGACGTGCGCAAAGCACATGCCAATTTTGATATCTCTGACGAGGTCATGGCCGCTCTGGCATCCTAAGAGTTTGATGGTGGCTAGTCTCCAATCCCCCTCCCTCCAGAAGAGGATTAGGGTGAGGGGCCCTCAGAGGACAGCATGCGCGTCTTGGGCATTGATCCTGGCTCCTTGATCACCGGCTTCGGTGTGGTAGAGGATGCCGCTGGAGGTCTCTGCGCACTCGCCTGGGGTGCGGTGCGTACTAGTTCCAGCCAGCCATTGCCAGTGCGCTTAAAACACATCTATGATGGCCTATCAGAAGCCCTGCACACGTGGCAACCCGAGGCCGTGGCGGTGGAGCGGGTGTTCTTCGCCGAGAATCCCAAGACGGCGCTGATTCTTGGCCATGCCCGTGGGGTAGCGTTGTTGACGGTCGCCAATGCGGCCTTGCCCCTGGTTGAGTATTCTGCCCTGGAGATCAAGCAAGCCGTAGTGGGATATGGCCGTGCTGGGAAAGCGCAGATGCAGCAGATGGTGCGCGCGCTCCTGCGTCTTGACACGTTACCCCAACCGGCTGACGCTGCGGATGCCCTGGCAGCGGCGATTTGTCATGTGCACACACACGGGTTCCGGAGTAAAGTATTACGATGATTGCCCACCTGCAGGGCGTATTAGTGGTAAAAACTGTTGAGCGTGTCGTGCTCGATGTGCATGGGGTCGGCTATCAGGCGGTGGTACCGCTCTCGACCTACTACGCTTTGCCAGACCTGCAGGAGCGCGTAACGCTCTTGACCACCATGTATGTCCGCGAAGATACCATGCGGCTCTACGGTTTTGCTACCCCGGAAGAGCAGGAGATGTTTGAACTACTTATCGGCGTGTCATCCGTTGGGCCACGTCTGGCGTTGAACATGCTGTCGAGTTTGACCGCGACGGATCTCCGGCAGACCATTGCGCAGGCTGAAACCCGTCGGTTGCAGGCCATCCCCGGGGTGGGCCGCAAAACCGCCGAACGCGTGGTGTTAGAATTGCAAGATAAAATGGCGGCGCTGGCTCTGACCGCCTCTGGGCAACCGAGCCTGATGGTAACCGCGGACGAGCAGGTGATGCGGGATGTGATTTCGGCGCTGCTCAATCTCGGCTATCGACAGCAGGAGGCAGAAAGAGCGGTACGTACAGCACGCGCCAAACATGATGGCAGTTTGACATTAGAGACGCTCCTGAAGGACGCCTTACAAGTACTGGCGCGCTGAGCGCTGTGGGGATAGTAGTGTGGTAGAACGTCTGGTAAGTCGGGCACGAGAGTCGACGGATGAAGCGCTCCTGGAAACCAGCCTGCGTCCAACCGCGTTGGATGAGTACATTGGCCAGGAGCAGGTCAAGGAAAATCTCCGTATCCTGATTGAAGCAGCACAGCATCGGGGTGATAGCATCGATCACATCCTGTTCTGCGGTCCGCCAGGACTCGGGAAAACTACCCTGGCGCATATCATCGCCCTCGAAATGGGCGTCAACTGCAAAAGTACGTCTGGCCCGGTCGTGGAACGCCCCGGTGACCTGGCAGCGCTGCTCACCAACCTGCAGCAGGGCGACATTTTTTTCATCGACGAGATTCACCGCCTGCCGCACGTCATCGAAGAAATCCTCTACCCGGCCATGGAAGATTTTCAATTGGACATTATTATTGGCCAGGGCCCCAGTGCTCGGACGATCAAACTCCCCTTGCCACGCTTTACCCTGGTCGGGGCCACCACGCGTGCTGGCTTACTGACCTCCCCCTTGCGGGATCGTTTTGGCGTGGTCGTCCGCCTCGATTTCTATGCGCAGGAAGAACTGCAAACCATCGTCAGCCGCTCAGCCCAGTTGCTGCAGATTGGCATTGACGAGGCCGGCACTGCCGAGATCGCCCGGCGCTCGCGTGGGACGCCGCGCATTGCCAATCGTCTCCTCAAGCGGGTGCGTGACTACGCGCAGGTGCGTGCCGATGGTTTTATCACGCAGGTGGTGGCAGCACAGTCCTTACACCTCCTGGAGGTAGACGATTTCGGTTTGGATAAGATGGACCGCCAACTGCTTTTAACCATCATCGATAAGTTCAGCGGCGGTCCGGTGGGACTCGAAACCCTCGCCGCTTCGATCAACGAAGAGCGCGAGACTATCGAGGACGTCTACGAACCTTTTTTACTGCAGAGTGGTTACCTCAAACGGACCCCCCGTGGTCGGACTGCCACCCCCCTTGCGTACCGGCATCTGCAACGCCAGCCGCAGATCGAGGAGCAGCCCCGACTATTGTAGGGGCACTGGTCCACGTGCGGTCATAGCGCTTGTTATCCCTATAGTCAGTCTTCCCGCCGGATGTAATCTTCGACGATCGTGACGTCCTCTGCGGAGCCGATGATAAGTGGCACGCGCTGGTGCAGTTGGGTCGGCTGCACATGCAGGATATCTTCGGTACCAGTACTAGCACGGCCGCCAGCCTGCTCAGCCACGAAGGCCAACGGCGCCGCTTCATAGAGCAGGCGCAATTTCCCGGCGGGTTTTTGCGGATCGGTCATATCGGCAGGATACAAAAAGATCCCGCCAGTGAGCAGGGTGCGGTGAAAATCGGCCACCAGGGTGCCGACATACCGTCCCTTATACGGTTTGTTGTGCGGCTCCTTCAGGCTATCAACGTACCGTCGTACCCCAGAGCTCCAGGCGTGGTAATTTCCTTCATTGGCGCTATAGGTACTACCACGTTTCGGCATGTGAATATTTTCATGCGACAGAAGAAACTCACCAAGACTTGGATCAAGGGTATAGCCATGCACGCCGTAGCCGGTGGTGTAGACGAACATCGTGCTTGAACCATAGACGACATACCCGGCAGCCACCTGCTGCCCCCCTGGCTGTAACAGATCTACTACAGTGCTGTCTGGCCCTGGGCTGACCTTGCGATGAATCGAGAAGATGGTGCCAATGGTGATGTTGATGTCGATATTGGAGGACCCGTCGAGCGGATCGAAGAGCACCACGTACGGCCCGTGGGGATAGCCAGGCGCCGGCAGGATTGGCTCCGCAGCTTCCTCCGAGGCCATGGCACAGACGTGGCCGCTCGCTTCGAGTGCTTCAACGAGCGTCTGATGCGCGAAGACATCGAGTTTCGTTACCTGCTCACCCTGGACATTCTTCTCGCCTGTAAACCCGAGAATATTCACCAGTCCCGCTTTATTTACCTCGCGGGCAATGACTTTCGCGGCCAGGGCGATCTGCGTGAGCAGGCCGGTAAAATCCCCTGTCGACCCTGGATAGTCCCGTTGTTGTTCCATGATATGTCGGCTCAAGGTAATGCCTAGACGACTCATGCTATAACCTTTCAGATGTAAAAAAGCTTACGACCAGCGAAGGGCCGCTCCTTCCCCTCCTCCAATGCGCCAGGTACAGTTCTGCGACGAGTCCTCGGAGCGGAAGCAGCCCCTCCGTTTCCACATGCAGGAGTTGTGCTGGCTAGGCGACGCCTACTTCCATGTCGCTCGTATACTTCCCATAGCGCGCGGCACCGTTACACTTGGCCCGCTGATAGAAGCACTGCTGGGCCGTTGCCGCATTAGCCGCGTCACCACGCCAGGATTCAAGAACTGGCCCCTGCAGGGCACGCCCATACGAGAAGCTCAAGGCCCACGGGTGCTCACCCATGGCATTCATAGCATTGAGATGCTCTGTGGCCCGTTTGGCACTCTGACCGCCCGAGAGAAACACAATCCCAGGCACCGCCGCCGGGATTACCTGGCGGAAACAGCGCACCGTCGCCTCTGCCACTTCGTCAACGCTTGCTTGCTGGGGGCAGCCTTTGCCTGGCACGACCATGTTGGGCTTGAGTACCATCCCTTCCAGAAGCACGCGATGTTCGCGGAGTTGTGTAAAGACTTCCTGTAACGTCGCCGCCGTGACTTCTTCACAGCGCTTGAGTGTGTTATCCCCGTCCATCAGCACCTCAGGCTCCACGATCGGTACCAACCCGGCCTCCTGCGACAGTGCGGCAAAGCGTGCTAACGCATGCGCATTGGCCTGGAGACAAAAGGACGTTGGGATGCCTTCTCCAATGGTGATCACCGCCCGCCATTTCGTGAAGCGCGCTCCTAAAGTACGATATTCGGCCAGACGATCACGCAGGCCGTCAAGTCCTTCGGTAATCGTTTCGCCCGGAAAGGCGGGCAAAGCTATCGTGCCCTTATCAACTTTGATCCCAGGCATGATACCACGCTGTTCCAGCAGGGTGGGGAAGAGTGTACCGTCTTGCGCCTTCTGACGGATAGTCTCGTCATAGAGAATGATGCCGCTGATGAAGGCCTCGACGCCCGGCGTTGTGAACAAGAGCTCGCGATAAGCACGGCGGTTCTCTTCTGTTGAGGGGACGTTGATACTGTCTAGACGGCGTTTGATGGTCCCGGAACTTTCATCGGCAGCCAGGATGCCTTTGCCTTCTGCCACCATGTCACGAGCAGTGGTCACAAGCGTCTGTTTGTCCATGGGATACCTCCAGATAAATGGGTTGTAGGCCTGACTTCACTCCACTCCATGTGTGCACTTTGGCAGCGCATATCAGCGTCGCCATGACCACCTCAAAGGCCAACGCACAGACTTTGGGGTTATGCAGCCCCTGCTCCAAAGTCATCATTTTGCATCGCTCTATCTCTCATCAAGAAGGTATCGAGCTATTTTCTCGTCAGTGACGAGCACATTAAAATACGGCTTGGCCAGGGCAGCCTCTATGGCTTCTCTTTTATGCTCGCCACCGGCAATGGCTATGACATAACGATCTTGTTGCCTGGCTATCTGTCTAAGATCATCGAGTTTAATGGCAATAAGCTTGTCTTCAACCTCCTTATTCTGAGTTCCATCCTTGCATATGGGAATGTAATTACTCTCAGAAATAAATTCATCTTTATTGATATTGATGCCTATTTGTTCTTGAATCCTATCATAAGTTTTATTTTTCAGATCTCCTATGCCTAAGAGGAAAATTTTCGATTGTTTTGCACATTCCATCATATCTTTTATGTGATATCTACTACTGTAACTCTCCATTTCCTTTGGTTCTAGCTTTGTGTAGAAGTCAGGAGGAAGGCTCGATATATGTGCCTCAATGTCGAGTGTATCATCACGTCTTTTCATCATGATCGCCAATATCGACACGATGGTATGTGGATAGCAGGCTTCTAAACGGCTATCGGCGTAGAGGGCAGAAGGATACAACTCTAACTGTTTCTGTCGTAGACACCGAGTAAGTTCGGCATCCATTGCTAGTAAGTTCAAAAAGTTGTCGACCACGGCGAGCAAGGTGTCACCGCATGACATGGCAATTCTTAAAGTTGACTCTTGCGCCTCACACAACAGGGTAGCCAGAGTTCTAGCACCGGCTAAGCCCAAGTTTTCCGTGTTTTTGCCACCACCTCCAGGCACTATATAAACTGTGTGGATACCTTTGGTGGCGAGTTTGTCCCTCAGCTCAGCTTCCAATTTGAGCAGTCGTGGGGGCTCAATGTGAGCCTTCACAATCCCTTCGCGCCTGGCTCTATCTAGCAGCCTCGACACGGAACTTTGTGAGAGACCTAACTCCTTGGCCACTTTTTCCTGTGTCAGCCCTTCAACATAAAAGAGTCGCGCTGCAGTCACTATCGCCTCATAATCCTCCCTGTCACTTTCTGGCGCGGATATCCGCACAGCCCGCATGTTCTTTCTCCCCACTGCCTGATACAGCTCTCGTTAGACTCAAGAGTTTTTGCTCGGAACTCTATGAAGAATACTTACATGCATGAATATGCAAGATATCGAGTATCAATGCAAAAATATATTCATTGTAAGAATTGGAGTACACAATGTCAAATGAGGGTAGCAGCAATATGCGCATCGCAGCCTGCAGCGAGTAGTTTGACGCCGAGAGTGAGAGTGCGGGCCTAGAGGCAGATGCGAGAAACAGGAGACTAGGCCCGGGAATCACCAAATGGCTGCACGAGCGATTCAGGGTGATCCTCGGGCCTTCATGTATCGGCGTGTGCTTACCGCCTTGGGAACTTTACCCACGCAGGTTCTTTGCGACAAACTCCCAGTTCACTAGATTCCACCACGCTGCGATATATTGGGGGCGAGCGTTACGGTAATCAATATAATACGCATGCTCCCAGACAT